>ERZ791840.1356-NODE-1356-length-12339-cov-11.605503_pt1 | contig 12339 bp, 10 predicted proteins | sample MGYA00510291_ERZ791840 | MGnify/ENA primary metagenome ERZ791840 (study PRJEB30046, sample SAMN00715256) | human gut metagenome | study: EMG produced TPA metagenomics assembly of the A metagenome-wide association study of gut microbiota in type 2... | reverse complement strand
TCAGGAGATCTGGCGCAAGGGCGAGACCAGCGGCAATGTGCAGCGGGTGGTGTCCATCACCGCCGACTGCGACAAGGATGCACTGGTGGTGGAAGTGGTCAAGTCCGGCCCGGCCTGCCACACCGGCGCGGAGAGCTGCTTCTTCAACGAAGTGTATGTCTCCCCGGAGCTGAAGCAGTTCAGCTGGCAGGGCCTGTACGAGCTCATCAAGGGCCGCAAGGACAGCCCCAAGGAAGGCAGCTACACCACCTATCTGTTCGAGAAGGGCAAGGAGAAGATCCTGAAAAAGGTGGGCGAAGAGTGCACCGAGGTCATCATTGCGGGCGAAAAAGAAGACAAGGAAGAGACCGTTTACGAGATCAGCGACCTCGCCTATCATGTTCTGGTGCTGATGGTCAGCGCCGGCATCACGGTGGAGGATGTGACCCGTGAACTGGAAAAACGTCACGTCATTGACCACAAGGTCAAACAGGAAAGGATGCAGTGAAGTAATTATGGCTGATTATCGGAAGTCCAGTGTCCATTGCCACTCCACTATGTGCGATGGCAAAAATACCTTGCAGGATATGGCGAGTGCTGCGTGCGCGCAGGGGTTGACCACGCTGGGCTTCACCGGCCATAGCTACACCCAGCGCGACCGCGAATACTGCATGAGCCCCAGCCGCACCGCCCAGTACAAAGCTACCATTGCCAAGCTCAAGACCGAGTACAAGGGCAAGGTGGACATCCTGTGCGGTATCGAGTGGGATATCCTGAGCGAGGACAAGCGCACCGGCTATGATTACTGGATCGGCAGCGCACACCACCTGTACGGCAAGAACACCGGCAAGTATTACGAGATCGACTTCCGCCCGCAGGATCTGTGGGACTGCATCAATGATGATTTTGATGCCGACCCGCTGGCTGCTGTGGAAGCCTACTTTGCCGAGGTGGAAAAGGTGGCCGCCCAGAAGCCGGACATCCTGGCCCACATCGACCTCATCAAGAAGCTGAACGCCAACGGCGAGTTCTTCGACGAGGAGTCGCCCCGCTACAAGGCTGCTGCTCTCAAGGCCCTGCAGGCCGCAAAGGACAACGACTGCCTGCTGGAAGTGAGCACCGGCGGCGTTTACCGCGGCTACCGCAAGGATTTTTACCCCGGCCCGTGGCTGCTGGGCGAGTGGCAGAAGATGGGCGGCAAGGTGATCATCACTTCGGATGCCCACGACATCAACAGCCTGACCTACGGCTTCGACGAAGCCGCCGCCGCTATCAAAGCCGCCGGTTTTACCAGCGTGGAAGTGCTCACCGGCAACGGCTTTGAGACGCAGGAGCTGTAAAAGCTTATTGGAAACATCCTAGCCCTCTCCGTCACCTGCGGTGCCACCTCGTTCCCCTTTCTGTCGCTTTCGCGACATCTTCCCCCGACCGGGGGAAGTCTGTCAAAGGGAGAGGCCTTGGCATCACGATGAACTTTGCATGGACTGCCAGAGGCTCTCCCTTTGGGAGAGCTGTCGAGCGAATGCGAGACTGAGAGGGCGAGCCCGCAAAAGATCGATCATCTGCAATGCCTTTTCCTGCTTTTTATAAATCGGGAAGGGATTGCAGATGTTTTGTTTTGTGTACAGATATCTTAAAAGTTATAATTTTGGAGGAACCCTATGACCCAGACCCTGCCCCGGAAGAGCCGTTTCTTCCAGATGAACGTGGACCTGATGCACGGCCCGATCTTTTCGAGCCTTGTGCTGTTCATGCTTCCCATCCTCGTTTCCAACCTGTTCCAGCAGTTGTACAACACAGTGGACACCATGATCGTGGGCAATGTGCTGGGCGACAACGCCCTTGCCGCCATTGGCTCCTGCGGCTCCATCTACGAGCTGTTGGTGGGCTTTGGTATCGGCATTGGCAACGGCCTTGCCATCGTGGCGGCGCGCTCCTACGGCGCGCAGGACGAAGACCTGCTCAAGCGCACGGTGGCCGGTTCCATCGCAATCGGGCTGGCGGCGTCGCTGGTCATCACCACAGCGGGATTTTTCGGCCTGCGTCCCCTGCTGAACCTGCTGGACACCCCGGCGGAAATTCTGGAAGACGCCTACAGTTACATCATCGTCATCGATCTGGGCGTCATCGTCATGTTCCTGTATAACCTCTGCGCGGGCCTTTTGCGTGCCATCGGCAACAGCGTGATGCCGCTGGTGTTCCTGCTCATCAGCTCGGTGCTGAACGTGGGGCTGGACCTGTGGTTCATCGCCGGAGCCGGCATGGGCGTGCGGGGCGCGGCGGTGGCCACTGTCATCGCGCAGGGCATCTCGGTGGTGCTGTGCGTTTTGTATGTGCTGACAAAGGTGCGCATCCTCATCCCGGAGAAAAAGCATCTCGCCGTGGGCAGCCATCTTTACTGGGAGCTGTTCAGCCAGAGCATCTCCATGGGCCTGATGAGCAGCATCGTGTCCGCCGGTTCGGTGGTGCTGCAGTACGGCATCAACGGCCTTGGCACCCTGACCATCGCAGGCCACACCGCCGCCCGCAAGCTGTTTGCCTTCACGGATATGCCGCTCATCTCCATGGCAAACGCCGGTTCTACCTTTGTCTCCCAGAACCGGGGTGCAAATCAGCCCGAGCGGGTGCGCAAGGGTATGCGGCAGATGTATCTGTACTCCGTGGCGGTGATGGTCGCCGCTGTGCTGTTGATGAACTTTGGAGCCGAATGGCTGGTCAGGCTGATCTCCGGTTCTTCGGAGTCCATCGTGCTGGAAAACGGTGCCCGGTATCTGCGCTGGAATGCCCCCTTCTATGCGGTGCTGGGTGTGCTGCTGTGCACCCGCTATGCCCTGCAGAGTCTGGGCCAGAAGGTGCTGCCGCTGTTCTCCAGCGTCATTGAGCTGGTGGGCAAGGTGATCTTTGTGCTGGTGTTCATCCCACGGTTTGCCTACAACGCGGTCATCCTGTGCGAGCCAATCATCTGGTGCTTCATGGCGGCGTATCTCGTACTTGTGTATCTGCATGAGCCGTTTGTGTTCCCGAAGAAAAAACGCGCATAAAATAAAGCTAGGGCTGCTGCACGGATCCGTGCAGCAGCCCTTGCTTGCTTCTTATCGTTTACCCGAGGTCCTCGCCGTTGGTGGCAATGACCTTTTTGTACCAGTCAAAGGACTTTTTCTTATAGCGGTTCCCGGTGCCAGTGCCGTCATCGTTGCGGTCCACATAGATGAAGCCGTAACGCTTGCGCAGCTCTCCGGTGGTAAAGGACACCACATCGATGCAGCCCCACGGGGTGTAGCCCAGCAGGTCCACACCGTCCAGCTCCACGGCCTTTTTCATTTCCTCGATGTGGGCACGCAGATAGTCGATGCGGTAGCCGTCATCGCAGGTGTGGTCCGTTTTCAGCTCGTCGATGGCACCGAAGCCGTTCTCCACGATGAACAGCGGCTTTTCGTACCGCTCGTAGAGGGTGGGCACAGTGTGCTGCGCTGATGATGTTGTCCTTGCCAACGGCGTCGCAAATGTCGGCGGCAAGCTTTGTGTAATCGCGGATTTTGGTTGCCATGATATTCTCTCCTTTTTATCCGTTGCCGGAGTTTCATTGCGGCTTCATGATAGCGGAGAGCAAAGCAAAGAATAAGAGATTTTTCGTCGTAAAAAACAATCCATGTGCAGAAAAAACAGCTTGTTTTTTCTGCACATGGACACGAACTACTGTACAATATGACGGCGCATTACTCAAGCAGACGGTTATACACCCGGTGGGCCAGCGCTTCCAGAAGATAAAGAGCAGGCAGCTGGCTGGTCTCGCCGGATACCGACAGCAGGACGGCGGTCATGGTCACGTTGGGCGTGACCGTGATGGGGTAAAACGGGTCGGCCACGCTGAGAGCAAACTTGCCCAGATTGGAAAAATACCGCGCACCGTACTCTGCCATGCTGCCCGAATTGCCGATGCCCACCAGAAACACCCGCTCGGCCCGGGCGATCATCCCGGCAGTTTCGTCCAGCGATGCGTCATACTCCGGCGTGCCGACCTTCCACAGAAAGTTCTGCAGTTCGCTCAGAGTGTCCGGCAGGGTCGTTTCCTGATTGGTGCCAGCCTGCTCCTTGAGCTTCCATTTGAACTGCGAATAGCCGTCACAGCCCATCTTTTTGCAGAAGTGCAGCACCGTGGTGGTGGAAACATGCGCTTCGGCCGAAAGCTCCCGGATGCGCATGAACGGCACCGTGTTGGGGTGCTCCATGATATAGCGGTAGACCAGCATTTCCAGCTCGTTAAGGTTTCCGAGCTGATGCGGACTGAAAAGATCCATGATACTTCCCTCATCGAAGTTCAGGTATCTTTATTATAACCGCTCTCCCCTGCCTTTTGAATCCGGCAATCCGGCCAAATTCGGCACGGCTTTTTTGTGGATACGATACAACGGAAAGGGCTTCAGCCTGGGACAGCGAAAAATGGAAGAGGGGGGTACGGCTCTTTTCATTGCAGAAGATGCAGCGTGCCGGACAGCTGGATGAGATGATGGACAGATACGCAGGAATTTTGCGCTTTTTGCCTGCCAGCTCTTGCATTTTGCGCGAAGTTGTGGTAATATTATTCGGCAGTATTATTTTATTGTGAATATGCGCTCGTAGCTCAGCCGGTAGAGCATCTGACTTTTAATCAGAGGGCCAGGGATTCGAGTTCCCTCGAGCGCACCAAAAAGACGATAAATCGTTGAGATAAACGGTTTGTCGTCTTTTTTGTTTTATATGGGCTTTTAGGGCTTGTACCTATGATTTTTTCAAAAATTTTAGAGGTCAGAGGTACAAAAATGAAGAAGATTCAGGAGAACGCAGCCCGGTTTGAAAATCTAAAGCAAGATTTTTTGGACGACAAGAAGTATTCTGGCACGGCAGAAGCCACGTTGAACGGCTATCAGTATGATATTACACGGTTTTTGAAGTTCCTGTCAGATGAGCAGTTAGCCGTGAATGAAGCGGGGTTCAAACGGTATGTTGTCCACCTGACCGATAGCGGAATGACTGCAAACAGCGTCAACCACTATATCCGTTCGGTGAAAGTGTTCCTATATTGGTGTATGGAACAGGAAGAGATAGCGCCGTTCAAAATCAAAATGATAAAGGCGCAAGACACCATCAAGGACGTATACACGCAAGAAGAGCTTTGTGCGCTGATTCAGCTGCCAAAACGTGAGGACAGCTTTGTTGTCTGGCGCAGTTGGGCTATCATCAACTTTATTTTAGGAACAGCGGCACGAGAAGCGACCGTCTGCCAAATGCAGATCACGGTTTGCGGCGAGCTTCAAGATGGTTTTGCAAATTTTATTGCAGGAATGCAGTGATAATAGGACTTATAGCACGGCGTTCAAGCGCTTTCCCGTTCAATCAATGTATTTCTGCATTTTGAAAACCTGCCTATAAATCCCCCATGAACGTTGTGGAATCTTCCAAAGCATCCATGGATGGTTTCTTGCGCCGCATCAAACGTTCAGCTTATTGCAATGAAATTCCATAAAGTTGCATTGCATCTTGTGGGGGTTCTTGCTATACTCTGTATCGAACGCAACTTTATCCGATAAAAATGTTGCGCAATTTGCGCAACCAAAGGAGGCCGCTATCATGCAGCAGCTCAGATTACTTCATGGCGGAGACTACAACCCGGAACAGTGGCTGGACCGGCCCGATATTCTGGCGCAGGACATCGAACTGATGAAAAAGGCACACGTTAATACTGTGACGCTGGGCGTGTTCTCATGGTCCACATTGGAACCGCAGGAAGGGGTATTTGAGCTGGATTGGCTGGCAGACATCGTCCATAACCTGTATGCCAATGGAATCTATACGATCCTTGCAACGCCCAGTGCGGCCCGCCCCGCTTGGATGGCACATGAATACCCCGAGGTGCGCCGAGTCCGGGCAGACCGGGTCCGGGAGCTGTACAACCGGCGGCAGAATTACTGCTATACATCGCCGGTTTACCGGGAAAAAGTCCGCATCATCGACCAGATGCTGGCGCAGCGGTTCGGCAATGACCCGGCTGTCCTGCTTTGGCATATCTCCAACGAGATGAGCGGCGACTGCCATTGCGAGCTGTGTCAGGCCGCGTTCCGCTGCTGGCTCAAGGAACGGTATGGTTCTTTGGATGCCTTGAACAAGGCGTGGAACGCCCGGTTCTGGAGTCACGACTATACCGCTTGGGAACAAATCGAAAGCCCTGCCCCGCAGGGGGAAAATGCCGTGCAGGGCCTTGCGCTGGACTGGAAGCGCTTTGTCAGTGACCGGCATATTGATTTTTTGAAATATGAGCGTGATACCGTGAAAGAATTTGCGCCGGATGCAAAGTTCACGGTAAACATGATGTACCGGTTTGACGGCATCGACTATTTCAAAATGTCCAAGGAGATCGACATTGCCAGCTGGGACAACTATCCCACATGGCACAAGCCCAGCGAAACAGTGGAAGAAACGGCGTTGGATACGGCCCTGATGCACGACCTGTATTACTCCATGAAGGGCAGGCCCTTCCTGCTGATGGAATCCAGCCCCAGCTTTACCAACTGGCAGCCGATCTCCAAACAGAAGCGCCCCGGCATTGCGGAGCTTGCGGCTCTGCAGACGGTTGCACATGGTTCGGACAGTGTGCTTTACTTCCAGTGGCGAGCCAGCCGCGGCGCTGAAGAAAAGTTCCATGGTGCAGTCGTCGGCCATGATGGCCGGGAGGATGCCCGTCCCTTCCGGGAAACAGTCGGTGTGGGCCAAAAGCTGGAAGTGCTCTCGGAGATTGCAACAGTCTGCCGCGAGAAGCAGGCGGCGATCGTCCACGATTGGGAAAACAAGTGGGCATTGGAAGGTTCCTGCGGCCCGCGCAATGCAGGGATGGGCTACTGGGACGAGCTGAAGCTGCACTACAATGCTCTTGCGCGGGAAGGCATTGCGGTGGAGTTCGTGAATCAGGAATCCGATTTGACGGGTTATGGCTTGGTCGTTGTTCCGATGGTTTATTTGCTGACCGATGCCTTTGCCCAAAAACTCTGTGATTTTGCCCGGAATGGTGGTACGGTCGTGGTTACATACTGGACCGGTGTGGTGGATGAAAGCGATTTGTGCCGCCTGGGTGACACGCCCTACGGCTTGACCGACCTGCTGGGCCTGCGCCGCACTGAGATCGACGGAATGTATGACGGCGAAACCTGCCGCTGCACCCCGATGGACGATTCCACTTTGCCGGAAACGCAGGCTTCGGTCCTATGCGAGGTCGCAAGTCTGAACGACACCGACCCTGCCACACCGCTGAGCGTTTATGCAGAGGACTATTATGCAAACTGCCCGGCGGTGGCTGTCCACTCCTACGGGGAGGGCCGTGCCTATTATCTGGCAAGTCGGTTCGATGAAGCGTTCTATCACGCATTTTATCGTGCTGCTGTAAAGGAAGTCGGCCTGACCCCGGCCTGGCCGGAGGCACTGCCGGACGGCGTTCTGGCCGCGCGGCGCGGTACGTTCGTCTTTGTACAGAACTGCAATGAACATCCGGTCGAAGTAGGCGGTGTTGCGCTGAACCGTTACGGAACGGCCGTCTGGAAAAACGGCGAGCAGGTCCTGTAAAAAGTAAAAGTTTCCCCTTTGAGCGTTCTGCCGAAAAAGCAGAACGCTTTTTGTTTGCTTTCATACTTGACAAAGCGGGCTTACCCCGGTATGCTGGGGTGGCGCATTGTTGCGCAGTTCTGTGAAAAGGAGAGGATATCCTGTGGCTGCAAAGGAAACCGAAAAAATGACGATCGAGCAGGTGGCCGATGCGCTTGGTGTTTCTAAAACGACGGTATCACGCGCACTTTCCGGAAAGGGACGCATCAGCGAGGCGACCCGCGCCAAGGTGTACGCCTATCTAGGACGCACCCGATCCGAGCCTGTTTCCGCACAGAGCGGCGAAAAGCTGCGCACCAACAACATTGCCATGGTCGTACCGCAGCGGTTTATTGCGCTGGATCTGCCCTTTTTGCGCAAGTGCATGGGCGGCATCTGCATCATGGCAGACCAGCGCGGCTATGACCTGATGCTTTGCTACGCCTCCAACACCGAGTATTCGCAGCTGCAGCGGCAGCTGGCCAACCACAAGGTGGACGGCGTGATCCTGACCTACGCCATGGCGGATGATCCCTGCATCGAACTTTTGCGGCAATACGAGACACCTTTTGTGCTCATCGGACGCAGCGAGGACAAGACCATCCCGCAGGCAGACAACGATCAGGTCGCGGCTGCCTGCGAGATGACACGCATCCTTTTGCAGCTGGGCGCCAAGCGGATCGCGCTGCTGGTGGGCAGTACCATCTACGCCGTCAACACCGACCGCATACGCGGTTATCTGCGTGGATTCGCGGAATTTGGTGTGCCAGTAGACCAGCGGCTCGTTCATTCCGGTGTGGAATCTGCCGGGCAGACGCTCGATGCACTGGAGGCTGCGCTGGAGCAGAAGGCGGATTGCATCCTTTGCGGCGATGATGAGGTCGCCTTTGAGGTCATGGGGGAGCTGCGGACGCGGCATATCCTCGTGCCCAACGATCTGCGAGTAGCCAGCCTGTACGACAGCTCCATGCTTGCCAGCATCACGCCGTCTGTTTCGGCGGTGCAGTACGATGCAGAGCAGCTGGGTAAGACAGCCTGCCGGATGCTGCTGGATCGTCTGGCCGGAAAGGAAACGGTCATGCGGCAGCTGGAAGGTTATCAGGTCATTTTGCGGAACTCTACCAAGTGGAGGGAACGCTCCCACAGCATCAAATAACGCGCTTTTTGTGCCTGCTCCTTTCCCGGAGCGGGCATTTTTGCTCTTTGCATGGCAAGGGTTGCGCTAAAGTTGCGCATTTTTGCCCATGTATCCTAATTTTACCGTCACTTTTTCCAGTTTCGACTCAACAATACCGTGAATTTCGTCCATTGACGTGAGCAAAAGAATGCGGTATCCTATGGGTACAGAAAAACGGCTGCTGGGATGTGCGCAACTTATAAGCGCAACAAAGAGCAGCCGAAGATTTCAGATTGAGAACGAAGGAGAACTGGATCATGAAAAAGCTGATTTCCCGCCGTAACTTCCTTGCAGCCATGGGCACTGTGGCTGCTGCCGGTGTGCTGACCGCCTGCGGCGGTTCTTCCTCTAGCACTGCTTCCTCTGCTGCCGCTTCCAGTACGGCTGCCTCTGCTGCGGAGAGCTGGGGTGATGTGAAGCTGACCATGTGGGGCGCAGAAGAGGATCAGACCATGCTGCGCGAGATGGCAGATGCCTTTATCGAGCAGAATGCGGACAAGGGCAACGTGACCATCGAGATCGGCGTGCAGTCCGAGTCCAGCGCAAAGGATACCGTTCTGGCTGACCCGGAGTCTGCCGCAGACGTTTTCGCCTTTGCCGATGACCAGCTGAACGAGCTGGTGAACGCCGGTGCGCTGCAGGAAGTGCTGCTGAACCCGGACGACGTGAAGAGCCGCAACCTGCCCGGCTCTGTGGACGCTGCCACCATGAACGACAAGCTTTACGCCTACCCCATGACCGCCGACAACGGCTACTTCCTGTACTATGATGCAAGCGTTCTGAGCGCCGAGGATGTGCAGAGCGTGGACACCATGCTGGAAAAGGCTGCAGCTGCCGGCAAAAAGTTCATGATGAGCGTCAACGACGCATGGTACATTTACAGCTTCTACGCCGGTGCCGGTCTGGTGGCTACGCTGGCAGATGACGGTATCAACACCGTCTGCAACTGGAACGAGGCTCCCGGCGCAGACGTAACGCAGGCCATTCTGGATATCGCCGCAAACCCCGGCTTTAAGTCCGGTGCGGATGCCGACATTGTTTCCGCCATCAAGGACGGCAGCTGCTGCGCCGCTATCTCCGGCACATGGAACGCCAGCACCGCCGAGGAGGCTTGGGGCGAGGGCTACGCCGCCACGAAGCTGCCAACCTACACCCTGAACGGCGCACAGACCCAGATGGGCTCCTTCTCCGGCTACAAGCTGGTGGGCGTCAACCCCCACAGCGCCAACGTGGGCGTTGCCATGATGCTGGCCGACTTCATCACCAACGAGGACAACCAGAACAAGCGCTTCAACGACCGCAAGCTGGGTCCCTCCAACATCAATGCCAATGCTTCCGAGGCTGTGCAGTCTGCACCCGCCATTGCCGCACTGGCCGAGCAGAGCTCTTACGCTACCCTGCAGCGGGTAGGCGCAAACTACTGGAGCTCTGCCGCAAGTCTGGGCGAGATCCTCGCCTCCGGCGACACGCAGGGCAAGACCACGCAGCAGCTGGTGGATGACGCTGTGGCCGGCATCACCGCACCTGTGGCACAGTAAGTTCCGGTTTTTCCCGGCGGGCACGCAGCAGAATGCGGTGTGCCCGCTTTTTATCGCAATACAAGAAATCGGCGTCAACCTAACATCCTGTTTGCTATAACCCCCTCTGCATACCAAGAAAGGAGTTGACTTCTGTGGCAGAAATGGTTCTCACACCGCCCTTGCGGGCAGATGGCCGGGAGCCGAATTTCCTTCAGAAGTTCGGTCACGCATTTGTTCACGGAGATATTTTTACAAAGCTGTCCCTCTTTGTCTGGGGTCTGGGCTACATTGGCCACGGCCAGCTTATCAAGGCACTGCTGGTAACGCTGGTGCAGGGGCTTGGACTGTATTTTCTGGGCACCTCCGGCATTCCTGCGCTGAAAAAGTTCGGCACGCTGGGCACGGTGCAGATGGAGATGCAGTTCAACCCCCTTACCTTAAAGAACGAGGTCAACAACTACGACAACTCGTTTGCCATCCTGCTGCTCAGCGTGATCGCACTGGTGGTCATTGTAACGCTGATCGCTGCTGCCATGCTGGTGGTGCAGAGCAATTACGCGTTACAGGCGCAGAAGGCCGCTGGCAAAAAGCCCAACAATTTCCGGCAGGATATCACCTTGTACCTGAACGAAAAGTTCTACGTTACCCTGCTCACCCTTCCGGTGCTGGGTGTGGTGGTGTTCACCATCATCCCGCTGTTCATTTTGATCGCTGTTGCCTTTACCAACTACGATCAGCAGCATATGCCTCCCGCCGCCCTGTTTACATGGGTGGGGCTGGCGAACTTTGCTTCTTTGTTTGGCGGGCAGTCGCTGAGCCTGACCTTCAGCTACGCCTTTGGCCGGGTGCTCAGCTGGACGCTGGTATGGGCGTTCTTTGCCACCTTCACCAACTTCTTCGGCGGCGTATTTCTGGCCATGCTCATCAACAATAAAAAGACCAAGTGCCAAAAGCTCTGGCGCACCCTGTTCATGATCACCATTGCGGTGCCGCAGTTCGTCACCCTGCTGCTGGTGCGCAACTTCTTCTCGGATGCCGGCATCTTCAACACCATGATGGCCAATGCAGGCGTGACCGATTTTTTAAAGGCCATCGGTCTGCTGGGGCAGAACATGAACCACATTCCCTTCCTGACCGACCAGCACTGGGCAAAGTTCATGATCATCCTCATCAACATCTGGGTGGGCGTGCCCTACCAGATGCTCATTGCCACCGGTGTGCTGATGAATATTCCCACCGATATGCTGGAAGCCTCCACCATCGACGGTGCATCGCCGTGGCAGAGCTTCATCCACATCAAGCTGCCCTACCTGCTCAGTGTGCAGGGCCCGGCACTGGTTACGGATTTTGTGCGCAACGTCAACAACTTCAACGTTATCTATCTGCTCACGCAGGACGTTTATATCACCAAGGATCAGGCGCTGGCTTCCTCCAGTGCAAAAGAGGTGGATCTGCTGGTCACATGGCTGTTCCGCCTGACGCAGGAGCAGTACAACTACAAGATGGCCGCCGTCATCGGCATTATGGTGTTCATCATCTGTGCCGTGTTCACGCTGGTATGCTTCCGGTTCCTCAATAAAAAGGAGGCGACGTTCTCTTGACACAGACAACTGTTTCTCCGGCACGCCGGGCAGAGACCGCAGCGCAGCTGCGCCGCGGGCGTATCCTCCGCACAGTCCGCAGCATCCTGCGGCATCTGCTGCTGGCCCTGCTGGCAGCTATCTGGCTGGTACCCATTCTGTGGCTTCTGGTCACTTCCTTCTCCACAGACCGGGGCATCAATGTGCGACAGTTCTTCCCGGCCAGCTACACACTGCGCAACTATGTCAACATTCTGTTCCACCCGGACTCTGTGGCGCAGTTCCCGCGCTGGTTTACCAACACCCTTGTGGTGGCCTGTTTCAACTGCGTTATCTCCACCTGCTTTGTGCTGATGGTAGCCTACGCGCTGAGCTGCTGCCGCTTCAAGGGGCGCAAGCTGATCCAGGACCTTTCTGTCAGCGTCAACCTGTTCCCCGGCGTGCTGGCAATGATCGCCGTCTATTTCGTCCTGAA
>ERZ791840.1350-NODE-1350-length-12364-cov-3.040214_pt1 | contig 12364 bp, 10 predicted proteins | sample MGYA00510291_ERZ791840 | MGnify/ENA primary metagenome ERZ791840 (study PRJEB30046, sample SAMN00715256) | human gut metagenome | study: EMG produced TPA metagenomics assembly of the A metagenome-wide association study of gut microbiota in type 2... | reverse complement strand
GTAGGATCACCCTGGAGCGTCTTTCCGGTAGCCGCATGATCCTGGTGGCCGGTCATGCCAGTAGTAGAGTTGTCCAGGATAATAACTGTGCCGGTGGCCTGATTGTAGACCATGTTCATCAGGGAATTGACACCGGTATGGAGGAAGGTGGAATCGCCGATGAGCGCAACCCAGTTTTTCACGTAGTCCTTGCCTTTGGCCTTTTCCATGCCGTGGAGCGTAGAGATGCTGGCGCCCATGCAGACATTGAAATCCAGGATTTCCAGCGGTGCTACAGCACCCAGTGTGTAGCAACCGATATCGCCGGCACCGTGAAGTTTCAGCTTTTTCAGAACGGAAAATACGCTGCGGTGCGGACATCCGGGGCAGAGAATCGGGGGACGCCCCGGTGCCTTGGCCGGTGTGTCCGTTTTTATTTCTTCATGCAGAATGGCTTTCCGCAGCATATTGGCGCTGTACTCGCCCTGAACGGTGAAGATTTCTTTGCCCACAACCGGAATTCCCCAGGCGCGGATCTGTTCTTCCATAACCGGTTCCAGTTCTTCAACAACATAAAGCGTTTCCACTTGCTGTGCGAACTCTTCAATCAGCTTTCTGGGAAGGGGATGTACCAGCCCCAATTTCAGGACAGAGGCATCCGGCAGTGCTTCCCGGACATACTGATACGGAATTCCGCTGGTGATTACGCCAATTTTGCGGTCACGGTATTCTGTCCGGTTGATATCAAAGTGACAGGCATCTTCGGCCATCTGCTTGAGACGCTGTTCCACAATAATATGCCGCTTCCGGGCATTTGCCGGCATCAGGACATTCTTTTCAATATTTCTGACATAAGGCTTATCCGGCACTTCAACCCGTTCTTCCGGATGAACCACGCCCTGGGAATGGGACAGTCTGGTTGTGGTACGCACAATGATCGGCGTATCATAGGTTTCGCTGTATGTAAACGCAAGCTTTGTGAAAATCCGTGCTTCTTCGCTGTCAGACGGTTCCAGAACCGGCACCATGGCTGCACGTGCTACCATCCGGGTGTCCTGTTCATTCTGAGAACTATAGATCCCCGGATCATCAGCTGCAACCAGAACCAGGCCGCCGTTTACGCCGGCATAGGAGATGGAATACAGCGGATCGGATGCAACATTGACACCGACCAGCTTCATGGAAGCCATAGCGCGAGCACCGGCAATAGATGCACCGATTGCCACTTCCATGGCAACCTTTTCATTCGGAGACCATTCTGCATAAACTTCCGGATATTTTGCAATACATTCACTGATTTCAGTACTTGGCGTACCCGGATAAGCGGCAGAGACTTTTACGCCTGCTTCATAAGCGCCCTGTGCAATGGCCGCATTTCCGAGCATAATTTTGGAATTGTTCAACAGATTCCCTTCTTTCGATTCAATAGTGATAGAAATACAACGCCTGCTGTGGGCGCTGTGCTACATCTACATATTATAATACATTTGGAGCAAAATCACAAGGTGTTTTGCAAGTTTTGTATAATGCGCACATTTTTGACATGCATAAATTGACAGATTCTACAAATGCAAAAGCGACACCCGGCAAAAAAGAAAGCTTACTTTGCCAGGTGCCGCTTTTCACTTTATGAGAACAGCTTCTTATTCAAAAGAATCAAAATCAATGGTGTTCAAAAGGTCTTTCAGTGCAGCCACTTCGTCTGCAGAAAGGGTTACGCCCTTGCCCATTTTGCTGTGATCCGGTGCCCAGTCTCGGAGATCGTATTTGGGTTCTCTTTCGTTCCAGCTTACTAAGTTCAGTTCCTTGTTCCAGCCCCGTGCATTTTCGCCGATTACACCTACATGTTCCACGATTTCGTATTTCAGTTCTGCCATTTTCTCGTTACTCCTCAATTAAAATAGAATTGTACAGGATGCCTGTGCATGTGTTTCATTATACAAGAATCTCATGGAAAATGCAACCGCTGCAAACAAGACTTTTTGGAAATCGTTAATTTTACTAAAAACATTAAGACTATTTCAAGCATTGTATTCTATAATGACAACAGAAACAAAATATACGAAAGGAGGAACCTGTACAGTATCTCACTGTACAGGGCGGAATATGGCAATTCAGACATTCGCCCGAAAGGAACTCAAATTTCTCCTGACCGCAGAGCAGTTTCAGGCAATCCGGTCCCTGCTGGATCGCTATATGCAGCCGGATCCGTTTTGCGTAGATGGAAAAGAATATGGCATTTACAATGTATACTATGACACGCCGGATGATTACATGATCCGGGAGTCCTTGTCCAAGCCGTATTATAAAGAGAAGCTGAGGCTTCGCAGTTATCTGTCACCGGCACAGCCCGGCGATACCGTTTTCCTGGAAATCAAGAAGAAAATCGGCGGTATTGTCAATAAGCGGCGTGTGACAATGACGCTGGAAGAAGCGGAGGCTTACATGCAGCATGGCATCCGGCCGGATTTCGGCGGAAAATACATTCAGGAGCAGGTGATGGATGAAATCGACATGCTTTGTGCCCGCTATGCGCCGCTTCTGCCCAAAGAATACATTAGTTATCAGCGTGCCGCTTTCTTCGGAAAGGACAATCCGGACTTCCGGCTGACCTTTGACCGGGCATTGACAGGAAGGCGAAGTGAAGTGACACTGTCCCAGCAGAGCTATGGGGATCTTCTGATTCCGGAGGACTGCCGCCTGATGGAAGTGAAAATCGCGGAATCCATGCCGATGTGGCTGGCAGAGGAACTGGCAGCCTTTCAGATTTACAAGACTAGCTTTTCTAAATACGGCCGTGCCTATGAAATGTATGTCCAAAACCAGCTGGCCTGGAACCGGCCTCAGCTGCAATTAGAGAAAAGGAGACGTTACGATTATGCTTAACACAATTACAACAATGCTTTCAGAGTCTGCATCTGATCTTTCTTCCCTGGTGTCCACATTTGCTTCCGGAAAGGGAGCCGCTTCTGTTACGGATATGCTGGTGGCACTGCTGTTTGGTGTCCTGATGGGATTTCTCATTAGTCTGGTTTACATCTTTACCCACCGCAAATCCGGCTACACCCAGAGCTATGTAATGACATTGCTGATGCTGCCGCCGATCGTTGCCATTGTATTGGTTATGATCAATTCCATGGCAAGTGCCCTGAGTCTGGCCGGCGTATTTACCCTTTGTCGTTACCGGACGGTTCCGGGAGATCCAAAGGATATCACCTATGTTTTCTTTGCAATGGCAACCGGCGTGATCTGTGGCATTAACGGCGGCGGACACCTGTGGTTTGTATTCGTCTTTTTCGCAATTATCGCAGCTGTATTGATCCTGATTGAAGTATTTCAATATGGTTCTTGCAAAACCAGCAGCATGACACTGAAAATCACCATTCCGGAAAACTTAAACTACATCGGCCTGTTCGACAAGATTTTGGATCAGAATACCACCAGCTGGCACCTGAAACGGGTTAAGACAACGAATTTTGGATCCTTGTTTGAATTGATCTACAGTATTGAAATGAAAAACGATGTGGATCAGAAACAGTTTATTGACGATCTCCGGAAATTAAACGGCAATTTGACGGTAATTCTGTCTCTGTACAAGTTTCAGGATCAGGTTTATGACCCCAAGGTTTAAAAAGCAATTGCTCTTTGCTTTTCTTTTTAAAGTAGAAATTCATATTTTAGAAATAATCGCAGGTAAACTCTGCGGTTATCTTTTCTTTTCAAAAATTTGTATAGCAAATTATATAATACGCTTGACAAATTGTTGTTGTGTGGTATAATAAAAATAAAGAATCGGACAGGAGGTGATTCCATGAAGCGCAGTACATACAGTTTAATTCTGATGGATGATGTAGTGGCCGCCATAGATTTGCTGGCAGAGGAACAGGGGACAAGCCGTTCTAATTACATCAATCAGATTCTGGCGGAGCACGTACAATGCATTACGCCGGAACAGAGAATGCAGCGGTTGTTTTCCTGTTTATCCCGGCAGATGAATGCTTCTCTCCGTGTGCAGGAGCAAGGCTCTGATGCCATGCTGTCGATCTTAGGGGCAGTGCAATATAAGTACCGTCCCACCATTCGATATCGGGTAGAGCTTTTACGAGACCTGCGGAAAGAAGAAATCGGGCAGCTGCAAATCTCCTGCCGCACCCAGAGTCAGACGTTGCTGCAGGCGATGGATTGTTTCTTTCAATTCTGGGTAAAATTAGAGTGCGCCTATTATCCGGAGAGTGCCTGCGGACAAGGACTTTATCAGATTCAAAACGGCCGCATGAAACAAGCACTGCTGCGGCATGGAGTATCGGAAGAGGAGGATCTGGGAAATGCAGTAGGAAACTATATTTGTATGCTGCATGCGGTGCTGCAATCTTATTTTACAGGATTACAGCAGCAGCTTCCGGCACCGATCCTGTATCACACGCTGGAACAGCAATACAGATCTATTCAGAAAAATTGGACACGGACGTTGTAGACAGATAGACAAAAGAGAGAAGAATCACAGCGTGCTGTCAGAGCACATTGTTAAGTTGAGGAGGTTATCCATATGAATGCACAGAAATTGACACAAAAATCTTTGGAAGCCATTCAGGCAGCAAACGGCCTTGCGGTTGAAAACCAAAATCAGCAGATTGAACAGGTTCATCTTATGAGCGCTCTGTTAGGGCAGGAAGGCGGCCTGATTCCACAGCTGTTTGAAAAAATGGGTGTGGCAGTGGACAATGTACAAATTCAATTAAAGCGTGCCATTGATCAGCTTCCGGCTGTTACCGGCAGCGGCCGAAAAGCGGATGAAGTCTATGTTTCACAGGACGTAGACCGTGCATTGCGGGAAGCAGAAAAAGAAGCCGGCCGCATGAAAGACGATTTCGTCTCTGTAGAACACCTGGTTCTCGGATTGTTCGATGCAATGGACAAGAATCTGAAAGAGGTCTTAAAGCCTTTTTCTGTGACGAAAGAGGCTTTTTTGGAGGCGTTGATGAAGGTACGGGGCAATCAGAGAGTAACGGATCAGAATCCGGAGGAAACCTATGATGTGCTCGCAAAATACGGACAGGATCTGGTAGAACGTGCACGTGCCGGAAAACTGGATCCGGTTATCGGCCGGGATACGGAAATCCGGAATGTGATCCGGATTCTTTCCCGAAAGACCAAGAATAATCCGGTTCTGATCGGGGAACCGGGTGTCGGAAAAACTGCCATTGCAGAAGGTCTTGCTCTGCGAATTGTCAGAGGAGATGTTCCGGATAATCTGAAAGATCGAAAGATCTTTTCCCTGGATCTGGGCGCATTGATTGCCGGCGCAAAGTACCGGGGCGAATTTGAGGAGCGTCTGAAGGCTGTCCTGAATGAAGTCAAGAAAAGTGAAGGCGGCATCATTCTGTTCATAGACGAACTCCATACCATTGTAGGTGCCGGAAAATCTGATGGCGCAATGGATGCCGGAAATCTGCTGAAGCCGATGCTGGCCCGGGGCGAACTCCACTGTATTGGCGCGACAACGCTGAATGAATATCGTCAGTACATTGAAAAGGATGCCGCACTGGAACGGCGGTTCCAGCCGGTTCTGGTAGAAGAGCCGACTGTGGAAGATACCATATCCATTCTCCGCGGTTTGAAAGAGCGGTATGAGGTATTCCATGGTGTTAAGATTCAGGATCAGGCGCTGATTGCTGCGGCAACCCTTTCTAATCGGTATATCACTGATCGTTTCCTGCCGGATAAGGCAATTGACCTGGTAGATGAAGCCTGCGCAATGATTCGTACAGAAATGGACTCTATGCCTACAGAGCTGGACGAGATACGCAGAAAGATCATGCAGCATGAAATTGAAGAGGCTGCCTTGAAGAAGGAAGAGGACAAGCTTTCTCAGGCACATCTGAAAGAAGTGCAGCAGGAGCTCTCGGAAATGCGGGATCAGTTCCACGAGATGAAGGCAAAGTGGGAAAACGAAAAAGACGCAATCTCTAAAGTGCAGAAACTCCGGGAAGAACTGGAGCAGGTGAATGCAGAGATTGAACGTGCAGAACGGGACTATGACCTGAACAAAGCTGCTGAGCTGAAATACGGTCGTCTGCCGCAGCTGAAGCAACAGCTGGAGCAGGAGGAAGCCATTGCCGAAAAGCAAAAGGAAAACAAAAATTCACTGCTCCGGGACAAAGTTACCGAAGAAGAAATCGCACGGATTGTGGGACGCTGGACAGGAATTCCGGTGGCAAAGCTCATGGAGGGAGAACGGGAAAAGCTCCTGCACATGGACGAGATTCTGCATCAGCGTGTGATCGGCCAGGACGAAGCTGTCGAAAAAGTCAGCGAAGCTATTCTGCGTTCCCGTGCCGGCATTCAGGATCCCAACCGTCCGCTTGGATCGTTCCTCTTCCTGGGGCCGACCGGTGTCGGAAAAACAGAACTGGCCAAGGCATTGGCAGAAGCGCTGTTTGACGATGAAAACAACATTGTCCGGATTGATATGAGCGAGTATATGGAGAAATTCAGCGTGAGCCGTCTGATCGGAGCGCCTCCGGGATATGTAGGCTATGAAGAAGGCGGCCAGCTGACAGAGGCAGTACGTCGGAAGCCTTACTCTGTTGTGCTTTTGGACGAGGTGGAAAAAGCGCATCCGGATGTCTTTAACATTCTGCTGCAAGTGCTGGATGATGGACGGATTACCGATTCGCAGGGTCGCACGGTTGACTTTAAGAATACCATTATCATTCTGACTTCAAACCTGGGTTCTCCTAATATTCTGGAAGGAATGGACAGCGAGGGCAATATTTCTCAGGAAGCGCGGAACGAAGTGCACGCATTGCTGCGGCAGCAGTTCCGGCCGGAATTCCTGAACCGTCTGGATGAAATCGTCTTCTACAAGCCCCTTATGAAAGCAGAGGTATTCCGGATTGTGGATCTGCTGCTGAACAAGCTGCGGAAGCGTCTGGAAGAAAAGCAGCTGGAACTCATCGTCAGCGATGCTGCAAAGGAGTATATCGTTGCACAGGGCTATGATGTCAACTACGGCGCACGTCCGCTGAAGCGCTTTATTCAGTCAAAGCTGGAGACCATTGTTGCCAAAAAAATGATCGCTGACGATCCGGCACCGGGCACCGTCATTGCAATCGATTATGACGGTACAAAGCTGATCGCAAGATAAATCTCCCTATTTTCCGCGCTTTTCTGCGGTTTACAGAGAAACTGCATTTCAATCGGTTTTTTGAAAAATCAGCTGAAATTTTATGTGTTTTTCCATAAAAAAGCCACCGAAAACAGGCCAAATTCCGTGCAAATGTCATTTTTCTCCGAAAATCTTGACAAATGATTTGGAATGGTATATAATTCGTATTAGATTACAGACAGGAAATGCTTTCTGTCCGCCTGTCGCAGGCGGTGGCGTGTTTTCCTGTCCATATTATGGAGGAGCACTTTATGACAAAAACTGATCTGATTGAAAAGCTGAACAAGGAAAATTACTGCACAAAGAAGGATGCGGAAGCACTGGTAAATGCAGTATTTGATGCAATCCGTGAAGCACTGGCTTCCGGTGATAAAGTAACCATTTCAAAGTTTGGTACTTTTGAAGTACGGGAACGCAGCGCAAAGGAATGCAAGAACCCGAGAACCGGCGAGCCGGTACAGGTTGCCGCTTCGAAGGCACCGGTATTTAAGGCAAGCAAGAATCTGAAGGAATCTGTAAACGTATAATAATTGGGCAGGAGGAATGAAAGATGCCGAGACCGAAGAAAACTGACAGTACCCAGACGGCAGCTGCAAAAACAACTGCTTCCAAGACAGTGAAGAAAGCCGCACCTGCTGCGGAAACTGCACCGAAGAAAACAACACGCGTTCGGAAAACTGTAAGTGTTACATTGCAGTTCGCCGGAAAAGAGTGGGCAACTGATGTTCTCACCAACCGTGCTATCGTCGCATGGTCCGCAGAGCACAGCAAGCCTAAGACAGCGGCAAAAGAGATTCAGCTGTATGTAAAGCCGGAAGAAGAAATGGTGTACTACGTGATCAACGGAGATTCCGGTTCCTTTTCCATTTAACTGTTTTTATGATAATCCTGGCTGGGAAAAACCAGTCAGGATTTTTTTATGCCCTTTTGCAACAAAGAAAAAAGGGACAGGTTGTTTCTATTCTGAAAACAACCTGTCCCTTTTTCAAAAAAATCAGTTCCAATTCAACTTAGGATTCCAGTTTTTCAATATCGCCTGCGCCGGAGCCGACTTCATAGCCGGTTACTTCCAGTGCGCTGGTATCGTATGTGACACGGAGAATCATTGCGCAAATGCCGGGGCAGTTGGAGATGCTGTAACGAACAGTCACTTCATCGCCCTGGTTTCCCTTTGCAGTTCCTGCAATCAGTGTGCAGCCGCTGCCAGCAGAACCTTCCTGCTTCTGGGATGCGCTGCCGACAGCAATATCGCCGTCTACATAAGTAACCGCAACATCTTCCGCATCGTAGTTTGCGAACTGGCTTGCATCGCCGCCGGAGCCGAAGCCCAAGGTATAGTTGCCGTCCTTGGCATCATCCTTGATCTTGAAGGTGATGTCAACAAAATCGCCGTCCGGATAGAAGTTACCGCCCTGAGAAGTATCAAGCCAGTAGAGCTGTTTACAGCCTGTGGTAGATTTCGAACTGCTGCCGCCGGAGGTTGTGGTGGAATTATCGCTGCTGTTTCCGCCGGAAACCTTCTGTGTAACTGCCTTGCCGCTGTCATCGGTTACAGTCGCACCAGAGTCATCTGTAACGATGACAGACGAATTCTCGCTGTCGGATGAATTGCCATTGCCCTGATTTGCCCCTTCATTAACCGGAACATTGCTGTTTCCGGAGGACAGATCATAGTCAGACATCTGGAGCTTTCGATTCTGTTCCAGCATTTTCTGTACATCTTCACTGTTTGCCTGGTTGACATTGGTTTCTGCGCTGTTGCCGTCATTTGCAGAACTATTATCAGCAGCACTGGAAGAATCCTTATCCTTTGCACTTGTGCTGCTATCACCGGACTTGCCGCATGCGCCGCACGTTACCCCAATCGCGCAGACCAACAAAAAAGCAAGTAATCTGTTTCGTTTCATTTTCATAGAAAAAAGTCCTTTCTACTAAGTTTCCTGTGGTCTTTTCCGCATGAAAAATACGATCAAAGATCACTTCGTATGATCCATTATACACGCTTTTCAGTAAAATGTCAAGCACTTTTGTAAAAATGTCATAAAAAGGCGAAAAAAGGGGTTGCAATTTTTAGCAAATGAGGGTATACTATATACTAAGTCTAATTACCAGATAGAAACAGGGATGTCTGCGGAAAATCAGGCAGACAAGAACGCCTTTTTTCTCGACCGGAAGCGGCTTTTGACACGGGCTGCAAAAAGAAAGCGTGATGTTATGAAAAAGAAGAAAATTCAGGTTTCCGGAAAAACGATTTTTTTGTTGATTTTATTGATCGTGGTGATTATTGGAATCACTATTGCGATGCTGCCTTTAATCCGGCTGCTGTCAACAGATGAAGGACAGGCTGTGATTGTTGAAAAAATGCAGTCCTTTGGCATTTTTGCGCCGCTTCTGTTTCTCCTGTTGCAGGTGATCCAGGTCGTAATTGCGGTGATTCCCGGAGGGCCTGTGCCGATTATCGGTGGGATTTTGTTTGGCAAATGGGGTGCGCTGGCACTTTGTCTGGCAGGTTTTTTCCTGGGAACGGTGCTGGTGTACTATTTGGTACAGTGGATTGGGCGTCCGTTGGTAGACAAGTTTGTCTCCGAAGATCACTTTGAAAAGTTTGCATTTTTACAGGACAGCAAGCGTCTGGAATGGATTATCTTCCTGGTATTTTTTCTGCCGGGACTCCCGAAGGATGCCCTCACATACCTTGTTTCATTTGATTCCAAAATCAAGCCCATGCGCTTATTTTTTCTGACAACACTGGGACGCACACCGGCAACTGTGCTGACTGTATTTGTAGGGGACAGTCTCTGGAAAAGGAACTATAAGCTGACAATTATTTTGATTGCTGTCATGATTATGCTGGGCGTAGCAGGATTCTTTGTGAAAAAGCAGGTTGACCGTCACGCCGAAAAGCGCAGAAAAAAACAAAAGGAGTCGTAACAGATGCAAAATTATGATGTGAGAGCGGCAATGGCATACCTGGACAGCCGCTATACAGTATATGAAGCCAAAGGCATGACCATTGCCGGAAGCCAGTTGCCGATTTCAGAATACGCCGGATTCAGCTACTTTAAATTTTTACTGTTCCTGGCGAATCTGGATCATGTTGTTACAGCAGCAGAAACAGAATACATCAATACCTGTTTGAAAAAGTCTATGACAGTGCAGGCTCTGGAACGCTTTCTGGCGCAGCACACCCTTTCCTTTTCCGGAACAGTGGATTCTCTCTTATCCCTGACGGCGCTTTTGGTACGGGCTGATCTGGAGGAAACGGAACTGGACGGCAGCGTTTCTCTGCTGTTGCTGCGTACCCTGGAGCAGCTGGGAAAGCAGTTTACGCTGACCACCTCCGGAGAAGAAAATGCACAGCAGGCGATTGTCCTGCGCTCTATTCTCAGCCAGCTGGAACAGTACCGGACAGCTGCACTGTGCGGTGCCAAACAGCTGAAGCTAAACCATCCGGCAGCGGTTCCGGACGCGTTTTATCCTACAGAAGGGGACGCTGTGCCGGCAGAAAAAGAGCCGGCTGTCACGGGGGCAGATATTTCCGATCCGCCTACAGAAACATTGGAAGAACTGATGGAACAGCTGCACCAGCTGACCGGACTGCACGATGTAAAAAAAGAACTGGACAGCATGATTCACCTGTTGAAAATCCGAAAAATCCGGGAGGAACGCAATCTGCCATTGCCGCAGGTGTCTCTGCACATGATCTTTTCCGGCAATCCGGGAACCGGCAAAACTACGGTTGCCCGGCTGCTGGCGAAAATCTATGCCCGGTTAGGTGTATTAAAAAAGGGACAGCTGGTGGAGGCAGACCGTGCCACACTGGTAAGCGGCTATGTAGGGCAAACCGCCATGAAAACCAAAAAGGTGGTGCAGCAGGCACTGGGCGGTATTTTGTTCCTGGATGAGGCCTATACCCTGACTTATACATCCGGTAGCAATGACTTCGGGACAGAAGCCATTAACACGCTGCTGAAAGAGATGGAAGATCACCGGGATGATCTTGTGGTAATTGCGGCCGGCTATCCCGTAGAAATGGAGCAGTTCCTGGACGCAAATCCCGGTCTGCGCTCTCGTTTCCGGCAGGTGATCTGGTTTGCCGACTATACACCGGAGGAACTGATGGCGATTTTCATGCAGATGTGTGAAAGCTATTGCCTGGAAATCACCCCGGAAGCCGGTGCATATGCTCAGACCTATTTTACCCAGCGCAGCAGTCAGGCTGGCAAGAATTTTGCAAATGCACGGGATGTCCGCAATTTCTTTGAATTTGCCCTGACCAATCAGGCAGATCGCCTGGCACTTCTCCCGGAGCCGATTTCTGATACCGACCTTTTGACGCTGACATTGGAGGATGTAACTGCAATCGACCTGACCTGAACTGTTGCGGCTGCCTTTGAAAGTGTCAAAGGTTAGTCTGCAACAATTTTATAAAAGTTCATACTTTATCTTTTTGAAGTACATATATAGACTGTATAATAAAAAATGAAAGAAAGATTCATAGAAGCTTTGATTCATTTTGAATACGGACAATGGCGTCTCGTACAGCAGAAATGCTGCATAGAGGCGCTTTTTTGTGCTTCTGTGATTCAAAGGCGGATACAAAGGCGTTGCCGCTGGAACTCAAAAAAGAGAATCCTTCTTCGTACGTTGTTGAAACAGAAGTGAGACTGGATTGGAATGATCCGTCTCCGAAAAGTCATTTGGTATGGAGGACATGCATTATGGATTCGGGTAGCATTGGATTTGTTTTGATTTGTGCAGCGCTGGTATTTTTTATGACGCCGGGCCTGTCTTGTTTCTACGGCGGCCTCGTTCGCCGAAAAAACGCTGTAAATACGATGTATACATCTGTGATTACAATTGGAATCGGCATTGTCATGTGGGTTCTGTTTGGATATTCTCTGTCATTTGGGACGGATCACGCCGGTATTATCGGCGGCTTCAACTGGATTGGGCTGGAAGGCGTTTCTGCAACAGAGCCTTATGTAGAAGGTCAGCAGATTCCAAACCTGGTTTTCTGCTGCTTCCAGATGATGTTTGCTGTAATTACACCGGCTTTGATCACCGGTTCTATTGCAGGCAGAATGAAGTTTAAGTCACTGTTTTTGTTCCTGGTATTGTGGAGCCTCGTTGTCTATTATCCCATGGCGCATATGGTATGGGCAGACGGCGGCTTCCTGGCAAAGATCGGCTCGGTAGACTTTGCCGGTGGCAACG
>ERZ791840.1346-NODE-1346-length-12395-cov-6.937034_pt1 | contig 12395 bp, 11 predicted proteins | sample MGYA00510291_ERZ791840 | MGnify/ENA primary metagenome ERZ791840 (study PRJEB30046, sample SAMN00715256) | human gut metagenome | study: EMG produced TPA metagenomics assembly of the A metagenome-wide association study of gut microbiota in type 2... | reverse complement strand
GGAGGGCGGCGGGAGCCGTCCTCCGATTTTTTGGGCTTTACAAAATAGAAAATATGTTCTATAATGAAATGGAAACCAAAGGGGGAAGGAGGGAGCGCTATGCGAGCCAGACCGATCAGCTGCTGTTTTTCCGGCCATCGGCCCGGTAAGCTGCCGTGGGGCGACGATGAGGGAGATCGCCGGTGTCTTGCGCTGAAGGAGCGGCTGTGGAACGCGATGGAGGCGGCCTATGAGCGGGGCTATCGCCACTTCATCTGCGGCATGGCCCGCGGCGTGGACACCTACTGCGCCGAGATCGTCCTGGCCCTGCGTCCCCAGTACCCGGACCTGACGCTGGAGGCCGCCATCCCCTGCCCCAGCCAGTGCGGCGGCTGGACGCCGGAGCAGCAGGCCCGCTGGCACGCCATCGTGGACCGCTGCGACTTTGAAACGGTGGTCCAAGACCGCTACGGCCCCGGCTGTATGCAGCGCCGCAACCGCTACATGGTGGACCACGCCGCCCGCCTCATCGCCGTGTTCGACGGTCAGGAGGGCGGCACCCGCCGCACGGTGGAATACGCCCTCCGTTCCGGCCTCGAGGTCGTGTATGTGGACGCGGAGTAGCCCCCAAACCTTCCCCCTGGGGTTTCGCGGCGTTGAATGACAGGCCGGTGGCCTGTCAGATCCGCGGACCGACCGACCCGCAGGGAGACAGGTGGCACGGCGAAGCCGTGACGGATGAGGTGTCCCCGCGCAGCGGCGTAACCCCTCCAGTCCCAAAAAAGGGAGCACCCCTGCGGGGTGCTCCCTTTCCGTCGTTCTTTATCTCTTTTTCCCGTTGAGCGCCACCATGCCCGTCAGGGACAGAAGTGCCAGCGCGCCATACAGCGCCGCGCCGGGGTCGGCGGTCTTGGGGGAGCCCTTGGTGTCGTCGGTCTTGGTGTCGGTTGTGGGGTAGTAGTAATAGCCGCCGGAGGAGGGATTCTTCTCCCACTTGGCCGTGAGGGTCAGCGGGGCGGTGACCGGGGTATTGAAATCATACGCGCCCGCGCCGTTTGCATCCTCCCAGCCGGTAAAGGTATACCCCGACTTGGTGGGATCATCAGTGGGTTTGGCCACCTTCTGGCCGCGGAGCACCTTTTCCTCTTTGGCCTGCGCACCGTTGTCTGAGTTGAATTTGACTGTCTCATAGGCGCCGTCTTCGATCTTGCCGCCGTCGTTGGTCACACCGCCGTAGAAGATGCCGCCGTTCAGGGTGGCATATGTTTTGTTTGTCACATTCTTATCAAATGTACCGCCGCTGATGGTCGCGCCGGACTCATTGGTCACAGTGCCGTGGAAATTCCCATCGCTGATTATTGCGTTGTAACCGCTGCTGGTCACACTCCCCCGGAACGTACCGCCATCGATTTTACCATAGGAATTTTCAATCTTACCGGTGAATTCACCGGCCTTGATCCTTCCCTCATAGTTTATAACTTCATTTGTAAACGTTCCGTCAAGGATCGTTCCTTCCGAATAAATCCAAACCCGTCCAGTAAACGTTCCTTTGCTGATCGTGCCGCCATCCACCACATTCACATTACACGCTATTGTAATACCCGCATTCAGCGTGCCTTCAATGCAAATATCGTCGCTGCTTTGCTCTCTATTATGATCATTCACACTTCCCGTAATGCTGCCGCCCTCCACGTTAAAAGTTCCCTTGTTGTGCACTCCACCACCGCCGGCAATGCTGCTGATATATATGCAGTCTGCAATGTGGCTGTTGTCACGCATCGTAAACGTGCCTGCATTGTAGACAGCGCCTCCTCTGCTGCCCTTGCAGTTCGTAATAGCGCTGCTGCCACTCATGGTAAACGTGCCGTTTTCGGCCACATACACACCGCCGCCACTGCCGCTTCTGGCAAGACACTCCGTAATACGCGCGCTGCCACGCATCTGAAATTCAGCCCCCGCGCTCACATACACAGTACCGTTGCCGTCTTCATATGTTACGCAGCCCCTGATCTCGCCGCCGTTCATAATAAACTTGCCGCCGTCCGCCACGTACACACCGCCGCCATTATTTCTGGCCCTGCATCCTATGATCTTTCCCTTCTCCATGATGAAGGTGCCGCCGTCCGCCACATAGACGCCGCCGCCGTTAACATCGCCATCAGGAAGGTATGCGCTTCCGCCCGCGATGAGCCCTCCGGCAAACCGAGTATTCCCGTTTACATTGTACTTCCAGTATCCGTCATTATCTTTCCCGAAGGTGTATATTCTACTGCCGTCACCGCTGTCTGTTAACGTTAGTGTTGCACCAGCATTCACCCGGAAAACACTTCCGTAATTTTGCGACTTAAGCCACAGCATAAACCCGTTCAGGTCCAGCGTCAGTGATTTCGTGACCACCAGGGTTTCGGTGATGTCAATATCAGCTGTCAGCCTGACGGAGCTGCCAGCTTCTATCGCTTGTTTCAGTTCCCCTGGCAAACTGACATCCACCAGCGTCGGCGTAGTCGCCTCGGCCGTCTCCACCAAAGGGTTTGTTACATCCCCCGATGTAACAAAAGCTGCCCATATGGGCAGCGCGCATACCAATACCAGGGTCATCAGGATGGGGAGCAGTCGTCTCTTCATGGCGGTTCCTCCTTCTATGGCTCACATATTTCTCTCCCGGGCCTGTGTGCCGCAAAATTTCTTGTTGAGAAAGTTTTGCGGCGCGCAGGCTCTGTTGTATGACCATCTTACCAGAAAGTGTCGCGAAAGGCAACGGGAATATCCAGATGTCGGCATAACAAATCCGCGTACCAACCATTAACCAAACTTATATCATCAAAGGACACGTCCTCGTTAGCCTTCCCCTTGAGGGCACCCCAGTGCGCGCCGCGAAGCAAGTGCCCTTGGGGTACACACTGGGGGTGTGCACAGCTGAAGATGCCCCCGCAGGGGGCGGATGAGGTGTTCCACCCGCAGGCGGTACCCCCCCCATACCCGGCGGCGTCAGCCGCCACCTACCAAAGCCGCCCTCGGGGCGGCTTTGGCGCGATTTGATAATCGCCCATGCGTCCAACACACCAGCCCCTACCTCCACACCGCATCAGCGGCAGCGGCGCAAGAGGTACAAGCAATCCCCTGAACCGACAACGACACCCACCGTGCCCATTCCGCGAAATCAGCACCGTCAAATTTGCACTTACCCTCCCCGCGCAAGGAAGTCTTGAAACGTAGTTTCAAGTGGCGCTTTTGGTTACTTTTGTCGCCGGGGACAAAAGTAACTCGCGCTCGGGAGCGCGAAACTCTCCCCCCCGCGCCCGCAGGCGCAGCATCTTCCGCCGCCGTGGCGGCGCCCCCCCAACAAAACATAAAAAAGAGACCGCCTTGCGGTCTCTTTTTTATTACATTCTTCCGCTGATCCGCAGTCGGTTCAGGGCGCGGGCCAGGTTGCCCTGGGCCAGCTGGTACTCAGCCATGCTGCGCTTCTGCCGCAGCTCCTCCTCCGCCTCCCGGCGGGCCCGGAGCGCACGGTTCACGTCGATATCCTCCGGCCACTCCGCCGCGTCCAGCAGCAGAAGCACCCGGTCCCCGTCGATCTTGAACAGGCCCGGCGCCACCGCCGCCCGGCGGTGCTCGCCGTCCTCCGTCTCGAACCGCAGTTCGCCGGCGCACACCGCGCCCACAGCGTTGCTGTGGCCGGCCAGCACACCGTACTCGCCGTCCGTCACGGGGATGACCGCCGACACGCACTTGCCCTGAAAGAAAGGCACGCTGGCCGCCAGCACGTCCAGTTGGAACACGGCCGCCATCACATACCGCCTTTCTTCAGCTCCTCGGCCTTGCGCTTCACGTCATCAATGGTGCCCGCGTTGAAAAACGCCGCCTCGGGATACTCGTCCATCGCGCCGGACAATATCTCCTTAAAGCCCCGCAGCGTCTCGTGCAGGGGCACGAACACGCCGGGTGCGCCGCTGAACTTCTCCGCCACATAGAAGGGCTGGGACAGGAACCGCTGGATACGGCGCGCCCGCGCCACGGTCTTCTTGTCCTCGTCGCTGAGCTCTTCCATACCCAGAATGGCGATGATATCCTGCAGCTCCCGGTACTTCTGCAGCGTGGACTGCACCGCCCGGGCGATGTTGTAGTGCTCCTCGCCCACGATGTCCGGCTCCAGAATGCGGGAGGTGGACTCCAGCGGGTCCACGGCGGGATAAATACCCTGCTCCGCGATCTTACGGCTCAGCACCGTGGTGGCGTCCAGATGGGAGAACGTAGTGGCCGGCGCCGGGTCGGTCAGGTCGTCCGCAGGCACATACACCGCCTGCACAGAGGTAACAGACCCGTTCTTAGTGGACGTGATGCGCTCCTGCAGTGCGCCCATCTCCCCCGCCAGCGTGGGCTGATAGCCCACGGCGGAGGGCATGCGTCCCAGCAGCGTGGAAACCTCGCTGCCCGCCTGGACAAAACGGAAAATATTGTCGATAAACAGCAGCACGTCCTTGTGCTCCTGGTCGCGGAAGTACTCCGCCATGGTCAGGCCCGACAGCGCCACGCGCATACGCACGCCGGGGGACTCGTTCATCTGCCCGAAAACCAGCGCCGTCTTGTCGGACACGCCGGACTCCCGCATCTCGCCCCACAGGTCGTTGCCCTCGCGGCTGCGCTCGCCCACGCCGGTGAAGATAGAATAGCCGCCGTGCTCCATAGCCACATTGTGGATCAACTCCTGGATCAGCACGGTCTTGCCCACACCGGCGCCGCCGAACAGACCGATCTTACCGCCCTTGGGATACGGCTCGATCAGGTCGATGACCTTGATGCCCGTCTCCAGAATATCTGCGGCGGGCATCTGCTCGGCGAAGGTCGGTGCGGCGCGGTGGATCTCCCACCGGGGCGCGCTCTCGTCCACCGGCGGTTCGCCGTCGATGGGATCGCCCAGCACGTTGAACATACGTCCCAGCGTCTTCTCACCCACCGGCACCCGGATACCGTGTCCTGTGGCGGTGACGGTCAGCCCGCGGGCAAGCCCGTCGCTGCCTGCCATCATCACGCAGCGTACGGTCTTGTTCTCCAGGTGCTGCTCCACCTCCATGGTATAGCGCTGACCGTTCGCCTCCACGGTCAAGGCCTCATTGATGGCGGGCAGGCTCCCCTCCGGGAAGCGCACATCGATAACGGGGCCGGAAATGCCCGTGATAGTACCTTGTTTCATTGAGGTCAGCCCTCCTTTTCTTTCTTGCTGCGCTGGGCGCGCTCACCGGCGGAGACCTCGGTGATCTCCTGGGTGATGGCCGCCTGGCGCGCCCGGTTGTACTGGACGGACAGGTCCTTCAGCAGCTCCTCCGCGTTCTGATCCGCCGCGTTCATGGCGGTCATGCGGGCGCTCTGCTCACTGCAGAAGCTGTCCACCAGCGCGCTGTAAATATAGCCGGTCAGGCAGCTGCGGGCGGCGTTGTCCAGCACCGCCCCTGCGGACGGCACGAACTCATACGCCTTATCCCCGGCGGCAGCCGCCGCGGCGGCGTGAAAGTGCTCCCGGTGCATCGGCAGGATCCTCTCCTGCCGCACCACAGCCTCCAGGCCGTTCTTCATGTCGGTATAGATGACCCATACCGCGCTGATCTCTCCCGCGTCGAACCGTTCCAGCAGCAGCTCCGCGATGTGCCGCGCCCGGTCCAGCGTAGGGTTCTGCGCCGTGTAGTGAAAGCTCTCCTCGATGGCGATCCCCCGCTGGCTGAACCAGCGCCGGCCGTACTCGCCCACCACATACAGCGCCGCGTCGCCGTGGGCGGTCAGCAGCTGCTGCGCCTGCCGGATGGCGTTCTGGTTGTACGCGCCGGCCAGTCCCTTGTCCGCCGTGATCAGCAGACACGCCGGCACGCCGGGCAGGGGCTTGGCGTTGGGATCCACCGGATCCACATACCGGCTCTCTATGGTGCTGTCCGCGTTGAACACGCGGCCGATCTCCGTCTGCAATGCCTGGAAATAAGGCCGTGTGTTGTCCAGATCCTGTTTGGCCTTCCGCAGCTTCGCCTGGGAGATCAGATACATGGCGTGGGTGATCTTCTGGGTCTGCCGGACGCCTCCGATGCGCCGGCGGATCTCACTGGTGCTGGCCATGCGCTCACCGCCCGCCTGCGCGCTTGAATTTCTCCAGCGCCGTCTTTGCAAAGTCGTTGATCTGGCCCCGCAGCTCGTCATCCAGCGCCGCGCCCTGCTCCAGCTGCAGCATCAGGCTCTGCCGCTGCGCGGCGAACTCGCCCAGCAGGAAGTCCCGCAGGGCGCACACCTGCGCCACCGGCACCTGCTGATAGAGGTGCGCCATAGCCGTCACCAGCGTGACGATCTGCTGTCCCTGGCTCAGCGGAGCACTGCGCCCCTGCCGCAGGATATACATCAGGCTCTGGCCGTAGGCCAGCTGGCTCTTCGTCTCCTCGTCCAGGTCGCTGGAGAACTGGGTGAACACCTCCATCTCGCGGTATTGGGCCAGGTCCAGACGCAGGGTGCCCACGGCCTTCTTCATGGCCTTGGTCTGGGCCGCGCCGCCCACACGGGACACGGACAGGCCCACGTTCACCGCCGGCCGGTGGCCGGAGAAGAACAGACTGCTCTCCAGAAAGATCTGACCGTCGGTGATGGAGATGATGTTTGTGGGGATATAGGCCGACACGTCGCCCGCCTGGGTCTCCACGATGGGCAGGGCGGTCATGCTGCCGCCGCCGCGCTCGTCGCTGAGCCGCGCCGCGCGCTCCAGCAGACGGGAGTGCAGATAGAACACGTCGCCGGGATACGCCTCGCGTCCGGGGGACCGCCCCAGCAGCAGGCTCAGCGCACGGTAAGCGATGGCGTGCTTGCTCAGATCGTCGTACACGATCAGCACGTCCTTGCCCTTGTTCATGAAATATTCTCCGATGGCCGCGCCTGCATAGGGCGCGATGTACTGCATGGACGCGGACTCGCCCGCGCCGGCGCACACAACGATGGTGTAGCGCATGGCGTCGTGCTTCCGCAGCAGCTCGGCGATCTGCGCCACGGAGCTGGCCTTCTGGCCGATGGCCACGTAGATGCAGATCATATCCTTCCCCTTCTGGTTCAGGATGGTGTCGATGGCGATAGCGGTCTTGCCGGTCTGGCGGTCGCCGATGATCAGCTCACGCTGGCCCCGACCAATGGGGAACATGGAGTCGATGGATAGAATGCCTGTCTGCATGGGGGTGTTCACCGGCTGTCGGTCAATAATGCCGGGTGCCGGGCTCTCGATCATGCGGTATTCATCCACGGGGATGTCTCCGCCGCCGTCGATGGGCGCGCCCAGGGCGTCCACCACGCGGCCGATCATGCCGTCGGACACGCCGATACCGGCGGTCTTTCCGGTGCGGTACACCGCCGTGCCCTCGCTGACCTCCTCCACGCGGCCGAACAGGATGCAGCCGATACGGCCGGAGCGCAGCTCCTGCACCATACCCCGGATGCCGCCCTCAAACAGCAGGATCTCGCCGTAGGTAGCGCCCTCCAGGCCCTCCACATAGGCGATACCGTCCGCCACGGTCAGCACGCTGCCCACCTCGCGGGCGCATACCTCCGGCACCCAGCTCTTCACCGCGTCCCGGATCAGGGGGATGACGGAGCCCTCACTCTTCAGTCCGGTCAGCCGTTCCTTCAGCTGCTCCAGTCGGCCCTCCGCCGTCCAGTCGATGACCTCGCTGCCCAGCTCAATGCGGAATCCGCCCTGTGCGGTGCGGTCCTCCTGCCAGACCAGCTCGACGGCCTTGCCGTACTTTTTCGACAGCACATCCTCCAGCTTCTCTTTCTGCGCGCTGTCCGGCGGACAAGCGCTGAGCAGTTTCGCCGTCAGGCGTGCATCAGTGTTCATTCTGTTCCTCCTTCGCGGCATTCACGAAGGCGTCATAGGCCTGGGCCGTCTGGGCGGCCATCAGCTTCTCCATGGCGTCCTCGGCAATAGCCACCGCCTCGCGGTTGGCCTCGGCCACGATCTTCTGGCGCTCGCTCTCGGCGGCGTCCTTGGCATCGGACAGGATCTTGTCCGCCTGCGCCTTGGCCGCGTCGCGCTGCTGCTGGGCAAAGGCCTCCGCCTCCTTGGCGGCGGCGGCACGCTTCTCCGCCAGCACGGCGTCAAAGTCCGCCTCCCGCTGGGCCATGGCGGCCTTCAGCGCCTCGGTGTCCTTCTCCCGGGCCACGGCGGCGGCTTCCATATCCGCATAGTGCTTCTCCCGCTTTTCCATAAAGCTCTTCACCGGCTTGAACAGCAGCAGATACAGACCGCCCACCAGGATGGAGAAGTTGAAGAAGTGCAGCAATATCTGCTGCCAATCAATATTCAGAGGGATATTCATAGCGTCTCTCCCCGTTTCTTACAGCACGAAGATGATCAGGATGACCACCAGCAGGGCATAGATGATAGCCGTTTCCAGGAACACCAGACCCAGCATCATGGTGGTGCGGATCTTACCCTCGGCCTCCGGCTGACGGGCGATACCCTCGGCGGACTTGGCGATAGCCATACCCATACCGATGGCGCCGCCAGCGGCAGCCACACCGATGGCAACACCGGAAGCGATGGCCTTGGCGCTCACGCCGCTGTCGGCCGCTTCCTCGGTCTGGGCGGCGGTGCCGTCGGCAGGTGCGGTATCGGCGAACGCGGTCACGGTGAGCAGGGCGGTCAGTGCCAGCACCAGGCACAGCAGCAGGGCAAAGGCCTTCTTATTGAACAGCTTTTTCATGGTTTCTCTTTCCTCCGTCAGTTATTTACAGTTTCAGCTTTGATTTTTTTGTTTTTCTTGGGCTTGGGTGCGTGCTTTTCCGTAGTCTCTCCGTAGAACATGGAGGTCAGCGTGGTCAGCACGTAGGCCTGGATCAGCGCGTGGAGCAGCGTGAACAGCACGCCCACCACCACCGGCACAACGAAGCTCAGGGACACATAGTAGTACACCAGCTCCGTCACCAGCAGGCCGCTGAGCAGCGCGCCGAACATACGGAAGCTCATGGAGATGGGCAGGGAGAAATCCTTGAGGGCCTTGCCCGCGCCCTTTGCGCCGTTGGCCACGATGCCGCCCACCAGGATCACGCCGTAGGACAGGCAGCCCAGGGAGATGGCCGCATTCACGTCCGACAGCGGGGCCGGCAGCGCGATGGTGTGTCCGCCCGTGGTGATGGCCTGGAAGCCGAACAGCTCAAACAGCGTTCCCACGAAGATGTACACGCCGGCGCCGAAGATGTATGCGCCCAGGAACTTGTTGCGATGCGGGCTGTTGCCCTTGGCCATCCCGTCGAACAGCCCTACCACGGTCTCCAGCGCCATCTGCAGCTTTCCCGGTACCATCTTGAACCGGGGGATGACGAACACCCGCAGCAGTATCGCCGCCAGCAGCAGTGCGCCCACCACCACCAGCGAGGATATGTACGCCGGGTTCACGTCCTTCAGCCCGAACAGGCTGATGCGGTTCGTCCCGTGGAGCACTGCGTCACGCATGGCCTCCTGCACCGACTCCGACTTCCCGTGTCCGGGAACCAGCAGAGAACCGGCCAGCAGAGCCGCCGTGATCAGCAGCCACCCCACAATGAACCTTGTTTTCTTCTTTTTTTCCATTCGTCTTTCACCTTTTACATCCGGTAAAATTTTTGTGCCGCGTCGCGTCGTAAAACGGCAGAAGCGGCACGGCGCCGACCCCGCCCTTCCGATTTCTTGTCGAAATCTTAACGTGCGGTACCAGCATCTTGACACTTCCTTTTTATTATAATAAAAACCCTGTGCTAACACAAGCTTTTTTTCGCCGCATTGCCTCCAACATTCCGCAAAAACCGTCACATTTTTTATCATCCCCCCTTATCTGACAGTCCCACCGTCTTTTCCCCCGCTTTGCCGCCCCGGCCGCCCCGCAAAAAGCAGAGCGCCCCGCAGCAGCGGGGCGCTCTGTCGTCGTTATTTCCCGTTTCGTTTCTTGGCGAAGGCCGCTTTCTTCCGTGGCGACATCTTCCCCTTCTGCGCCAGCGGCTTCGCCGTGGGCGTCCCCCGCCGCCCCCGGTTGCCGGAGGCCTCCTTTTTCCGCCGCGGCTGTCTCTCCGGCCTCTCCGGCCTCTCCGGCTTGACCGGCGGCTGACCGTAGGGCTCCCCTTTCCGCGGCCGGATCAGGCACTTCTTCTCGTACCCGATCAGGTCTGTCCGCCCCGTCTCCTCCAGGGCCTCCACCACCAGCGCCCGCTTCTCCGGCCGCGACCACTGCAAAAGCGCCCGCTGCATGGCCTTCTCCTTGGGATCCCTGGCCACATACACCTCCGACATATCCCGCGGGTCGATGCCCGTGTAATACATACAGGTGGACAGCGTTCCCGGCGTGGGATAGAAATCCTGCACCTGCTCCGGCGTCCTGCCGTTTTTGTGCAGGAACTCCGCCAGCTCCACCGCGTCGCTGAGGGTACATCCCGGGTGGCTGGACATCAGATATGGCACCAGATACTGCTCCGTGCCGCCCTCCTCGTTCAGCTTCTGGTACTGCCGCCAGAACTTCAGAAATACGTCAAAGTGCGGCTTTCCCATGTAGTCCAGCACCGAGCTGACGCAGTGCTCCGGCGCCACCTTCAGCTGTCCCGAGATATGGTACTTCACCAGCTCCTTAAAGAACGACCTGTCCTTGTCCTGCAGCATATAGTCGTATCGTATGCCGCTCCGCACGAACACCCGCTTGATCCCCGGTATCTCCCGCATCCGCCGCAGCAGCTCCGTGTACTCCGAGTGGTCCGCGTCCAGGTTCGGGCACGGCTCCGGCGCCAGACAGCTGCGGTTCTTGCACATACCGCACCGCTTCTGCTTCTGGCAGCTGGTGTGGCGGAAGTTGGCGCTTGGCCCGCCCACGTCGTGGATGTACCCCTTGAACCCCGGCTCGTGGGTCAGCAGCTCCGCCTCCTCCAGCACCGACTCGATGGACCGGCTGGTGACCATCCGCCCCTGGTGGAAGGCCAGCGCACAGAAGTTGCACCCGCCGAAGCATCCCCGGTTGTGGGTGATGGAAAACTGTACCTCCTCGATGGCCGGTATGCCGTTCTTGTACATGGGATGCACCTGCCGGGTGTAGGGCAGGGCGTACAGGGCGTCCAATTCCTCCCGCCGCAGCGGCCGCGCCGGCGGGTTCACCACCAGATACCGCCCCTCGCAGGGCTGCACCACCGCGCAGCCCCGGATGGGATCGTGCTCGTCGTATTCGATCTTCGTCGCCCGGGCATAGGCCGCCTTGTCCGCGCATACCGCCTCGTATCCCGGCGCGTCCGCCCTGTGGAACTTCAGCTCGCCCACCTGGTCGGTGATGTACGCCGTCCCCGGTATATCCGTCAGCTCCGACGGCGGTATCTTCCTCGCCAGACGCCGGGCGATCTCCGCCGTGGCGCTCTCGCCCATGCCGTACACCAGCAGGTCCGCCGGCGCGTCGAACAGTATGCTCCGCCGCACCTTGTCGTCCCAGTAGTCGTAGTGGGCGAACCGCCGCAGCGACGCCTCCAGCCCGCCGATGACGATAGGCACATCCGGCCACGCCTCCCGCACCCGGTTGGCGTACACGATCGTGGGCCGGTCAGGCCGCTTGCCCATCTCCCCGCCCTCGCTGTACAGGTCGCGGGTCCGCCGCCGCTTTGCCACCGTGTAGTGGGCCACCATCGAGTCTAGGTTCCCCCCGCCGATCAGCACCCCGTACCGGGGCTTGCCCATGGCCCGGAAGTCCTCCGCCGAGTGCCAGTCCGGCTGGGGCAGTATCGCCACCCGATAGCCCCTGCTCTCCAGCAGTCGAGCGATCAGTGTGGTGCCGAAGCTGGGGTGGTCGATATACCCGTCCGCCGTCACCACCAGAAAGTCATAGTAATACCAGCCCCGGTCGATCATCTCCTCCCGGCTCACCGGCAGAAATTCCATTCCTTTTTCCATGTGTTTTCACTCCCAACTTCCATCCTATCTTCGTCCCCCCTCCCGTCCGCAGGCATCAGCCTTCCCCCTGATGAGGTCACAGGGAGACGGGTGCCCGGGCCGCAGAAGCTCAAGCCTTCCCCTCGCAGGGTTCGCGGAGTTGAATGACACACCTCCGTTAGCCTTCCCCCTGGGGGGTCCGCGGTATTGAATGACACGCCGGTGGCGTGTCAGACCCGCGGACCGACCCGCAGGGAGACAGGTGCCCCCGAAGGGGGCGGATGAGGCGTCGCCGCGCAGCGGCGTAAGCGCATTATTTGTCTCCGCAGGGGCTATTTCGCGCCCCGGCGCGAGCGCTTTCTTTGTCTCCGACGGCCCCATTTCTTCCAACAGCGGAAGAAATGGGGGAAAGAACGCCGGCAGAAACTGCGTTTCTGCACTTCCTCAGCGCGCTATGCCTGTTCACTGCCGCCCGCGCTTTCCCTCACGCAACCGGCGTTTTCCTGATCGTTGTCGTTCCCCCGAC
>ERZ791840.1345-NODE-1345-length-12400-cov-2.628352_pt1 | contig 12400 bp, 10 predicted proteins | sample MGYA00510291_ERZ791840 | MGnify/ENA primary metagenome ERZ791840 (study PRJEB30046, sample SAMN00715256) | human gut metagenome | study: EMG produced TPA metagenomics assembly of the A metagenome-wide association study of gut microbiota in type 2... | reverse complement strand
TTATACAGATATTACCGATCAATGATACGACCATGACTCATGCGTGGACCGATTCTTATCCATATAATAGTATCTCCATTTATGCTTTCCACCCGATGTATGCGGATATAAAGCAAATGGGAACACTGAAAGACAAGTCAGCCGCAGCGAAGTTCAACAAAAAACAGAAAGAACTCAACGGCCTGCCGGCGATGGATTATGAAGCTGTCAACCAAACGAAATGGGAATACTTCCGACTGATCTTCAAGCAGGAAGGAGAAAAAGTATTAGCCTCCGGAGAGTTCGGCGAATTCTTTAATGCCAATAAGGAATGGCTGCAACCTTACGCTGTTTTCAGCTATCTGCGCGATGCCTTTCAGACACCTAATTTCCGTGAATGGCCCAGACATTCCGTTTATAATGCACAAGATATAGAGAAGATGTGCCGGCCGGAATCTGTAGATTACCCGCACATCGCACTTTATTATTATATCCAGTTTCACCTGCACCTGCAATTGGTAGCCGCTACGAAATACGCCCGCGAACACGGTGTCGTACTCAAAGGAGATATCCCTATCGGCATCAGCCGCAACAGTGTGGAAGCATGGACCGAACCTTATTACTTCAATCTCAACGGGCAGGCGGGCGCCCCTCCCGATGATTTCTCGGTGAACGGACAAAACTGGGGATTCCCCACGTACAACTGGGACGTCATGGAAAAGGACGGCTACCGCTGGTGGATGAAGCGTTTCCAAAAAATGTCAGAGTACTTCGACGCTTACCGGATTGACCACATCCTCGGTTTCTTCCGCATCTGGGAAATCCCGATGCATGCCGTACACGGATTACTCGGACAGTTCATTCCCTCCATCCCTATGAGTCGGGAGGAAATCGAAAGTTACGGACTCCCCTTTCGGGAAGAATATTTGATTCCATATATTCATGAATCCTTCCTCGGGCAAGTATTCGGTCCGCATACCGATTATGTGAAACAGACTTTTCTGCTTCCTGCCGAAACACCCGGTGTTTATCACATGAAACCGGAGTTCACCACCCAACGGGAAGTGGAGAGTTTCTTTGCAGGAAAGAATGATGAAAACAGTCTTTGGATTCGGGATGGACTATACACTTTGATCAGTGATGTTCTTTTTGTACCGGACACGAAAGAAAAAGATAAATATCATCCGCGCATCGGAATACAACGCGATTTCATCTTCCGTTCACTCAATGAACAGGAGCAGAATGCGTTTAACAGACTGTATGATCAGTATTATTATCACCGCCACAACGAGTTCTGGCGCCAACAGGCTATGAAGAAACTACCGCAACTGACACAATCGACACGTATGCTGGTTTGCGGAGAAGACCTGGGTATGATTCCGGATTGTGTTTCGTCCGTCATGAATGATCTTCGTATCCTCAGTCTGGAGATTCAGCGGATGCCAAAGAATCCGATGCACGAGTTCGGATATTTAAATGAATACCCATACCGGTCGGTTTGTACCATCTCCACTCATGATATGTCTACTTTGCGAGGCTGGTGGGAAGAAGATTACCTGCAGACACAGCGTTACTACAACACGATGCTGGGGCATTACGGAACCGCACCGACAGTCGCCACTCCCGAATTGTGCGAAGAAGTGGTGCGCAATCATCTGAAAAGCAATTCCATACTTTGTATTCTGTCCCTGCAAGACTGGCTGAGCATTGATGGCAAATGGAGAAATCCGAATGTGCAGGAAGAACGGATTAATGTACCATCCAATCCGCGCAATTATTGGCGTTACCGGATGCACCTCACTCTGGAACAGTTGATGAAAGCAGAAGAACTCAATGACAAGATACGTGAGCTAATAAAATACACCGGCAGAGCTCCCAAGAAATAAATATCTTTAGGCACGGGTGACACGGATTAACACGTTTTTTAGACCTATAATCTCTTAAAACTGTAAATCCGTGTCATCTGTGCCTGAATAAAATCAACTGATAGTTTTGACACCTCCGTTTCTCTCCCATGCGGCAATTCTTTATCTTCCTTCATTCCGTTTTTTCCAATTAATCAAGTATCTTTGCAACGCAAAAACGCAACGCAAAATAAATGGGAGACAATCAGCATCGGCGTATTGATTTTGTGGACTTAACCAAGGGAGTCTGCATTATTCTGGTAGTGATGGCGCATATCGGAGGCGCTTTCGACCAACTTGACAAGCATTCCATGCTATCCTGCTTTCGCATGCCTCTCTATTTCTTTATATCAGGAATTTTCTTCAAGCCTTATGAAGGATTATACGGGTTCATTATCCGAAAGACCAATAAGCTAATCATTCCCTTTATCTTATTCTACGTCAGCGCCTTTCTACTAAAATACATTGTATGGAAGATTGCACCGGAAACTTTCCATCTCCCTGTGTCATGGAGAGAATTACTGTTTGTCTTTCACGGGCACGACCTCATCAAGTTCAATCCTCCCATCTGGTTTCTGCTTGCTCTGTTCAACTGCAATATCCTGTTCTATCTGATTCATTATCTGCGTGACAAGCATTTATCTCTGATGTTTGCAGCAACGTTACTGATCGGATGCACAGGATTCTTCCTGGGCAAATTTCACATCGAACTTCCTTTGTATATAGACGTTGCCATGACTGCCCTCCCCTTCTATGTGGCAGGTTTCTGGGTTCGCCGATATAATTTCTTCCTGTTCCCCAGTCATCGGTTCGACAAGATTATTCCCTCATTTGTCCTGCTGGCACTGGTCGTAATGTACTTCACCGCCACCACGCCGGGTATGCGGACCAACAATTATCCCGGCAACATATTCCAGGTATACATTGCCGCATTTGCCGGAATCTTTATGATTATGCTGATCTGTAAGAAAATAAAAAGAATAAGCATCGTTTCTTATCTGGGGCGATATTCCATTATCACACTCAGTATTCATGGACCGATTATTCACTTTGCAAGACCGGTCGTTTCGCATTATATTCATAACGACTGGGCAGAAGCAAGCGCACTGCTCCTGCTGACATTGACCATCTGCATTCTCTTTACCCCTATCCTGCTTAAGATAATTCCACAGTTGGTGGCACAAAAGGATTTATTAAAAGTCAAATAATAAAACATTGTGCAAGCCAAACTTTTCTTAACTCTAAGTTTAATTATCAAATAATTTACTACTTTTGTTCCAAAGAACTATAGACCGAGAACAAATGAATATAACGATTGTCTTAGGAGATAAAATTCCATCTATAAAATACGGCGGAACTCAAAGAGTAATGTGGTATCTGGGTAAAGAACTCAATAAGCGCGGACACAAAGTCACCTTCATCGCAGGAAAAGGTTCCTCCTGCCCTTTCGCTAAGGTGATAGAACTGGACCCTAGCGTAAATCTGAACACCCAAATCCCCACAGATGCGGACATCGTACATTTCAACATTCCCGTTCCCGAAGGAATCACCAAGCCGCACTTACTGACCATACACGGCAATGGAATCCCGGCCAACGCAGACCGGAACATCGTTTTTGTCTCACGTAATCATGCACAAAGACTTGGAAGCGAATCATTCGTTTACAATGGACTGGACTGGGATGACTACGGTCCCGCCAACCTCACCCTTTCCAGAAAAAACTACCATTTTCTAGGCAAAGCAGCCTGGAAGGTCAAAAATATCAAAGGAGCTATCGCCGTTGTCCAAAGCATCAAGAACGCACAACTGGACGTTTTAGGCGGTTATCGCCTCAATCTCAAAATGGGCTTCCGATTCACATGGAATCCACGGATTCATTTTCATGGAATGGTAGATGATTCAAAGAAAAAAGTTATTATTGAGCAGTCAAAAGGGCTTATTTTCCCCGTTACATGGCACGAACCTTTCGGACTTGCAATCACCGAATCCTTATACTTCGGAGCTCCCGTATTCGGTACTCCCTACGGTGCGCTTCCCGAACTCGTTTCACCGGAAGTCGGTTTTCTGACCGCTCACGGACAGGAAATGGCCGAACATATACAGTCAGCACAATATTCTCCGAAAGTCTGCCACGAATATGCCAGAGATCTATTCAATTCAAGTGTCATGGCAGAAGCCTATTTAAAGAAATATGAAACTGTACTGAACGACGAACCTTTGAATAAAGAAGTCCCTCATATTATAGATATCGCACGACGTCTTCCATGGGACTAAAAATGGCAGTTGAATTACATAGCTGATGACTAAAATCTCATTTATAAAGCCTTTCATTCATTTAATAAGCGAACAAAAATGATCGAAAACACTTTATAAAAAGAAATAAAGCCTTACCTTTACTTTTTTAGAAAACAAAAGATATGAAGATAAACAACAGCTATATTTTGCTGAAAGACATCTGCTGCTTCGCTTATCATGGAGTAGCCCCCCAAGAGAATATCATTGGAAATGAGTATATTATCAACTTGAAGTTGAAGGTAGATATCAGTCAGGCTATTCAAACAGACGACGTGGTGGATACGGTCAACTATGCCGAAATACACGAAGCCGTGAAAGCTGAAATGTCCATCCCGTCGAAGTTGCTGGAACACGTATGCGGACGAATAGCTAAAAGACTACTGGCAGAATTTCCTGCCATTGAAGAAATAGAACTTCGTCTTTCCAAACGGAATCCGCCTATGGGAGCAGACATCGACTCAGCCGGAGTAGAACTGCATTGCAGCAGATAAGTACCTTTGCTTTATCAGTTTGTGTTATTATCAAGAAGCACATTGGTCTGTCATCCTATCATCCGGACTGCCACATCCGGTCAACTTATTTACAACACCCTATCATTCTGCTTGTGCCAAGTAATGGGCACAGTTATGCCAAAGGAGTGTCACGGTTGTGACAAGGGTGTGGCACAGTTGTGACAAAGGCTTGGAAACAGTTGTGACAAGGGCATGGCACAGTTGTGCCAAAGGCGTGGCATCGTCGTGCCAAAGGCATGGCACAAGTAAGGCTGCCTCATTTCTACTTGAAGCAGCCTCACACTATCATATTTTCAGTCTATAACGACCTATCTCTTCTTTCTTTTTCTTTTATTTACCGATTCTACAGCTTCCGTTACCACGGATTTGTTTTCGAACCGTTTCGTATAACTGGAATAGTCCGGATGGGTACGTTCGTAATCGGGATCCATAAACAGAGGGCTGGAAATGATATGATCCGCCGTAGAACGATTACAACAGAAAACGATGTTCTCAACACCGGCCAGTCGGGTTAATGCTTTAACATCCGTATCATGTGGCTGCAAAGTCATAGGGTCAGTGAAAAAGAATAGATAATCAATCTGACCGTCCACAATACGCGATCCCATCTGCTGGTCACCTCCCAAAGGACCGGATTTCAGAATTGTGAAGTCCCACTCCACTTCAGGATGCTTCTCCTTCAGTGCTTCCAGAATCAGAGTACCTGTAGTACCTGTACAATAGAATTTATTTCCCATCAACAGTTCCGAGTTCCACAGCACCCATTCGATGAGGTCTTTTTTCATTGCATCGTGTGCTACCAGCCCGATGCCTCTTCTAACCTTTGATTCCATTTGCTATCCTTTTAAAATCCGACAATTGAGAGAACCGTTTGCATCCTCTCGCATAAAACTGCCACAAGATACTACTTTTTATCTGTTCAGGTATTAAATTCAACGTTTTTTTTCTTAGGTTCTCTTCTCTTAATGAAGAAAATGACGGACAAATCCGTTTATATTCGTCCCGTGCACGAATCACTGCGCGAGCATTGTCCCAATCCCCTTTCAGAAAGAAAGTAAGTGCCGCCACATAATCCAAACAAGTCCGAATACGCATCACTTTATTTAACTCCTTCTGTGGAAGATTCTTATAGAGCATGACAAGATTATTACGGAAATTAAGAAAAGTCTTACGAGGATTCTCTTTTTTAAGCGTGGCTCCTCCAACATGATAGACTACACTTTGCGGAATGCAGACAATCCCACGTCCTCGAGAACGGAGTCGCCAACACAGATCTATTTCTTCCATGTGTGCAAAAAAGCGTCCATCCAGCCCTCCGACATCCAGATAATCCATACGACGAATAAACAAAGCAGCTCCTGTTGCCCAAAAAACTGGAATCACCGTATCGTATTGCCCTTCATCTTTTTCGACCGCTCCCATGATACGTCCCCGACAAAAAGGATAACCGTACTTATCTATAAATCCGCCTGCCGCTCCTGCATATTCAAAAAATTCCTTTTGGCGCTGACTTCGTATCTTCGGTTGGCAAGCAGCCACTTCAGGATGCTTATCAAGATAAGCAATCATCGGTTCCAACCAATGTTCCGTCACTTCAACATCCGAATTTAGAAGAACGACATACTCTGCATCTACTTGTCGCAAAGCCAAATTATATCCGTCCGCAAAGCCATGATTCTGTTCGAGTAAAATCATTCGGACGGATGGAAACTCCTGCTGAATCATAGTTACCGAATCGTCCGTAGACCCATTATCAGCCACACAGATTTCTATTTCTTTCCCCTCCGAATACTGAATAACAGATGGAAGAAAAGTACGAAGCATATCACATCCGTTCCAATTCAGAATGACGACTGATACTTTCATCTCTTATCTTTTCTCTTAATAAGTTCTTCCTGTTCTTTTTGTTCGCATTCCTTCTTCGTAAATTTCCAGCGCTTATGCGACCACAACCAATAAGCAGGTTCTCTACGAATGGTCTGTTCCAGTTCATGGGCAAACATATCCGTAATTTCTCCTTCGACTGTCTCTTTTGGAGCTTCAGTCATCAATTTAAACTCAGCCTCACAATATCCCCTACGTGTCTTCGTCAGTTCACAATAAAAGACAGGGAAGTTCATCATTTTTGCAATACGTTCAGCCCCATTCAAGAAAGCAGTCTCCTGCCCCATAAAAGTAGTCCAATACCGATCACCACTAGGCCATTGGTCTGTAATCAGACCTACTACCATATTTTTTCCTTCACGCTTCAATTTGATAATTTCACGTGCAGTAGAATGTTTAGGAATATTATATCCACCGAAACGGGAACGAATCTGCTTAAACAGTTCATTCAGATATTTATCCTTCAATGGTTTGTAAACTTGTACAGGTACATCGCCAGGCTTCATGACCGATCCCATTCCAATCAGCCATTCATAGTTGGCATAATGGGGAATCATCACAATAATACCTCCATACTTTTCCGTCAATTCCAAATATTGTTCTGTATTCTTATAAATCATCCTTTGGCAAAGATCTTCAGCGGACATATGCAACAGTTTCAGGTCCTCTAGCATATAATCCGAAAGATAACGATAAAATTTACGTTCTATCTGTAATCTTTCCGCCTCAGTCTTCTCCGGAAACGACTTTTCCAGATTTTCCCGAACTACCTTCCGGCGATATCTCCCCACATGATACATCAACAGATAATTGAAATCCGAAAGCACATACAATACCCGGAACGGAAGAGCTGAAAACAGCCACATTCCACCATATACCAGCCAATAGATAAGTTTAGATTTCATACTTATATCAGAATTGTGCCTTTAAGCGCTGTCTTGTCCCCATTAAAATCTCCCAAACGCACGTTGACCACTTGATTATCCAATGAGTTATCACTTTCCACTTCTACACGAATATAATTCTTCGTAAATCCGTGCATCGGAGTATTCCCCTTCGACTTTTCCAGCAACACCGACATCGTCTGTCCGATATGGCACGCATAAAAAGCCTGTGTTTTTTCATCCGAAAGTGCCAACAGCCGTTGACTGCGTTGATGCTTTTCTTCCGGAGACACCACATAATCTATTTTCAAGGCTTGCGTTCCGGGACGCTCGGAATAACTGAACACGTGCAATTGGGTCACGTCCAATCCGGAAATAAACCGATAAGCTTGCTCAAAAAACTCCGCGGTCTCGCCACGAGTACCCACAATCACATCCACGCCAATGAAAGCATCCGGCATAACCTCTTTGATTTTCTTCACCTTCGATGCAAAAAGAGCCGTATCATAACGACGACGCATCAATTTTAAGACTTCATCACACCCAGACTGCAAAGGAATATGGAAATGTGGCATAAAACTACGGGAATGGGATACAAACTCAATAATTTCATCCGTCAGCAGATTCGGTTCAATGGAAGATATACGATAACGCTCGATTCCTTCTATCTGATCCAACGCTTGCACCAAATCAAAGAAAGTCTCTCCCGTCGTCTTGCCAAAATCACCGATATTCACCCCAGTCAAGACTATCTCTTTACCACCTTCCGCTGCAGCTTGCCGAGCCTGTTCGACCATAGAAGCAATAGTTCCGTTACGACTCCTCCCCCTTGCAAACGGAATAGTACAATATGAACAGAAGTAATCGCAGCCATCCTGTACTTTCAGAAAAAAACGAGTACGGTCTCCCCGTGAACACGAAGGAGAAAACGAACGAATATCTTTCGTTGCAGTAGTTATAGCCTCTCCTTTTTCATGTTTCTGCAAATTTCCCAGATACTGCAGCAGTTCACCTTTCTGCTCCGCCCCTAATACAACATCTACTCCATCAATTTTTGCCACATCACCAGGCTTCAATTGGGCATAGCACCCAGTCACTACCACAAAAGCACCGGGATGTTGTTTCACCAATCGATGAATAGCCTGCCGACATTTTTTATCCGCCATCTCCGTCACCGAACAGGTATTTACCACACAGATATCTGCTTTCTCTCCTTTGCGCGCAGTCCGGACTCCTGCCTCACGCAGGATTTTACCGATAGTTGAAGTCTCTGAAAAATTTAATTTGCAGCCTAAAGTATAATAAACGGCTGTCTTATTTTGAAATACAGTGGTATCTATCATAAGCTGTTATAAACACATTAACTTTGCAAAGTTACACATTATTATTAGTAAAACACTTTAGGATACGAAAGTTTATTCCTATTTTTGCACAATTCACTAAAAAACGTGCAATGATTAAAGAGAATTTCATTAAACTATACGAAAATAGTTTTCGTGAGAATTGGGATCTGCCTTGTTATACTGATTATGGAGAAGATACCCAATACACATACGGTGAGGTAGCTGAAGAAATCGCCCGTTTACATCTGTTATTCAAACATTGTAGCCTCCGCAGAGGGGATAAGATTTCAGTTATCGGCAAAAACAACGCTCACTGGTGCATCGCCTATATGGCAACCATCACGTATGGAGCAATCATTGTTCCCATCCTTCAAGACTTTACCCCCAACGATGTTCATCATATCGTCAATCATTCCGAATCTGTATTTCTGTTCACCAGCGACAGCATTTGGGACAATCTGGAAGAGGAAAAATTAGCCGGATTACGAGGCGTATTCTCACTGACCGATTTCCGGTGTCTTTATCAGCGTGACGGAGAAACCATACAGAAGTTTCTGAAAAATACCGATAAAGAGATGCATTCTTTGTATCCGAAAGGATTTACCCGTGAAGATGTTCAGTATACCACTTTATCCAATGATAAAGTGATGCTGTTAAACTACACTTCCGGAACCACTGGTTTCAGTAAAGGTGTAATGCTGACAGGAAACAATCTTGCCGGTAACGTCACTTTTGGTATTCGTACCGAACTCCTTAAAAAAGGGGATAAAGTGCTGTCTTTCCTTCCCCTCGCTCACGCATACGGTTGTGCATTTGACTTTCTGACAGCGACCGCTGTCGGCACTCACGTCACTCTGCTTGGTAAAACTCCTTCTCCGAAGATTATAATGAAGGCTTTTGAGGAAGTGAAACCCAACCTTATTATTACTGTCCCGCTAGTGATCGAAAAGATATATAAGAATATCATCCAGCCACTCATTAATAAAAAAGGTATGAAGTGGGCACTCAATATTCCGCTGCTCGACACACAGATCTACAACCAGATACGCAAAAGACTGATTGATGCACTGGGAGGTCGGTTTAAGGAAATCATTATCGGCGGCGCCGCTATGGACAAGGAAGTAGAAGAATTCTTCTACAAAATTAAATTCCCTTTTACTATAGGTTACGGTATGACGGAATGTGGGCCACTAATCAGCTATGCCCCTTGGGATGAGTTTGTACTAGGCTCTTCCGGAAAGATTCTGGATATAATGGAAGCACGTATCTATAAAGAAAACCCTGAAGCAGAAACCGGAGAAATCCAGGTTCGGGGAGAGAATGTGATGGTGGGCTATTACAAGAATCAGGAAGCAACGCAGGAAGTATTCACGCAGGACGGCTGGCTACGCACCGGTGATCTCGGTTCCATGGACAGCAACGGAAATATTTTCATCCGGGGACGCCTCAAGACCATGATCTTAAGTTCAAGCGGACAGAACATCTTCCCCGAAGAGTTGGAAACAAAACTGAATAACCTGCCTTTCATTCTTGAAAGTCTCGTTATCGAACGCAACAAAAAATTAGTAGCACTCGTTTATGCCGATTATGAAGCGTTGGATTCTCTCGGATTAAACAATCCGAATAACCTGAAAACAATCATGGATGAAAATCTTAAGAATCTGAACAGCAATGTAGCCGCTTATGAAAAAATCAGCAGAATCCAACTTTATCCTACGGAATTTGAAAAAACTCCCAAAAGAAGCATAAAAAGATACCTATATAACAGTATTGCTGTCGATTAGCATGTTCTAAAACATACGAAAAAGGGAGAAAAGTAGCTAGTTACAAAAAAAAATATAAAAAAAGTTGGTATTTCGAGAACAACATATTGAAAAAGTACATAACTTTGCAGCGTTTTAATAAAGCAATTGATTGTATTACGTTTTTAAAAAGCAAAGAAAATGAAAAAATTAGTTTTGATGGCCGTAGCTATCGTAGCAGTATCATTCGCATCATGTGGTAACAAAGCAGCTGACGCAGCAAAAGCAACTGCAGATTCTATCCGTATCGCTGACTCAATCGCAGCAGTAGAAGCAGCAGCTCTTGAAGCTGAACAAGCAGCAGCCGCAGCAGCAGATTCTTTGAATGCTGATAGCACTGCAACTGAAACTGTAGCTGAATAATTCAGAAACAGCTTAGAGAGAATTGAAAGTCTGCCATGCAAAAGCATGCACAGACTTTTTTTATGCTTCAATTTTAGCAATTCACACGCTATTTAGCGTATGAACTCTTCACAAAAGGAGCGTCCAACAAATAATCCAAGCTCACTTCCACACTCTCTTCTACCGGCATACTATAACCCTCGATTTCAGCAACGAGATAGTTAACACCTGCAGTTTTTGCATTCTTAAAGATAGCATCAAAACCGACCATTCCACTTTGTCCAATCTCTCTGTGATCTTTCACATGGAATATCTGGAAGCGACCGGGATATTTATTAAAATAATCAACAGGACTGTTTTGTCCGCGAACTACCCAATAAAGGTCCATCTGGAAGAAGACATATTCAGGATTCGTATGTTCCAGCATATAATCATACATTACTTTATCTTCTACTTTCTGAAATTCATGAGCGTGATTATGATATCCAAATGACAAACCTTGTTGTTTGCAACGTTTGCCTATCTCATTAAAATAAGTGCAATATGTATTCAAATCTTTAAGCGTTTTTGGAACATCCATCCAAGGAGCTACGATGTACTTCATTCCTGCAGCTTTATGATCGGCAATACACTGATCCCACCATTGAAGAGACTCTGACAAGTCACCGGAAGCCAATTCTTCTTTGGACAATTGTCTGGTACAATGTGAAGACAAAACTTTTAATCCTGCCGATTCGACATCTTTCTTAAACTGTTGGGGAGTCCGGTCATAAAATTTACCGTTGTTATAATTGGCAGCTTCAACACCGGTATATCCCATGTTTGCCAATTTCTTCAGAAGAGCAGTATAAGTGGGGTCACACTTACCATCTTTATTGTCTACCTTATTCAATATATCTCTGACAGAATAGAGTTGAATAGCTACTTCTTTTTTAGCTTTCTTCTTAGTTTGTGCCGTCATTGCCTGTGGAATCATGAAAAGAGCAGCCAACGCACATAAATAAATTTTTGTTTTCATATAATAGATATCAGGGGATTACAATTATTTGATTTATATAGAAAAAAACAGGCACGGATTACACAGACTTCACGGTTACTCTATGGCAATCGCCATTCAAAAAAACGTGAAATACGTGTAACCCGTGCCTTCTTATTACTATTTGATTAGTCCAAAACCTTCACGCGGATGTTGCGGAACCAAACATCATCACCGTGATCTTGCAAACCGATGAAACCTTCGTGATTTTCGCCACCACAGTTATTCAGCAATTCAAATGCCAAAGGCCATTTATCTTCGCTGAACTTACTTGCCTGCAACATATCAGTCCATTGTTTTGTCCACAAATGATATTCAAGTACGTTTTCATCGTTTTGTCCATGAACCACTGTACCTTTATAAACCATAATCTTAGCCTTGTTCCATTCGCCAAACGGTTTAGAGTTTTGAGGAACTGC
>ERZ791840.1343-NODE-1343-length-12412-cov-8.641822_pt1 | contig 12412 bp, 11 predicted proteins | sample MGYA00510291_ERZ791840 | MGnify/ENA primary metagenome ERZ791840 (study PRJEB30046, sample SAMN00715256) | human gut metagenome | study: EMG produced TPA metagenomics assembly of the A metagenome-wide association study of gut microbiota in type 2... | reverse complement strand
TATGCTGCTGGATCTCGGACTGCCGGATATTGATGGCGTTGAGGTGATCCGCCGCGTCCGGGAGTGGTCGAATCTACCCATCATCGTTTTGAGCGCCCGCAGTGAGGATTCCGATAAGATCGAAGCACTGGATCAAGGCGCAGACGATTATCTGACGAAGCCTTTCTCCGTGGATGAGCTTCTGGCTCGCCTGCGTGTGACGCAAAGGCGGCTGAATTTGCAGGCATCCGGAGAGGTCAGCAGCTCAGTTTTTGTAAATGGCCCGCTGAAAATTGATTTTGCTGCCGGCTGTGTCTGGCTGAACGATGAAGAACTGCATCTGACCCCAATCGAATATAAGCTGCTTTGTGTCCTTGCGCACAACGTAGGAAAGGTTCTGACCCATACGGCGATTACGCAAAAAGTCTGGGGAAGCTCGCAAGAAAACGACATTGCATCCCTGCGTGTCTACATGGCATCCTTGCGCAAAAAGCTGGAATCAGGCGCACGTTCTCTGCATCTGGTTCAGACCCATGTGGGGGTCGGCTATCGGATGTTGCGTGTTGAAGCGGATGATTCGCCAGAAGAATAGTCCGCAGGCAGATCCAGATAAAACAAAAACAGGGTGCGTCCAACCGGATGCACCCTGCAAAAATCCACACACAATAAGTGCTGTGACCGATGCGACCGCGTTTTATCTGATGGCACTCATCGTGGCAGGGTGATTGTGGCGGTCAAAGGGCATCCTGGAATAAGCGTGATGCTTCTATAAATAAAAAACCGGAAGCTCCCTCTGGGGAACCTCCGGTTTTTCTTCTTCAAAAATATCTTTCGTCGGCATCAGGTGCCGGCAGGCTCAGATCTCAAAGCCAAGATAATCTGCGGCAAGGCCGATGATGGTCAGCATACCAACCGGGATGCAGGCATTGTCGCAATAGAACGTCGGCGAATGGGCCGAGCCGTAAGGGCCGCCCGGGGTACGGGCACCCAGCCGGACGAAGATGCCGGGCTTCTTTTCCTTGATGAAGGCAAAGTCTTCGGCACCGGCAGCATTGCCAAGGCCCAGACCATACATCAGCAGAGCAATGGCGAACATCTCCTTGCCCTTCAGCTTGCGTGCCAGCCATGTGAAAAAGTCGGACAGGGCATGGCTCTCTTCTACCATAGCGACCGATGTGCCGCAAAAGAAGATCAGGAAGATGGTACCAGAGCTGTTGATGAAGCCCTGATAGATTGCCTGAAGCATATCCCAGGGCGTCTGACGGGCCGGATGACTGCAGCATTGGCGGAATAGGTCTCTTCTGCCAGCTGCCGGATGGTAAGGCGGTCGAGCACATTGCCGTGCGCCAGAAGACAGGCCGCAATGCTGCACTCCGCCGGGGTAAAGCCCTGCCGGTGTTCCAGCGTTTCCCGTATGGTCAAATCCGCCGCCTCCTTCCGCAGACCGGGGGTCACATCAGCACATCGAACAGGCCGATCATCACCGGCATGGTCACGATGGACAGCAGAGTCGTCAGCACATAGAGCGCGCTGGAATGTGCGGCATCCCGGTCGTACAGCTGCGCCATGGAAGTGATGGTGGTGCAGGCCGGGGTGATGGCTGCCAAATACACCGTCATCAGGATATTCTTGCCGTCGGCCACATAGGTCTGTGCGCGGAACACCCACAGCAGAAGCAGGATCACCAGCGGGCACACCAGCAGACGCAGCACCACCACAAGGTAGTTGCGCTTTGTGCAGAACACCTTGCGCAGCGGGCTTTCGGCAATGGCCATGCCGGCCAGCAGCATACCGATGGGGCCGATCATGCTGCCCATGCTGTTGACGGTATTCTGCAGCATCTCCGGCAGGGTCAGATGCAGAAAGTACAGCAGCATTCCGGCCAGAATGGCCAGAATGTTGACATTTTCCAGCAGTTTTTTCCACTCAAAGGAAAAGCTGCCCTGCAGGCAGGCGTTGCCATGGGTCCAGATGAGCACGGTCTGCACGATGATGAACGCGCAGGAATAGATGACGTACTCGCTGCCCAGCAGCGCCTGCACCAGCGGGATGACCAGTGCACCGGCGTTGCTGTAGATGGTGTTCACCTGCTCCACCATGTCCAGCTTCAGCGGACGGCGCAGCAGCGCCGTTACCGCCAGCATCACCACATGCATGGCCGCTGCAAGGATCATGGCATACACAAGGCCCTTGCGGATCTCGGGTGTATCCTCGATCTGAAATGCGTTCAGGATCATGCAGGGGCACACAAGGTACACCATGAGCACTGAGATCACCTTGCTGTCGCTGGCTTTCAGCAATCCGGCCTTTACGGTCGCATAGCCCATGAGCAGGATCAGGAACAGCTGGATGATCTGCCTTGCCAACAGGAGACTGACTTGCATCGTTTTTCCTCTTTTCCGTTTTTGATTCTGTAAGACGCCCAAAAGGAGAACCGCCCTGTACCGGGTGGCTCTCCCTTTTATTTGCCTCCAGTTTCAGCAGGGCGGCACCGGGCACCACAGCGCCCTCGGCCACGGTCTGAATGGTAAACTCATCGGCGTTGGTCACAACAATGGGTGTAGTTACATCATAACCGTCTGCTTTGATGCCGTCAAGGTCAAATTTCATCAGAAGCTGACCTTTTTCACAGTCTCGCCGTCCTTGACCTGCAGGGGGCTGCTGACAACAGCGGAAGCAGTTGCAGTGGCAGCGGGGACAGCGGCGGGAGCGGTCTCGGTGGTCTCGCCCTCGGCGGGGACTTCGTCTTTGTACAGGATCAGAACTTTTTTCATTTTTATGTCTCTTCCAAAAGTCTAAACTCTCTTCTTATCATTTCTGCAAACGCCCTGACCGGGGCTTCTGCGATTTCAGTATAGAGCTTAGAGTATCCTGTAAGTCAAGTGAACTTTTTATGATGCCCACTCCTTTGCCGCGCATACCGGTGATATGACCGGCATGTAAAATTGATATCAGCAGTGCACCCAAAATGCATTATAATAGGGGGCGTAAAGAGGGTGTATCTATGAAAACAAAACATCACGGACAAATGTCCGAGTCCTTTCTGACCGCCGTGTTCCTCTCGCTGTCCGGCGGTCTGCAGGACGCCTATACCTATCTGTTCCGCGGCAAGGTGTTCGCCAATGCGCAGACCGGCAACATCGTGCTGCTGAGCGCCAACCTCATGGACGGCAACTGGGAGCGTGTGCTGCATTATCTGGTGCCGCTGTGCGCCTTTGCGCTGGGCGTGCTCACCGCCGAAAAAATGCGGGAGCGCTTTAAGGAAATGCAAAAGCTCCACTGGCGGCAGCTGGTGGTGCTGGGCGAAGTGCTGCTGCTGTTCCTCGTGGGCTTTCTACCGCAGGAACAGAATCTGCTGGCCAACGCCTTCGTCTCGTTTGCATGCGCCATGCAGGTGCAGGCTTTCCGCAAGGTGGACGGCTACGCCTTTGCCAGCACCATGTGCATCGGCGACCTGCGCAGCGGCGTGGAGGCGTTGTGCATCTGGCGCAAGACCCGCGAGTCGCAGGCAAAAGACCGGATGCTGCGCTACTTCGGCATCATCCTGCTGTTCGCCATCGGGGCCGGCATCGGCAGCAAAAGTTCCGCCGTGCTGGGCGGCAGGGCCATCTGGATTTCCTGCGGTTTTCTGCTGGTGAGCTTTGCGCTGATGTTCATCCGGGAAGATCTTGAAGAGAACCCCGTCATTGAAAAAGACCTGACCGCCATCCGTCAGGAGACCCGTGAGATCGACCGCGCCCTGAAACAGGAGCTGCAGGAAGAACAGCGGGAGCTGCGGGAAAGTGCGGAGGAGCGGAAAAAGCAATAAAAGCTTTCCGGTGACATTGCTGGGGACGCATTCATGCGTTCCGCAATTCGGTTGTTTCCAAAGTCCCGGAACGGGCAGGCCCGTTCCCTGCAGCGGGAAAGAAACGTCAAAGGCCCTTGCACAGAAAATCGTGCAAGGGCCTTTTGCTATAAAAATTCAGATGTGCCGTGCCGTCGTCTTGGTCAGCATCTGCTGGAACTTCCGCGCCGCCGTGTTCAGCGGGCGGTGATGGTCGTAGACGAGGCAGATGGAGCGGGAGGGGATGACCTCCTGCAGATGGATCTGCACCACCTCGTTCCGCTGCAGCGGTTCCCGGGCCATCGGCTCGGGCAGGAAGGCAAGCCCCAGCTCGCTTTTCACCAGTGTCAGCATCTGGTCGGTGGTGGCGGCCTCGGTATCGGGGCGCAGCACGGCATCGTGATCCAGAAACAGCTGGCGGTAGAAACTGCGGGTCATGCTCTCGTCGCTCAGGGAGATGAGGGGGTAGTTTTCCAGCTCCTTCAGCGAAAGGCTCTGGCTGGCCAGTGCGGTAAAGGTCTTGCCCCCCACCAGCACCTCCGAAAAAGGCTTCAGCTCCACCATCTTCAGGCCCTGTTCCACCTCGGCGGGGGTGGTCACGATGGCAAAATCCACCTCGCCGTTTTTCACGGCCTGCACCGCCTGCGGGGTGGAATGGTTAGAGATGCGCAGCCGGATGCCGGGGTACTCGGTGTGGAAGTCCCGCAGCCTTTCCGAGAGATAGATGTTCAGCGCCGTTTCGGTGGCGCTGATACTGATGGAGCCGTGTTCCAGCGTGGCGCTGGCGCTCAGCTCTTCCTCCGCTTCCTGGATCTGCACCGCCGCCGATGCGATGCGGGAATAGAGCATCCCGCCCTCCGGCGTCAGGGTCACGCCCCGGTTGGAGCGGATGAACAGCACGCAGTTGAGCTGGCTTTCCAGCCGGTTCATCGAATGGGTGATGTTGGGCTGGTTGTTGCCCAGCACCCGGGCCGCCCGGGTAAAGTTCTGATATTTTGCGACGTAATAGAAAATTTTGTAGTATTCCCAATCCACATACATGGGTATCTGCCTCCATTCATATCAAATTTACATTGCAGCCATATGGAAGATACGTTTTACACATTCTGTCTCTGCTCGTATAATAGCAACTGCAATCGAGAATTGCAAGAGGGAAATGAAAAGTATCGTAAAGTGGTATGGGAACGGAGGCTGTTCTTATGGCGGATATCCAAAAGGTCGTTCTGGCGTATTCCGGCGGTCTGCCCACCAAAGTGCAGGCCATCGTGAACAATGAAAAAGAAGGTAAATAAGAAACTATGCTGACTGCAGTAACTGGAATCAACTGGGGCGATGAAGGCAAAGGGCGCGTCATCGACCTGCTGGCTGAACACGCCGATATCGTCGCCCGCTATCAGGGCGGCAACAACGCAGGCCACACCGTTGTGACCGAGCAGGGCAAGTTCATCCTGAACCTGCTGCCCTCTGGCATCCTGCACCCGGACGTCACCTGTGTGCTGGGCGCGGGCATGGTCATCGACCTCGACCATCTGGCCAGTGAAATGGACGCCATCGAGCAGCGCGGCATCACCGTCGGCCCCGAAAACCTAAAGCTCTCGGATAAGGCCACCATCTCCATGCCGTGGCACAAGGTGCAGGACGGGCTGGAAGAGGACCGCCTGGCCAAAAAGGGTGCGGCCTTCGGCTCCACCCGCCGGGGCATCGCCTACGCCTACAGCGACAAATACCGCAAAAAGACCCTGCGTCTGGGCGATCTGCTGCATCTGGACGAAAAGCGTGTGCAGGACCGCCTGCACATGATCCTGGAGTCCAAGAATCTGGAACTGGCGGGCTGCTACCATCAGGAGCCCATGAGCTACGAAGCGCTGCTGGAGTGGTGCCGGATCCAGGCCGGGCAGTTCTCCGCGTACATCTGCGATGTGGGCGCGTTTTTGCAGCAGGCCCACGACGCGGGCAAGCGCATCGTGCTGGAAGCCCAGCTGGGTGCCATGCGGGATATCGACTACGGCATCTTCCCCTTCACCTCCAGCTCCAACACGCTGGCGGCCTACGCACCGCTGGGCGCGGGCATCCCGAACTGCAAACTGGACCATGTGGTGGGCGTGCTGAAAGCCTACTCCACCTGCGTGGGCGCAGGCCCCTTTGCGGCCGAGAATGCCATGGGTGAAGCATGGAACGAGCAGCTGCGCAAGGCCGGCGGCGAGTACGGTGCTGCCACCGGACGTCCCCGCCGGGTCGGCCCCTTTGACTGCGTGGCCAGCCGGTACGGCCTTGCCATGCAGGGTGCGGACAAGATTGCCCTGACAAAACTGGACGTGCTCAGCAGCATGAAGGAGATCCCGGTCATCACCGGTTATACGCTGGACGGCGTGGAAGTCCCCCGCTTCGATCCGCTGTCCGACCTTGACCGGGTGAAACCGGTGGTCACTCTGCTGCCAGGCTGGAATAAAGATATCTCCGGCTGCAAGAGCTGGGATGAGCTGCCCAAAGAGGCCAAGGGCTACGTGCAGTTTCTGGAAAAGCAGCTGGACCATGAGATCCAGTTCGTTTCCACCGGTGCCGAGCGCGAGAAGTTCGTGCTGAAAGGAGCATGGCTGTGAGACATTTTATTGAGCCGAACAGCTTTTCACGGAACGAGCAGCTGGCCCTGCTGGACCTTGCCGACCGGATGGAAGCAAACCCCGCGCCCTACGCCCACCTGTGCGACGGGCGTATCCTCGCCACCCTGTTCTACGAGCCATCCACCCGCACCCGGCTGTCGTTCGAGTCGGCCATGCTGCGGCTGGGCGGCAAAACGCTGGGCTTTGCAGGGGCACAGCTTTCTTCCGCCAGCAAGGGCGAGACGGTGGAAGACACCGCCCGCGTGGTTAGCAACTACGCCGACGTCATCGCCATGCGCCACCCCAAAGAGGGTGCTCCGCTGCGGGCTGCGCAGTATGCGCGGGTGCCGGTCATCAATGCAGGCGACGGCGGCCATGCACACCCCTCCCAGACCATGATCGACCTGATGACCATTCGCCAGCGCAAAGGGCGGCTGGATCATCTGACCATCGGTTTCTGCGGTGACCTCAAATTTGGGCGGACGGTCCACTCCCTGACCGCCGCGCTGAGCCAGTTTGAGGGCAACCGGTTCGTGTTCATCTCGCCGGAAGACCTGCGCCTGCCCCGCTACGTCAAGACCGAATCGCTGGAGCCGACTCATCAGATCTACAAAGAAACGGACGACCTGGAAGCGGAACTGCCGCATCTGGATGTGCTGTACATGACCCGCATCCAGCAGGAGCGCTTTTTCAATGAAGAAGAGTATCTGCGGTTGAAAGGCTGCTACCAGCTGGACGAAGCCATGTTGAAGCTTGCTCCGCCGGACATGCCGGTGCTGCATCCGCTGCCCCGCATTGACGAGATCAATACCGATGTGGACAACGACCCCCGCGCCGCGTATTTCGATCAGGTGCATAATGGCGTGTATATCCGCATGGCCATCATTCTGGCGCTGCTTGGCATCCCGGACCCGGTAACGGGCAAAAAGGTGCTGGGCTGAGTCATCCCGTAAAGCAAAACCCGAGCCATCCTCGCATCAGGAATGGCCCGGGTTTTTGTTTGCTTTGCAGGCTGAAGTCGAAATACATCGCTCCGCGCTATGACCAACTCTTTCAGAATGATCTCAGAACAGCGTTCAAAATGGCTGTGCTTCTGTCGTTTTCTCCGTGATCACTCTGCCACACAGAAACGAATCTCCACACGGCGCGATGCTGCCGCGTCCTCTTTTCCGGTTTCATCATAGATCGGGTCCGCACAGGAATAGCCTGTTGCACTGGAGATTTCTTCAAAGCGGGTATTCTGCGCTGCTGTCAGGCTGCCTTCGGCGCTGTCCATACACCACTGACGCACTGCTTCCGCGCGCTTTTGAGAAAGCGTCTGATTGTAATAGTAGCTGCCGGAGCTGTCCGTATGGCCGTCAAAGCAGATGGCAGTGACGACATCGTTCAGCGAGTCGTCCAGCAGCACCGATGCATACACCGACGTAAAGCTGTTGAGATACGCTTTGCCTTCCTCTGTCAGCTCATAGGAGTCAAACCCAAACAGCACTGCAGAATCCAGCGTGATCTCGCCGGAAGTTTCATTGATGGATACCTGTACACCCGCGCTTTCAAATGCCGCCTTCAGGCGTTCCAGCACGGTATCACGAGCCTGCATTACCCCCTGCAGTGTTGCTGCATCCATGGATGCCAGCGTATCCAGCGGTGCATTGTCCTGCAGGCCATCATAAAGCAATGTCGGCATTTCGATGCGGATCGTGCTCAGGACGTTATTTTCATCAAATTCATAGATCACATCTGCGCTTTGATCCGGCTCCAGCACATAGGGGCCATACTTCTGCTGGCCCTCAGCCCCCTGCATACGGGTCCCGAGATATCCGTTTCCCGCCGCTTTGTAGCGCAGGAGACCCGGCTTTTTCTCATAAGGGACCAAGTGCAGGAATTCTACGGTCCGGTAAGAGGTCGTCCCGACCTCTACCGTCTGGTTGGCGCTGAAACTGAACGTCCCGTTTTTCTGCACATCTCCTGCAGAGCTATCCAGCACGATCGCACAGACAAGGCAGTCTGCCAGCGGGATCTGCTGCCCGTAGGGATTTGCAGCGCGCACACGGATCTGGGCTGACCCCAGACGCATGACAAATTCGTCTGTGACCTGACGGGGACCAACCAGCTGATTCAGGTCCAGATCTGTCTGCAGGCCGCGTTCCGTCAGGCGTTGTACGGTGTCATGGTCGTATGCGATTTCTGTACCGTTTACTACAAAAGCCGAGTTTTCTGCAAGGCCGGGCGATTTTACGGCCGGGCAGTAGCTGCAATAAGACGAACTGCTGCTTTCGTTCTGCAGGATCAGCGTATCCCCTGAATACAGATACCGGTATGATGTTTCTGCGATCGTGCAGGTGCCGTTATCCAGAAAGGTCACCGGCACGTCCGTATAACCGTCATGAATGTCGTACATCACCTGACCTGTGCCGGCAGAAGAATCCAGTGTAATGCCGAGGATGCCGTCCAGAGGGGTCTCACCATCTGCAAGACCTGCACTGTCCAGCTTTATTTTCTGTTCTTGTGCAACACACTTCGGCTCATAAACCGCGCTCTGATCCCCGTAAGTCAGGGTAAGCACTGTTCCCTCAAAGGAAACATCGTAATCCATTTCAAAGAGGTTTGTCTCTGTGATCGCCGAGTCGTCAAACCCTCCGAACAGCGAACCAGCCTCGTCCAGATAGCCCATCACCAGCTTGCTGCCGCTGAATGCATAGACAAAGCCCCGTCCGCGGTAAGACATCTGCTGAAACATGGCATTCGTATCTTTGGTCTCTCCGTCCTGCAGCGTCACCGTTCCCTCGCCGTAACCAAGAACCTTTGCGACCTGTGCAAAGGGGGAAAGTTCCACCGAGACCGTGCCCGTCTCTTCGGCCTCTCTCTGAAGTTCGTACCGCGCCATGGAAGAGGACAATGCACCGTACCCTGCCGGATAAAACTGCATGCTCTCCGGGAAGCACCCGAACGGCAGCTCAAACTCCTTGCCCTCTTCATCATAGCACGGATACTGAACGGTCTGTGGATCCGGTGCATACTGCAGCGGTTCTTCGCCGGATGCGTATACACGCACCCAGTCACCATACAGGCTTTCTTCCGGGTAAGCGGCATCTTCCATCTGACGCGCAGCCTCCCGTCCGGAAGGGATCATGCCGCCCTCCTGGATCTGCTCGATCCGTTCAGGCAGATATCCTCCCGACACTGTTTTTTCCGTACCCTTTCCGGACCCGCCGCATCCCGTAAGCGCACACAACACCGCTGCCGCACAGAGTACTGTGCTCACCAAAGCTTTTTTCATCATTTTACCTCTCCTTGATCCTCACACGAATCTTTTTGACAGCAGCCACACTCGAAGGGTCATCTGCCGCACAGCAGAGGACCGTCACTTCCCCTTCTGCCTGCTGTGAATAGGCATCCGAGATCGTCAGTGCCGCACTGTTATTGCTGCGCATCTCGCCCCACCTGAGGGAGAGATTCATCCCGGCAGAATCGTAGGCCATCGCTGTAAACTTTTCCGGGATATTGCCGCTGAAGGAAATCTCCACCTCGTCTTCACCGCCCTGCACAAGCGTGATGCTGTCATAGTCCGCATCGATTTTGGCATCGTTTCGCACTGGGGCATCAACACTGTGCAGCGTGACAGAATTGCTCTTACCTCGATAAGTAGCGGTGAGGACAAAGTCGCCGGCTTTTCTGGCCGTCAGAACGCCATCCTTCACATCCGCGATCTCCTGATCGCTGGTTTCCCACGAAATGCCCTCCGAATTGCTGTACAACGTCCAGTTATCTGCCTTCAAAGCAGGAAGGATACTGTCCCCTGCCACAAGCACGGATGTGGTCGTAAGGATCTGCAGCGATTCGGGCGGAGTCTCATCCGGTGCAGTCATACTGCCTTCCAGCGCGGCTCCTGCGTTCTCTCCTGTGACATGGATGCTGATCTCTGCCGTTTTGCCCTGATAGCTTGCTTTGATGGTTACAAGTCCATCTCCAATTCCTGTCACGACGCCGTCGCTGCTGACCGCTGCAACAGACTCGTCCTCAGTGGACCACTCCAGCCCTTCTTCCCTTCGATAAAGATATTCCCCATCCTTCAGGGCCAGTTCTGTTGTCTCACCCACCGCGATCTCCGTCCGGTCTGCCTGGATCTGTGCGTTGGTGAACAGCACCGTTCCGCTGGATGCCGCCGGTTTTGCAGAACTCTCTTTTCTGCCGCCGAGCGCGATCCCGGCCCCTGCAACGCCTACGATGATCACCGCCAGAACGGCCGCAACAGCTTTTTTCCCGCCGAAGCCTGCACGTTCCGGATGGGTTTCCATCTTTATGGTTTTCATCTTGACAGTCCGGTTATCATTCAGCTGCAACAGGTCACGGTGCATCTCTGCTGGGGAGGTATACCGTTTTTTCGGGTCCGCCTCACATGCTTTCAGCACGATCCGTTGCAGCATTTCGCTGCCGTGCACCGGCGGCGGAAGCTTTTTTCCGCTCAGACGCATCCCGTTTGCCTGCTGGAGCAGCATCGGGGTGATCTGCTGCGGAGCCGGCGGACAGAACGGCATCCGGTTATCGTTTAAAAGCTGGTACATGACCAGTCCCAGAGAGTAGGTGTCAACACTGCTCCCGTATTTCTGGCCGCTAAGCACTTCCGGTGCAACATAGGCCGGCGTTCCGATCTGCGTTGATGCTCCTGCACCTTTTTCCGGAATGCAGGCAATGCCAAAATCGCCAAGCTTATAGTCGCCGGTCTTTGAAATAAAGATATTATCCGGCTTGATATCACGGTGAATGATCCCGAACTTCTGGCAGTCTTCCAGCGCCTTGCACAGGTCGCAGCCCAGACGAACGACATCTTCCTCCGAGACGCTCTGCAGATTTTCGTATTGGCGGCTGATCGGCGTCAGCAGTTCCATCCGGATGAAAATATACCATCCGAAGCCGTCTGTCCGCTCTACGATCCGGTGGTCCTCATAGCTCACGATATTGCTGTGCCCCTTGACATCGTTCATAATCGTGATCTCATGGGTAAAATTCTTCACTGTCTCGTAAAAATAATTCCGGATCCCATTCTGATCCATTCCGCTGGTCATTACACTTTTCAGTTCTTCGTCCGAAGACGGCACCGCAATGACCTTCAATGCACTGGTAAAGGTCTTGTCTTCAAACTGGCCGCGGCGTTCGATTTCAAAAACTTTACCAAATCCGCCCTCACCGATCAGACGCGTGATGTACCATGCATCAAAAAAAGGCTCAAACTGTCTGAAGTAATCAACATCCTGCATAATTCCACCTCATTCTATGGCAAACCGTTACTGCTTTTCCGGCTTATACTGCAGCAGCCGTTCGGAGACAAGGCCATTGAAGAACTGGATGAAAGGCCCAAGGCAGAATGCGCAGATGAGCGTTCCGATGCCCACAAGGCCGCCCAGCAGCCAGCAGATGAGCGCACACAGGGCGTCGGTAAAAACACGGCACCCGAAGTACGGGAAGGGCGTGTAGTCCCGCAGGCCCAGCGACAGATAATCATAAGGCGCAATGCCAAGGTCTGCCGTCTGGTAGAGGGACGCGCCCAGCGCCGTGACCGGAACCGCCAGCGCCACCCACAGCAGCTGCACCGGCAGGCCCCGCGCCGCGGCCGGGCCAAAGTGGGCCGCAATGGGGTCGTAGAAGGCCGTGACAATGAACCCGACGCCGATGCCGTTGACGAAGGTGCCAAGGCCGATGTACTTGCGCCCGAACCAGAACTGCAGTGCAAAGAACAGGATGTTCGTGCACAGGTTCTGCACGCCCAGCGAGATGCCCAGCATCTCGGCCAGACGCATATTCAGTGCGCTGATGGAGTCGTTGCCAAGGTGAGACTGCTTGAACAGTGCAATGCCCAGCCCGATGATCACAATACCGACCACCATGCCGAGGATGCGCCGCGCCGAGGGCATCTGCGGGTTCTTTTTCATGATTCTGTTCTCCTTTTTTGCACCAGTTTTACAACGTTCGTTGAAAGCTCAGCGGTGAAGCTGCGTTTCGATCCTTGCCC
>ERZ791840.1342-NODE-1342-length-12424-cov-6.520818_pt1 | contig 12424 bp, 9 predicted proteins | sample MGYA00510291_ERZ791840 | MGnify/ENA primary metagenome ERZ791840 (study PRJEB30046, sample SAMN00715256) | human gut metagenome | study: EMG produced TPA metagenomics assembly of the A metagenome-wide association study of gut microbiota in type 2... | reverse complement strand
GTAGCAGCTGCCAAGGCCATAGAACACAATGTTGCCGTTTTCATCCAGCACGTCACACATTGAGCCGTTGCTGCTGGGCGCATTGGCGTTGCCACAGTACAGCGGCCTGCCCTCCGGTGTGGTGATAAGATAGTTCAGGGCATAATACTTGTCCTGCAGATGGGTCAGGTCGGAGACAAGGCCCTCGGGGCCGTACACGCGGGTGGCGGTGGTCTCAAAGTTATCGTTATCCCGCAGCTCCAGCCAGACGTGGCCGTCACCCTTGTTATCCATCATCACGCTTTGCTGGCCCTTCACTGGCTCCACGGTGGTATCAGTGATCAAATCGCCGGTTTCGGTGTTGAACACCTTCAACCGCCCGTCCTCATAGTAAAGGGCGATGGTGTCGCTCATGACGCTGGAAGCGTACAGCGGTGTCACCTCACCGGTAACAAGGTCGTGCAGATCATAGCCGAAGCCGCCGCTCGTGCGCCATGTGACCACATACCCCGGGAAATAATAGCTGGGCTGGTCGTCGAAGGTGCCAATGAGGGTGCGGTCCACGGTGGTGAGATCCCGCAGCTCGTAGCGGCCATCGCTGGTCTCGCAGCAGGCGGTGCCGCTGCCGCATACCTGTCGGAAGCCGGTGAAGCCTTCGCCGGTGGCGGGATGATAGAGCGTTTCGTCCGTTGGCTCGCCGCTGGCGTGGCAGGTGTCCAACTCTACCCAGTCGTTCAGAACGTCCGGTGCATAGGAAAGGCTTATGGCAGTAGTGGCATCTGCGCCGTAAGTTTGTGTACCGTCCTTCGTCTGTATAATGACCCAGCTGTGCAGGGCGGGTTCATCGTCCCATGCGTCCTCGGCAAGGTCTGCTGGGCGGGCATAGCAGGTGAACACCAGCCTGTCCCCGCACACGATGCAGCGGTATGCGCCATCCGGCACGGACAGACGTTCGCCGGTGGAAAGGTCGATCACCTGACAGGTGCCGTAATCGTCGTAGCCGTTTTCGTAGCTGCCATTCACGGCGTGGGCTTCCTGCAGCACCAGCAGACCGTTCTGCATGGAGGCGTTCTGCTCCCCCTCAAAGGTCATGACTTCATTGCCGTTTTTGTCAAACAGGCCGCTGCGCCGTCCGCAATAAGCGTCCGGGTCGGCCCAAGTGCGGAACCAGTAGTCTGTTTCGCCGGTCACGGTATCCTGCAAAAGGCTTACATTTTCGCTGCGGAGGGACTGGTACAGGACTTTTCCGCCGCAAAGCACCGTGCAGCTGTTGCCGGAACTGTCGTAACCGTACAGGATGCGCAGACGGCCGTCTTCCAGACGGGAAGCGTCGTACAGGGGCTTGCCGCTGGCATCGGTGGGGACCGATGCGGCGGAAGAAGCAGGTTTATTGGAAGCGGGCGGCAGCACCGCACAGCCGCAGCCCAGCGCAAGGCTCAGCCCAATGCACACTGCCGTGCAGCCCAAACGGGAAAAAGAACGTTTCATAGGAACACTCCTTTATTTCGGAACAAAAACGGAAGATTTTTCCGGTTCAATTATAACACGAAACAGCCGCGCTTTCCATTGCAGGAAAACGCGGCTGTTGATTACAGATTTATGACAGGATTTCAGGACGCAGCTTTGGCACGCTCGGCGTCATCCATCTGGCCCAGCTGCCGGAGAAATGCGACGAGAAACGGCAGCGAGACGAAAAAGGTGAGCACATCCGCAATGGGCTGGCAGATCTCCACGCCGAAAAGTTCGTGAGTGCGCGGCAGGATAAGGATGAGCGGGATGAAGAACACGCCCTGACGGCAACAGGCAAGGAAGGTGGCGCGCCCGGCCTTGCCCACGCTCTGGAAGGTCATGTTGGCCACCACGATCACCGGCTGCAGCAGCATGGCAAGGCACTGGTAGCGGAAGGCGGGCAGCGCCACGGCGGTGACCGCCGGGTCATCCCGGAACAGGCGGATCAGGTTTTCATCGTTCCACCAGCACACCGCGATCAGCACCACCAGCAGCGCAAAGGCGGCTTTCAGGGTAAAGACGGCGGCCTGCCGCACTCGGTGGTATTTGCGGGCGCCGTAGTTGAAGGACGCCACCGGCTGCAGACCCTGTCCCACGCCGATGGCCACCGAGAGGATGAACATAAAAATGCGGGACACGATGCTCATGCCCGCCACGGCGGCGTCACCATAGCTGCGGGCGGCGATGTTCAGCAGCATGCCGCCGATGCTGTTCAGCCCCTGTCGGCCAAAGCTGGGCGCGCCGCCTGCAAGGATCTGCAAAAACTCGCGCGGTTCCCGGGTGACGGCGGAAAGCCGGAATTGGCTGACCGTTTTGCCCCGCAGGAACATATACAGCAGAATGCCAAAGCTGATGGTCTGGCTGAGAGCGGTGGCGATGCCGGCACCGGCGGTGCCAAGGCCGAACCCGAACATGAACAGCGGGTCCAGCGCAATGTTCAGAAGCCCGCCGGTGACCAGCCCGATCATGGCAAGGTTTGCCTTGCCCTCATACCGCAGGATGTTGTTCATCACCAGACTGGAGATCATCAGCGGGGCGGCAAGCAGAATGGGCCGGGCGTAGGCGCAGGCATGGGGCAGGATGGTTTCGGTGCTGCCCAGCAGCAGCATAAAGTCCGGCAAGGTGGCAAGGCCGACCACCGCCAGCACCACGCCAAAGGCCAGCGCCGTAAAAAAGCTGGTGGAAGCAAAGCGGGTGGCGGCGTGGGTGTCCTGACTGCCCAAGCGGCGGCTGATAATGGTGCCGGAGCCGTGCCCCAGCATAAAGCCCAAAGCCTGAATAATAGCCATCAGGCTGGAAACCACGCCCACCGCGCCGGATGCACTGGTGGAGATCTGACCCACAAAAAAGGTATCGGCCAGATTGTAAATGCTGGTGATCAGCATACTTAAAATGGTGGGTGCGGCCAGCCCGAGGATCAGCTTCGGGATAGGGGTCTCGGTCATTTTGCGGTATTGGTTCAAAGTGAGTTCGTTGGATGATGCCATGCAAAAAGCTCCTTCTGAAATAAGGTGAGAAAAGCCGCCCCGTCTGACAGAGCGGCGGAAATGTCATACCGGCACATAGTATAACGCAAGTACGGCAAAAAGTCGAGAGCGAGGGTGCTGCTTTTGCGTGGAAGAAAGCGGGAAACACGGGGAGAAAAACAGCGCAAAAGAACCGCTCTTTTTGTCGTTTTTGCTAAAGGATGGTCGATTGACTTGTAGAAAATCACGATATGTGGTATCATTTATTGTAAGATGCTGGAAACAGAACCCGGCGTCGCCAAACATGGGAGGGATTTTACATGAAAACTGTCGCACAGACCGTGATCGAAGCAGATCATTTTTATACCATCGCCGCACACACCGGCAACGTCATTCAGGCCGTGGAGGGCGTGAAGGACGGCGGGACTGTCCGGCTGGGCAAATATGATCACAAGCCTGAGCAGGAGTGGGCCTTCATCCGCGTGGGCGACGGTGTTTACCGCATTCGCAACCGTGCCTCCGGAAAGCTGCTGGATCTGACCATGACCGGCACCGCCAACGGCACCTGGCTGCACCTGTGGGAAGATGTGGGCGGCACGTCCCAGATGTGGACCGTCCAGCCCACCCCGGAAGGCACCGTGCGCCTGCGCTCTTCGTGGGCGGGCGGCAAGTGCGTGGATACCGTGGGCATGGGTGCCGCTGTGGGCACCGTGCTGCAGATCTGGAAGGAAGTGCCCGGCGCAGAGGATCAGCTGTGGGTCATTTCCGAGGTGAAGGAGCGCGCAAAGCGTGCCGCAAAAAAGGCTGAGGAGCCTGCTGCAGAAGCTGCCCCGGCAGAACCCGCTGCCCCTGCAGAGGAGAAGAAGCCTGCCGCCAAAAAGCCCGCTGCCCGCAAGCCCCGCACCGCCAAGAAGGCTGCGGAGGCAAAGCCCGAAGCCGCTGCCGCAGAGCAGGCCGTGAAGGCCGAGCCTGCCGAAAAGGCTGAAAAGCCCGCAAAGATGACCCGCAAAACCGCTGCAAAGAAGCCCGCCGCCAAGGCGGAAAAGACTGCTGAGCCGGTCAAGGCAGAAGCTGCCGCCGAAAAGCCGAAGCGCAAGTGCGCACCCCGCAAGAAAAAAGAAACGGTCTGAGTTGTAACGTAAGACAAAAAGCAGCGCCTGCCGATGGAGCCAACCTCCCGGCGGGCGCTGCTTTTGCTCATTCCGGCAGCTGCTTTAAAATAAAATGGTTCTTTTCAAATTCCAGCAGGCCTTCGTCCCGCATCCGGCCCAGCTCCTTGGAGAGGGCGCTGCGGTCAAGGTTGAGGTAATCGGCCATCTGCTGGCGGTTGAAGGGAATCTCGAACTCCGGGCTGTCGGCTTTTGCCGCCTGCGCGGAAAAGTAGGTCAGCAGCCGTCCCCGCACCGTCTTGGGCGTGGTGCAGAAGATGCGCTGGGAAAGGCTCAGGTTCTTGCGCATGGAAACGGTCAGCAGATTGTGCAGCAGCGTGCCGCGTACCCCGGCGGGCACCTGGCTGTCGGAGAGCGCACCCGTGTGCAGGAACAACACTTCGCAGTCCTCGGCGGCAACGGCGTCCACCATCAAAGCATCGCCGCAGAAGGCGTAGGTCTCGGCAAAGGCCTGCCCGGCATCCACACTGCTCAGGATGCTTTTGGTGCCCCAGAGGTCGAGGTTTTCGATGTGGACGGAGCCTTTGATCACCACGCCGATCTCCTGCACCCGGCTTCCGGCGCGGAAAATGACCTCGTGTCTGGAAAATGTTTTCCGGCGCAGGAACCCGGCGGCGGAGAGCTGATCGGCAGCGTCCGGGGGCAGCCCCCGGAACAGGGGAGAAGTAGGCAGCATAAAAATCCTCTTTTCGTGGTTATAACAACCGATGTGTCGGCTCAATTATAGTATACTCAGTGCATCAAAGCAAGGAGGGCTTTTTCCATGATCCGTAAAATCATTCACATAGACGAAGAAAAATGCAACGGCTGCGGTGCCTGCGTCACCGCCTGCCACGAGGGAGCCATCGGGCTGGTAAATGGCAAGGCAAAGCTCATGCGTGACGACTACTGCGACGGCTTCGGCGACTGCCTGCCCGGCTGCCCCACCGGAGCCATCACCTTCACCGAGCGGGAAGCGGCTGCCTACGATGAACAGGCAGTGCTGGAAAACAAGCAGAAAAAGGCTGCCGCTGCCGCAAAGCCTGCGGCACCCGCCTTCCACGGCTGCCCGGGCAGCGCTATGAAGCAGTTCCACCGGGAAGCTGCTCCGGCTGCTGCCGCCGTTCCGGCGCAGTCCCAGCTGGGTCAGTGGCCCTGCCAGATCAAGCTTGTGCCGGTGAACGCACCCTACTTTGACGGGGCAAAGCTGCTCATTGCAGCCGACTGCACCGCCTACGCCTACGCCAATATCCACGAGGAGTTCATGAAGGGGCATGTCACCCTCATCGGCTGCCCCAAGCTGGATGCGGTGGACTACAGCGAGAAGCTGACCGAGATCATCCGCAGCAACGACATCCGGAGCGTGACCGTGCTGCGCATGGAAGTGCCCTGCTGCGGCGGTCTGGAGCACGCTGCCGTTACTGCGCTGAAGAACAGCGGCAAGTTCATTCCGTGGCAGGTCGTCACCTTTTCCACCGATGGACGCATCCTGGACCGGTAAAACAGAACAAAAAACAAGAAGGCAGACGCTTTTCACGGCGTCTGCCTTCTGTTGTATCATGCGGCGGGCTGGGCGGTCTCCCCGGCGGTCTGCACAAACTGCAGTACGCTCTGAACGGTCTCCCGGATCTGGACAAGGGTTTGGATGTCCTCGTCCTTCATGCGGGAGGTGGGGGCGGAGATCACCACGGTTTCGGCGCTGATTGTGCCGTTCAGCCGGATGCTGACTCCGTGTTCCGGGATGCTCAGGCGGATCTCCACCGGGATGGCATCCGCAAAGAACTGGCTCTTTTCCAGCCCCAGCACCAGAACCGGGGCATTTGCATCGGCACTGCCGGTGCTGAGCTGGAAGTAAAGGTAGCCGTCCTTCGGGTCATCGGGCGTTACCCGCTGGAGGCTTTTAGCGTCCAGCTGAAAGCCCGTTACGTCCTGCAGACTGGTGGCGGCGGCGTCCACGCCCAGCAGACTGGCCAGCTGCGCCTGCGAGATATAGTTGCCAATGCTCCAATCCGGGATGAGCAGCCCCGCCAGCGGGTAGGCGCTGGTGATGGAGGTGCGCAGGTTACGGTACAGCTGGCCTGCGTCGTAGAGCGTCTCGCTGCTGCTGACCCACACCCGGGTGAGCGGGTCGGCGGGGATGACGGCGTCCTTGGCCGAGATGCTAAGCTGCAGGGCATCCGGCGCGTACTTGCCGGTGACAGTGCCCCGGGTGCCGCCCATCTGCTGCAGGAGGCCGTACAGGGTAGGAGAGCCGGCGGTGGGGGCGATCTCGTACTCAAAGGTAAACCCGGCTCCGGCCTGCAGGGCTTTCAGCCTGCGGGTGAGCAGACCGTAGCAGGCAGCGGCGGCTACAGCAATGATGAGCACCAGACACAGCACCACGACCAGTGCCGCCCGGGCGCGTTTCTTTTTGGTTCGGGAAGAAGCCATGAAAAAACCTCCTTCGGGGAATGTGATTTTTCTCAGCATAGCGGAACACGGCGGAAAAGTCAAGCAGAGCGGGATAAAACAAAAAACCGGAACCTTACGATTCCGGATCTCTGGCGGAAAGATGGGGATTCGAACCCCAGAACGCTTTTGACACGTTACACGATTTCCAGTCGTGCGCCTTAGACCAACTCAGCCATCTTTCCATATTCAGTTCGGTGCCCGGGCCACAGCCCGAAGTGCTCTATTATAATACATGAAAGCACCGGTTTTGTCAAGAACTTTTTTCAAGAAACAAAAACTGCGCCGGAAACCGGACAAAAACAAAAAGTCCGGAACCTTACGATTCCGGACTTCTGGCGGAAAGATGGGGATTCGAACCCCAGAACGCTTTTGACACGTTACACGATTTCCAGTCGTGCGCCTTAGACCAACTCAGCCATCTTTCCATATTCGGTTCAGCACCCGGGCCGCAGCTCAAAGCGCTTAATCATAATACCCGAAGAAACTGGCTTTGTCAAGACTTTTTTGCAGAAAAAACTGTATTTTTTCAAAAACAACGTGCCTGCGCCGGATGACGCGGCCGTGGCAGCGGGAGAAAATGCCGAAAACCCTTGACGGCTTGGAAAAACCGGACTATGATTGGGGCAGAGAGTGCTGCGGCGGGGTGAGCTGCGCCGCAGAAGATGAGAATCAAGGAGGATTTTTATCATGACTTATCCTGAAGTGCTGGCCAATGCCCGCGAGTGCATCGGCAAATACTGCAAGGCCTGCCCGGTGTGCAATGGCGTGGCCTGCAAGAACCAGATTCCCGGCCCCGGTGCCAAGGGCGTGGGCGACACGGCCATCCGCAATTATAATAAGTGGGCAGAGATCCGGGTCAACATGGATACCCTGTGCGAGGGCGGCACGCCGGACACCCATGTGGAACTGTTCGGCAAAAGCTTCAAATACCCGTTCTTCGCCGGGCCGGTGGGCGCAGTGAATCTGCACTACTCCGAGGCCTACACCGATATGACCTATAATGATGTGCTGGTGCGCGCCTGCGCCGAAAACGGCATTGCGGCCTTTACCGGCGACGGCACCAACCCCACCGTGATGGAGATGGCAACAAAGGCCATCGGCGCGGCAGGCGGCTGCGGTGTACCCACCATCAAGCCGTGGAACATCGATACCATCAAGGAGAAGATGGCGCAGGCCAAGGCCAGCGGCTGCTTTGCCGTGGCCATGGATGTGGATGCCGCCGGCCTGCCTTTCCTGAAGAACATGACTCCGCCGGCCGGAAGCAAGAGCGTGGAGGAACTTTCCGAGATCGTCAAACTGGCGGAGCGTCCCTTTATCGTCAAGGGCGTCATGACTGTCAAGGGCGCGCTGAAGGCAAAAGAGGCCGGTGCTGCTGCCATTGTGGTGTCTAACCACGGCGGCCGCGTGCTGGATCAGTGCCCTGCCACCGCAGAAGTCCTGCCCGAGATCGCGGCAGCCCTCAAGGGCACCGGCGTGAAGATGCTGGTGGACGGCGGCATCCGCACCGGTGTGGATGTGTTCAAGGCACTGGCTCTGGGCGCGGATAGCGTGCTGATCTGCCGCCCCTTTGTCACAGCGGTGTACGGCGGCGGCGAAGAAGGCGTGAAGTGCTACATCGACAAGCTGGCCGGTGAGCTGGCCGACACCATGCAGATGTGCGGCGCCCACAGCATCGCCGAGATCACCCCGGATATGGTGCGGGTCTGAGAAAGCGAAACAATTTTATTTGACCTCCGGTTCACTCTGGCCATCTTCAGCGGAATTTATATTTTTTATTTGATCTCCGGAAAAATCTGCGGATTTTTCCGGAGATCTTTTCTTTTGGCGTCTTCGCCCTCTCAGTCAGTCCCTGCGGGTCTGCCAGCTATCCCTTTGGGAGAGGTGGCACGGCGAGAGCCGTGACGGAGAGGGCGAGAACGTTGAAAATCACCCCTGCAGACTGGTCCCCGGGTAGTAGTGGGCGAGGATGGCAGTATAGTCAGAACCCTGCTCGGCCATGGCCTTTGCGCCCCACTGGCTCATGCCGACGCCGTGGCCGTAGCCCCGGGTGGTAAAGCTGAAATTTCCGCTCTGGTACGCCACGGTGAAACAGGTGCTCCGCAGGCTCAGCGCCTGCCGCAGAGCTGTGCCGGAGATACTCTTCCCGCAGACCGGCATCGACCGGATATATCCGGAAGAAGTAAGCTCTGCCGTGCCGAACCAGCGTTCCGGTGCAGAAAGGTCGGCGGTCAGTCCGAGGGCGGAAAGCGCCTGCTGTACCTGTCCGGCGGAGAGGGTAAGGGTGAACTCGTAATTGTCGGCAGAGCGGTCGGTGCTGCTGTCCACCGGGGTCAGGTAGGGCAGGGCAGAACCCCAGACGTTCTCGCTGGCTTCGGTCTGTCCGTTGGAAATGGCAAAGTAGCTGGTGCAGGCGGGCGCGCCGTCATAGAATAAAACATCCTCCAGAACGGCATCCACAAGCGCCGAGAGCCGGGCGTAATTTGCTTCGTAGGCGGTGCCCCAGTAGCTGCGCAGAACGGGTTCGGTCAGGCAGCCCTGACGCCGGGCGGGGTCGGCAGTGAGCCATGCGCCGTTTTCCGCTGCGGAATGGTCCCGGCAGTAGAGCGCGTAGCTGTGGGCGGCCACGGCCTGCGCCTTGAGGGCTTCGTCCGGCCAGCTCACCGGCATCTCGGCGGCTACGGCACCCAGAACGTACTCCCGGATGGGCAGCTCCACCACCTGCCCGGTGGAGGTGTCCTCGAAGCGGCAGACTGCCGGTTCGGCAGATGGTGTGTCCGGCGTGGATCCGGAAGAGACCGGTGCAGGTTCCGGCACAGTCTCTTGCCCTATGACCGCGAGGGTCAGACGGTATGCCGCAAGCGGAAGAGCCGTGCCCAGCACCAGCAGAACGGCACACAGCAGAAGAAATAATTTTTTCATAGCCGGACCCCCTCAGACAGCCGTGTTTTTTAAATCAGAATACACGGAACAGCCTGCAAAACAGTGCGAAAACAGCGGGTCTTCTTTTGCACGGAAAGGCGAAAAAAGGCGCTTCCGGGCAAAAATGGGGCGGACGACCACACTTGATGCTTGAATTTACTGCACAAAAGCGATATGATAAACTCATGTCCACCATTGAGGGTGGATGGGAAAGTAAGAATTCAGGATGAAAGGAGAACTCCTCATGAATTTTGCACATTCGGAAGTGGCGACCCTGGACCCCACCACCATGCGCACACTGTGCGAAGAGTACATGGCGAACAACTACATCGACCCCGAGACCAGCGAACGGCTGGGCGTCAAGCGCGGCCTGCGCAACCCGGACGGCACCGGCGTGCTGGCAGGTCTGACCAACGTCTGCGACGTCGTGGGTTACAAAAAGGATCAGGAGGGCCACATCATCCCCATCCCCGGCAAGCTGATCTACCGCGGCGTGCCCATCGACGAGATCGTGGAGGAAGCTTACCGAAACGACCGCTTTGTCTTCGAGGAAGTGATCTGGCTGCTGCTGTTCGGCAGCCTGCCCACGCAGGAGCAGCTGGACGATTTCTGCGAGATCCTGGCCGAGCACCGCGCCCTGCCGGAAGGCTTCATGGACACCATGAATGCCCCCTCGCCCAACATCATGAACAAGATGCAGCGCTGCGTGCTGGGCCTGTACTCCTACGATGAACACGCTGAGGATCTGAGTCTGGAAAATATCCTGAACCAGAGCATCAACCTGATCGCCGGCCTGCCCACCATGATGGTCAATGCCTATCAGATGAAGCGCCGGTACTACGACAAGCAGAGCATGTTCTTCCACCTGCCCAAGCCCGGCCAGAGCACGGCGGAGCACATTCTGAGCACCTACCGCCCGGATCAGAAGTTTACCCACGAGGAAGCAAAGCTGCTGGATATGTGTCTGCTAGTCCACGCAGACCACGGCGGCGGCAACTGCTCCACCTTCACCACCCGCGTTCTGTCCTCTTCCGGCACCGACACCTACTCGGCCATCTCCGCCGCCATCGGCGCGCTGAAAGGCCCCAAGCACGGCGGTGCGAACCTGATGGTCAACCGCCAGCTGCAGGACATCCTGAAGCATGTGGAGAACCCTGAGGATGACGATGAGGTGCGCGAATATCTGCGCCGCATCCTGCGCAAGCAGGCGGGCGACGGCTCCGGTCTGATCTACGGCATGGGTCACGCGGTGTACACCCTCAGCGACCCCCGCGAGGTGATCCTGAAGCAGCGTGCCCGCCATCTGGCTTACGACAAGGGCTTTGAAGAAGAGTACAATATGCTGTGCAGCATCGAGCGTCTGGCTCCCGGTATCTTTGCCGAGGAAAAGGGCAGCTCCAAGCCGGTGTGCGCCAACGTGGACCTGTTCAGCGGCCTGATCTATCACATGCTGGGCATCTCCGAAGATTTGTACACCCCGCTGTTCGCCATCGCCCGTGTGCCGGGCTGGTGCGCACACCGTGTGGAAGAGGTCGTGTTCGCAAACCGCATCATCCGTCCCGCATACAAATATCTGGGCGTGCGTCAGAAATACAAGCCGATCGAGGAGCGCTGATGAATCTTTCTGTATCGTTCGTTTTTGTTCTCGGAGTCCTGCTGGGCGTGCTGCGCACAGCAGACCTGATGTTTGGCACCGACATGGCCACCGGTCTGTGCGTGGTCGGTTCGGTCTGGTGGCGCTATCTGGCGCTGGGCATTGCGGTGCTGGCCGCAGTGCTGGTGGGCCGGAAGACTGCCGCCCGGGCCGAAGCCGTCCGCAGCCACCAGAAAACGGCCGGTGTGCTGGCCTTTGCCGGAGCGTTGTGCTATCTGGCGGCAGGCGGCGCTCAGCTTGCCCTGACACTGGGCAGCGGCACGCCGTGGAGCAGCGCGGTGCGCATCATTCTGGAATGTTTGTGCGCGGTGTGGCTGAGCACCCTCGGCCGCCGCTGGCTCAGCCCCGGCGCGTGGAAGACGCCTGCCGGCGGGCTGTATCTGGCCGTGGCGGGCAGTCTGCTGTTCTACTGGAACGTGCTGATGCGCTTTATGGAGAACAGTTCCAGCTGGCACCGCGTGACCCCGACTGCTGCCGTCTGGCAGGAGCTGGCCGCGCTGCTGTTCCTGTCGGCGCTGGCAAGGATGCTGTACCTGCCGCAGCCGGGCAACCGCAAGGCGCTGTGCGCCGCCGGGCTGGCCGCTTTTGTGCTGAGCCTGTGCTGGCAGCTGCCCCAAACGCTGCTGCTGATGACCGGCCTTGGCTGGGCAAGCCCCGCCGTCTGGCCGTATCTGCTGGCCGATGCTGGCCTGTGCTGCATCGGCGGCATGGGTGCAGCGTGCGCAAAGAGTTGTGCTGACGGTCAGACCTGACAAAAATGCTGGCACTCTCTTGGCGAAATTGCCTGAAACAGGGGAGATGGACCCCGTAAAATCGTACAAAAGCAAAAAAGTTGGAAATGTCTTGTTAATTTTTTGGCAGACACTTGAAAGTTTCCGCGTTTTGGTCTAAAATAAAGATACCGTGATTTATCCGATTATGGGTAAAATAATTAGGAGGTACTATTAACATGGCTGTTAGAGTTGCTATCAATGGTTTCGGTCGTATTGGTCGTCTGGCTTTCCGTCAGATGTTTGATGCTGAGGGTTACGAGGTCGTCGCAATCAACGACCTGACCAGCCCCAAGATGCTGGCTCACCTGCTGAAGTACGATACCGCTCAGGGTTCTTTCTGCGGCAAGATCGGTGAGAACAAGCACACTGTCGAGGCTACCGAGGACTCCATCATCGTTGACGGCAAGGAGATCAAGATCTACGCTGTCAAGGACGCAAAGGATGCTCCCTGGGGCGAGCTGAACGTTGATGTCGTTCTGGAGTGCACCGGCTTCTACACCAGCAAGGAGAAGAGCATGGCTCACA
>ERZ791840.1320-NODE-1320-length-12616-cov-3.832657_pt1 | contig 12616 bp, 9 predicted proteins | sample MGYA00510291_ERZ791840 | MGnify/ENA primary metagenome ERZ791840 (study PRJEB30046, sample SAMN00715256) | human gut metagenome | study: EMG produced TPA metagenomics assembly of the A metagenome-wide association study of gut microbiota in type 2... | reverse complement strand
TTATTGATATAATCGAACACAAAGCTCATACCATAACCTGTCAACAGAGCATAAGCTATGTCGCTTAATGAGGCTCCAAGCCCTGTCACAAATCCATACCAGCGCCCTTTATTCAGCGTCCTCTGAATGCAGAGAACCCCCACCGGTCCGAGAGGTGCGGACACAACAACGCCTATAATAAAGCCTTTCACTATTATATCGAATATTGTTTCAATCTGAATCATGCCGCAAATATCGCACTTTTTTATGAGAAGAGGATAGGATATTAACGTTTTTTCCACACAAGAGTCACTATATACACCAAAATTGCTTATCTTTGCGCCACAGAAAAATCGTAAAATCAAAAAATAAACATGATTCTTTTTTTCAGAACCCCTTCCAAGAGCGTGATTGCCGTAGAGAGCAACCATCAGCTCACCCCGGACGAAAGTAATAAACTCTGCTGGCTTTTTGGAGAAGCCGTGACGGAAAGTGAAGAAAACCTGAAAGGCTGTTTCGTCGGCCCACGCCGCGAAATGATTACCCCTTGGAGTACAAACGCAGTAGAAATCACCCAAAACATGGGACTTGAAGACATTCTCCGCATCGAGGAATATTTTCCGGTAAAAGATGAAAATGCCGACTACGACCCGATGCTGCAACGCATGTACAAAGGACTCGACCAAAACGTATTCACCACCAACCGCCAACCGGAACCTATCGTATCCATCGAAGACCTCGAAGCCTACAACGAGAAAGAAGGCCTCGCACTCTCGAAAGAAGAAATGGACTATCTGAAAAAGGTAGAAAACGATCTGGGACGCAAGTTGACTGACTCCGAAGTTTTCGGTTTCGCACAGATCAACTCCGAACACTGTCGCCACAAAATATTCGGTGGAACATTCATCATCGACGGTGTAGAACAGGAATCGTCTCTGTTCCAGATGATCAAAAAGACCACACAGGAGAATCCGAATAAAATCATCTCTGCTTATAAAGACAACGTAGCCTTCGCCGAAGGTCCGGTAGTTGAACAGTTTGCTCCGGCAGATCACTCAAAACCTGACTTCTTCCAGGTGAAAGACATCAAAAGCGTCATCTCACTGAAAGCAGAAACTCATAACTTCCCGACGACTGTAGAACCGTTCAACGGCGCATCTACCGGTACAGGCGGTGAAATCCGCGACCGTATGGGTGGTGGTAAAGGCTCTTGGCCGATTGCAGGTACTGCTGTCTACATGACTTCTTACCCACGCACGGAAGAGGGACGCGAATGGGAAGAAATCCTTCCGGTACGCAAATGGTTGTACCAGACTCCAGAACAGATTCTGATTAAGGCGTCCAATGGTGCTTCCGATTTCATTTGCTTTTTCAGTGTCAGCGTCTGCGCCATAGACCGACATGTCAGAAAAGGCTGTGGTGCCCAGAGAATCTGCGGCGCGTGCCACAGTACCGCCTTCTTCGTCAACGGCCAGAAATACGCCGATTCCGGAAAGCTCCTGAGCATAGTTTTGTGTATTTGTCAGCATTTCCCGTGTCTGTTCCTGCGTTTCCAGATTGGCGGAAAAATAAATGAGTCCGCCTACCGGATAGGTTTCCAGCGCAGTGCGTGTCATATCTCCGGCTGCAACGACAGTTCCGTTAAATCCGGTGAGAGATTCTGGTGTTACAATAAATTTTTGACACACTTTTTCTTCCAGTGTCATTTGCTGGACGCGCTCAGAGACAGAGGCGGCCTCCTGACTGGAAGATTCTGCGGCTTCTGTGCTGTTTTCGGCGGATGCGGCTTCCTGTGTATCTGAATTTGCAGCTTGGGAGGATGCGTCTGCTGGACTGCTGTCCGCATTTCCGGCGTGTCGTGTTGCAGCAGAATCAGAAATATTTTGAGAACGGCATCCGATTAATAAAACGCAAAGCGCAGCGGCTGTACCGTACCACAAAGCAGTTGTTTTCTTCATGAACATTCCCCTTCCATTACCAGTTGTATTCAACTACATATCCGAATCGATAGGGCTTGCTGGAATACACCTGCAATGCCTGGTTACTGTTGTCATTCAGAGACCACTGCTCTTTAATCTTCCAGATTTGCAGGTATGGTTCCACTGTTGCCGCGGAATTGGCATCAATACAGGAAGGTTCACCAGGGAACCAGTAATTTTTCCCGGCACCATTGAACAGGAAGTCCAGTTCGGAATTGGAAAGCCACCGGAAGGTATAGGCGCCGTTTGCATTTTTCTCTTCAATTCCGCCCAGCCATCCATAGATAACATCTGTTTTTTCCAGTTCTGCTGTGATAAGTGCCCAGTCTTCTTCTGAATGAATTTCTGCCAGCCGTCCGCCGGATTGTTCCGCATAACTTTTGGCTTCTTCCCAGGTGCAATAACTTTGGATGACAGAATATCGGTGCGGTTCAGCTGCTGTCGTTGTTGTTACGATGGTTGTAGTGGTTTCTGCCATGGTTGTTGTTTCCGGGGCGGCTGTAGTTTCGGCCAGAGTTTCAGAAACGGCTATCTCAGAATCAGAGCCATTTTCCGGGTCGCTTTCTGAACTGCCCTCTTGTTTCATGGCAAGAGAATGACTGGTTCCGCTGGTTGTATCCCGGTCAAAACTGCCGTTGTGCCAGAGCAGGAAGAAAACGGTACAAGCGAGCAGCAATACAATCAAAATCATAGCACTGATAATCCAGACCGTGTATTTTGGCTTTTGTTTTTGTGTGGAAACGGGTACGGGGTCGGATGCAAACGCTTGATATAGCGGCGGCTCTGCCTGAACATCCGGCTGCTGTGAAGCAGCGGAATTCCGGACATGCTTCGGTGTCTGATTGGGTGCATACGCTGCTTGAGAGGCATGTGGAAATTCCATGCCGCATTTGATGCAGAAACGGGCGTACTCCTCATTTGGGGTACCGCAGTGCGGACAAAACATAGACGTTCCTCCTAATAATCACCATAATTCATAATGCTGCATTTAAATTATACCATATTATTCTACAAAAATCAAGAGAAAATCAGAAAAATAAGAAGATTTATGCAGTATAATCCAGATCAAAGGTGATGACTGTCTGACAGGTTTTATCCTGGTGCTGTAATTCAGCGGTAATCATTTCCTTGAGTTCCTCTGTGGTGTACTGACATCCAAACGGCACCAGAACGTCAAAGATCAGGCGGTTGGTTTCTTTTCCGGAAACCAGGCGGAAATCGTGGATGCTTAAATTCTGATCCAGGGAGGAGACGATTTTTTCTGTACGTATTTTGTATTTTTGCACCTGCAAATTATCCAGTTCGATGGGATCCATGTGAATTGTCATCATAATCTGCATTTTGTCATAGATTTCCCGTTCGATTTTATCTACAACTTCGTGTACGGCTACAAAATCCGCATCACTGCGCACTTCAACATGACAGCTTCCCATCATTTTTCCGGGACCGTAGTTATGAATCATCAGGTCATGAATTCCTTCAATTGCCTTATGCCGCAGAACCAGTTCCTTTAACTGCTGTACTGTTTCGGCATCTGCCGGCCGTCCCAGCAAATCTCCTACCGTGTCACGGATGATATCAAAGCCGGTTTTCAAAATGAACAGGGAGACTGCAATTCCCATGATACCATCAACGGGAAGATGTGTGACAAATGAAGAGAAAAGGGCGATTACGGTGGCGCTTGTGGCAATTACATCACTGCGGCTGTCCTTGGCAGTGGCCAGCATTACGGAAGAATGGACGCGCTTTCCTAAAAATGTATTAAAATGTGCCATCCAGAGTTTGATGCCGATGGAAAGCAGCAAAACTGCCAGGGTAACCGGATGAAAAACAAGTTCCTCCGGGTGCAGGATTTTGTCTAGGGAGTTTCGGCACAATTCAAAGCCCATCAGGACGATCATAGCGGCAATGACCAGGGAGGTGATGTATTCCATCCGGCCGTGTCCGAACGGGTGGTCTTTATCCGCCGGCTTTGCCGCAAGCTTATAGCCAAACATGGTGACCAGACAGCTGGCACAGTCAGACAGATTGTTAAACGCATCCGATATGATCGAGATGGAATGGGAAAATGTTCCGGCGGCATACTTGATGCCAAACAGGAGGAGATTGCAGCAGATTCCCACAACACTGCTGCATGTGCCGTATGCTTTTCGAACATTGGGATTTTGGGTGTCTTCACTATTGGGAATCCACTTTTGAATGAGAAACTGGAGCATGGATATTCGCCTTTCTTTCCAATTGGTTTATTTTTCATTATAGCAAAAGCAATTTCAGAAGTCAAGGCTAACTTTTTCCGGGGAGAAGCTTTACAATATACGAAGATTATGGTATAATAAAAGTATAAAAAGTGAATGCCCGCTGTTGGCGGAATTGCTGTTTGCAATACTGGAGGTACATATGGTAACAAATGACGGAACCATTATACAGATCAAACACGAGATTCTGTGTGAAGTTGCGAAACTGGTTTTTGCAGGAAAATTTGACGCGGAAAAAGAGGAACTCCCCTATCGGATGATGCCGGGGCCGAAGGCAAGCTATCGCTGCTGCGTCTATAAGGAACGTGAAATTGTACGGCAGCGGATACGTCTGGCAGAGGGGAAAAATCCCCAAGGTGCGCACAATGACTTAGTGGTACAGGTTGTTCAGGCGGCATGTGAGGACTGTCCGATTTCCCGTTATGTTGTCACGGATAACTGCCAGAAATGTATGGGAAAGGCTTGTCAGCAATCCTGTCATTTCGGTGCAATTGATATCGGCGTTTCCAGAGCACATATTGATCCGCAGAAATGCCGGGAATGCGGAAAGTGCGCAGCGGCATGTCCCTACAATGCTATTGCTGACCTGATTCGGCCATGTCGGAGAAGCTGTCCGGTTGGGGCGATTTCCACGGATGAAAATGGTATTTGCTTTATTGATGAGAAAAAGTGCATTCAGTGCGGACGCTGCATTCACAGCTGTCCCTTTGGTGCAATCAGTTCAAAGTCAAACATTGTTGATGTCTGTAAGGCAATTGTAGAGGGAAAGCATGTTTACGCGTTAATGGCGCCTTCCGCAGAAGGCCAGTTTGGAGAAGGCATTACCTTTGAAAGCTGGCGAAATGCATTAAAGGAAGTCGGCTTTACAGATCTGATTGAAGTCGGACTGGGCGGCGATATGACAGCCTTTTCAGAGGCAAAGGAATGGACAGAAGCCTACCAGAAGGGCGAGAAGCTGACAACCTCCTGCTGTCCGGCATTTGTCAACCTGATACATCTGCATTATCCGGATTTGGTGGATCATATTTCCAGTACAGTTTCTCCCATGTGTGCGGTTTCCCGTTGGGTGAAACAGCGGGATCCGGATGCAATCACCTTATTTGTCGGCCCGTGTATTGCAAAGAAAAGCGAAGTGCTGGATCAGAAAGTCCCCGGCAGTGCTGACTATGCCATGACATTTGGTGAAGTCCGCGCCATTATTCGTGCAAAGGGCGTTACCATTAAGGAAACACCAGAAGTGCGCCAGGAGGCCAGCACATTTGGAAAATGGTTTGGAAACAGCGGTGGTGTAACATCGGCTGTGCTGGAAAGCATGAAGGAACAGGGCGTTACGGATGAAATCAAGGTGGAACGCTGCAATGGTACAGATGCATGTAAGCGTGCACTGCTGATGCTGAAAATGGGACGCTTTTCCGGAGATTTCATTGAAGGCATGGCGTGTGAAGGCGGATGCGTAGGCGGCCCCAGCCGTCACCTGGATGTCAATCGTTTCCAGAAGGCCAGAAAGGCATTGATCGAAAAAGCAGATTCCCGTAATGTGGAAGAAAACTTAAAACGTCTGGAAGCAGACGGGATTCCGATGCATCGCGGCGATTGGAATGCGTAATCTGTACTTCCCTGTACGTTTCGGATATACAAATTAAAACTGAAAGAAGTTCTCCGTTTTCCTGCGTGAAGCCAGGAAACGGAGAACTTTTTTCTTTGAGGGGGAATATAAAGAATGTGTCTTTTGGAAAACGTGTTCCGAGAATACGATGTCTCGTTTTCGGAACTTATTGAAAAACTGTATCCAGAATCATCATTGCGATGAATCCCAGCGAAAAAGCAATGGTGCCTGCATTGGAATGCTTGCCTTCCGACATTTCCGGAATCAGTTCCTCAATGACAACATAAATCATTGCACCTGCAGCAAAACTCAGCATATACGGCATAAGCGGCACAAAGAATCCGGAAGCGGCAATGGTCAGAACGGCACCGATTGGTTCAGCAGCGCCGGACAACACGCCAAATAGGAATGATTTTCCTCTTTTCATGCCGCCGGCACGCAGGGGCATGGATATGATTGCGCCTTCCGGGAAATTCTGAATGGCAATGCCAAAGGAAAGCGCCATCGCACTGGCAGCAGTAATATTGGATTGGCCGTACAGATACCCTGCATAAACAACACCGACTGCCATTCCTTCCGGAATGTTGTGCAATGTAACTGCGAGCATAAGCATAGTGGATTTTGCAAGCTTGGTATGCGGCCCTTCTGCTTCGCTGCTGTTCATATGAAGGTGGGGAATGATTCGATCCAGAAAGAGGAGAAATCCGATCCCGATTAAAAATCCCACAGAAGACGGAAGAAATGACAGGTGCCCTAAGTTTGCAGATTGTTCCAGTGCAGGAATCAGCAAACTCCAAACAGAAGCCGCTGTCATAATGCCGGCTGCAAATCCGGTGAGAATCCGCTGAACCAGGAGATTGAGATTATTTTTCAGAAATAAAACACAAGCGGAACCCAGAACCGTTCCTAAAAATGGGATGACAATTCCCTGAATGGTTTCTTTCACAGAAAAATCATTCCTTTCATCGGAGAAGATGGCTTGTTGTATATGTATCTGTATCACAGGGCTTCAGTTGCATTCTATGCGTTCCAAAAGCGCAAAATGCAGGATTATTCTACATTTTTCAGTGCATCTGCAAGCGGAATCTTCTTTACACGCCGGGTCTGGAAGAACGCAATGACTGCGTAAGAAACAACGCCCAATACTGCCATTTTTATGAATATGCTGGGCGCAGTGTAGTATGGCAGATAACCAGGGTATTCCTTAAAGAAATAGTTGCAGATGTACCCAATCGCCCAGTTGGATACCGGAACGGTAATGAACATAGAGAGAATAACAACAATTGCGGTCGGGACAATATAAAGCTGATTGATTTCCCGGTTGCGGTATCCTAAGATTTTTGCCATGGAAATAGACTGCGCATTCTTTTCAATAATAATTTTCGACAGCAGGTATACAATCATCATAAACATGATGATCCCGAATGCCAGGAAAATGGACATCATTTTGCCCATGGACAATTTTAACTGACGGGATGTTTTGGTAAGGTCATCTTCCGTAATTTCGGTTGCAATGTACATTTCATCAATGTCTGTGATTTTTTCATTGGAGAAGTAGCCGTTAAAGTAATCAGACGGATGATCAAATGCGGTATCAAACTGATCTATATTCATAAATACCGATAATGCAGCCGGATATTCGTAGATCTCCTTGACATGGAATTCATATTCCTTGCTGCTGAATTCTTCTTTCAGCGTAATGATATCCCCTACCTGAATATTATGTTTATTTGCATATGCATCTGAAATTGCAACTTCATCCTTGTCGTTTAAATGCAAGGAAACATAATGGCTGTCTTTTTCGATACCGTATACGGTGACTTCTTCTGATTTCAGCTTTCCTTCCAGTGTTTTCAGAGAAGCTGCCGCATATTTTTCAGCATCCGTTTCTGCTGTTTCCATGGGGGCTTTCAGTAAATATTGGTGATTTGCCAGCAGATTGGATGTGATGACATTCTGATAATGATCCAGCATAGGTGAAAACATCATACCAAACAGAAGGATGGCGTTTGCGAAAAAGATGCCAATAAAAATGGTGATGTAATTCGGGATGTTCTGGAAAATAACACGAATCCGGAACCGGTTCATGATGCCGATTTTGGTATTCAGGCGGAATGCCTTTTTCTTTGCTTTACGGCTCAGGTCGCGGCGAATGAATTTCAGCGGAGAAAGGCTTAATTTTCTCACCAGAATCAGGAAATTGATCACCAGCATAATGAGCAGCGGAACAACCGTTGTCCGGATAAATGCTTTGGAATTCCAGAGCGTAACATAAGTAGGTAAGCTATAGCTGCCATAATATGCACTAGCTGCAAAATCCTTTAAGAGTGTGTAGCCCAGAATATTTCCGGCAATGGCGGCAGCAAGTGTTACAAGAATCGGCATGGCCATATAGTGGCGTACCAGTTCGCCTTTTGTGTAGCCGGTTGCACGCAGGGTACCGATTACATTGGCTTCCTTTACAATTGTATTGCTGGTAGTGATTGCAAAAATGAAAGCGATAATTACAACCACAATGTAAAGGAAAATATTGATAAAGGTTGTATCCCCTTTAATATCGTCTCCGGTAAAATGGATTGCCTGATTGGAATACTGCGGAATGTAGCTGGAAACGGCATTTGCATGGGCAGCGGCCTGTTCAGACAGTGTATCCATAAAATCATCTGACAATTCTTTTGCTTCGTTATCATCCTTGGGACGTTCCTGATATTTCCAGGAATAGCTGTAGTGCAGTCCGCTTTCTCCCAGGGATTCGAAGCAGTCTGGTGTTACAATGGCAACACCGAATTTCACAGCATCGAACATCATATCAGAAGGATTGGAGAAAAGGGCACTGTAGTCAGAAAGTGCTACCAATCCGCTGATGGTAAATTTATCATTACCGACTGTGAGTGTATCACCAACTTTTAAATCATTGTTGTCGGCATACATGCGGTCGATTGCAATTTCATCCTGACTGGCCGGAAATTTGCCGTCCATGAGGCATTCCAGATCGACTTTATCTCGCTTTTGAAACATGCGGAGGGTGCTGTCTACTTCTTTAGTTTCATGTTCAATGTAAAAATTTTCATAGATGGTGCGGTCAGCGGTTTCCAGATCGTCTAAAAGATCAGAATCGGCTTTTGCTGCCAGCTCAAAATTACCGTCTTCAATCTGATAGGTTTCAAAGCTCTCATCATAGGCAGTAGACATGCTGCTTCCGGCAACATTCCAGCCGGAAACAATTGCGATTGTTCCCGTGATAAATAAGAAAATAATCAGATATTTTCCCAGTTCGCTCTTGAGTTCCCGAGGCAGACGCTTTATTAATGGATTTTTCATCATCTGCCTCCTTACCATTCCAGATCTTCTGCGGCAATTTTCTTCTCGTTCGTGTAGTTCTTACGAATCATGCCGTCACGGAGCTGGATTACACGGTCTGCCATATACTTAATGGCATCATTGTGTGTTACCATTACAACGGTATTGCCGTATTGCTGATTCAGGTCACTGATGAGCTTTAAAATTTCCTTAGAAGTGTGGTAATCCAGTGCACCAGTGGGCTCATCGCATAACAAAATATCCGGATTCTTGACAATGGCACGTCCAATGGCAGTACGCTGCTGCTGACCGCCGGACAACTGATTCGGAAGCTTGTGGCGGTGCTCATATAAACCCAAAGTTTTCAGGAGGGTGTCCACATCTAATGGATTGTCACTAAGGTAAGCACCGACTTCAATATTTTCTTTAATATTCAGGTTGGGAATCAGATTGTACATCTGGAAAATGTAGCCCAGGTGCTTCCGGCGGTACAGGGTCAGTGTCTTTTCGTTCATATCCGCAGTTTTTTCGCCGCCGATAGAAATATAGCCGCTGTCTGCGTTATCAATACCGCCGATGATGTTTAACAGCGTGGATTTACCGGAGCCAGACGGTCCCAGCAGAACGCAGATCTCCCCTTTTTCAATTTGAGCGTCAATTCCTTTCAGAACTTCGATCCTGCTCTCCCCTTCACCAAAATGTTTTTTGATCCCACTAATTTCTAAGAACATAATTTCTCCCTTTCGTCATATTGAATAAATTAAAGTTAGATAAAACTAACTAATGTGTAAAAATTGATAGGACATTTTCCGTCCTATCAATTTCCGAGTGTAATGTTTTCCTCGAATAAAACCGTGTAAATTTATGCACGCTGCTGTTCTTTTTTTCTCTGATCCATCAGCGGAGTCATGCTTTTAGCACAAATCATCATTGTAGATGCGTTATGCAGAAAAGCAGAGGCAGACGGAGACAAAAATCCGCATAAGCCGGAAAGCAGCAGTGCAGAATTAAACGCAATGATAAAGCGATAATTGCGGTTGATGCGATGCATCAGTCGTTCACTCAGTGCGCGGAGTGTTGCGAGTTCCGTCAGGCTTGCACCGCGAAGAGTAATATCCGCAGCTTCCTGTGCGATATCAGATGCATCACTCATAGCTACAGATACATTGGCTGCGGCGAGCGCCGGGGCATCATTGATGCCGTCCCCTACCATAATCACGTGCTTTCCTTCGGCTTTCAGACGTTCTACATAGCTGTGCTTGTCTTCCGGCAGAACCTGCGCGCAATATGTGGTAATGCCCAGCTTTTCAGCAGTCACCTTTGCGGCTCTTTCACTGTCACCAGTGAGCATGACAATGTTTTGGATGCCGGCAGCTTTCAGCAGCTCTACCGCCTCTTTTGCTTCCACACGCGGCGGATCCGAGATGCAAAGTGCACCTGTCAGCTGTTTTCCAACAGCAAGGTATACAACAGAGCATGCACCGGCCTTTTCATTGATTTCAGCCTGCTGTTCCGGCGTAATGACAATGCCCTCATCTTCGGAAACAAAGTGCTTGCTGCCAATAATAGCGCGTTCGCCATGCAGTATGGTCGCAATTCCGTGCGCAACGATATACTGCACATCAGCGTGTTCCTCTTCATGAAACAGATTCTTATCAGATGCACCCTTTACAATGGCACGGGCAACACTGTGCGGGAAATGCTCTTCCAGGCACGCTGCAATTTTCAGCACTTCTTCTTCGGAACGTGTTTCATCAAAGGAAATCACACGCTCCAGAACTGGCTGCGCATTGGTTAGCGTTCCGGTTTTATCAAAGACAATGGTGTCTGCCTGTGCAAATGCTTCCAGATACTTTCCGCCCTTCACGGTAATATCTGCATCCGATGCTTCCCGAATGGCTGAAATCACTGCTATCGGCGTAGAAAGCTTGATGGCACAGGAATAGTCTACCATAAGAATGGAAACAGCCTTTGTGATATTCCGTGTCAGAAGCAGTGTCAGGCCGAATCCAAGGAAGCTGAACGGAACAATGCGATCTGCCAGACGCTCTGCCTTGCTCTGCACACCAGCCTTTAGATTCTCAGAATGATCAATCAGTTCAATGATTTTTTGCAGCTTGGTATCACTGCTCATTGCTCTGACGCGAATGACGATGGAACCCTCATCAATGACAGTGCCGGCGAATACAGAAGCATCCTTGGATTTCATCACGCTCAGCGGTTCTCCGGTCATAGAGGACTCGTTAATTGTCGCTTCCCCGTCTGTGATGGTTCCGTCTACCGGGATGATGCTACCGGTGCGAACCCGGATTTCATCTCCGATTTTCAGCTGCTTCATGGAAACCAGAACGTCTCCATCTTCTGTGACGCGCCAAACCTGATCTGCCTTAATTGCAAGACTGTCTGTTAATGCAGCTCTTGTCCTTGCCCGGGTGTAATCCTCCAGGAGAGACGAAATCGAGAGCATAAACATAATGGTTCCTGCGGTTTTGTAATTCTTCTGAATCAGACAAGCTGTAACAGAAGCGCCGTCCAGAACATCGACATTCAGATGACCTTGTCCCAGTGCATCAACAGCGCGCCACAAGTACCGTATGCCTTTGAAAAAGACAATACAGTTGCTGATGGGCGTTGGAAGAAGCGCCTTGCATAAAAAGCGCTTTGCCACCAGTTTGACCAGATCCTTTTTGAAATCAGTATCGATTTGCTCCGTACCGGAAGATTCCGGAATCGGTGTCAGCTTTCTGGGATTCAGGCCTGCAATTATCTGTACAATATCACTGCGGTGTCCCTTTTGGTAGTACACCAGAATACCGCCGTTTTCGGAGTGTACTTCTGCTTCAGAAGCAAAGGCACAGTCCAGCACAGCTTTTTGCACGGCTGATTCTAATTCTTTTTCAAATGCATATGCGCCGCATCGAAAACGAATTCTCCCCGGCTTATCGTATACAATTTTGAATTTCATTATTCACACACTTCGGTTTCTGCTTCCTTGATGCCGGCTTCTTCCTTTGCATCGCAGCAAATGTCAGCAGCTTCATCCTTCATGTTCTGGAAGACTGCCTTTGCGTCATTCTGCATCTTCATGCCCTTTGCAAGGCCAGTTACAGCAATCTGACGAGTGGTCTTAGCTTTCAAAATCTTCTTTCCGATGATTACAGCAGCAGCGCCGCCCACTACATACCACAATTTTTCATTTTTAAAACATTTCAGCATAAAGAAACAACTCCTTTGAAGATTTAACAGGAACGTTCATTAGAATTCGCGAAAGCATTCCATAAACGGGACATAATACCACTTTTTGTCCGGTTCCTGACTTTCCTTATTATACGCCTGTTTCGGCAAAATGTCAACCAGATTTCCCAAAAAGTTATATTTATGTATTTTAATTAAAGCTAACTCGAACTTTTTTTATTTTTAAAAAAAGCGCCTGAATTCAAACTGAAATGCTCCCCTTTTGTTAGACAATATGGTATAATAGAAATATACCAATTAAA
>ERZ791840.1314-NODE-1314-length-12661-cov-2.613121_pt1 | contig 12661 bp, 12 predicted proteins | sample MGYA00510291_ERZ791840 | MGnify/ENA primary metagenome ERZ791840 (study PRJEB30046, sample SAMN00715256) | human gut metagenome | study: EMG produced TPA metagenomics assembly of the A metagenome-wide association study of gut microbiota in type 2... | reverse complement strand
GTTATCCGGATGATAAGAAGGAGGAGCAGTAATGAGCGAAAAGATTTTGGAGATCCGCCATTTAAGCAAGACCTTTGGTACAAATCTGGTCTTAAAGGATATTGATTTTACTGTAAACAGCAAGGATGTTACCTGTATCATCGGAGCTTCCGGTTCCGGTAAGTCCACCTTTATCCGATGCCTGAACCTCTTGGAGCAGCCCACCGCCGGCAAAATTTACTTCGAGGGCGAGGATATCACGGCCAAGGGCTTTGATGTGAACAAGCACCGACAGAAGGTCGGCATGGTGTTCCAGCAGTTCAATCTCTTCAACAACCTGACGGTGCTTGAAAACATTACGATCTCGCTCACGAAGGTCAAAAAGCAGTCGGAAGAGGAGAGCAAGGAAAAGGCCCTCAAGCTTCTAAAGCGCGTGGGGCTTGAGGACAAGGCGAACGCCTATCCCTCCCAGCTCTCCGGCGGGCAGAAGCAGCGTATCGCCATCGTGCGGGCGCTGGCAATGGAGCCCGATGTGCTGCTCTTCGATGAGCCGACCTCCGCGCTCGACCCCGAGATGGTCGGCGAGGTGCTGCAGGTCATCTCCGACCTCGCCCGCGACGGCATCACGATGGTCGTCGTCACGCACGAGATGGGCTTTGCCCGAAAGGTCGGCACGCGCGTGCTCTTCATGGACGGCGGACAGATCGCCGAGCAGGGCACGCCCGAGGAGATTTTCGAGCACCCGCAGAACGCGCGAACCAAAGAGTTCTTATCCAAAGTCATCAACGTCATTTAACAAACAAAAAATAAAATTTACGATATTATTGGAGGAAACAAAAATGCTTCACACGATCAATCCCGAAATTCTGTTCCTTAAGCAGGAAGATGTCATCAAGGCCGGCCTTCTCGATATGAAACAGATCTTGGCCGTTACGGAAAAGACCTACGCGATGCTCGGTCAGGGCCTCATCAAGAACCCGCCCAAGACCAACACCAGCATCCCTGACAAGGAAAACTGGCAGTCGTTCTTCAACGCCATGCCTTGCTACATCGGCGGCGACATCAACATCGGCGGCATCAAGTGGGCGGCGGAGTCCAAGAAGAACGCCACGATCCCTGGCATCCCCTACGGCATCGACATTTCCATCCTGAGTGACCCCGAGACGGTGCTGCCGTTCTGCATTCTGGACGGCACGCTCATCACCGCGATGCGCACCTCCGCCGTCGGCGGCCTGATGGCCAAGTATGCCGCCCCCTCCGATGCGGACACCGCGTGCCTTGTCGGCGCGGGCGTTATCGGCCGCACGATGATCTCCGCCGTGCACGAGGCGCTGCCCCAGATCAAGACCATGTACCTCTGCGACATTGATGTCGCCAAGGCCGAGGGCATCGCGAAGGAGTACGGCGACAGCTTGGGCGTCGAGATCATCCCGACGAGCGACAGCAAGGCTGCGGCGCTCAAGTCCCAGCTCATCGTCGGCGAGACGACCGCGCCCAAGCCGTTCATGGACACCTCCTGGCTCACGAGCGGCTGCGGCCTCGTCTCCATGCACTCCAACGAGGTGATGGAGGACGTCTTCCTCAAGGCCGACGGCATCGTCGCCGACTACTGGACACAGCTCAAGCAGCACACGAACCCGCTGTCCAAGCTCACGAAGGAGGGCAAGCTCGATGAGAGCCAGATCATGGACCTGAGCGAGCTGGTGCTCGGCACGAAGAAGCTGCGCACCTCGGACGATCAGTTCGTCGCCGCCGCGTCCATGGGCCTCGGCGCGCTGGACATCATGATCGCCTATCAGCTCTATCTGAACGCGACGGAAATGGGCATCGGCACCAAGGTGAACCTTTGGGACAAGCCCCTGTGGGAATAAGACACGTAGGAGGGAACAAAGATGAACGCATTCAAGAAATTTGCGGCGCTGCTTTTAGCGCTTATGATGATCCTGTCTCTCGCCGCCTGCGGCAGCAAGAGCGATGACAGCGCGCAGGGCAGCTCGGACGGCGACGCGTCGTCCGATGACACCGCCAAGTCCAAGATCGAGCAGATCAAAGAGGCGGGCGTGCTCGTGATGGGAACCTCTGCCGACTATCCCCCGAACGAGTTCCACACGGAGGTGGACGGCAAGGACACCATCGTCGGTTTTGACGTTGCTATCGCGCAGTACATCGCCGATGACCTCGGCATCGAACTCAAGGTCGTCGACATGTCGTTCGACAACCTGTGCATCAACCTCGCCAAGGGTGATTTTGACATTGTCATCGCCGGTATGGCCTCGACCGAGGAGCGCTTGAAGTCCGTCGATTTCTCTGACCCGTACTTTAAGCAGCAGCAGGCCATTCTGATCCGCGCGGAGGATGACGCGCTCTACAACAAGCCCGAAGACCTGAGTGGTCACAAGGTCGGCGTGCAGAACGGTACCATTCAGGTGCCCATCGCCAACGAGCTTGCGGGTGAAGAGAACGTTGTCGGCCTCGTCAAGGCGCAGGATCTCATCATGGAGCTCAAGAGCGGCAAGCTCGATGTTGTGTACATCGACTATACCGCAGCTCTTGCATTCGCCGCGGCGAACGATGACCTGACGGTCAAGGACATCGGCATCGAAAGCGACAGCGAGGGCCAGTGCATCGGCGTGCAGAAGGGCAACGAGGACTTTGTCGCCTACCTGAACGAAAAGATCGCCGAGATGCAGGAGCAGGGCCTCATCGACCAGTACGTCGCCGAAGCCCAAACGCTGGCGGGCATCGAGTAAAGCCCGTCCCCCTTGCATGATATGAACAGCACCAGCATACCCTCTACCAAGAGAATTGGGGAGGATATGCTGATGCTGTTTCATTTTGACCGCAGGAAGAAGTCTGAAAAGGAGAAGAAGCCGCCGCGCTTTCTGGTGCTCCGGCGCAAATGGCTGACGCTGGGCGCGGCGGTGCTGGCCGCCGCGGCGATCTTTGCCGCCGTCAATTATCCCGCCGCCGTCAGCGCATCGGCCGCCACGCGCCAGCTGCCGATCTACTGTGTCCAGCGCGACCAGAAGGTGTGCTCCATCTCGTTCGACGCGGCGTGGGGGGCGGACAACACACAGAAGATCCTCGACGTGCTCAAGGAGTACGGTGTCACCTGTACCTTTTTTGTCGTGGGCAACTGGGCGGATCAGTATCCCGAACAGGCCAAGGCCATCGTGGACAGCGGCAATGAGCTCATGAACCACTCCAACGCGCATGATCATTATAATTCCCTCACCGCCGACCAGATCATCGCAGACGTGAACACCTGCAACGATAAGATCGAGGCGTTGACCGGCGTCCGCCCGACGCTCATCCGCTGCCCGTTCGGCGAGTATGACGACCACGTCATCTCCACCATCCGCTCGATAGGCATGGAGCCGATCCAGTGGGACGTGGAAGCGCTGGCAGCGGTTGGAACCGCCCGCGGCGCAAGCGATATGCGCGCCCCTTACTCGTCTTCCTGTTCCGGCCGGTGCCGTTCCGCAGGGCACAGCAAAAAGCTCATCATGTAGAGCGCGTCGCCCGTGCAGTGGAAATCGAATGTAGGGAGCCTTATGACCGAAGGCAAGGCAGCAAGCCACAGCGCGGCGGTCGAGGCGCATCTTGTTCATCAGCACGAGCATGGGAGGAATCAGGATGGGGATATAAGCGATGTGAATGGGGATGAGGTTCTGAGACAGGCAGGCAATCAGGGTGATCATGCCGAGAAGTGGTGCCAATGATCTTGCTCAGCTTCTTGGAGACAATGTCGGCAAGGCCGGTGGTAGCGATCGCCGTAGCGAAGGTACCGAGCAGGATGTAGGCAAGAGCAGTAGTCGCGTTATCTGCTGTGGGTTCTGCAAAACGCGCCGCAACTGAGCGAAACTGATGAAACATGGGCTGAAAAGCTGCTTCCCGCGAGAGCCCCGAAAGAATGCTATATGCCTCATAAATAAAAGACCGCCATCTCGGTGAGCAGCAGCTCACTTTGAGATGGCGGTCACTATTTTTGATGTGTGCAAATTAGGGCCGATCACTGTGCAGTGCATCGTGTATCCGTTCGGCCAGCGCCCTTGTCGTAAAAGGCTTCGGGAGCACAAAGCTTGCGCCCAGACGGTATGCCTCCTCTATGACCTTGTGCGTCGGCAGCGCTGTCATAAAGATCGTCGAGATTTTGTGTCCGCCCTCACGCAGCTGCTGCATAACGTGAAAGCCGCCCTTGTGCGGCAGCAGAAAATCCAGCAGAAGAACGTGGGGTCGGTGCCGATGGAGCACCTCGGTTGTCTCGTCCGCATCCCTTGCGTGGAATACACGGAAGTCTCCGCGCTCACGCAGGGAATCCGTCAGGAGCATACTGAAGGCTTCATTACTGTCTGAGAGTAAAATCTTCTTTCGGTGCGGCATTTTTATCCGCCTCCCCCTAAAAAATTTGATTTTACACACTCACCTTGTATAAAATAGTCCTGTTGGCTCATTTTTTCAATCCACCGTACAGTATTTTAATGGTATTTTAACTCGGCTTGATCCGGGCTTTCGCAAAAAGGAAGAGGAAGACCTGAGAAACTTGCCAAGAGTGGTTGTCGTAACGCCCCGCTTCCGGCATCATTCACTTATCAGACTTTACGAACAGCGCCTTTTGCAGTGCGAGCAGTCTCCGCAGCAGCCGCTACCTGATCTGGCCTTTTTTCGCCAGTGCAGGATAGCTGTGATAGCTGCAGCTGCGATGAGAACAAGAAGGGCCCAATCTAACAGATGCATCACAGGATCCCCACCAAGGTATAGACAGCAAGAGCCACGATCCATGCCACGCAGCACTGCATCATCACGACCCCAACTGTCTTCAGCGCTGAGCCGAATTCTCGTCGAATCGTGGTTACCGCCGCGATGCAGGGAGTATACAGCAGCGTGAACACCAGAAAGCTGATAACGGAACGACCGGTAAACATCGTAGAAAGTGCAGCCCCGCCTAACAGGATCTGCAGCGTACTGACCACAGATTCCTTTGCGATAAAACCGGAAATAAGGGAGGTTGCGCAGCGCCAATCCGCAAAGCCCAACGGTGCGAACACCGGCGCGATCCATCGACCAATGAGAGCCAAAAGGCTATCGGCACTGTCGGTAACTACATTCAGCCTGGTATCAAAACTCTGGAGGAACCAGATCACGATGGTAGCAAGAAAAATCACAGTAAACGCCCGCTGCAAAAAGTCCTCGGCCTTTTCCCAAAGCAGCAGCGCAACGCTCTTGAGGCTCGGAAGCCGATAATTGGGCAACTCCATAACGAAAGGCACGGGCTTTCCGCGGAACACGGTTTGGTTCATGATGAGGGCCGCAACAATTCCAATCAGAATGCCCAGCAGATACAGTAGGATCATTATGAGCGCGCGGTGCGTTGGAAAAAACGCTGCGGTAAAAAATGCATAAATTGATATTTTTGCCGAGCAGCTCATATAAGGCGTGAGCAGGATCGTCATCTTGCGGTCACGGTCACTCGACACCGTGCGCGTTGCCATAATTGCCGGCACAGAACAGCCGAAGCCGATGAGCATAGGGACGATGCTGCGGCCGGACAAACCGATCTTTCGCAGAGGCTTGTCCATTACAAAGGCGACGCGGGCCATGTAGCCGGTATCTTCCAAGATAGAGAGGAAGAAAAAAAGCGTCACAATGATAGGCAGGAACACCAGCACACTGCCAACACCGGAAAAAATGCCGTCAATAATCAAGCTGTGTACCACAGGATTGATCTCATAGGCAGTCAAAGCTTGGTCTACAAGAAAGGTGAGGCCATCGATCCCGCCTTGCAACCAGTCGGACAGACGCTGACCAATAACATTGAAGGTGAGATAGAAAATCAGCAGCATGACAAGCAGAAACGTCGGAATGGCTGTGTAGCGACCGGTGAGAATTCTGTCGATCTTCATGGAGCGGGCGTGCTCCCGACTTTCATGGCATTTCACCACAGATGATGCCACCACGCCTTCAATGAAGGTGTAGCGCATATCAGCAAGCGCCGCGTTGCGATCAAGTCCTGCCTCACTCTCCATCTGCACGATGCAATGCTCAAGCAACTCGCGCTCGTTTTGATCAAGTGCCAGACGGTCGGCAAGGTCATCGCCGCCTTCGATCAGCTTTGCTGCGCAGAAGCGAGCCGGCACACCGATGCGGTCGGCGTGATCGGCAATCAGATGCGTAACGGCGTGGATGCAGCGGTGAACGGCGGAATCATCCGCGCAGAAATCTGTCACCTTTGGCAGATTTCTTCTCCGAGCCACAGCAATCGCCTGATTCACCAGCTCGCTCACGCCCTCACCCTTTGCGGCCGCGATCGGTACGACAGGGATGCCGAGCGAGGCGCTCATCTTCTGCACGTCGACGGAACCGCCGTTGGAACGCACTTCATCCATCATGTTCAGCGCCAGCACCATAGGTATCCGCAACTCAAGCAGCTGAAGTGTCAGGTACAGATTCCGCTCAATGTTGGTGGCATCCACAATGTTGATGATGCCGTCCGGCTTTTGGTTGAGGATAAAGTCACGGGAGACGATCTCCTCCTGCGTATAGGGCCGCAAGGAGTAGATGCCGGGCAGATCCACCACGGAGCAGCCTTTTTCATCTATGATCTCTCCCATCTTCTGGTCTACCGTGACACCGGGAAAGTTGCCGACATGCTGATTGGATCCGGTGAGGGCGTTGAAGAGAGTCGTTTTCCCGCAGTTCTGATTTCCAACGAGTGCAAAGATCATTTCGGCTCGTCCTCCACTTCGATTTTTTGAGCCTCCTCTACGCGCAGCGTTAGCTCGTAGCCGCGCACGCGGATCTCGATAGGATCACCCATCGGCGCGACCTTCTGTAATGTCACGCGGGTGTGCGGGATCAAGCCCATATCCAGCAGGCGGCAGCGCAAGGCTCCATCTCCGCCAACAGTGGTGATCACGGCAGAACTCCCCACTTTTAATTGATTCAATGTCATTCGCTTTCCTCTTTTCTTGCCCAGTTTTAATTTCATGGTAGCATTCCTGCTGCGGACTGTCAATACAGCCGAACCGGCATAATTCAAAGTGTGGGGACTATTTGGCCTTGTGCTGCAGAAAATGTTGAAAAGGTTCCTGCGGCAAGGAAAAGTCTTACAGCTCTTTCGCAGTTTTAATCGATCCGCAGCAATTCGTCATCGTCGGAGCATCCGAAGCGGTTAACATCGGAGTCAGGGAAAGACTGGTAAATGTGCACGTTCGAACGCGGAAAGCATTCTTGCAGAAAATCGCGGACCGGGAAAAGATCATGGAATCCGCTGAAGCGCTTTTAACAAGCATAAACTCACGGAACGCATAGACTGGATCGACGGCATATCCGCCTATCATTCCGGAACGGCACACATAGTCAAGAACGCGGTGCAAAGCTGCTGCGTCTGGATACTGATTGCGGATCAAGATAACGTCTGGCACAGCCGGTTCATCTCCTCACTGATCATTTCGTTCGTCCTCTGAGAGGCGGACGGACAGAATGCGATTTTTCATTGAAATCCTTCTTTCTTGTTGCTCGTGGCAAGGAGCACAAATTGTATGACGACCCTTTATTCAGATGTTTGTAGCGTGATAAAAAATTGGTGCAGACTATGAAAGAGCCCGATGAAGCGCACGCAATTGTGCAGCCCCATCAGGCCTTCCAAATGATGTTGACATGGTTGCCGTCGAGTTCGATCCGCTCGATAAATTCAGCAGCAATCAATTTTTTCTCGTCAAAAACAGAATGAGAAAAATCCAACCGTCGGATCTGAGACGAGGAATGCGGGGCGGTATGTAAGAGCTGTTCCCGCTCGGCGTGCAGTTTTTCAATCATTTTTGAGATATACACGACCGCCACATCGCTGCTCTCGGCGAGAGCGTTCACCAGACGATCGATTTTCTGCTCGATTTCCAAAACAGCTTTCGCCTGCGCGTGGTCTTCACTTACTGAGGGAAGCTCGGCGGGACAGGCATCGAGAATGCGCTGGAGCTCATTGGCAATATGGGTCTCCAGCTCTCTAAGGTCTACATCAATCGATTCATCACAGCTGCCGAAGTTGGACCGACCGGAGCAGACCAGCTTACAGCGTTGCTCCGACTTTATGTAGTTGACCTTGACGGCATAGCCGCATTTGCTGCATTTTAAGAGACCGGTCAGCCAGGAGTATTTACCCGCGTTGGCGCGGGGAAGCTGCATCTGTCCGGAGAGCTTGTCCTGCGCACGCAGCCAGAGGGATGACGGAATGATTCCCCCATGCGTGGACAGGCTGAGCATCTGCTCATCCTTTTTCGTGTACTTGCCGCGGCTGCGGTCGCGCTTCCCAATCAGAAGACAGCCATGGACGCCGTCAAAAACTTCGGGCATCTGGCGGATCTGGATGCCCTGCGCAAGGTAATAGCAGTAGACCGCTTCGTCAGCCTGCGCGTAGACGGGGTTCCGCAGAATACGGGACAGAGTCACGTTATCCCACGCCTCGCGCTTGGGGCCGTGAATGCCCTGCTCAGTCAGAGTTTTGGCAAGGGCGCGCAGCGATGTTTCAGACCGGACATATTCTTCAAAAATGTGGAGAACAGTCTTTGCGTTTTCATCGGCTATCAGAGATGAGACCTTGCGCCCGTCAAGCTCAGCTTTGGAAAGCGCATACCCGTACGGTGCGGGACCACCCGGCCATGCACCGAGGGAAACGCGGTGATGGTAGTTGTCGCGCACACGCTCCGCGGTCGTTTCGCGCTCAAGCTGGGCAAAGGTCATCACAATGTTGAGCATGGCCCGTCCCATCGGTGAGGAAGTGTCGAACTGCTCGTTGACGGACAGAAATTCGACATCGTTTTTACGCAGAAGCTCCCAGATCTGGCTGAAATCCGCGAGGGAGCGGCTGAAGCCCCAGCCGGTACACGACGATTTTTTTGACGCGGCCCGCCTCCACCGCCTCCATGAGCTCGCCGAAAGCAGGCCGCTTGGTGTTTTTGCCGGAAAAGCCCTTGTCCGAAAAAACAAGGGCATCGTCCACAGTAAACTTCCGGCACAGTTCGATCTGTCCCTCAATCGAAAGGCTGCCCTTTTTATCGATGGACTGACGCGCATAAATGGCATCCATCGGCCTCACCTCTGCGCGCGGGCAGCCAGCAGCAGAAGGCAGCGACGGCAGATCGCCGCCTGACGCGCAGAGCGCTCTATAGGGTCAACGGTTGAATAAGTGTTTTTGATAATCATAAGGGTTTCCTCCTTCGAGAATGTATGAGCCAGGACCGGAAGTTATTCCGGACGGCTTTGCCACCCTGTTGAAGGCTGTGTAAAAATGTATTACAGGTGCTGCCGGACCTTTCGATAAAAGGTGCTGCGGCTCACACTCCAACAACGCCTTGAAGCGAGTGATCAAGGCTCTGAGAATGTATTTTCTGGACACAGGGCTCTGCGCACATCTCACCAGATGGACCAGCGCAGAGACATTAGAGCGGGGAGCGATGGACGGCGCGTTCTTTGAAACGTGGGTGGTATCTGAGATCTACAAGAGCTACCTCAATCAGGGAAAATCTCAGCCGCCGCTGTATTTCTACCGTGACAGCAACAAGAAGGAGATCGACCTTATCATTTATCAGGATGATGTCGTTTCGCCGATATAGATCAAAAAATTCTGCGCCAAAGGATGCCGCAAAGAATTTCAGCGTGCTGAATCCTATTGAGAAAGAACCAGAGGCTGACAGCATCTCGGCTGAAGCAGCGCATCTGAAAACGAAGATCGGAACCGGTGCCGTGATCTGCATGCCGCCGGATATGATCCCGGTCGATCAAAAAAACGGGTATGTTCCTGTTTGGTTGATTTGAGCAAACGCAGATTGAATTTCACAAAACTGCTGCCGCAATTCTGCGGCAGCAGCTCCTGCTGTGTGTCTGGTGAACACACTTTACTAATATGGAATTGATTCTGGGCATGTTCAGCGGTGGGCTATGAATAGGCGGAAAGAAGACAGTCAGCGGAGGCCATGAAGCAAGCCGCCGCAGGCGTTTCCAAGTGCTGCCAGTAGGGATTCCCTCGACTGGAAGGGCATCTCGGCGGGTGAGATCACGAAGCGTGTGACGGGCAAGGTGCAGAGCGGGTCGATCGTGCTGTTCCACAATGCGGGCGAGCATACGCCCGAGGCGCTGCCGGATATCCTCGACTACCTGCTCGCCGAGGGGTATAAGATCGTACCGATTTCAAAGATCTTGCTCACCTGTGACTATACCATCGACCACGAAGGCCGGCAGTGCCCGGCAGTGCAGTGAGCGTCCGATACCGCACTTGCTTGACCGTGTGTAAAGACGCGAAAAGGGGAGCCCTCTATCACAAGAGAACTCCCCTTTATGATTTCTTCCGTGCATTGCGGGGTGATTTTTTACGCGCCGATGATGATCGGCACCAGCGCTGCGGAGGTGATGCACATCAGCATGCCGGTACAGAACGAGTAGGCGACCGTTTCCGAGTTGCACACCTGCTCGACGATCGGCAGGCACACGTCAGTCGAGGCGGTGCCAGGGATGGTGATGGCCTCGATATAGCCGATCTTGCCCGCGATGACGGGCAGCAGAATGATACCGAGCATCTCGCGCAGCACATTGTGCAGAAACGAGACCGCGCTCGCCATCGTGTGCCCCGCGCTTGCGATGACGCTCGGGGCCATCGTGTACCAGCCGAAGCCTGCGCTGATGGCCAGTCCCTCGCGCAGCGTCATGGGTGAGAGCGCGGCATAGACCGCGCCGCCGAGCAACGTGCCGAGCACGGCGAAGATGGGGACTAAAATGACGCCGAGCCCCGCGTTGCGCAGAATGCGGGCAATGCTGCCGTCCAGCCCCATGGAAAAGCCGATGAGCCCCAGCATGATACACAGACCGACTACAAGATAGTCGCCCGAGCGGGACTGAAAGGCAGGTAGGTCGGTGCACACGCGGCGGATGACAAGATCACCGAGCAGCATCCCGACAACGACCATCAGCAGGATGATAAAAGACATTTTCGCGCCCGAGACGTCGGCCTTTTCGTGCACAGCTTCCGCTTCGTTGACGACTGCACCGGCGGGGTGGGCGTGGCGGTCGATGTGCAGCAGCTTTCGCACGGCGAACGCGCCGAGCATGCTGCCCGCAGCAGTCAGCACCGTGACAAAAAGCGCCTGAATGCCGATGCTGCCGAGGCTCGACGTGACCTCCTCGTCTGCGCCCATGCGCAGGCCCATCAAAAGCACCAGCGCATAAACGGAAAGCGACATGAGCTTGTCCACGAATTTGAATTTTTCTGCGTACTTTCGCAGGCGCGAGGCCAGGAGGTAGCAGGCGATCATAATGGACCAGTAGAGTGCGAGCATTGCCATGAGAGGTGACCATCCTTTCGCCGCGTGGCGGCAAAGATAGAAAAAGGGCGGCGCGTGATCCGCGCCGCCCTCTGCTGCTTTGGTAGAATTGGGGAATATCAGGCGAGGGTGTTGACCCAGGCGGAGTATTTGGCGAGGTTCGCGTCGCGCTCTTGCGCATCCGCGCCCTTGGTGAGGATGTAGACCTTGATCTTCGGCTCGGTGCCGCTCGGGCGCACGACGATGTGCGTGCCGTCGCAGAGCTCGAAGCGCAGCACGTTCGAGCCCGAGAGCGCGATCTTCGTGACCTCGCCGCTTGCGGCGTCTCGCGCGGTGCCATCCGAATAATCCTTGTACGTCGCGACCTTGACGCCCGCGATCTCGCTCGGCGGCGTCTCGCGCAGGGACTTCATAAGAGCGGCCATCTTCTCCGCACCATCTAAGCCCGGCATGATGAGGTTGTGCGTCTTTTCACCGTACCAGCCGTACTTTTCAAAGAGCGCGTTGAGCGCGTCGAAGAGCGTCATGCCCTGGGAGTAGTACCACGCGGCCATTTCGGTGAGCAGCAGCGAGGCCGTGACTGCGTCCTTGTCGCGCACGTAGTGGCCGATCATGTAGCCGTAGCTCTCCTCGTAGGAGAAGATGACGGTGTTTTTGCCCGCGCCCTCAAGCTCGTTCATCTTCTCGGCCATGAACTTAAAGCCCGTGAACGTGTCGTAGCAGTCGAGACCGTTCGCCTCCGCCACGGCGCGCGCCATCTCGGTCGTGACGATAGTCTTGAGCGCGGCGGCATTCGCGGGCAGCTTGCCCGCGCGCTTCATCGCACCGATCAGATAGTCGAGCAGCAGCACGCCCGTCTGGTTGCCGGTGACAGGCTCGAACTCGCCCTGCTTGTTGCGCACCATGATACCGACGCGGTCGCTGTCGGGGTCGGTGCCGAGGATGAAGTCGACGTCGTTCTTCTTGGCGAGGTCAATGGCGAGGTAGAAGCCCTCGGGATTCTCGGGGTTCGGGGACACGACGGTCGGGAAATTGCCGTCGATGACCATCTGCTCGGGCACGCATAAAAGGTGCTTGATGCCAAGACGCGTCAGCGCCTCGGGCACGAGCTTGTGGCCGCAGCCATGGAAGGGCGTGTAGACGAGCTTGAAGTCGTCGGCGACCTTTTTGACGGTCTCATAGTCGTTGACCATGCTCATGACATTTGCCATGAAGCGCTTGTCACAGTCCTCACCGAGCATCGTGATGAGACCCTTGTTGACGGCTTCGTCAAAGTCCATCGACGTGACGCCGGTGAAAATGTCGATGTGCTCGAGCTCCCTGGCGATCGCGGCGGCGTGCTGGGGCGGCAGCTGCGCGCCGTCCGACCAGTA
>ERZ791840.1309-NODE-1309-length-12695-cov-2.175158_pt1 | contig 12695 bp, 9 predicted proteins | sample MGYA00510291_ERZ791840 | MGnify/ENA primary metagenome ERZ791840 (study PRJEB30046, sample SAMN00715256) | human gut metagenome | study: EMG produced TPA metagenomics assembly of the A metagenome-wide association study of gut microbiota in type 2... | reverse complement strand
ATAAGATGAAAAAATATAGTAATCACTGGTAGTGTCGGTTTCATAAGCTCACTCGTTGTACATTTGTTTGTGAACAAATCCCTAAAGTTATAACATCATCAATTAGGATAAATTTACGCATGTAGGTAGCTGGGCTAATCTGAAAGAAATAGAAGACAAGCCTAACTATAAGTTTGTGAAGATGGATATTTGCGACTTCAATGCATTCCTAAATAATGAGGCTTGGATGGATAGCATTACAAGTGGTGAATATAAGAGATATTATAATGTAATATGTGGTGAAAGATCGTAATGGAAATGCTTTTAAGGACAATATTCTTATTTTTAAACTACTTGAAATATCGTTTAAAATATAAGGATAATATTTGGTTTCGTGGATTTGCTGTGATTTATGCAGAGAAGGGTTCATCAATAACATTTAGTAAGGTAGGTCGCTCTAACATATTCTCACACCCATTTAGCAATATGATTGGTCTTTCGCAAAGATGTATCATTGTTGCAAGAATGGGTGGTAAGATAAATATAGGATCTCATGTCTGTATGAGTGGATGCACACTCTACTCCATAGATTCAATAACTGTAGGTGACCATACTGATATTGGTAGTGGATGTAAGATTATCGATAATGATTTCCATCCTCTATCATATAGTCAGCGTTCTCCAGTTGAACGTTTAGATTTAGTCAAACATCGTCCTATTACCATCGGTGAGGGGTGCTTCATTGGGGCAAACTCAATCATTCTGAAAGGTACTACTCTCGGTAAGAATGTGGTGGTAGGAGCTGGCAGTGTGGTGTGTGGATCATTTCCTAATAACGTAATAATTGCTGGTAATCCTGCAAGAATAATAAAGGAGAATGAGCAATAAGTAATGATTTTTACTTAGTGAAATGATAGCATTGCTTTGGCTTCATTTAATAAAATCTAAGATTTAATGGGCGTTAATTATCTCAAGTGTGCATACATCCAAGAATAAAGGAGATTTAAATAACTAGCGTAGAAATTGGACGTTTACCGAAGTATGCTACAACATTCTTGAGGATATTATTGCTATATGGTGAGCACTTATTTTATCATTATGAAAAAACTTTTAATGCTTGGAGGTGGTTTCCTTCAAAATTTTGTTATTAAAAAAGCACGTGAAATGGGCTATTATGTTTTTTGCTTAGATGCGGACCCAAATGCATTGGGCTTTTTGTCAGCAAATGAACATGCAGTTATCAATATTGTGGATGAAGAAGCATGTCTTGCATATGCTCGTGGAAAAAATGTAGATGGCGTGCTTACAGCGGCGACTGATTATGGTGTACTTACTATGAGCTATATTGCTCAAGAACTAGAACTGCCAGGAATTAATTATGAAGCAGCTAAAAGAATAAGGAATAAAGCAGCTGTTAGAAAATGCCTTTTTGATGCAAAAGCTGATGATACAGGATATTCTTATGAGATACATAATGTAGAGGAAGCTGAAAAGTATAAGAATGGTATTAAATATCCTGTTATGGTCAAACCGTGTGATGGTTCTGGTAGTAGAGGGGCGTCAAGAGTTGATAGGGGTGAGGATTTGATTGAGGCTTGTGAACTTGCTATAAATAGTTCTATAACCCATAGAGCAGTGGCTGAACCATTTATTGTAGGTCGTGAATATGGTGTAGAGTCATTTGTAGATAATGGGAAAATTTATGTATTGGCAGTAATGCAGAAAGATATGACATTACCTCCATATTATGCAGAGCTGGGACACGCTATACCTTCTGGTCTTTCCTTATCCTTAGAGAATAAGGTAAAAGGATGCGTAAAGAATGCTCTTATAGCTCTTGGAGTTAATCATGGCTCTGTAAATATGGATTTGTTGATAAACAGTAAAGGTCAAGTACATATTGTGGATATTGGTGCTCGCATGGGAGGAAATCTGATTGGTTCTCATATAATACCGACAGGTACAGGTATTGATTACATGGGCAATATGATTAAAGCTGCTGTTGGTGATGAAACTAACTGGACTCCAGCCACATCTCCGCAGCCAGTCGCTACGAAACTTCTTGCTCTAAAACCAGGGATAGTTAAAGTTCTCCCTGATTTTGTTAAAATCGAGACTGAATTTAATGTAATAGTGGAACATCATCTTCATGTTGGAGACTCTATCACACCATATAGAACTAATCTTGATGGTTGTGGTTATGTTGTAGCGAAAGCATCCACAATAGAACATTCTATAGAACTTGCAGCAAAAGTAAGACAAATGATCGATATAACTATATTAAGAAAATAATTATGTATAAGCACTTTTTAAAAAGATTATTAGATATTGTATTTTCATTATTGGTCTTTCCGCTTTTTGGCTTAATATTAATTCCTGTTGCAATCGCAATTAAGTTAGATGATGGTGGTCCGGTATTTTATAAATCAGCAAGAGTTGGCAAGGGGTTTCAAAAATTTAATATGCTCAAATTCCGTTCAATGAAAGTAAATGCTCCTGATTTACGTAATGTTGATGGTGGCACATATAACTCTGCTAATGATTCGCGAGTTACTAAAATAGGAAAGTTTTTAAGAGAAACTAGTCTTGATGAGATTCCTCAAATATTGAATATCATAAAAGGTGATATGAGTATTATTGGACCTCGTGCGGGCGATTGGGAGAGTGTTGACACTTATGAAGATGATGAGAAAGACAAGGCAAAAGTTGTACCTGGGTTGACTGGTTATTGTCAAGCATATTTTAGGAATAATGCATCTGTAAGAGAAAAACGATTAAAAGATGCTTGGTATGCGAATAATGTAAGTTTCGTATTGGATGTGAAGATTTTTTTTAAAACCATTGAAACTGTATTGAAACACGAGAACCTTTATACTAACTGATAAAATGGATAGATTTATCATAGTAGACAGTCACAATTCTGAATATATAGGTATAATATTTCACATTTTACGTAAATGTGGCTACAACATGGCTTTAACAAAAAGATTATTTCATTGGATTCCTTCTTATTCAAAACGGAATATCAGAAGAGACTGCCAAACTAAGACTGTAGTCTTAGTTTGGAATGAGGAATACAAGTACATTTCAAATGTACAAAAATAGTGATAGTAGTCTTTATATAAGAAAGATTGCCACCTTACCTCAATATGAAGGAAAAGGAATTGGGAAAAGGAATCTTTTGTATATAGAACAATTTGCAATAAAAAATGGATGTTCCAGAATATGTTTGGATGTTTATATTAAAAGTAAGGGAGCAATATCTTTCTATTCACATTTGGGCTTTAAAGAGGTAGGAACCAAACGTTCAATTAGGTTTAAGGAACTTATAATGAAAAAACAATTAGATTAATGTCATTATGAAAATCTTGGTGTTACCTGCATATTATTATCCGGAGCAAGCTGCAAGTCCTTATTTAGGAGACAATATTCGTGAAGCTATGTGTAATGCTGGCTTCATATTAGATCTGTATGCTCCAATGCCAACGCGAGGAGTATCTGAAGAAATACGTGTTGAGTATAAAGAGCGTAAAATAGAGTACAAATACGATAATAAATTAGTGATTCATCGTTTTCCTATGTATAGTGAAGGAAAAAATCCCATTAATCGTGCTTTGCGATATGGGATTTGCTGGTGTGTACAATTTGGGAAAGGATTGTGTGCCAAGGATATTGATTTAATTTATCTAGCAAGTACACCTCCTATTCAAGGTGCATTGGGCTGTTTGCTGAAAAAAATCAAAAGAGTTCCTTTTGTGTATAATCTTCAGGATATCTTTCCTGATTCTCTTGCAGGTACCGGCTTGGTACGTAAGGATGGATTGATATGGAGGATAGGGCGTGTGGTAGAGAACTTTACTTATAAGCATGCGGACAAGATAATTGTTATTTCGGAAGGTTTCAAGAGAAATATCATGGCTAAAGGTGTACCTGAAGAGAAAATTGTAGTTGTCTACAATTGGGTGGATCAGAATGCAGTGAAGAATGTTGCCCGAAAGGATAATAAGTTGTTTGATAAGTATCATTTGGATAGAAATAAGTTTTATATCACTTATAGTGGAAATATAGGTCTGACCCAGAATATGGATTTGCTGCTCGATGTGGCTAGAAGTTTGGAAGACAATGAGGAAATCCAGTTTGTATTGATTGGAGAGGGGGCTTATAAGGAGCAAGTCAAGGAAGTTATTACTCGTAATAATATCAAGAATGTTACTCTTTTACCTTTTCAACCATATGAAGATATTAGCCATGTGTTTAGCCTTGGAGATGTGGGTATTATTATCTCTAAACCGGGTGTGGGTGAAAACTCAGTGCCAAGCAAGACTTGGAGCATAATGTCAGCATCGAGACCGGTACTGGCGAACTTTGATGAGAATGAGATTAAGACTATTCTTAGTGAGAACGAATGTGGTGTGTTTACGAAAGCCGGTGACAAGCAGGCATTTACAGATGCAATTCTTGAGCTTTGCCGGAATAGGGAGATGTGCCGGAAATATGGTGAGAATGGTCGAAAGTTTGTAATGGAAAATCTGACAAGGGAGATTGGCACGCAAAAATATATAGACGTTATAAAGAGTGTGGCGAAAGGTTAGTTTGGCTAAGCAGAAATGCTGATAAATAAAAGTGAATAGTTTTATAAAAGTATAATTCAACTATGAATATGAAGTTAAGGAATATTCCGTTTTCTCCCCCTGATATGAGCGATGCGGAAATCGAGATGGTAGCGGAAGCACTGCGTTCCGGTTGGATCACTACAGGTCCGAAGACAAAGGAATTTGAACAGCTGATTGCTATGTGTTGTGGTACGGAGAAGGCGGTATGTTTGAACTCGGCTACGGCTTGTATGGAATCAATCTTGAGAGCCTTGGGTGTAGGACCGGGTGATGAGGTGATTACCAGTGCATATACATATACCGCAACGGCAAGTATTACTTGCCACGTTGGTGCAAAGGTGGTGATGGTGGATACGAAGCCTGGGTCGTTTGAAATGGATTACGACAAGATGGCTGATGCTATCACTGAGCGTACAAAAGTGGTTATTCCCGTTGATCTGGCCGGTATCGTGTGTGACTATGATAAGATATTTGAGGTGGTGGAGAGTAAGAAATATCTCTTTAAGCCAGCTAATGATATTCAGAATGCATATGGCAGAGTGATTGTGATGGCTGATGCCGCTCATGCATTTGGAGCAAGACGTAATGGAAAGATGTGTGGTGCGATTGCTGACTTTACATCATTCTCATTCCATGCGGTGAAGAACCTGACTACGGCTGAAGGTGGTGCGTTGACTTGGGTAAACCGTGAGGGGCTGGACAACAATACACTGTATAAGCAGTTTCAGCTGTTGAGTCTGCACGGACAGAACAAGGATGCATTGGCTAAAACACAGCTGGGTGCATGGGAGTATGATATTATTGCCCCTTTCTATAAATGTAACATGACAGATGTGATGTCAGGTATCGGACTGGCGCAACTAAAGCGTTATCCGGAGATGTTACGTCGCAGACGTGAGATAATAGGTATGTATAATGAGGGAATGAAGGGCACTTGTATTGCTCCGTTGAATCATTATCCTGATAATGATGAGGGAACGTCATCGAGTGGCCACCTGTATATCTGCCGATTGCAGGGTAAAACTATCGAGGAACGTAATGAAATTATTATCAAAATGGCAGAGCGGGGCATTGCTTGCAATGTACACTATAAGCCGTTGCCAATGATGACAGCGTATAAAGCACTAGGATTTGATATTAAGGATTATCCTAATGCATATGAAATGTATCATAATGAGATAACGTTACCACTACATACCAGACTTACAGATGATGATGTGAAGTATGTTATTGAAAATCTTGTTGATGTCGTAAAGAGTCGCTGATAAGAGTCTGTTCGAAAGGAAGATTATATATTGTAAATAAGATAAAAGTTTTGATTGATGAATAAAATAAAAAAGGTAGCCTTAATATCAGGAATCACCGGTCAGGATGGCTCATTTTTAGCCGAGTTACTAATTGAAAAAGGATATGAAGTCCATGGTATCCTTCGTCGTTCTTCTTCCTTTAACACCGCGCGTATCGAACATCTTTATTTAGATGAGTGGGTACGTGACATGAAAAAGGACCGTTTAGTCAATCTTCATTATGGGGACATGACGGATTCCAGTTCTCTGATCCGTATTATCCAGCAAGTACAACCGGATGAAATTTACAACTTGGCCGCACAAAGCCATGTGAAAGTGTCTTTCGATGTACCTGAATATACAGCCGAAGCGGATGCCATCGGTACACTTCGTATGTTGGAAGCTGTCCGTATCCTTGGAATGGAAAAGAAAACAAGGATATATCAGGCTTCCACTTCCGAATTATTCGGTTTGGTCCAGGAAGTTCCGCAGAAGGAAACTACTCCTTTCTATCCCCGTTCCCCGTATGGAGTAGCCAAGCAATACGGTTTCTGGATAACCAAGAACTATCGTGAAAGCTATGGCATGTATGCTGTAAACGGAATCCTTTTTAATCATGAAAGTGAACGTAGAGGCGAGACTTTCGTAACCCGTAAGATAACATTGGCCGCTGCCCGTATTGCGCAAGGGCTTCAGGACAAACTTTATTTGGGTAATCTTAACTCACTTCGTGACTGGGGATACGCCAGGGACTATGTTGAATGTATGTGGCTGATCCTTCAGCATGATACTCCTGAAGACTTTGTAATTGCCACAGGCGAATACCATACTGTACGTGAATTTACGACACTGGCTTTCAAAGAAGTCGGCATTGAGCTTTGTTGGGACGGTGAAGGAGTGGATGAGAAGGGCATTGATATATCGACCGGAAAAGTATTGGTTGAAGTCGATTCTAAGTATTTTCGTCCTGCTGAAGTAGAACAGTTACTGGGTGATCCTACCAAGGCCCGTACGTTACTTGGCTGGAATCCCACCAAGACTTCTTTCCCTGAATTGGTGAAAATCATGGTATCGCATGATATGAAGTTTGTGAAGAAGCTTCACATGAAAGAACTGATGAATAGAGAAGAAGGATAAGAATGGATAAAAATACGAAAATCTATGTAGCAGGACACCATGGCTTGGTGGGTTCTGCTATCTGGAATAATTTGCAGAGTCGTGGTTACACAAATCTTGTAGGACGTTCTCATAAAGAGCTGGACCTTCTTGATGGTGTGGCCGTAAAACAATTCTTTGATGAAGAACTGCCTGATGCTGTTGTCCTTGCCGCTGCGCATGTCGGTGGAATTATGGCTAATTTGCAATATCGTGCTGATTTTATCTATCAGAACCTTCAAATTCAGCAGAATGTGATAGGGGAGAGTTTTCGCCATAATGTAAAGAAGTTGCTTTTCCTGGGAAGTACCTGTATCTATCCCCGTGATGCTGCACAGCCGATGAAGGAAGACGCTTTGCTGACTTCTCCTTTGGAATATACGAACGAACCTTATGCCATTGCCAAGATTGCCGGTTTGAAGATGTGTGAAAGCTTCAATCTTCAGTATGGCACGAACTATATTGCCGTGATGCCTACCAACCTTTATGGTCCGAATGATAATTTCCATTTGGAGAACAGTCATGTTCTTCCTGCTATGATTCGCAAGATTCATCTGGCTAAATGTTTAAACGAAGGTGATTGGAAGGCCGTTCGCAGAGACCTTGACTTGCGTCCTGTGGAAGGTGTGACCGGCAGTAACTCTGATGCTGAAATATTGGATAAATTGGTAAAATTTGGCATTACTCCTGAATCGGTAACTCTTTGGGGTACCGGTACACCTATGCGTGAGTTTTTGTGGAGCGAAGAGATGGCTGATGCGAGTGTGCATGTATTATTGAATGTTGATTTCAAGGATACTTGTATGGAAGGTAGTAAAGACATTCGTAACTGTCATATCAATGTTGGTACAGGTAAAGAAGTCTGTATCCGTGAAGTTGCCGAAATGATCATGAAGGAAGTTCAATTTAAGGGTGATTTGCGTTGGGATAGTTCTAAGCCTGACGGTACGATGCGTAAGTTGACGGATGTATCGAAGTTACACAGTTTAGGCTGGCATCATAAGGTTGAGATTGATGAAGGAATTGAGCGTCTTTATGAATGGTATTTGAAAGGTGTCTAAATTTTATAATTTATATATTATGGAAAAATTGAATGGAAAGAATATCTTAATATTGTTGTTGACTTTGCTTTTTACAGCTTGCCAGTCTTATAAAAAAGTACCTTACTTACAGGATGCAGAAGTGGTACTGTATAGTACTCAGGATGCACAATTGTATGATGCAAAGATCATGCCCAAGGATTTGTTGACTATTGTGGTATCGTGTACTAATCCTGAACTTGCGATACCTTTTAATCTGACGGTTGCCAGCAATGCTGGAATAGCTGTAAGTACTTCGTCTTATGTGACTACTCAACCTGTATTACAACCTTATTTGGTAGATAATGAAGGAAACATAAATTTTCCGGTTTTAGGAGAATTGAAGTTAGGAGGCTTAACGAAAAGGGAAGCGGAACAGCTGATTATAGATAAATTGAAGCCTTACATGAAGGAGACTCCTATTGTAACGGTGCGTATGGTCAATTATAAAATATCTGTTATCGGTGAGGTTACCCGTCCCGGTACTTTCACTATTTCCAATGAGAAGGTAAATTTGTTGGAGGCATTGGCCATGGCAGGTGATATGACGGTATACGGTCTTCGTGATAATGTAAAGTTGATTCGTGAAGACGCAAACGGCAAACAGCAGATTGTAACCTTGGACTTGAATAAGGCTGAAACCATTCTTTCGCCTTACTATTGGTTACAGCAGAATGATATTATTTATGTAACTCCTAATAAAGCAAAAGCTCGAAATTCGGATGTAGGTAACAGTACCAGTCTCTGGTTCTCCGCCACCTCTATCCTGGTATCCATTGTCAGCCTATTAGTAAATATTTTAAAATAATGATTTGCAATGAAAGAAACAGATTTCAACGAAGCACAAGAATCTAAGGAAGAAAATATAGATGTCAAGGAACTCTTGTTTAAATATCTGATCCACTGGCCTTGGTTTGTGGGTGCGGTTGTGGCGTGTTTGATTGCGGCATGGGTCTATCTTTATATATCCACTCCCGTGTATAATATTTCCGCTACGGTTCTAATAAAGGATGATAAGAAAGGAGGAAATTCGGGATCGGCAGATTTAGAAAACTTGGGATTAGGAGGAGTCATTACTTCAGCACAGAGCATTGATAATGAAATAGAAGTACTCCGTTCAAAGACTATACTCAAGGAGGTCGTCAATAGCTTGGAACTTTATATTACTTATTATGATGAGGATGAATTTCCTAGGCAAGAGATGTATAAGACCTCTCCTGTCGTGGTGAATTTGACTGCCCAAGAAGCGGACAAACTTTCAAATGCGGCTTTGATTGACATGAAACTGGCTTCCGATGGTGGGCTGGATGTGAATCTAAAAGTGGGTTTGAATGAATATAATAAGCGTTTTGATAAGTTACCGGCAGTATTTCCTACCAATGTAGGAACCTTTGGGTTCACATTGAGAGATTCGTTGTCAAACGGTCAGGTCGAAGGCCAGAAGGAGGTTCGGCATATCAGTGCGGTAGTTAGCCAGCCGTTTGGAGTTGCAAAGGGGTATCAGTGGGCATTAACGATTGCGCCAACCTCTAAAGCAACTTCCGTTGCTACAGTCTCATTAATTAATACGAATATACAGCGTGGACAGGACTTTATCAATAAACTGATGGAAATGTATAACCGGAATACGAACAATGATAAAAATGAAGTGGCTGAAAAGACGAGAGAGTTTATTAATGAGCGTATTAAGATTATAGACGAGGAATTGGGTAATACGGAAGAAAAGCTGGAGACATTTAAGCGGAATGCCGGTTTGACGGATATTAGCAGTGATGCTCAATTAGCTGTATCAGGAAATGCTGAATATGAAAAGAAAAGGGTTGAGAATGGTACACAGATTAATTTGGTTCGTGACCTTGCGAAATATATCAATAATCCATTGAATGAATATGAGGTGCTTCCTAGTAACATTGGTTTAACAGACAATGGACTGACTACTCAATTAGAACGTTATAATGAACTGGTTATCGAACGTAAACGTTTGTTGCGTACTTCAACTGAAAACAATCCGATGATTATAAATCTGGATATGAGTATTCGTGCAATGAAGGCGAATGTTAAAGCTGCTATTGACGGAACGTTACAGGGGTTGCTTATAGTCAAGGCTGATTTGGATCGTGAAGCTAGTCGTTTTTCTCGTCGTATCAGTGATGCTCCGGGACAGGAAAGACAGTATGTAAGTATTGCCCGTCAGCAAGAGATTAAGGCGGGACTTTATCTGATGCTTTTGCAGAAACGTGAAGAAAATGCTATTATGTTAGCTGCTACGGCAAATAATGCAAAGATTATAGATGAGCCAGTAGCTGAAGGCGGCCCGGTATCTCCGAAACCTAAAATGATTTATATGATTGCTTTAGTGTTGGGAGTAGGTTTGCCTATCGGCATCATTTTCCTGACCAGTTTTACTAAATTCAAGATTGAAGGTCGTGGTGATGTGGAGAAATTAACAAGATTACCTATTGTCGGTGATGTACCGTTAACCAACGAGAAAGCAGGTTCTATTGCTGTGTTTGAGAATCAGAATACATTAATGAGTGAGACTTTCCGTCATATCCGTACTAACCTTCAGTTTATGCTTGAGAATGATCAGAAAGTAATTTTAGTGACTTCGACAGTTAGTGGTGAGGGCAAGTCTTTTATTTCTTCAAATCTTGCGATTAGTCTGTCTTTGTTAGGAAAGAGGGTAATAATTGTAGGGCTTGATATTCGTAAACCCGGTTTGAATAAAATTTTTAATATCCCCCGAAAGGAGCAAGGAATTACTCAATACCTGTCGAATCCGGAGAAGAATCTAATGGATTTCGTTCAGCCTTCGGATGTTAGTAAGAATTTATATATTCTTCCTGGTGGAATAGTACCACCTAATCCTACGGAATTACTGGCTCGTGATGGTTTAGATAAAGCGATTGAAACATTGAAAAAGAACTTTGACTATGTAATTTTGGATACTGCTCCTGCTGGTATGGTAACTGATACTTTGCTTGTAGGTCGTGTTGCTGATTTGTCTGTTTATGTATGTCGTGCTGATTATAGCCGAAAAGCAGAGTTTACCTTGATTAATGAGTTGGCTGCTGATAATAAACTTCCCAATATCTGTACCATTATTAATGGTCTTGATCTCAAAAAGAAGAAATATGGTTATTATTATGGTTACGGTAAGTATGGCAAGTATTATGGTTATGGTAAGCGTTATGGTTATGGTTACGGTTATGGAGAACATACAGTAAAGGAAGAATAGTGATTAATATGGTCAAGTTGTGGGCTTATTCACAGGAACTTACTTGAATGGTTTTTTATAGTTGTTTCTAACAGCTGTGAGGGACTTGAATCTTTTATTCCAAATACTTTTTTGTTACAGATAAATAGTCTAAACATTTTAAAATTAAAGGAATCATTTATAGTACTTTTATAAGTGTCTTAAATTTGAATTAATAGTGATGTAATAATGGATAATTCACAAAACAATAAAAGAATAATTAAGAATACATTGATGCTGTACGTACGCATGTTATTTAGTATGTTTGTCTCTTTCTATACTAGTCGTGTTATTCTTGATGTTTTGGGTATTACTGATTTTGGTATAAATAATGTAGTAGCTGGTGTAGCAGGTATGTTTACCTTTATCAATACATCTTTAGCAGGTGCTACCTCACGTTTTCTCACTTTTGATTTAGGTTTGAATGATATGGAAAAGCTAAAGAAGACCTTTAGTGCAGCGCTTACCGTTCATATCGTATTGGCTTTTGTTATTTTCGTTCTTTGTGAAACTGTTGGCGTTTGGATTTTAGAAACTAAATTGGTCATACCCGAAAATAGGATGTTTGCGGCACGTATCATTTTTCAATTATCTGTATTGAGCTGTATGTTGATGATAACACAAGTTCCCTATAATGCTGTACTTATAGCACATGAGCGAATGGATGTGTATGCTTACTTTGGAATTGCAGATGTTTTTTTGAAGTTAGGTATTGTTTTTCTTTTACAATGGATTCCTTTTGATAAGCTAATTACTTATGGTGTCTTATTTTTTATTCTTTCGGGTGGTATGATGATGGCATATCGCTATTATGGCACTAAACATTTTGAAGAATGTCGTTGGCGTATTACTAGCGATAAGAAGTTGCTTAAGCCATTGTTGCTATTTTCTGGTTGTGATGTCTATGGTAATATGTGTGTAATGTTCAGAGGACAGGGTATTAATATTTTGCAGAATATGTTTTGGGGACCAGCTATCAATGCTGCTACTGGAGTATCACAGCAAATTTTAAATGCCATTTTAGGTTTTTCTCGTAATTTTACAACAGCAATTCAACCTCAAATAGTGAAATTTTACGCACAAGAAAATTATCTGCAAGTTCAGCTATTAGCTACTCGATGTGCTAAGTTTTCTTTTTTTTTGCTTTTTGTCATATCCTTTCCAGCATTACTGAAAGTAAATTTTGTGATGAATATTTGGCTGAAAGAAGTACCTGATTATGCATTCGTATTTTGTCAACTAGCTATTGTGGTTAATTGGTTTGATTTGCTTAATACACCTTTAAATATGATTATTCATGCTACGGGAAAAATGAAGCGAATTAGTT
>ERZ791840.1287-NODE-1287-length-12870-cov-2.537339_pt1 | contig 12870 bp, 10 predicted proteins | sample MGYA00510291_ERZ791840 | MGnify/ENA primary metagenome ERZ791840 (study PRJEB30046, sample SAMN00715256) | human gut metagenome | study: EMG produced TPA metagenomics assembly of the A metagenome-wide association study of gut microbiota in type 2... | reverse complement strand
TTCCGCATAGCCGCCCTGTTTTAACTTGGTCCTAAGCTGTGATTCTGTTCTTCCCATATCGGAAAGCAGATGCATTGCCCGCAGCTTCGCCCTCTTGATAACGATCAGACGGAGGCTGTCATAGATGTCATCTTCGATCACAGATTCTTCCGCTATATGATAACGGGACAGTTCGCCCTTATAGAGAGTAAAGGCAAACTGTCCGTCTAAATACACTTTATATCTTGTCTTTGACAGCGGTTCTATCTTCGTAACCGTCATCATATATTATTCTTCCCCTTTTGTGATTCCTTCTGCTGCAGCTTCTTCGGTCTCTTCCATGTCACCTTCCGCTCCAATATGATAGTGTGCACGGAACACCCCCCCCACCCCCCCCAAGATCTGCTCCAGCTCTTCCATGATCTCCGGATGTTCGGAAAGATATGTCTTCGCATTCTCTCTTCCCTGACCGATCTTGTCACCATTGTATGCGAACCATGCGCCGCTCTTGCTTACCAGATCACATTTCACTGCAAGATCCAGGATATCTCCTTCTTTGGAAATTCCCTTACCGAACATAATATCGAATTCTGCCTCTTTAAACGGAGGTGCAATCTTATTCTTCACGATCTTCACACGGGTTCTGTTACCAACCATCTCACCGCTCTGCTTCAGTGTCTCAATTCTTCTGACATCCATACGTACAGACGAATAGAACTTCAGCGCACGTCCACCGGTTGTAGTCTCCGGATTACCGAACATTACGCCCACCTTCTCACGCAGCTGGTTGATAAATATAACTACGCAGTTAGACTTGCTGATTACCGGTGTCAGCTTACGAAGTGCCTGGGACATCAGTCTTGCCTGCAGTCCGACATGGCTGTCTCCCATATCTCCTTCGATCTCCTGCTTCGGAACCAGTGCGGCAACAGAATCGACTACGATAATGTCAATCGCACCGGAACGTACCATTGTCTCAGTGATCTCCAATGCCTGATCTCCGCTGTCTGGCTGTGAAATGTAAAGTTCATCAATATCTACACCGATATTCTTCGCATATACCGGATCCAGTGCATGCTCTGCATCGATAAATCCCGCAATGCCGCCTCTTTTCTGTACTTCTGCGATCATATGTAATGCAACTGTCGTCTTACCACTTGATTCAGGTCCATAAATTTCAATAATACGTCCTTTCGGAACGCCGCCAACACCAAGTGCCAGATCCAGACTCAGAGAACCGGTCGGAACCGTCTCAACATGCACCTGTGCCGCCGGATCACCCAGCTTCATAACTGCTCCCTTGCCAAAATCTTTCTCAAGCTTTGCAATTGCTGCGTCTAATGCTTTCTTTTTATTCTCATCATTCATTGTGTTATTCGCCATCATTAATCTCCTTATCCCAGATTCTTCGCCCACGCTCTCCATCGAACGAATGTTTGTTCTGGTTCTATATTAGTACATATGTTCTGGTTTGTCAACTACATTTTTAAATCAGATCCACACGTCTCACCTTCCCCGGAGAAGAAACCGAACCCCTCCCGAAAACCTTTCTCGTCCAGATCCCCAAAGCTTCTGACTCCCCCATCATACCACATCTCCCCCTTCCCCCACAACCAGAACACTTCTTCTCGGAAGCCATTGCTGACATAATTTTCGCATTCGGAGGCTCATCGGAATGCCCTGCACAACTAAATCTGTCCGGTTTATTTTATTAAAAGCGCGTCCGTCTTCTATTTTCCCGCAGACCGCCCGTCCTGCAATCTAAAGCTCAAACACCTCAAGATCATCCGGCACAAACAACTTCCCGTGATAGTACTCCCGTCCTTCCCGCGTATAAAGCTCTTTCCTCTCCTTAAGATGCATCTCTTCCGTATGATACAAGATCAGATGCGGAATCTGAAGCTCCTCGGCAAGCTGACATGCTTCTTTCACAGTACTGTGGTGCTTTTCATAAGGCTTGAACTTATCTGCTTCTCCATACAGGCAGAACGCCTCATGGGTCAGCCAGTCGCTGCCTTTCACAAATTCATAATCTTTCTCATTGTACGGTTCGTCACCGCAGCAGGTAAACTTCACTCCGTTCGGAAGCAGCATCGTAAACCCGAACTGCTTTGCCTTCGTGGAAAAAATATCGAAAAAGGTGACCGGACAGCCAAGGATTTCCTTTGTCTCTCCGTGATGCACCGGTACAAAAAGAATCCGGTCATCAAAATATTTCGTCACCTTTTTCTGGATCGTAAGTTCTGCGATCATGCGGATTGATCTTGCCAGCTCTTCATGGCAGTAGATCCGCAGATTCCCCTCATATTTTCCCTGACCGATCTTCTTCTGCCCGATCATCCGTATCAGCCAGATCACGCCCAGAAGATGATCGATATGTTCATGGGTAATAAAAATATCGTGAATGTCTTCCAGCTGGATCCCGGTGTCTTTTAACACCTTTAAAATACGGTTTCCGCCGCCGGTATCCACCAGAAAATGCCTGTTTCCATCCGAGAGGGCAAAACATGTATTATAGCATTCCGTTACTGTTGCATTTCCCGTTCCAAGTATTGTAAGCTTCATCCGTCATTACTCCTGTCTCATTTCAACCACTTCACCTGCACATTTGTAAATACTTCCTCCCGGCACAAATCCTCTCACCGAAGAAAGTGGATAAATATTGGTATGCGGTCCTACTACACTTCCCGGGTTCAGAATGGTTCCACATCCAACTTCTACATGGTCACCCAGCATCGCGCCGAATTTTTTCATACCGGTCTCGATATTTCCTTCCGGCGTCTTTACAACCACCAGTTTTTTATCGGATTTCACATTAGATGTGATAGAACCTGCTCCCATATGTGACTTGTATCCAAGGATTGAATCCCCCACATAATTATAATGTGGAACCTGTACTTTATTGAAGAGGACCACATTTTTCAGCTCGGTAGAATTTCCGACAACTGCCCCTTCTCCTACGATCGCATTTCCACGGATAAACGCACAGTGTCTTACCTCTGCGTCCTTTCCGATGATCGCCGGACCGCCGATAAATGCAGTCGGTGCAACCTTTGCGGATCTGGCAACCCACACATTTTCTCCACGTTTTTCATACTCTTCTTCCGGAAGAGACGCACCCAGTTCCAGGATAAAACTGCTGATTTTCGGAAGTACTTCCCACGGGTAGGTCACTCCTTCAAACAAATCCTTTGCGATTGTCTCTTCCAGCGTATACATTTCTTTAACCGTCATTTCTTTCATTCTTTCTTTCCTTTCGATGCTCTGCCTTTGGTTTCTTTTTTATAAAATGCTGCTGCCCTGTCATAGCAGCTTCTTAACTGATACTGGTTATTCAGTCCCAGTACTCCGTTGGTTCTGCTGACAATAAAATGATCCAGTTTTGTCATATATTCATCCGATGTAATTTCTCCCTCTGCCACATAGTTAAGCCCCTTTTCCCAGCTTGCCGTCAGCTCCGGATTCAGAAGTGAACGGATAGAATTCAACACCACATCATAGATCATTTCTCCAAGAAGCGTCGGTGTGATCACCTGCGTCTTTTTATTCAGTGTCAGATATTTGATATTGAAGAGCTTTTTCAGGATCTCTGCCCTGGTCGCACTGGTTCCGATCCCGCTTCCTTTGATCTGCGCACGAAGTTCCTCATCCTCGATCAGCTGACCTGCATTTTCCATCGCAAGGATCATGGAACCGGAATTGTATCTCTTCGGCGGTGAAGTTTCTCCCTCTTTGATATCCAGTGATTTCACATCCAGGATATCACCTTTTTTTAACTTCTGGATGGATGCAAAAAATGCGGCATCCAGATCCACATTGTTATCACTTCCATCTCCTTCCGCGTCATTTCCATTTGCATTTTTCTTTGGTGCAGGGACCCCTGCCACCTTCAGATATCCTTCTTCCGCAAGTACACGGAAGTTGGAGAAAAACTGTTCTTTTCCGATCTGTGTTACCAACGCCACTTTCTGATAAACTGCCGGAGGATAGAATATACTCAGAAACCTCCGGACGATCACATCATACACATGATGAGCTGTTGCAGATACCGAATTCAATGCGGAAAGTCCCTGTCCTGTCGGGATGATCGCATAATGATCCGTGATCTGCTTGTCATTGACATAACGCGTCTTTTCCAGATTTTTATATGCTCCGTAATGCAGAATATCCTGCATATATGGTGCAGCCATCTGGTATTTACTCAGTCCGTTCAGGTTCTTTGTGATCTCCTTTGATACTGCCGTTGAAAGCACTCTGGCGTCTGTTCTCGGATAGGTGACAAGCTTCTTCTCGTAAAGCTCCTGCACAATGCGGAGCGTTTCATCCGGACTGATCTTGAACCGTTTGGAACATTCGTTCTGAAGTTCTGCAAGGTTAAACAGAAGTGGCGGATTCTTTTTCTCTTTTTTCTTTTCGATGGATACAATCCGGCAGGTAAGAGGGGATGTTCCCTCTTTCAAAACAGCTATCAGCTTTTTGGCCTCCTCTTTCTCTTTAAATCCATTCTCTTTGTAGAGCTTTGGAGACTCAAAATAAGCCGAACCTTTCACTGCACGCCACTCACCGGTAAAAGTATGTCCGTCTACATTTACCGATTCGATCACACGATAGAACGGCGTTTTAACAAATTCACGGATCTCCCGTTCCCGCCTTACGACCATTCCAAGGACACAGGTCATCACACGTCCGACAGATACAACCGTGTATTTATTCCCAAGATAATTTGAAATGCTGTTTCCATATTTAAGTGTCAGAAGTCTGGAAAAGTTGATTCCCATCAGATAATCTTCCTTCGCACGGAGATAAGCCGAAGCTGACAGATTATCGTATTCTGACAGATCCTTCGCCTCACGGATTCCTCTGAGGATCTCTTCCTCCGTCTGGGAATCGATCCACACACGCCGGCGTTCTTTCCCTTTTACGCCTGCCATCTGTTCCACCAGACGGTAAATGTATTCTCCTTCTCTTCCCGAGTCGGTACAGACATAAATCCGGTCTACGTCCTTCCTGGTCAGTATTCCTTTTACGATCTCAAACTGCTTCTTTACTCCCGGTATCACCTCATAGAGAAATTCCTGCGGAATGAATGGCAGTGTCTGCAAAGACCATCTCTTATACTTTTCATCATATACTTCCGGATAACTCATCGTGACAAGATGACCAACACACCAGGTTACGATCGACTCATCTGATTCCAGATATCCGTCTTTTCTTTTCAAATTCAAATGCAGTGCCTTGGCAAATTCCTGTGCCACACTCGGCTTTTCTGCAATATATACCGATTTACCCATATAATAATTTTGTACTCCTGTATTTTCACGCTATAGCAACTCACACAGCGTTTAAAAAGTGAAGCTGATACCAGCTCCACTTTTTTATCATATCATATTCAGAACATAAAACAAATTATTTTCTTCGAAAAATCTTCCGGATTTTATCAACGAAGCTTTGTTTTGTCCGTCCTTCCGGATGTCTGACGGTGATTGCTTCACGCATAAAATATTCCTGGGAATTGACTTTTGAAGTTCCTTTTTCTTTCATGTAGTATTTGCCGTCACTCTTTAATTCTCGCGCTTTTACATTGTCCGCAAGCATGATCTTCAGCATATGTGTCAGCTGTTTCCTGATAGTTTCATCGTAAACCGGACATGCCACTTCCACGCGTTTTTCCGTATTACGCGTCATCATATCTGCGGAACCGATATAGATTTTCTGATCCGCTCCTGTTCCAAAAAGGAAAATACGCGGATGCTCAAGATAACGTCCGACAATACTGGTCACACGGAGATTCTCTGTGTACCCTTTGACTCCCGGCAGGATACAGCAGATCCCACGGACGATCAGATCCACCTTCACCCCTGCATTTGATGCCTCGGAAACCTTCTGGATAAAATCTACATCCGTCACAGAATTCATCTTCATGATGATCCGTCCGTTCGTTCCCTTTTTGATCTCCTCGTCCATCAGTGAAAGCACCTTTGGTTTCAGACTGGTCGGTGAAACAATAATATGCTGATAGCTTCCATTGAGATTGCCAATGGACATATTCTTGAAGAAGACGGCTGCATCCTCTCCGATTCCCTTATCCGCTGTGATCAGCGACACATCCGTATACATCGTCGCTGTCTTTTCATTGTAGTTTCCGGTTCCCACCTGCGTAATGTATTCGATATTGTTGCGGTTCCGGTAAGTGATCAGGCAGATCTTGGAATGCACCTTATAACCTTCAAATCCATAAATCACACGGCATCCTGCTTCTTCCAGCCGCTCGGACCAGTCAATATTGTTCTGCTCATCGAATCTGGCTCTCAGCTCGATCAAAACCGTAACCTCTTTGCCGTTCTCGGCCGCTGCACATAAGTACTCTACCAGACGAGCTTTCTTTGCCAGACGATAGATTGTGATCCTGATTGTAAGAACGGTCGGATCATAAGCTGCTTCCTTGATCATACGCAGAAACGGATCCATACTCTCATACGGATAAGAAAGAAGAATATCTTTTTTCTTTACCTGCGGAATCACTTTTCCATCCGTCAGATAGCGGGACGGCTGCGGAGTAAACGGTTCGTCGACCAGAGAACGTTTCAGCGATGCCGGAACCTTATCCATAATCGAAAAAATATAATCCAGCTTCATCGGCATCTTGGTCCGGTAGATCTGTGCCGGTGTGATCTTAAATTTGTCACAGAAATACTTTTCCAGTTCCTTATCCAGCGGCTCCGCTGTCTCCATACGGACCACTGCCATTCTGCGGCGCTTGTGAAGGGTTTCCTGCATCAGCAGGCGGAAATCATCATTGATCTCCAATGCCTCATCGTCCGGCGACACATCTGCATTCCTTGTCACACAGATATAATTCTTGTTCGATACCTCGTATTTGTCGAACACTACATCCAGATATTCCATGATCACCTTTTCCATACGGATATAACGGATGTCATGGCCCGGAAGATATAAGATATCTGACACAAACTGTGGAACCGGTACGATTCCGATCATGGAAGTTCCATTCTGCTTCAGACTTGCGATCACATACAGTTCCTTATTGAGCAGATGTGGAAACGGATGATTGGCATCCACGATCTGTGGAGACAGGATCGGAAGAATCTGGTCTTTGAAGTACTTTTTCACATACTTCTTTTCCTGCTGCTCCAGTTCTTTTATCGATAGTCCACAGACACCGTATGGATTCAGCAGCTTCTTGATCTCTGAGTAGGTCTTGTCCCTCTCTTTATACAATGGTGCTACAGCCGCAAAGATTGCATCCAGCTGCTCTTTCGGATTCATCCCCGAACGGCTGTCGATCGTGCTGTTATCCGTAAGCGACATATCATACAGGCTTCCTACGCGGATCATAAAAAATTCGTCCAGGTTGCTTGTAAAAATGGATACAAACTTCATTCTTTCAAGAAGGGGTACTGAAGAATCTTTTGCTTCCTCCAGTACCCTCTGATTGAACTTCAGCCAGGACAGTTCTCTGTTCTGTGTATAGTTCTGCATTTCTTTTTTCATATTAACCACCTTCAATCTTCCTTTACACTGGTATAATTTCATTCTACCACTGAATCAGAAGAAAGAAAAGTTAACTTCTTTTAAACTTCCCTGCAAAAGCTATTTCTTTGTGATAAATCCTTTTGCTGTCAGAGTCTCTGCACAGAGAACAGCTCCTCCTGCCGCACCGCGGACTGTATTGTGGGAAAGTCCGATAAATTTATAATCGTAAAGGGAATCTTTTCTGAGTCGTCCGATAGAAATTCCCATTCCGTTCTCATAATCTACATCCAGTTTCACCTGCGGACGGTTGTCTTCTGTCATATAGCGGATGAACTGCTTCGGTGCACTCGGAAGCTCTGCTTCCTGCGGGAAGCCTTTGAAACTTTCCAGTTTTTCGATCAGCTGCTCTTTGGTTGGTTTCTTTTCAAAATTGATAAATACGGCAGCGGTATGTCCGTTAAGAACCGGTACACGTACACACTGGCATGTGATCTTCGGAGAATCTGCTTTTACGATCTGTCCATTTTCAACTCTGCCGAGAACACGAAGCGGTTCCTGCTCGCTCTTTTCTTCTTCTCCACCAATGAATGGAATGATATTTTCTACCATTTCCGGCCAGTCTTTAAAGGTCTTTCCTGCACCTGAAATTGCCTGGTAGGTTGTAACAACCAGTTCTTTTGGTCCGAATTCTTTCCATGCTGCAAGGCAAGGCGCATAGCTCTGGATCGAACAGTTTGGTTTTACTGCGATAAATCCTCTTGTAGTTCCAAGACGCTTTTTCTGGTCTTCGATGACTGCAAAATGTTCCGGGTTTACTTCCGGGATTACCATCGGTACATCCGGTGTCCATCTGTGGGCACTGTTATTAGATACAACCGGTGTCTCTGTCTTTGCGTATGCTTCCTCAATCGCACGAATCTCATCTTTTGACATATCAACTGCGCTGAATACAAAGTCAACTGTCTTTGCAACTTCTTCTACTTCGTTGACATTATGTACAACGATCTTCTTGACTGCTTCCGGCATCGGAGTGTCCATTTTCCAGCGGTCTCCGACTGCTTCTTCATATGTCTTTCCTGCGGAACGCGGGCTTGCAGCCAGTGTTACTACCTCAAACCACGGATGATTTTCCAGCAGAGAGATAAATCTCTGTCCTACCATTCCTGTTGCACCAAGAATACCTACTCTTAATTTCTGATCCATTTTTATGTCCTCATTTCCTGTTTTGTCTTTTTGATGCGTACATTTGTACGCGTGATTTGTATATCATAGCGCATTTTCCGACATTTTTCAACCCTGACAATTGAAAAACTATGTCTACTTATTAACGCTCATGTTACTGTTCCCAGTACCTGTGACCAGCAATGCTCATTTTCCTTATAACGATTAGCACTCTTCCAGATACGCTTCGTGAAGCGCGATCACCTTTTTCATAGCTTCCGGTCCAGGTGCACCGATCGTATTTCTCTTATTGACACAGGTCTCCATGCTGATCGCATCATAAATATCTTCTTCAAATACCGGAGAGATCTCCTTATATTCTTCCAGTGACATATCATCTAACGCAATCTTCTTATCGATGCAATAAAGTACCAGCTTTCCTACGATTCCATGTGCATCACGGAACGGTACCCCGTGATTTACCAGATAGTCAGCTGCATCTGTTGCGTTGGTAAATCCGTGTCTGCAGCTTTCCAGCATACGTTCTTTGTTGAACTTCATGGTTGCGAGCATTCCGGTAAATAAAGCCAGGCATCCTTTCACGGTATCGATGGCATCAAATACCAGCTCTTTGTCCTCCTGCATATCTTTATTGTAAGCAAGCGGAATTCCTTTCATTGTAGTCAGGATCGAAGTCAGTGCACCGTATACACGTCCTGTCTTTCCACGAACAAGTTCCGCAATATCCGGATTCTTCTTCTGTGGCATGATACTGCTTCCGGTGCTGTAGCTGTCATCGATATCGACAAACTGGTATTCATTGGAATTCCAGATGATCACTTCTTCTGAGAAGCGGCTTAAATGCATCATAATCGTAGATAGAGCACTCATCAGCTCGATCAGATAATCACGGTCCGATACCGAATCCATACTGTTCAGTGTCGGTCCGTCAAATCCGAGAAGCTCTGCGGTGTATGCTCTGTCCAGATCATAAGTGGTTCCTGCAAGTGCTCCGGATCCAAGCGGACAGGTATTCATTCTTTTGTAAATATCTTTCAGACGCATATGGTCTCTTTTGAACATTTCAAAATAAGCACCCATATGGTGTGCCAGTGTGATCGGCTGCGCTTTCTGCAGATGGGTAAATCCAGGCATGATCGTCTCGGTGTTGTCCTTCATGATCGCAAGAAGTTCGCGAAGCATATCCACAACCAGTCCTTGCAGTGCGGTGATCTCACTTCTTGTATAAAGCTTCATATCCAGTGCAACCTGGTCATTACGGCTTCTTCCGGTATGCAGCTTCTTTCCTGCATCCCCGATCCGGTCGATCAGATTTGCCTCTACAAAACTGTGGATATCTTCGTATTCCTCTGTAATCTCAAGCTTTCCGCTCTCTACATCCCTGCGGATGCTTTCCAGTCCATCCAGAATCTGCTGCTTCTCATCGTCTGTCAGAATCCCCTGCTTTGCAAGCATCATAACATGCGCCTTGCTGCCCTGGATATCCTGCTCATAAAATCGTTTATCAAATGAAATGGACGCATTGAAATTATAAACCAGTTTGTCGGTTTCTTTCGTAAAACGTCCTCCCCATAACTGTGCCATAGCTTTCCCTCTTTTCTTCAACGTAATTCTGTGCTTTAGTGTACCATAGAATGTCGGATTCTGTAAAGTTCCCCTCTTAACTTTTCACAGAACTTTCCTCTTCCTCCCGAAGTTTCTTTTCCCGTTCTCTCTGATTTTTGGAATAAATACAGCCACAATAGTCCTGGCGGTAAAGTCCGTAAATCTTTGACAGCTCGGTTGAACGCTTATATCCATTTCTCTTTTTAAAATCTGAAACCAGATAAGCCACTCCATATTCCCCGGCAAGCCGCTCACCAATCTCATTCAGCTTCTGTGCATTTTTCAGCGGACTGATGGAAAGGGTTGTGGTGAAATAATCATATCTGCCTTCTTTTGCAAATCTCGCAGCTTCCCGGAGTCTGAGCTCATAACACCTGAAGCATCGCTCTCCACCTTCCGGAATCATCTCCAGTCCCTTCGCCATCTCGTAAAATTTTTCACTGTCATAATTTCCCGCCTGAAAATGGATCGTATGTTTCGCCGGAAGCTCACGGATCAGCTTCTCCTGTTCGTGGATCCGTTTTTCAAATTCAGATTCCGGAAAAATATTCGGATTGTAATAAAACACCGTAATCTCAAAATATTCCGACAGATATTCCAGCACATAACTGCTGCATGGTGCACAACAGCTGTGAAGGAACAGACGTGGAACCTTCTTTTCCGATACGATCAGTTCTATCTTTTTATCCAGTTCTTTCTGGTAATTCTTTTTCTGCATCTGTTCATCTCTCCTCATATTGCAGATTTGTTTCTTATTATAGTGCAGCTGTTCTCTTCGCACAATATCTTTTCTGCTCTGTTTTTCTTTTTCCGCTCCATTCCAGCCAGATGCACACACGCTTTTTTTTATTTCTCATAAACTGTAAGTAAAAGACTTATGATCGTTTCTGTATCTGGAGGATTATCATGCAATATGCACTGGAACTGAAAAACGTTCATTATGCTTACCATACACTGGAAGGAGAAACCTACGCCCTGAAAGACATCACCTTTTCGGTCCGCGAAGGGGAATTTATTGCTCTGGTCGGTCCCTCCGGGTGCGGAAAATCTACACTGCTCCACCTGATTGCGGGTCTTCTCACCCCGGAAAAAGGTCTCATCAAAATAAACGGCAGCTATCATCCGGACAATACTTCCGGCATCGGATATATGCTGCAAAAGGATGAACTTCTTGAGTGGCGTACCATCTATCAGAACGTTCTTCTCGGTCTCGAGATCCAGCATGCACTGACTGCCCGTTCCCGCGCACTGGCAAGAGCCCTTCTTACACAATACGGCCTGAATGCCTTTGCAAATGCAAAACCATCCGAACTTTCCGGAGGAATGCGCCAGAGAGCCGCGCTGATCCGCACGCTGGTCCTGAAGCCGGATATCATGCTTTTGGATGAACCCTTTTCTGCCTTGGATTATCAGACCCGGTTAAATGTCAGTGATGATATCGGGCAGATTATCAAAAAAGAGAAAAAAACAGCGATCCTCGTCACCCATGACCTTGCCGAAGCGGTCAGTCTTGCTGACCGGATCCTTGTTCTAACAAGCCGTCCGGCAACCATTGGGCAGACGGTCAATGTTTCCTTTTCTGATCCGGGACTTTCCCCGCTTGCCCGCCGCAATGCCCCGGAATTTAAGACTTATTTCAATCTGATCTGGAAGGAGTTGAACCCGGATGAATGAACTTTCAAAAAACCAGCTGCATTACCTGAATATGCACCGCAGGCATAAACGGATCGTTGCCGTTTCCAGAGTCTCCATCCTGCTTGCCTTTCTCTTCCTCTGGGAATTTGCCGCAAATACAGGACTCATCGACTCCTTCATCTTCAGCAGCCCCTCCCGGATTGCCCTGTGTTTTCTGGAAATGACCGGTGACGGCAGTATTTTCCGCCATATCGGAGTGACTCTTTACGAAACCCTGGTCAGTTTTATCCTGGTGATCTTCTTCAGCCTTTTTGTCACCGTCCTTCTCTGGCTCTTCCGGAAGCTTTCGGAAATCCTGGAACCTTATCTGGTGGTGCTGAACAGCCTGCCAAAATCTGCTCTTGCCCCGCTGCTCATCGTCTGGCTCGGTGCAAACCGCACAACGATCATTATAGCCGGAATGTCGGTTGCGATCTTCGGGAGCATCCTGAACCTCTATTCCGAATTTTCCGAAGTGGATCCGGATAAGATCATGCTCATCTACACCCTTCACGGAAACCGGCTCCATGCTCTCTCCAAGGTAGTGATCCCAAGCTGCATTCCGGCGATCATCAGCACCATGAAGGTCAATATCGGGCTCTGCCTGGTGGGTGTGATCATCGGAGAATTTATCGGTGGCAGGGAAGGACTTGGCTATATGATCATCTACGGCAGTCAGGTCTTCAAGCTCGACTGGCTGCTGATGAGCATCTGCATCCTCTGCGTGATCGCCATGCTGCTCTATGCTCTGATCGGACTGATCGAGAAGTGGTATCTTTGCCGGTGTAAGATTTCCTGATATTTATCAGAAACTTCACAGGGAAAGTCTCTTCTTTCTTCCTCGCTTTTTCAAAAAGGAACCATACTTTTCAGATCATTTCTGGTATGCTCCCCGTCAAGAGGACAATAAAAAATAATAAATTTTTGTATCGTCAG
>ERZ791840.1284-NODE-1284-length-12878-cov-1.983857_pt1 | contig 12878 bp, 11 predicted proteins | sample MGYA00510291_ERZ791840 | MGnify/ENA primary metagenome ERZ791840 (study PRJEB30046, sample SAMN00715256) | human gut metagenome | study: EMG produced TPA metagenomics assembly of the A metagenome-wide association study of gut microbiota in type 2... | reverse complement strand
GAATGTGTAGACTGCCTTCAATAGTTTGCCGTCGCTCCATGTGAAGGAATAATCGAATGAGGAACTGTATTTCTCCTTTTGTTCATCCTCGATGTAATAGCCTGAACCGCTGCCCTTGATTCTCGTAACGTTGCCATTGCCGTTATAGCTCACGCTGACGCTGCCCGAACCATGCTCCTCTGAGTCGGAGCTTTCGTAGTCGTATTTCTCGGTGCAGCCAGTGATGTATCCGCTGCCGTTCGTACGGATGTTGCTGACCACGCTGACATCTTTGTAGCCGTTGCCGTAGTTGTCTTGTGTAAAGGTGAATGGGTTGTAGCTTGCCTCATACGGATGGCTGCCATAACCGAAGGATGCCAGCGTGCCGTCGCTGTTGTAGGAATATGTAAGGTTGCCGGCACCTGTCACTCTCACTTTCTTACCTGAAGTGGTCTCCAGAACGCCTGCTCTTGCGCCGCCGATACCCAGTGCATAAGCCAGTGCCAGATCCTGAGCCTTACCGGTTGCATCCTGCTCTACGGCGATCAGACAGGGAACACCCTTACCTGCCTGGTACTCACTTCTTACAGTATGTCCGGGACCTTTGGGAGCAATCATGGTAACATCAACGTTCTTGGGAGGTACGATACATCCGAAATGAATATTGAAACCATGGGCGAACATCAGCATATTGCCCTCTTCCAGGTTGGGCTCGATGTCGTTCTTGTACAGATCAGCCTGCTTCTCATCATTGATCAGGATCATGATGATGTCAGCACGCTTTGCAGCTTCTGCAGCGGTAAATACTTCAAATCCCTGTGCCTCAGCCTTTGCCCAGGACTTGGAGCCCTCGTACAGACCGATGATAACATGACATCCGGAATCCTTCAGGTTCAGTGCATGTGCATGACCCTGGCTGCCGTAGCCGATAATTGCGATAGTCTTACCCTCTAATAAAGAGAGATTACAATCTTCCTGATAAAAAATCTTAGCCATTTTCTTCTCCTCCGTTATGAGACTAAAGATTTATAACTGATAGGGATATTCCCTAGAGCTAACGTAAACGTGTGCCTAATCCTCGATATAAGTTACGTTCTCAATACCTCTGCCCAGACCTGTAATACCGGTTCTTGCGAGCTCCAGTACTTCGTACTCTTCTGTAAAACGCTGGATCAGTGCATTAACCTTACTGTGATTACCGGTGAACTCCACGATCAGGTTCTCGGCACCGACATCAATGATCTTCGCGCGGAAATTATTGGCAAGAAATTCCACTCCCTGTCGTGTCTCCAGGCGCTTCTTGGGGTCAACCTTTACTTTGACCAGTACAAGCTCCCGATAAACGCTGTCTTCCGGATCCAGTTCCTTGATATCCCGTACATCCACCAGCTTCCCTACCTGCTTCTCGATCTGCTCCAGAATATCTTCATCACCGGATGTCACAATGGTAATTCTGGTAAAGCGGGGATCTGCTGTTACTCCTGCCGTAATACTTTCGATGTTGTAACCGCGACGGGAAAACAATCCGGCAATACGGCTCAACACACCTGAAGTGTTGTCAACCAACAGCTGAAATACTTTTTTCTGCATGAATATCTACCATACCTTTCGTATTTCTACAGCCGTCCTCCCTGACGGAGCAGCAACTGTATTCTTAATATAGCAAGATGATTACAGAATGTCAATTAGTGAATTTAACATTATGATTGATGTATTTTAATCATCGTTTTCTGCACATTTTGATAATGCAAGGGTTCCGGTTCTGGCTACTTCGACGATACTGATCGATTGCAGCATCTTGATCAGAGTATCGATTTTCTCCGGTGAATCACATATTTGCAACATCATAAAATGTTTTGACATATCTACGATCTCTGTTTTCATAATGTCGCAAATTTCTATGATATCCCTACGATTATTCTTGTTATATTTAACTTTTAATAACATTAGTTCCCTGGTATAGCACTGTTCCTGGGATAGCGTTTTTACTTTAATGACATCCAGCTTTTTATTCAGCTGCTTTTCAATCTGTTCCAAAGTACGTTCATCACCGGAACTCACGATCGTCATACAGGAAACCGCATGATCATCCGTCTCTCCCACTGCGAGACTGTCAATGTTAAAGCATCTTCTGGAAAACAGTCCGGCCACCTTGCACAGTACACCGGAACGGTTTTCAACCAGTACGGAATATATTCTCTTCATTTTAAGTACAGCTCCCTTCCGTTATTTTACCAGATCCATCGGATCGATCAGACATTCTAACAGCATCGTATTGTCTTCAGCCAGAAAAGTATCCAGCACTTCGTCCACATGCTCCATATTATTCAACCGCAGATAAGGAATATCATAAGCTGCGGATAATTTCTCCAGATCGGGACTTCCCGACAGATCTACCACAGAATAATGATCTTTGTAGGTATAGTGCTGGTATTCCCTTACCATACCCAGATAATTGTTCTTTAGCACGATGATCTTTACCGGGATATTGTGCTGTCTGATCGTAGCCAGCTCCATCATGGACATCTGAAAGGAACCGTCACCGCATACCGCAATAACCTGCTTATCCATGGCCGCTGTCTTGGCTCCCATGGCTGCCGGAATGGAATACCCCATGGTTCCCATGCCGCCGGAGGTTAAAAATTTGCCCTTTTTCACAATGTGATAACCGCAGGACCAGATCTGGTTCTGTCCTACATCCGCTACATACACACCATCCTCCTGCATTTTCTCGGAAAGTTTTGTAATAAAGGCCGCAGGATCTACAAAATCGGGATTCGGGGTTCTCTTTTTCTCCATTGTGGAGCGATATTCATTTAAGGTAGTAAGCCATTCCCCATAGTCGCAGCTGAATTCTTCCTTCTGGAAATCCAGGAAAATGTGTTTTGCATCGCCGACCAATGGGATGGAGGGACCGGCATTTTTACCGATCTCTGCGGGATCTACATCGATATGTACCAATACCTTATTCCGGGTAATCAGATCCGGCTGACTGACCGCACGATCTGCTACACGGGCTCCCACCATAATCAACAGATCCGATTCGTTCATGGCACGGTTTGCATATGCCTTGCCATTATTGCCCACCATTCCATAATATAGAGGATGTTCAGTGGGCATGACACCGATTCCCATCATGGTAGACACTACGGGAATTCTGTGTTCTTCCGCAAATGCCCGAAGCTCCTCTTGCGCCTCACTGAGCAATACACCGCCTCCGGCACAGATAATAGGCCGCTTTGCCTTTTCCAATTCCCGGATCACCTTTTTGATCTGTACGGCATGTCCCTTGACCGTTGGTTTATAAGTGCGGAGGTTTACCTCTTCCGGATAATGAAAATTCTTGATCGTGGCATTCTGAATATCAATGGGAATATCGATCAGCACCGGTCCTTTTCTACCGGTATTGGCAATATAAAACGCTTCCCTGAATACTCTGGGAATATCATTTACATTTTTTACCAGATAGCTGTATTTCACAAAAGATTCCACAGCGCCGGTGATGTCCGCCTCCTGGAATACATCGCTTCCCAGCAGTTCGCTGTTCACCTGACCGGTGATACAGATCAGTGGAATACTGTCCGCAAATGCTGTAGCAATACCCGTGATGACATTCGTAGCGCCCGGTCCGGAGGTTACCGCACAGACTCCGGGTCTTCCGGTCATTCGTGCCACACCGCTGGCAGCATGTGCAGCATTCTGTTCGGTACGGATCAATACTGTCTTAATATCGGAATCCAGAATACTGTTGAAAAAAGGACATATCGCCACTCCGGGATATCCGAATACTGTACTTACACCTTCTTCTTCCAGACATTTAATAATCGCATCTGCTCCAATCATGTCATTCCACTCCTTTATCTATACTCCATAATTTTCCGCTGTTTATTTTATTCCATCAGGCTTTTGGCCAGCTTCACAGCATCTGCTGCATCCTTGGAATAGCCGTCCGCTCCGATCTCATCCGCATATTCCTGGGTGATCACGGCTCCGCCGATAATGATTTTGGCGGTGATACCTTCCTGTTTTGCAGCGGCTACGATCTCCCGCATTCTCTGCATGGTGGTGGTCATCAACGCTGACAGGGCGATAAACTCAGCGTGATGTTCCTTTGCCGTTTCCAAAATTTTGGCCTGGGGAACATCCTTTCCCAGATCTATCACATGGAAACCATGATTTTTCAACATCAACGCTACAAGATTTTTACCAATGTCATGAATATCGCCTTCTACGGTAGCAATAACGACTACCGGCATTTCTTCCCCACTGTTTCCGGTCTGTAATAAAGGCTCCAGTACTTCAATGGAATTCTTCATTGCTTCTGCACTGGCAATCAGCTGCGGCAGAAAATACTTGCCCTGATCAAAATATTCTCCCACCAGATTGATAGCGGGAAGCAGAACCTGATTCAATAATTCCACAGGTTTTTCTCCACTCTCCAGTGCTTCGTTTGTTATTTTTACAATACCGTTACGATTCCCCTTCAGAACTGCTGTTTTCAGTTTTTCCTGCATTTCATTGATCTTAGGGGTATGTTTCGAAGCAGTTACAGCAGACGGTACTTCTGTATTGTCCGTGGAAGCTGCCTTCGTTCCCTGTTGCTCCAAAAGAGCAAGTTTTCTGGATAATTCCGCTTCTTTTTCTTCTCTGCGCTCTTTGACGCCTCCGGCATATTCAATATAACGGAGTGCAGCCTCTTCTTTATTCAGGAGAAGATCGGTTGCCAGCGCACAGCTCATCAGCATCTCCTGAGAGGGATTGGCAATCGCCATCGTCAGTCCCGACTGAATCGCCAGCGTCAGAAAAGCGGTATTTACAAAACCTCTCTCCGGCATGGCAAATGAAATATTGGATAAGCCGCAAATTGTGGCGAAGCCGTTGCTCTTGCAGTAACGGATCGTTTCCAGCGTCTCCAGTGCAGCCTTTGGATTTGCTCCGACGGTTGCCACCAGACCGTCTACTACAATATCTTCCTTTCGCATTCCAAGCGAAAGTGCACGATCATAAATTTTATGTATAATCTTTTTTTTCTCTTCCATGTCCTTAGGCAGACCTGCATCCGATAAAGGAAGCAGGATGAACATTGCACCATATTTAGCTACAATAGGAAGCAGCTTTTCGAATTTTTCCGTTTCCAGAGACACCGAATTGACCAAAGCACGTCCCGGGTAATTACGAAGGGCGGCTTCCAGTACTTCCACATAACTGGAATCCAGTGACAGCGGAAGATTCGTCACACCGCTTACCTCCTCCAGCGCCCGGAGCATGCATAGCTTTTCATCAATACCGCTCATCCCCATATTGATATCCAGTACCTTTGCACCACAGGTTTCCTGCTCTTCGGCGAACTGGATCACCTTTTCAAAATTGCCTTCCCGCAGTTGTGCCTGAAGTGCCTTTTTGCCCGTAGGGTTAATTCTCTCTCCTACGACGAAAAAACCATCCTCCAGCCCGAAGCTGTGGGTAATGCGTTCGGATGTCAGATACCGGATGCCCTCCGGTCGTCTGGCTGCCGTTACCCTTGCCTCCGTGCCAAAATGGTCGTGGATCTGTCTGATAAATTCCGGAGTGGTGCCGCAGCATCCTCCCAGTATGGTTGCGCCGACATTCACCAGTACTTGCATTTCTTCGGTAAACTCTTCGGCTTCCATGTTATAGCAGGTGGTTCCGTTTTCATCCAGAAAAGGCAGTCCGGCATTTGGCTTTGCAATGATAGGAATCGTGGTAACGGATACCATGTCGGAGATGATGCCTTCCATCTGTGCCGGACCGGTGGAACAATTCGCACCGATAGCGCTCGCACCCAGACTTTCCAGTACGACTGCCGCCGTTTTGGCATCTGTGCCGAATAAAGTTCTGCCATCCGCTTCAAAAGTAAGTGTAGCGATCACCGGAAGATCACAGACTTCTTTTGCAGCGATCAATGCCGCTCTGGTCTCTGCCAGGCTCATCATCGTTTCGACTACCAGCAGATCTGCTCCGGCATCCACCAGGCAGAGAATCTGCTCTTTATAGATAGCGATCAGATCTTCCAGCTCCATTTTTCCCATAGGGCGCAGCTGCTCGCCGGTCATGGTGATATCTCCGGCCACATAGACCGGATGTCCCGGAGTACTTGCTGCAGCTTCTTTGGATATCACCACCAGGTCATGGATCATAGAGGACATATTTTTCTCTAAATGATATTCTGCCAGTTTTACACGGTTTGCTGTAAAGGTAGGTGCGTACAGAATATTGGTTCCCGCCTGCACGTATTCCTTCTGTAGCTGTAGCATTACCTCTCTATGTTCCAGAATCCACTGCTCCGGGCAGACTCCGGAGGGCATTCCCGCCTTTACCAGATTGGAGCCGGTGGCACCGTCCAGATATATGATATGATCTTTTGTGAAATCAATAAATTTTTCTCGTGTCATGTTTCTCTTCCCTGTTTCTTAATTCTTTTAATCATACCACATTGTCCTTTTATTCGTAAAGGGGACGATTTAACATTATATGGTTGCGTAAAGTCTCAGAATATGATAAATTTTATGTGGATTAAATGATTTGGAGGATGATTATCTTGAAGAAAAAAATACTTGCCATTACCGCAGGACTTCTTACTGCCATGGCACTTACCGCTTGTGGAAAAGACCCTAAGCTGACACAGTTCAAGGGTGAAATAGATGCCTTCTGCACAGAAATCTCCGATATCGATACTGCCATCAATAACGTAGATGCGGAATCGGATACAGCAACTGATGAATTACTGGGATATCTGGATCAGCTGGATACCTCTTTTCAGAATTTTGCGGAATTGGATTTTCCCACGGAATTTGATTATCTGGAATCTCTGGCAGATGAAGCCAGCTCGTACATGACACAGGCCGTGGAAAGTTATCATGAAGCCTACAGCAACGGCGGCTACAATCAACTGACTGCCGATTATGCAAAAGAAAACTACGCAAGAGCTTATAAACGTATTCAGATCATTATTACGTTCCTGCATGGTGAACAGCCGGAAAATGTAAATCTGACCACTGCAGAGGAAACAGCAGATGCTGCTTCTGCTACTGCAGAATAATTCGTAAGAACAAGAAAAACCCCGATGCTGCTGATGCACCGGGGTTTTTTATGTTATTTTTTCTGATAGATGATTATTTTAAAATTTTAATCTGACCGATCAGCGGAACTTCCTTCTCCTGCTCCTGGCAAGCATAGATCAGACCCATGATCCAGCATACAAACAGGAAAATACTCAGGATAGAACCTACAAATCCACCTACTTTAGGAATAAAATTGACAGCGCTTGCAATGATCTGACCGATCAGAATTACCAGCGCCTGATTCAGATGAAACTTAGCGCCCTCTTTATCACCTGCGCAAAACGCAACGATCCAGCCGATCCAAGTGATGTAAGCAATGATACCTGTAGTTTTTTTATTCATTTTTTCTCCCTCCGCACTCTTGTGCTTAAAAAATTCTGTATATGTAAAAATTGCAAATACAGTCATAGTGAAATATGAAAACCCAAAAGCAAAATGTTTTTCAAAATAAAATTTCCGATCATGATTGCGACAGCTGCATACAGATGCCACTCATGGAACTTCCATCCTTTGATCCCACCGATATGCAATCTGGCGAGAGTCTGTGTCAACATAAAGCCTCCAAAGATAACAACGGTATAAGGTACCAGTGGATGATACCAGGTTGCTAACAGAGGATGTCCTGCAAGCAGTGCACTTACCGCTCTGGTTCCACCGCAGCCGGGACAATAAAATCCAAACAATCGGCAGACCATGCAGGTATATCCCTGCAGATTCGGAAGAACTATATGAAGATACAGATAGATTCCAATACTACCGGTCAGAAGAAATATCCATCCTGTCAGATAAAGATAATCTTCCAGACTTCTGCTATTCTTAGTACATTCTTTCATAGCCGTAACCGACCATAGCCATAGAAAATACTACTGCAAGAACGGTGATCAGGATTCCAAGTACGATACCGACGATGGAGCAGATCAGTCCGGCTTTTGCCAGTCCGCTCTTACCCTGCTTGTTGGCAAATACTGCGCAAATGATACCACCGATTCCAAACAGTGCGCCGATCCATCCGGTGCAGCATCCAAGTACGATGGAAAGGATACCCAGTACCAGGCTGACAATAGCCAGCACATTGGTATCTTTGTTCTCAGGTTGTACAGGTGTTGTTACAGCTACCTGAGGCTGTACATTAGAGGTATAGTCCTGATAATTGTTTGCAGGCTGTTCTGCTGCAGGTGTCTCCTGTGCAGGTTCTGCTGTAGAACTTACTTCTGTTGCGGTAGTATCTACCGTTACGTTGTTTTCATTTTCAAAATTCTGTCCGTCCATTTTTTCCTCTTTCCGATCCTTTCAGGATCTTAGTTTATTTAATCTGCCAACGGGTTACCTTTACCATCTACATTGATCTTGCCTGTCAGGATCATAATAGCCTCTACCAGACTCCAGATCCATATACCTATAACCAGGAAAATACCAACTACAACACAGCAAAGAATATATCCAACAATGGTAAGCACAAGCTGTGTGATTGCTTTTCCGGTGTAGCCAAGATAAAAATTATGAACACCGAATGTACCCAGAAAAATACCCAGGAGACCGGCAACCAGTTTGGATTTTGCATCCGGTGCAGGAGCCTGTTTATTAGCTACGCCGCAGTTTAAGCATACTGCTGCATCCGGAGCTAACGGCTTACCGCAGTTATGGCAATAATTATTGCCCTGTCCCTTAGCTACGCCACACTTTATGCACATTACAGCTTCATCCGTCATATAAGGTTCGCCGCAATTCTTACAATAGTACATTAATTCTTCCTCCCTCTTATTATTTCCTATTTTATAAAATAATTTGAACTAACAATGTACATTATACAAGATGCTTGTATTTTTTACCAGTAGTATTTTCACATTATAAAAGCGGATAACGTGCAATTTTTATATAATAAATATCTTATTGCCGCTTTTTGTCAAACATCAGGAAGCATTTACGATATATTCCGCACCATCCAAGAACTGCCATTGTTGAAAAGACCGGGATCATATTATAAAGATACCGCGCCCTGGCTTCAAACAACATAACAAATAAAAACATACCGATAAAAATAACGATCATGGTAACAGAAACGCTCAACAGATCGGATGAATTCTCCTCAACTGACACATCACTCTTACGTAATCCTGCTATTGCTTTCACTAAAAGCAATACTGCTTCTGCCAGAATTCCCAGCAGTACAAAAATCCACAGGCCCTGACTTACTGTCGTGAACCAGATATAATTACTGCCATCCAGCCAGTAGAAATTCCGCAATGGTTCCGTAAAAGAGCTGTGGGAAATCTCCGGATATTCCCAGGCCTGGAAATATCCCTCCTGATACCAGCTGAAGGTGCCGTCATTAAAATTCATGACCTGTTTGTGCAGCCAGAACCGCAAGGTCCCTATAAAGCCCCTGTCCTGCATTCTCCTGCGGATTCCTGCAAGTTCATATTGCATCCGGGAAGCCTTATCGGAACCGGCAAAAGACCGTACGATCTCAAGGCCCTCTCCGGAACAGGCTCCCGTGGTGTCCTCATTGAGACCGTTATACATATAATTACTCCAACCGATTTCCAGCTCCGGATTGTATCCGTAGTGTAATGTCTGATACATTCCCTGCCTGCACCATGATGCAAGACAAAAGGCAATTACCAGCAGTAACATCTTCCCTCCCAGTCCGTATAACCGGGAACGAACATCGCTCTCCTCCGAAACAGTCCAAAAAATATCAATTATGACAATCGCAATTACCGCCACATAACAGGTCGCTTTCATAATGCCGCTCAGGCATCCGAGAAACATAAGCAGGAACCAGAGAGCATAACTCCACCTGCTTTTGCGGCCTCGCACCATAGAATATAAGAAAAGGATCATAACAGGCATCGCTATGGTGCAGCCATCCGTATACGGAATGATTTTCCAGGGAGAGATTCCCAGAATGGCAATATTGAAAATCAGTGCTATAACAGATGTTCCCAGGTTTTTACTGACTCTGAGCACCAAAAGTACAGAACATAATACTGCCAGTGAAAGCATTACGCATTGGAACTGGATCCATATAAACTCCGGGTTATACGGATACGCTTTCATACCGGAAGAAAAGCAATACAGCTTATACAAAAGCCATGTAATGGGAATATTGTTGCTGTAGATCGTATAATAATCGTCATATCCCAGTTCGCCGCCTTCGAAGACCCAGCGTGCCGAATTGGCCACCATTCCGCAGTCCCAGCCGCCGTAGAACGCTATACATTTGGAAATATTGACATTGATCATATAAAAAAGGACACAGACCGCCACGGTAACTGCCGTAAATACAGTTATTGTACGGGGCGTGGTTGGAAGTTTTCTGAGAAAATAATAAAGAATTCCAAGTAACGCAGCTCCCACGATCGCACATAAAAATAAGACCCTGTTTCCTTCCACGGTAACAATTTTGTGCATTGCATTATAATCTACGTTATTTCCGTAATAAATAACATAAAAGAAAACCGGAAGAAATAACAACAGTAAAAGAAGAGAGAAAAAAACTGTACCGATATATTTTTTCTTCATTCCGAAAGATTCCTTTCCAAACTTTTCAGTAATGTCTGCCGGGCAATATTGTAGCATTTTCTATAAATATTTACAATGTTGCCCGGATAAAATCTATCTGATAGATTTTATCTACCAATATCTCCGTTCCCTGTATCCGGAGGCTTTTGCTATTTTCGTCAATTTTTTGCACGCATCCTTCCAGAGTGTTGTAGGCACCGCCGTTTTTCCGGGTGTCCGGTACGAAATAAGTGATCTTTACCGTAAGTTCCTCTCTCATGTGCTGTTGCAGATAACCGATCTGCCGGTCAATCTCCTGCTTCCTGTCTTCATCCAGTTCGACAAAATGATCCGTCAGACGGGCCATTTCCTTCAGAGCATCTTCGTATCCTGTCAATGCCGCAAAGGGAGAAAACTGTGCCGCCCGGTCCTGCAACGACATTCTGGGGTGGGTGGCGGACACAGGATGCGGAAGCCGGAGCATGTCCTTATATTTCTCGTTCATTTTTTACCCTTTTCTACGATGATTTATTATGCTTTGTGACCACCGATCTGACGATTCCTGTCTATTGTGGTAGCGCCCTCTTGTAGGTCGGCTGCCTTCAAAATGGCATTTTTTCCGTATTTGGATTTCACCCGGAGCATTGCTTCCTGCAAATGTTTTTCCTTTTCCAGACGTTCTTTTTCCTGCTGCGTCGTATCATGTGCAGGCTCCTGTCCAGCATACAAAAGGCCTCCGGAGAACAGATCCAGCTGTTCGTAGACCGGCTCGTCCTTCACTTTGTCCGCATCTTTTAAATGATTGGCTGTCAGAGTGATCCTTCGTGTTAAAAGTGATGGATTCACAATCCGTTCATATAATCCCATCGTCGTCTCCGTGATCTTACTTAAAGATGCAGTCATTGTCGTAAGATTGCCGGTGCCGTGGGCATGTTTTGGTCCCCCCCTGCCATAACGGTCTACCGTGATCTCCCCATGATAATGATCGGCAATCTCCGGTATCTTCAGATTATCAATGTCATAACCCACAGTCAGTACGATCTGATCTGTCACCAGCTTTTTCGCCATCAGATCCAGGGCCAGCTGTTCAGCCATCTCCCGGACTATGATCTTCGTCTTCGTAAAATCCATGGCACAATGCAATACCTGCCCGGAACTGATACAGTTGGTCTCCGGCCGATAGGACTTGATCAGATCCATGGTCACCGGTTCATATCCCCAGGCATGATCGATCAGAAGCTCCGCATTGATTCCAAACATTTTATAGAGTAAATCTTCATTATAGTAATCCTGAGTGCTGCCGATAGAACATCTGGCCACATCACCCATGGTAAACATTCCGGCTGCTTCCAGTTTTCGACGGTAGCCAGTGCCAACTCTCCAGAAATCCGTCAGTGGTTTATGATCCCACAAAAGTTCCCGGTAACTGATCTCATCCAGTTCGGCGATCCGGACACCGTTTTCATCCGGCTCCATATGTTTGGCTACGATGTCCATGGCAATCTTACACAGATACAGATTGGTTCCGATTCCGGCTGTGGCAGTCAGCCCCTTTTTCTCGAGAATCTCCATTGCAATTTTGGACGCCAGTTCTCTCGCTGTCATGCCATAGGTTTTCAGATATTGTGTCACATCCAGGAACACCTCATCAATAGAATAGACATGAATATCTTCCGGTGCCACATATTTCAGATAAATATCATAAATCTGTGTACTGTATTCTAAATATCTCGCCATACGTGGTGTAGCTGTGACAAAAGCTACCTCTAATTCGGAATGTTCCTGCAATTCATCCGCAAAAGAAGATTTTCCGGTAAAAGCTCCTCCGGGTGCTCTTACCTTCCGCAGTGCATTTACTTCCCGTACTTTGGAGATTACCTCAAACAGTCTTGCTCTTCCGGAAATCCCATAGGCTTTCAGGGAGGGTGACACTGCCAGGCAGATGGTCTTCTGCGTCCGGGAGGCATCCGCTACCACCAGGTTGGTGTTCAGTGGATCCAAGCCTCTGTCCACGCACTCCACGGAGGCATAAAAGGACTTCAGATCCATAGCAATATACGTATGTGATGATGTTTCCATAAATGCCTCCTTTCTGTGCTGCGGTTGCTTATTACATCATAAGCCCAGAAAAACAAATGTCTGCTTGCAGCTACTTGTTTTTCCTTGAGACTCATTATATTATAGCAGAATGTATGTTCGATTGCAAAATAATTTTATGAAAAAAGACTCCCGAAAAAATCGGGAGTCTCAGAATTCTGAAAATCAAATTTATTAGAACTTGCCAGCCTTAGCAGCTTCCTCGATGGATACTGC
>ERZ791840.1271-NODE-1271-length-12997-cov-4.131742_pt1 | contig 12997 bp, 11 predicted proteins | sample MGYA00510291_ERZ791840 | MGnify/ENA primary metagenome ERZ791840 (study PRJEB30046, sample SAMN00715256) | human gut metagenome | study: EMG produced TPA metagenomics assembly of the A metagenome-wide association study of gut microbiota in type 2... | reverse complement strand
CGCAATGGCAGATGATGTGAAGGAAAGCGTTCTGGGAGATGATTCTTCCAGCAGCAAAAAAGAACAGGAAAAGGCCGAAATCACAGAAGAAGCCACTGAGCCGGACACGACAGAGCCGGAAACCGAACCGGAGACAACCGAAGCCCAAACCACTGCGGCAGAAACTGTGGATGTTCCGACTACAAAGGCAGTCATTGCCCAGGACACCACCCCGGAACCGGTAATAGATACCGATTTCCGGACACCGTATGAGGATAAAATCCTGGAGTATATCCAAAGCGGCACGGTTTCCGCGATTGACTTCAGCCTGTGTGATATGAACCAGGACGGCATCCCGGAACTCATTGTCAAGGCCGGCACATGTGAAGCAGATTATATGGTCAGCTTCTACACCTATCAAAATGGCAATGTTGTTATCATTGGCTCCGGCTTTTCCGGATTCCATAACTCCTGCTATTACGACCGGAGCCACGGCCAGATATGCTTCGCAGGCGGCCACCAGGGCGTTGGTTCTTTGGAATGGTACGCATTTGACGGCACACAGGTCACTATGGCAGGCTCTGAGTACGACATCCCGTATACAGACAGTGACAGCTTTGCCCAGGCCGTTGCACCCTACGGTGATTTTGCCGCAGTGGACACAACATACCTGTTTGACGTAGCTATGGACGGAAACTGGGAGGTTCTGGGGTATACCAAATCCGGACAATTCGTAGACTCTGACCAGCCCGGCTGGGATTTTTCTATGATTGAAAATTATGAAAACGGATTCTGATGCAAGCATGGGGGATGGAAATTATGAGATGGAAACAATTCACCGCGGCGGCAGTCGGGGCTGTAATGCTGCTGTCCATGACCGGGTGTGACCTGGCGGACGAGCTGGCCGCAATGGCAGATGATGTGAAGGAAAGCGTTCTGGGAGACGATTCTTCCGACAACAAAAAGGAGCGGAAAAAGGCCGAAATCACAGAGGAAGCCACCGAGCCGGCCACCACAGAAGTCACCACCACAGTGACGACAACAGAAGCTACCACAACCACTGTTACCACAGAGACACAGCCGGCAGCCACCAAAATCGAAATCTCACCGGGAGTCAACCAGCAGGATCTCTCCCCAAGCACTCCGGCACAGCCCATAGAGCCTGCCTGGAAGTCGCTGTATCGGGAAAAGCTGCACCAGATTGCCGCAGAGCCCAATATGAGCACGCCGGAATGTACCTTTAATCTGTATGATGTAGACGGAGACGGCGTGCCGGAACTGTTCTTCTCCCCCGGCACTTATCACGTGTCCGCATGTTATATGTACACCGTATACAACGGCACCCTTTTCGATCTGGGGCCTGTGGGCGAGTATGGCACAACATTTTGTTATGCGCCGGAGCATCTGGTTTTTTTCCAGGGCGGCGGACAGGGATATTTCAGCTACGCTGTATACCGTCTGGAAAGCGGTGCACTCCAGCCTTTGATTACCTACTTCAATAGTGAAGCCGCTGTACCGGATCCTTCCACTGCCACCTACCAAATCAATGACGAAAACGTATCCAGAGAAACCTACTATGCAGAAACGGCAAAGTGGAATCGTGACTGGACAACTATCAGCGGACAATATGACATGTCCTACACAACCATAGAAGCCGTGATTACGGCATATTAACCCACAAAAAACGAAAAAGCACCGACAGAAGCGGATCAGATCACAGCTTCTGCCGGTGCTTGTTTTTGTATGGATGTCAAGAAAATCGTTTTATACGGTCTGTTCCAGTTTGGCGTTTGCCAGCATTAGTTTAATCCGGTTTTCCTGATTGACGCGCGTTGCGCCCGGATCATAGTCGATTGCCACAATATTGGCATTTGGATAGGCGTTTTTGATGGTACGCGCCATACCCTTTGCCACAATGTGATTGGGCAGGCAGCCAAAGGGCTGGGTGCAGATGATATTTTCCGTTCCGGTCTCCGCCAGCACCGCCATTTCCGCGGTAATCATCCAGCCTTCGCCCATGGAAACACCCTGGCTGATATACCGGTCTGCGGCGCGACGCAGATCTTCAAAGTCATGGGGCGGTGTGAAAACACCGTGCTTCTGAATGGTACGAATCATCTGTACCTGCTTGCTGTGCAGAAATTTATACCCCAGGCCAAAGGCCAGCGTCTTGAAGTTCTTGTAATCATACAAGTGGCTGTTGGTCTCCGTATTGGCGGCACAGTACAGCACGAATTCCAGCAGCGTGGGCACAACCGGCTCACAGCCCTCTGAAATCAGAAATTCTTCCAGGTGGTTATTGGCCAGCGGCGAATATTTTACATAAATCTCGCCGATGATGCCCACCTTGATTTTCGGCTTTTTGCTCCGGGGGATGGCAGCGAAATCGTCCAGCATCTGGGTATAGATTTTCTCTGCGGAGAGGTATTTGTTTCCTTCAAACAGTCCCGGCAGCTTTTCCTGCCATGCGTCCAGTACCTGCTGGGACTCGCCCTCATTCAGTTCATAGGGGCGGCACTGGTTAAACAGTGTCATCAGCAAATCGGCATAGAGCACGCCGTACACCATCTTGAGGCACATAGGAACCGACAGCTCCAGGCTGCTGCCCTTTTCCAGTCCGGCAAAGTTCAGGGACATTACCGGAACCTGGGGGAACTGCTCTGCCACGCATTTCCGCAGCAGATGAATATAGTTGGAGGCACGGCATCCGCCGCCGGTCTGGGTGATCAGGAGCGCAGTGTGGTCAATATCATACTTTCCGCTTTTCAGCGCCTCCATAAACTGCCCCACAACCAGAAGCGCCGGATAACAGGTGTCGTTATGGACATTTTTCAGTCCCTCTTCCACGACGGTACGGGAAGTGGATTCCAGCAGCTCCATGTGATAGCCGAACTGTTCCAGAATCTTGATAATCAGATGAAAATGGATGGGAAGCATATTCGGCACAAGAATGGTGTGCGTCTTCTTCATTTCCGGTGTGAATTTTGTATATGCCATCGGTATGGTTACCTCCTTGGAATGCGCAGACGCGGCATATGTACATCCATGCTGCATCTGCGTCTTGGTTTTCTCACGCCTTTTCCGTTTCCTTCTGTGTCTGTTCCATTGCCGCAATCAGACTCCGCAGCCGGATTTTCACGGCACCCAGATTGCTGATCTCGTCAATTTTCAGCTGGGTATACAGCTTTCCGCCGGTTTCCAGAATTCGGCGCACCTCGTCTGTGGTAATGGCATCAATGCCGCAGCCGAAGGACACCAGCTGTACCAGCTGCATATCCGGCTGTGTGGTGACATACTGGGCGGCGCGGTACATTCTGGAATGATACGTCCACTGGTTCAGCGCCTGTAATTCCGGTGTCTGCGCCAGATGCGCCACGCTGTCCTCGGTAATCACGGCCAGTCCCAGGCTGCCGATCAGCTTGTGAATGCCGTGGTTGATTTCCGGATCAATGTGATACGGTCTGCCGGCCAGAACAATGATCTGCTTTCCGGCGGCTCTTGCCTGCCGGACAATCTCCGCACCTTCCTCCACAATGGCCTTCCGGTGCTGTTCCAGTGCGGCGAAGCCGTGGTCAAGGGCGGCCTCCACTTCTTTTTTCGTGGCATAGCGTTCCAGCATCGCGTGCAGGGTTTTCACCACATGTCCCCTCCGGTTCAGATCCAGGAACGGATAGAAGAAGTTGTTGGCATGGAGCTTTTCACAGTTTGCCATGAGCAGCTCCGGATAATATGCCACCACCGGACAGTTGAAATGGTTGTCAGAGTCCCCTTCATCCAGATTATAGCTCATGCAGGGATAGAAGATGAAGTCCACGCCCTGCTCCAGCAGGCTTTCGATATGGCCGTGGGTAATCTTCGCCGGATAGCACACCGTATCCGAAGGAATGGTGCTCTGTCCCTTGTAATAGGTCTCTCTGGTGCTCTCCTCCGAGAACTTCACGGCAAAACCCAGATCAGTAAAGAAGGTGTGCCACAGCGGCATTTGATCGTAGTAATGCAGCGCCAGGGGCAGACCTACTGTTGCCTTCGGTTCTTCCGGCTGATGCTCTGCCAGAGAGAGAATCTGACGATACTTCCACTCGTAGAGATTCGGGAGCTGTTCCGATTCCTTCTTGCCTGCGCCCTTTTCACAGCGGTTTCCGGAAATAAACCGGCCGCCGTTGTTAAAGCGGATAATGCTGAGGGAGCAGTGCGCCGTACATCCCTTACAGGTTGCGGCCTTTGCAGTATAAGAAAACGCCTTGAGCTGTTCCGCTGTCAGCAGCGTTGTAGTGCCGTCAGACTTTTCCTGGGCATACAGCGCCGCGCCAAAGGCACCCATCAGCCCGGAAATCGCCGGACGGATGACATCGTGACCGATTTCCCGTTCAAAGCACCGGAGCACTGCATCGTTGAGGAAGGTGCCGCCCTGTACCACAATATGCTGTCCCAGCTCTTCCGGATTCCGGGCACGGATCACCTTATAGATCGCGTTCTTGACGATGGAACCGGACAGGCCGGCAGAAATATCCTCTACTGTTGCGCCGTCCTTCTGCGCCTGCTTGACGCTGCTGTTCATAAAGACGGTGCAGCGGGAGCCCAGGTCTACCGGATGCTCTGCAAACAGCCCCAGCTTGGAGAATTCCGCAATATCATAGCCCAGCGCCACGGCAAATGCCTGAATAAAGGAGCCGCAGCCGGAGGAGCATGCCTCATTGAGCATAATGCTGTCAATGCTGTGATTCTTGATCTGGAAACACTTGATATCCTGACCGCCGATGTCAATGATAAAGTCCACCTCCGGGCAGAAGAAGGAAGCCGCCTTAAAGTGCGCCACCGTTTCTACCAGCCCGAAGTCAATACCCAGTCCTGCCCGGATAAGATCCTCGCCATAGCCGGTAACCGCGCTGCCGCAGATGGTGCAGTCGGGGCTGAGTCCCTCATACAGCGCTGACAGTTCCCGCTGAATGCAGTCCAGGGGCTGTCCCTTGTTGGAGGCGTAATATTCGTACAGCAGTTCCCGGTTTTCTGAGAGCAGCACAATCTTTGTGGTAGTAGAGCCGGCATCAATGCCTAAGTACGCCTTTCCGGCATAGGTGCGGTAATCCTTCCGCGCCACATCGTGGGAGGCGTGGCGCTCCTGAAAGCGCGTATACTCCTCCGGATAGCTGAACAGGGGCTTGTCAGCCACCAGCGCGGTCTGGGTCTTTGCCTGGCGGAGCATCTCCTCCAGCTGGGTCAATGTATAGGTTTCTGTCAGCGCTGCCGCAGAAACAGCGCTGCCATATGCCACAAAGGTTCTGCCGTCCTCCGGGAAAATGGCGTGTTCTGCATCCAGTCCCAGCGTCTTGGTAAAAGCATTGCGCAGCCCCTTCAGGAAGGAGAGCGGGCCGCCCAGAAACAGGACATTTCCGGCAATCCGTCTGCCCTGTGCCAGGCCGGAAACCGTCTGATCCACCACGGCCTGAAAGATGCTGGCTGCAATGTCCTCCCGGCGCGCACCCTGGTTCAGCAGCGGCTGAATATCCGATTTTGCGAATACGCCGCACCGGGAGGCAATGGGATAGACCTTTTCTGCGGAGAGCGCCATTTCATCCAGCTGATCTGCGCTCACATCCAGAAGGGTGGCCATCTGGTCGATAAAGGCACCGGTGCCGCCGGCACAGCTGCCGTTCATCCGCTGTTCCACGCCGCCGGTGAGGAAAATGATCTTGGCATCCTCGCCACCCAGCTCAATGACAACATCCGCCTTGGGATAGCGCTGCTTTACCGCCAGAAAGGCCGCGTGCACCTCCTGTACAAACGGCAGCTTTGCCGCCTGTGCCAGTCCCAGTCCGGCAGAACCGGTAATGCTGACGCGCAGCGCCGCCTCCGGATATTCCTTCGCCAGAGCGCTCAGCTTTTCACAGACCGTTTCCCGTACCTTTGAGAAATGCCGCTCATAGCTGGAGGACAGAATATCGCCGTCCTTTGTCAGCAGGACGGTTTTCACCGTAGTGGAACCTACGTCAATTCCCAGTGCATATGGGATTCCCTGTGTTTCAAGCATGAATGGATGCTCCTTTCCTTTGGCGCGCCTGCGCCGGGGTTCAAAACGTTTCCGGCAGCCAAAAAGCCGCGCTGCCGCTGTACTGTCCTGTTTTCACGGGGCGGATTCTGCCCCGCTTTCTGTCAAAGCGCAGGTGTGCCTTATGCTTCGATTACATTCCGCGGCACGCGCTTGGAGATGCCGCAGACAATTTCATAGCCAATGGTGCCGTAGAGCGCCGCCAGCTCATCAGCGGTAATCTGTGCCTTGCCGTCCCGGCCGAACATGGTGACCACATCTCCGGGAACCACCTTTTCCGGAACATCTGTCACATCCAGCATCAGCTGATCCATGCACACCCGTCCCACAATGGGGCAGGCAATGCCGTGCACCAGTGCTGATGCCCGGTTGGAAAGCAGCCGGGCATAGCCGTCCGCATAACCAATGGTGACCGTGGCAATGACGCGCTGCGCCGGAGCGTGATAGGTTCTGCCATAGCTGATGCAGGCACCCGGCTCCACAGTTTTCACGTGAGAAACCACGCTGCGCAGGGACATCACCGGGCGCAGCTCCATGGGCACGTGCACCGGATAGTTCGGCTCCAGGCCGTACATAATGATGCCGATTCGCGCCAGTGTGGCACGGGGATTCGGCCGCGTCACGCTGGCCGCGCTGTTCATAAAGTGCAGGTGCTTGAGCGTGTGCCCCATTTCTGCCAGCTTGTCATACACGGCAACAATGAAATCCTCCTGCCCCTGGGTATAGGCCATGTCCTCTGCCTCCGGAGAATCTGCCACAGCAAAGTGGGTGTAGATACCCTCAATGGACAGCTTTTCCAGATCAAACAGCGGCAGCAACGGCACCTGGCGCAGTCCTCCGGAGAATCGCTGCGGAAGCCGATCCGACCCATACCGGTATCCAGCTTAATGTGACAGCGCACCGGCTGGTGAGCAAAGGACTGAAGCTGCTGGGCATAGGACAGGGACAAAACGCCCTGGATGATGTTGTTCCGCGCCAGCTCCGGTGCAAATTCCGGCGGCGTATAGCCCAGGATAAAGATTTCTCCATAGGGGCAGTATTTCCGCACGGAAAGCGCCTCTTCCAGATTCGACACGGCAAACCAGCGCACGCCCAGCTCCCACAGCTTCTGGCAGATGGCCTTGTCGCCGTGACCGTAGGCGTTGGCCTTTACCACAGCCATATAGGCGGTCTGCTTCGGCAGCATGGCCTGCACGGTTCTTACATTATGTTCCAGGGCAGACAGGTCAATTTCTGCCCATGCGCGATATCGCAGCTGCTGTTCCATTTCCATAAGTCAATCCCATTCCTTTTTTATCAGAACCTGTCTTTACAGTCATATCCTTGCAAAGACAGATTCTCAAAGCAGCCGGCCTTTCCGGTTTCTGGAAAATGTATCCTTTCCGGCTTGCATTTTTGTATAAAATATGGTATGATATTTGTAACGGTTCTATGCCGTCCGGTTTCTTTTTCCGACCGGCGGCAGGATGCCGATTCTCTTTAGTATAGCACAGAGGCCGCGAAAATGCAAGCAGGTTTTGTGAAATTGTTGAAAAAAGGAGAAAGAGCTATGTTCACGCAGGTGTTTGATACACACAGCCATTATACAGACACTGCCTTTGATTCGGATCGGGATGCGGTATTGCAGCACCTTCCGGAACAGGGCATTGTCCATGCGGTACTGGCTGGTACTACCGTAGAAGACAGCGCCCAGGGCATCCGCCTGGCAGAGCAATACGAGTACCTCTATGCCGCTGTCGGCATCCACCCGGAAACCGCCGGTGCACAGCCGGCCGACTATCTGGCGCAGCTGGAACAGATGGCAAAGCATCCGAAGGCAGTTGCCATCGGGGAAATCGGTCTGGACTATCACTATGACGGCTATGACCGGGATGCGCAGATTCACCTGTTCCGGGAGCAGCTGGATCTGGCAAAGCAGCTGGATCTGCCTGTCATTATCCATGCCAGAGACTGCACCGAGGACTATTTGCAGCAGCTACGGGAATTTCGTCCCCGGGGCGTTGTCCACTGCTTTTCCGGCAGTGCCGAGACGGCACGGGAGGTGCTGGCGCTAGGCATGTACATCGGGTTTACCGGAGTGCTCACCTTCAAAAACTCCAAAAAGGCGCTGAAAGCGCTGGCTGTTGTCCCGGAGGACAGGCTGGTGCTGGAAACAGACTGCCCCTATATGGCACCCGTCCCCTACCGGGGAAAGCGGTGTGACAGCACCATGATTCCCTATACCGCACAGGCGGCGGCGCTGGTGCGGGGCACAGATACCCAGACGATTCTGTCACAGACCTGCCGGAACGGCGAAGCCCTCTTCGGCATCCCGGCAGTTTCCGGAAAGGAGGCTTCTGCATGCAGGTAAAAGAAGCCGTTGCCGCCTGTCTGACACAGGCAGACGGACAGTTCTGCTCCGGCGCTGTCCTGGCCAAAAAGCTAGGAGTCAGCCGGAACGCCGTGTGGAAAGCAGTGCAGGCGCTCCAGAACGAGGGCTTTCCCATTGAAGCCCGGAAAAAGACCGGCTACCGCATTACCCAGGAGGCCGATCTTCTCACCGCCGACAGCGTCCGCCCCTATCTGCACACCCGGGTTCTGGGACACCCTCTGTATGTCCATCCGGAACTGGATTCCACAAACGCCCGGTGCCGGGATCTGGCACGGCGGGGCGCGGCACACGGCACCGTAGTTGCCGCAAATTCCCAGACCGCCGGACGGGGACGGCAGGGACGGCTGTTCTGCTCGCCGCCGGGGTCGGGGCTGTACTTTTCCGTTCTGCTAAAGCAGGCAGTCGCCCTCCAGGAAGCGCCTATGCTCACTGCCTGTGCTGCGGTGGCTGCTGCCAGAGCCATTGATGCCCTGTACAGCACCCACACCCAGATCAAATGGGTCAACGACCTCTATCTGGACGGAAAGAAGTGCTGCGGCATCCTCACCGAGGGAGAAGTGAGCCTGGAATCCGGCAAGCTGGAATGTGCCATTATCGGCATCGGCATTAACGTCCGCAACACCCAGAGCAGCCTGCCGCCGGAGCTGCACCCCATTGTCACCTCTCTGGAGGAGGCCATTCCCGGCTGTCAGGTGCGCCGCTCAGAGCTGCTGGCCGCCGTGCTGTATGAACTGGAAATCCTGCTGCCGGAGCTTTCCTTCCGGCGGTTCCTCCCGGAATACCGGGACCGCTCCTGCCTCATCGGAAAAACCGCGGAGATCACCATGGAAAACGGTGCCCGGAAAAAGGTGGCTGTGGTGGAAATCGCAGACGACTGCGGCCTTGTGGTACGGGATTCCTACGGCAATGTGGAAACTCTCCACGCCGGAGAAGTGCATATCGGTTCCGGCAATCTAAGCGATTCCTGAGAAGATGTATGAAAACCTATGGCAAATCCGGCAGCGCAAAAAAGGAGAAGCGGCCGGACTTTGCACCAACAAAGAAGGAGAATTTGTATGAAAAAAAGAATCTGTGACCTGGCCGCCGCACTGACCGCCGGCGTGTGCCTGTGCACAGGGCTGTCTCTGCCGGCTTCGGCAGTGAGTATGGATGAATTGGGAGATTATTCCACTGCCGCCGCCATTCAGTTAAACCGTGTACGGGCTTTTTGGGGGTTAAAACCATTTTATACAGTTTCTAAAGACTCTGCTCTTGCACAGGCAACATTAAAGCGTGCAATGGAATACCTTTCTACAAAATCCGATACCCGGCCGGACGGTTCTGATTGGTCTACTGTACTGGACGAATATAACGTTCCGTGTAACGAAGCAGTAGAATACCACGCATATGGCTATGATGATCCCAAAGATATGGTCAATGCCTGCGTCAAATCCCCTTCCTTGCTGGAAGACATTCTGAATGAAGACTACGAGTTTGCATATGTAGCCGCATCCTCCTACGAGTATGATTCTGTTGTTTACTGCATTACAATTATCGGAAACAGCGATGACATTCTTGACGATGCCGGCTTTGTAACTACACAAGGTGTCACCGGCGACGCAGATTATGACAGTGTTGTAGATATCAATGACGCTTTTATGACACTCCGCGCCTACTCCATGGTATCTGCCGGGGCTGAACTTCCCATGTGTAATTTGCAGCAGAAAAACTGCGACATTGACGGTGACGGCAGCATCACGCTCCAGGATGCCCTGAACATTCTCACCTATTATTCCTACGCTTCCGCCGGAAAGAGCATCCAGTGGAGCGACCTGCTGTAAACGCAGGCAGCTGTTTCCCGAAAGGAGAACTTCTATGAAAAAATGGATTGCAAGGCTGACCGCTGTGCTGACTGCCGGCATGTGTCTGTGTACAGGCCTGTCCCTGCCGGCCTCGGCGACAGACGCGGCCACGCTTCAACAGTATGAAACCGAAGTGCTGATTCAGGTCAACCGGGAACGGGCGGCCTATGGGCTTGATCCGCTGTACACCGCCGCCAGCATCCAGCTGGCCGCAGAAAGACGGGCAGTGGAATGCATCACCAGCTTTTCCCACACACGCCCCGACGGCACCAGCTGTTTTTCGATTCTGGACGATTACAATCTGTCCTGGTCTTATGTGGGAGAAAATATCGCCATGGGATATCCCACGCCCCAGGCCGTTGTAAACGGCTGGATGAATTCCGCCGGACACCGGGCCAATATCCTGAGCGAAAACTTTCAGTACCTGGGCGTAGGTGCTGCCGAAAACGGCGTCCTCTACTGGTCGCAGATGTTTATGAGCAGCTCCAAGCTGAGCGGAGCCTACATTCCCACGAAGCAGGGTGTCACCGGTGACGCAGACTATGACGGCGAGGTAGGCATCAATGATGCCTACCTGACCCTTCGTGCATATTCCGTGGTCTCTGCCGGCGCATCGCTCCCCATGAATGATCTGCAAAAATCCAACTGCGACATCGACCACGACAACACCATTTCCCTCCAGGATGCCTTGCGCATTCTCACCTACTATTCCTATATATCTGCCGGAAAGACGGTTTCCTGGAGCTCGATTTCCTGACAATTGTTCTGACTTTTGTCAGACTTTAGGCAATACCGCACAAAGATTGTGCGGCAGATGCGTCGTCAAATTTTTCGTCAGATGAAACAAAAAGCGGAGTGAATACTTGCTGTATTCACGAGCATTTTTGTGAAATATGACGAGAAATTTGCAAGCAGATGGCGTGCAAAGTCGCCAGACGCTCTTTGTGCGGTATTGCCTTTATAACAAAATTCTGCCCCGAAACGAGTTGTTCGCTTCGGGGCAGTTTTTTTGATGTGGTTGTTGTGGAAAACTGGAAGTTATCGCTTTTGTTTATCAACAAATATTGGTTTGCTACCATCATCAATTTCAAATGTATTACTTCCAGTTCGTATATAAACACTTCCTATTTCTGCATGAATATAAGGAATAATATCTCTGTCATAATTACATATTGTATTGATGGAAAACACAGAATGATTGCTTGAGTCGTTCATGTAAGCCTCATCTTCATTACCCGCTAAAAAACGCCATCCGCTATCTGGGTTGTCTTCATCTGGATCTTCTCGATACATATATCCTACTTTAAAACCGTCTTTTGTTATTCTGTCAGATACAATGCATCCTTCTCCATTTGGTTCGTTCCAATCAATTAATTTTTCTATGTTGATACTAAGAAAATCGTTGTTCTTTTTTCTCTCAAAAGACATGATGATTCACCTCTCCAAATTCCGATTTTTCTTCGTAAACATTATAGCATAACCAACAGAAAACGTCAACAAAAACGCCATGGCGTAAAATTTTTTCTATGCGCGCAATTTCCTTAGTCCTTCTTTTCCGGAAGAATGGTGAAGAAATGCTGTGCCAGGTGGTAGATCTCTCCCGGCTCCAGTTCGCAGTAACCGGTCTTTTCTGCCGGCATGTCCAGATTCGGCGCATCAATCATAGCGGTCATCGGCTCCGGGCAAAAATAGTGCTTTTCGCCCCGGTCGTTCCAGAGAATCCAGAAGTGATAGCCCTCTGAAACCTCATAGCCAATGCCCTTTCCGCTGGCGGTATCGGTCATGCGCACGCCCCGGAAAACAGAGCCGTCCGGCAGAACCAGTCTGGTAGCGGTGTACATGTCGTTGTCCACAACACGCTTTACCGGGCAGGCAGTTCCATTCCGGAAGGTGTTGTCGTAGTCATCCAGCAACCGGATTTCCCCTGTGGGCAGGCAGCGGTCGTTGAGGATCCAGCGCTCTGTAATCGGCACCTGAATCCGGATATCCTCTTCCTGTGCGCCGTCCACAAACGGAGCAGAAATGGTGGTGTGGGTTGCCACAGAAACCGGCAGCTTCTTCTGCGCCTGGTTGGTAATGGAAAAGCTGTATTCCAGACCGTTTTCACTCAGTGTAAAGCAGAATTCCGCAGTAAACGGCAGCGGAAAGTACTGGAAAAACGGATCGCTTTCGTTATAGACATAGCTGGTGCGCAGCCACGCAGCATCTGCATCTGCGGCATAAGAAACCACGGTATGGCAGCGCTTATGTAAAAAGCCGTGGATATGGTTGTGGAACGGTGCCTTTTCATTGACCGGAAGCTGGTATACGGCATCCGAAGTCCGCAGCACACCGTCTGCAAACCGATTCGGCAAATAAAGCGTGGGCAGTCCCCATACCTCGGCAGAAGCCTGAATGTCCTCCGGAGTGTTGTTTTCGTTCCAGCGGAAAAATTCCACGCCGTTCTTGTCATCATGGAGACGAATTACATTGGAACCGATGCCCGGTGCGATCAGCGCGGTGTAGCCTCCGGCCGTCAGGCGCATACATTCCATGCCCTTCCAATTCAATTTCTCTGCTGTATTCTTCATAGTTTTTGTTTCCTTCCTCTGTGCCGCCGGCACGGTTATTTCCATCCGCCATTTCGTGCGGTATTATTGTTATTATAACATAAATTTCGCTTCCTGTCCATACGTATTTCGAAAAAACCAGTGATAATCCATCACTTTGAACAGCTGCCGTTTCTTCTAAAAGCCTCCCCCTCTAGGGGTGACTCCACAC
>ERZ791840.1259-NODE-1259-length-13078-cov-2.868233_pt1 | contig 13078 bp, 9 predicted proteins | sample MGYA00510291_ERZ791840 | MGnify/ENA primary metagenome ERZ791840 (study PRJEB30046, sample SAMN00715256) | human gut metagenome | study: EMG produced TPA metagenomics assembly of the A metagenome-wide association study of gut microbiota in type 2... | reverse complement strand
GTTGCAGACAAAATCATAATGGCTGGGGGGGCCACGAATCACTGCGCCTAAGCAAATCACAGCATCATATTTGCCGCTTTTCGCCATTTTGGATGCAATCAGGGGAATTTCAAATGCGCCGGGCACCCATGCCACGTTGACATCCTCTTCCGCTACATCATGCCGCACCAGACCGTCCATCGCACCGCTCAACAGCTTTGCTGTGATAAATTCGTTGAATCTTGCCGCTACAATACCGATTTTAATCTGCTTCGATACCAGTTTACCTTCAAATGTTTTCATTTTTATTCCCTCTTTTCTTTCATTTTTTCTTTTATATTTCAGATTCTTTAATATTTCAGATAATGTCCCATGCGTTCCTGTTTTGTTTTCAGATAGAATAAATCATGTGTTGTTGCATCCATCTGGATCGGCACGCGCTCCGTAATTTCAATCCCAAATTCCTCCAGCTGATATACCTTATCGGGATTGTTGGTCAAAAGACGCATGCTTTTTACGCCCAGCTCACGCAGAATCTGTGCGCCGATATAGTATTCTCTCTGGTCGCCCTTGAAGCCAAGGGAAAGATTTGCTTCCAAGGTATCCATACCCTGCTCCTGCAATTCATAGGCGCGCAGCTTATTGATTAAGCCGATGCCGCGCCCCTCCTGCCGCATATAAAGCAGGATGCCGCGCCCTTCCTTTTCAATCTGCGTCATAGCAGCGGCAAACTGCTGTCCGCAGTCGCAGCGCTTCGAGCCGAGGATGTCGCCTGTGGCGCATGAAGAGTGTACACGTACGAGCACGGGCTCGTCCTCACGCCATTCGCCCTTCACGAGTGCCATGTGCTCCAGTCCGTTGCTCTGCTGACGGAACGGCACGAGGCGGAAGTGTCCCCACTCTGTAGGCATGTCTACCTCCTCGCCCACTTCGATTATCGACTCCTTCTTGAGGCGGTAAGCGATGAGATCCTTGATGGTGATGATGCGCAAGCCCCACTCCTCTGCCATCTTCTGCAGGTCGGGCATACGTGCCATTGTGCCGTCTTCGTTCATTATCTCCATGAGTGCGCCTGCCGGATAGAGACCTGCCAGGCGGCAGAGGTCGATGGCTGCCTCGGTGTGTCCGCAGCGGCGGAGCACACCGTTGTCCTGGGCGTAGAGCGGATTGATATGTCCTGGGCGACCGAAGGTCTGTGGTGTAGACGTTGGGTCGGCGAGTGCCTTAATGGTGGCAGCACGGTCGTGTGTTGACACGCCGGTGGTGCATCCCTCAAGTTTATCAATTGTAACGGTGAACGGTGTGCCAAGCATTGATGTGTTGTCGCTCACCTGATGTGGCAGGTCGAGCTCCTCACAACGCGAGAGGGTGATGGGGGCACAGAGCACGCCACGCGCGTTCTTCAACATAAAGTTCACCTTTTCAGGAGTTATCTTCTCGGCGGCGATGATGAGGTCGCCCTCATTCTCGCGGTCTTCGTCGTCAACCACGATTACGAACTGTCCGTCTTTAAAATCTTTTAGAGCATCTTCGATGCTACTCAGTTTGAAATCTCCCATATTATTTATTTGTTGATGAGTGTTATTATTATTCGTTATCTTACTATTATTGTTTCTAAAATATCGCCATTAAGTATATCGCTACCGATTGAGTATAGCGTTTATTCTGCTCATGATTATCTTGTTCTCGGTCTGCACCACCTTCAGGTCGCGCTGCAGACGCAAGCGATAGCGCCACATTCGCATGTAGAGCACGAAGCCGAGCGGTACGACGATGGCTGCCATGATATTCAGCCACTTGCGCTCGAAGGGGCGTGTATGGGCGCGCTCCGACATCACGGGGTACATGCTCAGATGGTTGATGATAGTGCGGTCGCGCGAGTTGCTGAGGTCTTCTATTATCTGCTCCAGCTGTGGCACAATGCGCTCCATCACGTTGTCGGGCTCGTACTTGAAGAACACCTTCACCCAACTTGGTGCACGTTTCAAACGATGCGTGTGCGAGTACTCGACTATCTCGTTGTTCATCTGCTGCAATTGTGCCAAGTCGTCGGCGTAGTGCGGATCGTTGATTACCACCTCCTTGCGATATATCGGGCGCTTGATGCGCAGACCGAAGAAGCGACGGAAGATGTCGGCGTACAAGTCGGCATTGAACACAACAGAGTCGTTGGTTGCCTTATATGTGAAGAACACCGCCATCGGCACGAGCACAGCGGGAGCAAGACTCTTGCCGAACCATATCGTCCACATACCGCTTCGCGCCATTCGATAGCCCGAGTTGTCGAGTATGTAGTAGAGGATGAAGACGAGCACCGAAATGAGCACCGGCAGACCCAAACCGCCCTTGCGTATGATGGCTCCGAGCGGCGCACCGATAAAGAAAAAGATGAGACACGACAAGGCGAGCGTTATCTTTGCCACCCATTCTATCTCGTGCTGACGTATCAGACGGTCGCCATCGCTGGTGATGAGCGACTTGAACTCGAGGTCGCTCTTGCGCGAGCCTACTCGGTTCAGGGCATAACTTATAGCGGTGCGCTTCTGTTGCGACGTGAGGTGAGCGTATGCTGTATCAACGTTATAGGCTGAGGTCGTGGCAAGTTGTAGGGCGCGAAGCGAGTCGTTCTTCGTAACCGAAGCGAGTCGATAGAACGTGAGTCGATCAGCAGCGTAGTAGTTGTTGCCGATACTATCGTACACTTGTTTCAGCGAGTCCATATCGTGAACTATCTGCGTGAAACTCTTGCCACGTGCGTCGTTGGATATCGACGAACCATCGCTCACATTAAAGTCGGAATCAAAGTCGAGCACGATATGCTTCTGCACAAACGACTCGCGACGATAGGGCACCGAAGCGCTGCCAGCCAACTCCTGCGACTGCATATTCTCAAACCATTCGCCACTCCACAACGTGAGCAGCAGGTGCTTCTTCTCGGCTGTCGACTGCAACATGCCCGAGTCGGCGAGTATTATCGCCTGGTCTTCGTACGACCCAGTCATGCGATAAATCATTATACCGTAAAGCTTACCCGTGTCCATATTCTTCTTCGACACGTAGAGGTTAGAGTTTGGTATGCCGTCGTAAAACACGCCTTCCGGTATTTCCAGTTCCGGACTCTTCTGCTTCATCGATATGAGCATCAAGGCGAGCTTGCGGTTGGCTTCCGGACCGATAGAGTTCTGAAAATAAATGGAGAGCACGCAGATAGCCACACTGATGGCTATGAGCGAACGAAACGCTTGCATGAGCGATATACCTGCAGCTTTTATAGCCGTCAGCTCTGAGCTTTCACCGAGATTTCCGAATGTTATAAGCGATGAAAGCAGAATGGCAAGCGGCATTGCTTGCGGCACAAGCATGAGTCCCATATGCCAAAAGAATTCGGCAAGCACGTCGACGGAGAGTCCCTTACCGATTAGCTCGTCGACATATTTCCACAGAAACTGCATCATCAGTACAAATTGACAGATGAAGAACGTTCCTATGAACAAAAGACCGAACTGCTTTGCAATGAAGATATCTAATTTCTTTATACGAAACATCGTGAGCGTTTTTACCTTATTATATATAGGTAGACTGTTCCACCAGTGCACTACATACAAGAGGTTAAATATATGTATGCTTTTTTATGCTGCAAAATTAGCATAAATATTTCATATACTCCACGAAATTAAATGATTTTAGTATTTTTACACTGCCGGAGTAGTCCACTCCTACCCTACACGCCACACTTACGACGCAAACGCTCGAAGTTGCTCGTCCATATATCCTCGAGCCAGTCTTTATCGCCATCGTCTGTAAAATCGGTAACGCTGAGCATGTATCCACCCGTCAGACTACACTTCTCCATACGTATCTCTACATACGATCCGTCGGTTTCGTCGTCCCAACTCCAGCGTATGCGTCCGTATTTCTCAACCACGCTGACCGTTGCCATTCGTACTTCGTGGTGGCGGTGGGCATCGCCCCATGCGCAGGTGAGTTGGTCGCCATCGAGCGTCACGCTATCGGCTATCCACTTCTGCAAACCCGAATCGGTACCGATAAGCTGCCAAATGATATTCTTCGAGGTTGAGTTTAGGAGGTGTTCTACAGTGATTTTGTTTTTCTCCATAGTTGTTGTTTTAGTAGTTAAGCCCTTAGGAAGGCCTGTATTTTTTGCAAAGATAGGGAAAAAGATAAAGAAAATGCACTTTGTTGTGATTTTTTTTGCAAAAAGTTTTGGCGATTAACAAAAAAGCATTACCTTTGCACCCGCAATCAAGAACGATGGCGGGATAGCTCAGCTGGTTAGAGCGCATGATTCATAATCATGAGGTCCCCAGTTCAATCCTGGGTCCCGCTACAAAGAACGAGTTAAAGATTAAGTCTTTAACTCGTTTTTTGTATCTAAATCAATAAAACATATTTAACACAACTTTTTCCGCATTTTTTCTACAATTTACACATTATATTATTGGTTTTTAGTACCTTTGCATTGATTTTGAAAAATTACACGCAAGACGGAATAGCAAAGCCATATTGACGTTCGCACGTGTAACAAAATCATACAACAACAAGGTAAAAAGGATAATCAACAATAATAAAAAGAAATCATGGCTGGAACAAAAAAAATCAAGACCGCGCTTATCTCCGTATTTCATAAGGATGGTCTCGACGAGCTCCTGAAGAAGCTCAACGAAGAAGGTGTTAAATTCCTCTCTACTGGTGGTACACAAGCATTCATCGAAAAGCTTGGCTACGAATGTCAGTCGGTAGAAAGCGTAACATCTTACCCATCAATCCTTGGTGGACGTGTCAAGACTCTGCACCCACGCATCTTCGGTGGCATCCTCGCTCGCCGCGACAATGAAGGCGACCGCCAGCAGATGGCTGAATACGCCATCCCCGAAATCGACCTCGTCATCGTCGACCTCTACCCATTCGAGCAGACTGTAGCAAGCGGTGCTTCCGATGCCGACATTATCGAAAAGATAGACATAGGCGGCATCTCGCTCATCCGTGCTGGTGCTAAAAACTTCAACGACGTGGTCATCGTTCCGAGCAAGGCTGAATACAAGCTTCTCCTCGACATCCTCAACACTAATGGTGCTGAGACCTCTCTTGAGGAGCGCAAGATGTTCGCTGAGCGTGCGTTCGGCGTAAGCAGCCATTACGACACAGCCATCCACGCTTGGTTTGCAAAGTAAACTCAAAACTCATAATTCAAAACTCAATAAATGGGATTTTTTTCATTCAGACAGGAAATTGCGATGGACCTCGGCACTGCCAACACCATCATCATCTGCGACGATAAGATCGTTGTTGATGAGCCGTCGGTAGTGGCACTCGATCGTCGCACAGACAAAATGATTGCTGTCGGCTCGAAGGCAAAGATGATGTATGAGAAGACTCACGACAACATCCGAACCATTCGCCCACTCCGCGATGGAGTCATCGCCGACTTCTCAGCATGTGAACAGATGATGCGCGGACTCATAAAGATGGTACACTCTGGCAGCCGACTCTTCACCCCGTCGCTGCGTATGGTTATCGGCGTTCCTTCAGGTTCTACCGAAGTGGAATTGCGCGCCGTACGCGATAGTGCTGAGCACGCCGACGGACGCGACGTGTACCTCATCTTCGAGCCTATGGCAGCTGCCATAGGCATCGGCATCGACGTGGAAGCACCAGAGGGCAACATGATTGTAGACATAGGTGGCGGCTCAACAGAGATTGCTGTAATCTCGCTCGGCGGCATCGTGTCGAACAACTCTATTCGCACTGCCGGCGATGACCTCACAGCCGACATTCAGGAGTATATGTCACGCCAGCACAACGTGAAGGTTTCGGAGCGTATGGCTGAGCGCATCAAGATACACGTCGGCTCGGCTCTCACTGAGCTTGGCGACGATGCACCGGAGGACTTCATCGTTCACGGACCGAACCGCATCACTGCGCTCCCTATGGAGGTGCCGGTATGCTATCAGGAGATTGCACACTGCCTCGACAAGACTATCGCAAAGATCGAGAACGCTGTGCTCTCTGCTCTTGAGAACACACCGCCTGAACTCTATGCCGACATCGTGAAGAATGGTATCTATCTCAGTGGTGGCGGTGCTCTGCTGCGTGGTCTCGACAAGCGTTTGCAGGAGAAGATCAACATTCCGTTCCACATCGCCGAAGATCCGTTGCACAGCGTAGCAATCGGTGCGGGTGTGGCTCTGAAGAACATCGACCGCTTCTCATTCCTGATGAGATAGGCTAAAAGTAAAAGAGTAAAAAAGTAAAAGAGTAAAAAGCTCTTGACAGTAAATAACTTTTAAAGGTAAAAAGGTAAAAAAGTAAAAGAGTAAAAAGAGCAGGAAAGGTTATACGCCCTCTGCTTTTTACTTTTTTACTCTTTTACTTTTTTACTTTTCAATTATGCGCAACCTATTAGATTTCCTTTCACGCCACAACCACTGGTTCGTCTTCCTCTTGCTTGAGGTAGTGAGCCTCACACTGCTGTTCAAGTACAACAGCTATCAGGGCAGTGTGTGGTTTTCATCGGCTAATGCCGTAGCAGGCAAGATGTACGAATGGGACTCGTCCGTGAAGCAATACTTCGCCCTCACCGAAGTGAACCGCCAACTCACCGACCGCAACATATACCTCGAACGCGAAGTGGAGATGCTGCGCGAGCAGGTGAAGAAGTCAAACAACGACACTACCCTCGTCGAACGACTGCAACAGAACATCATGCGCGACTACGAGACCATACCGGCAAAGGTCGTCAGCTCGTCGCTCGACAAGGCTAACAACTTCATCACCATAGATAAAGGCAGTGCCGACGGCGTGCGCAAGGACATGGGCGTGGTGTGCGGACAGGGCATCGTGGGTATCGTCTATCTATGCAACGAACACTACTCGGTGGTTATCCCTGTGCTCAATGAGCAGTCGAACATCAGCTGCACCATACGCGGACGTGGCTACTTCGGCTACCTGCGCTGGCATGGTGGTTCGCCCGAAACGGCATACGTAGAGGACATACCACGCCATGCACACTTCCGACTGGGCGACTTCATCGTGACATCGGGCTACTCCTCGGTGTTTCCACCGGGCATCATCGTCGGACGCATCAAACATGTGTACAACTCCGAGAACGGACTCTCCTACCGTCTCAACATCGCTCTGTCGACCGACTTCTCACGTCTGCGCGACGTGAGCGTCATCAACGACCGCGAGATGGACAAGAAACTTGAATTACTGCGTGCTGCCGAAGACTCCATCAAGGCACGCCAATAAATATATAGAAGAAACAAATGAGCCTGAACTTCCTTAGAAACATAGTATTCATCATAGTGCTGCTGCTTGCACAGACGCTGCTACTCAACCATATCAGCGTCTTCGGATGCGCCACACCGCTACTCTATGTCTACTTCGCACTGACCGTGCAACGCGGCGAAGCGAAGTGGGCTACGCTGCTTTGGTGCTTCTTTATGGGTCTGTTGGTGGACATCTTCACCAACACACCGGGCGTAGCAGCTGCCTCAATGACGCTCGTGGGCTTCTTGCAACCCTACGTTGTCGAACTATTCGCGCCACGCGATAGTGCCGACGACCTCCGTCCGTCCCCCTTCACCTTCGGCTCAAGCAAATACACCAATTACACCATCATCCTCGTACTCATCTATTGTTTCACATTCTTCTCGCTCGAAGCCTTCAATCTGTACAACTGGGGACAATGGATTGCTTGCATCGTGGCAAGCACCATCATCACCGTCGTATTGATTTTGGTGATAGAGTACTTCAGAAGTAAAAGATAGAGCACAGCAGAAACTGTAAGTAGAGAACATTATTAGTAGTAATCGGTAACATCAGTAGTAGGAAATGAGCAATTATAACCTTGAGAAACGGCGCTACGTAATCGCTTTCGTGGCAACGGCTATTGTCGTTGTCTACATCGTGCGTCTCTTCACGCTGCAGCTGCTTAGCGACGACTACAAGAAGAACGCCGACTCCAACGCCTTCCTCAAGAAAATCGAATACCCTTCGCGTGGTGCCATCTACGACCGCAACGGCAGACTGCTCGTGTACAATCAGCCGGCTTACGACATTATGGTCGTGATGAACGAAGCAAAGGGACGCATCGACACGCTTGAGTTTTGCCACGCGCTTGGCATCACGAAAGAGTTCTTCATAAAGCGCATGAACGACATTAAGGACTACTCGAAGAACCCTGGCTACTCGCGCTTCACGCAGCAGCTCTTTATGAGTCAGCTCCCTTCGGAGGAGTTCAGCTTCTTCCAAGAAAAGATATTCCGCTTCCCTGGTTTCTACGTGCAGCAGCGCAGCATACGCCAATACCAATCGAAGGTGGGCGCGCATATCCTCGGCGACGTGGCTGAGGTGTCGCCCTACGACATTGAGGAGGATAGCTACTATCAGCCTGGCGACTACATCGGCAAACTCGGTGTGGAGAAGTCGTACGAGAAACAGTTGCGTGGCGAAAAAGGAGTGCAAATTCTGCTGCGCGACGCTCGCGGACGCATACAAGGCAAGTACATGGACGGCAAGTACGATCGCAAACCGATTGCCGGCAAAGACCTCACGCTCGCCATTGACGAGAAGCTGCAAGCATTGGGCGAACGTCTCATGGAGGGCAAGATAGGCTCTATCGTGGCACTCGACCCTCGTACGGGCGAAGTGCTCTGCATGGTGTCGGCTCCGAGCTACGACCCACGTATCATGGTGGGACGTGCACGCGCTAAGAACCACCGCGCACTGGCTAAAGATGCGTGGAAACCACTCCTCAACCGCTCCATCATGGGTATGTATCCGCCCGGCTCCACGTTCAAGACATCGCAGGCTCTTACGTACATGACGGAAGGCATCATCACACCGGGCACAGCGTTCCCCTGCAGCCACGGCTTCTACTATCGCGGTCTGCACGTAGGCTGCCACTCACATGCCGCTCCTATCGCTCTTGTCGATGCCATCAGCACCTCGTGCAACTCCTACTTCTGTTGGGGTCTTTACTACATGATTGGCAACCGCTCGAAATACAAGACTCCGTATAACGCCATGAACACGTGGCGCGACTATATGGTGTCGATGGGCTTCGGCTACAAGCTGGGCATCGACCTGCCTGGCGAGAAGCGCGGCATGATTCCGAACGCCGACTATTACGACCGCAACTATCGTGGCTCGTGGAACGGTCTGACTATCATCTCTATATCTATCGGCCAGGGCGAGGTGACGCTCACTCCGCTACAGATAGCCAACCTCGGTGCCACCATCGCCAACCGCGGCTACTACTACCGACCACACGTGGTGCGCAAGGTGCAAGGCGAACCGCTCGACACCATGTACACCCACCGCCACTACACAATGGCATCACGCCGAGCCTACGATTACGTGGTAGCAGGTATGCGCTCCTCAGCCATAAAGGGTACGTGTAAAGCTCTCTCACGACTGCCGTTCGAGGCATGTGGCAAGACGGGTACGGCGCAGAACCACGGACGCGACCACTCCGTGTTCATGGGCTTCGCACCGATGGCCAACCCGAAGATAGCTATCGCCGTGTACGTAGAGAACGGCGGATGGGGTGCCGACTTCGGTGTACCTATCGGCGGACTGATGATGGAACAGTATCTTACGGGCAAGCTATCGCCTGCTGCCGAGGCGCAAGCCGATGCCATGCAGGCACGACGCATTGGCTACGGTCCGAGATTCTCTCAAAAGTAAAAAAGTAAAAGAGTAAAAAAGTAAAAAGCTTAGAAAGGCTTAAAGAGGCTTAGCAAAGGCTTAAAGAGGCTTAGCAAAGGCTTAAAGAGGCTTAGCAAGGCTTATAAACTAAAAATAATGATAAACGACAAACCACAAAGCATTTGGTCGCAGGTCGACTGGCTGACCATTGGCCTGTACATAGCACTGATGCTCTTCGGATGGTTGAGCATCTGCGGTGCGAGCTACTCCTTCGGCGACAACGATTTGCTGTCGCTCGACACACGCTCGGGTATGCAGATTCTATGGATTGGCACGAGTATCTGTCTCGGTTTTTTCATACTGATGATGGACTCGCGCTTCTTCGACACGTTCTCGTTCATCATCTACGGTGTGCTGCTCCTGCTGCTCTTTGCCACCATCTTCAACCCTCACGACATCAAGGGTTCCCACTCGTGGCTCGTCATCGGTCCGCTACGCTTGCAGCCTGCCGAGTTCGGCAAGTTTGCAACCGCACTTGCGCTCGCCAAGCTGATGAGCACCTACGGCTATAACATACAACGCTGGAAAGACTTTGCAGCGGCTTGCGCCGTGGTGCTCGTGCCCATGCTCTGCATCGTGGGTCAGCGTGAGACGGGCTCTGCACTCGTCTATCTCACATTCTTCCTCATGTTCTACCGCGAGGGAATGCCTGGCAGCATCCTCTTCACGGGCGTAGCGATGGTGCTCTACTTCGTTGTGGGCATCAAGTACGAGGGCATTCTGCTCTTCGACACACCTACATCGGTGGGCAAGTTCGTGGTACTGCTGCTCGTACAACTGTTCGTGGCAGGCATGGTGTACAACTATGTGCACAACCGTAAGCACACCAATACAATCATCGGCTATAGTCTGGCGCTCACCACTATAGCCATTCTCTTCGACGTGTACGTCATTCCGTTCGACGTGACGTGGGTGCAGCTCGGTATGTGTCTTGCGCTGTTCCTCTATCTCCTCTACCACGGACTGCGTACGCGACTTCCGCAGTACTTCTTTATTCTGGCGTTCGCCGTCGGTTCGGTGGTGTTCTTCTACTCTGCCGACTACGTGCTGAACAACGTGATGGAGCCTCATCAGCGTGTGCGCATCAACGTGCTGCTCGGACTCGACGAAGACCTTGCCGGTGCCGGCTACAACGTTCATCAGAGCGAGATAGCCATCGGTTCGGGCGGACTCAAAGGCAAAGGCTTCCTCAACGGCACGCAGACCAAGCTGAAGTTCGTGCCCGAGCAAGACACCGACTTCATCTTCTGCACAGTAGGCGAGGAGGAGGGTTTCATCGGTTCGGCAGGCGTGTTGCTGCTGTTCCTCGTCCTCATACTCCGTCTGCTTGCGCTTGCCGAGCGACAACCCTTCGCCTTTGGGCGCATATACGGCTACTGTGTGGCATCGGTGTTCCTCTTCCACGTGTTCATCAACGTGGGCATGGTGTTAGGCTTAACGCCTGTCATCGGTATCCCGCTACCATTCTTCAGCTACGGCGGATCGTCACTATGGGGATTCACCATCCTGCTGTTTATATTCCTCAGTATAGACGCAAAGCGCAATATGCTCAAGGCTTAGGTTACATTTTATTTATAAATATAATGTCAGTGGTATCATAAATAAAGCGATATGCAAATCATTAGTTGGATTTACATATCGCTATTTATTTAATACTTAGTGTTGGTTATTTTTGTAGGCTGCGAAGCTTTGGATAATCTACACCTTCCTGAATAGTCCAGATATTATCGAAGTCCCAACCCTGGAATGATGCCTGCTGCTTCATCTGCTTTGTGGTCAAAGCACCTGTTTTCCCAGAAATCTTTGTTTTCTCAGAGTCGTAGTAGCTGTTTGAGTAACTGTAAGCAATAGGATACACTTTGTCCATGTTAGTACTATATATCGTACCTGCGAAATAACATTTTTCAGCACCTTCTCCAATGCCATAAGTATCTGGATACGAGCCCTCAGCTTTTACGTTTGCTATGGAGTAGCAGTTTTCAATAGAGCATGATCCATACTTAAAACCCAATATACCTCCAACTTCATCATCGGTTGCTATTATGTTACCTGAAGAAGCACACTGACTAATGATTGAAGAGTTATAGTAATTGTCATTGTTACGTCCCACAATACCTCCAACATATTGATATCCACTGATATCACCAGTTACCATACAGTTTTCAATATTTCCATAGGATAAGTTTCCGCAAATACCTCCAACACGACTTCCTCCAGTTATACCTTTCTTGCTTATGTTTACGAAAAGGTTTGATACACTTGCTCTTTTATTATCAGAGGAGCCTTGGATATTTGCAAATAGTCCTACATTACTAATCGAACTTAAGCTTATCCAAAGACCCTTTATGGTGTGCTTTTTGCCATCGAACTTACCTGTAAAATCCTTAATTGGTGTCCAACCTGATGAGTTAGAATTAAGATAAGAAGAAAGGTCGATGTCTTTGCTAAGTTCGAAGCAAGCACTTGGGAAATTGCGAACTTCGTCGAGTTGCGCTGCTGTAGCTATTATATAAGGATCTGTTTCTGTGCCATTACCTGCTTCAAACTTAGGATTGTCAGATTTCTTCTGCTTAACCGAAACACTCGTTGAACCTTCAGAGTTCTCAAATTCGATAATGCCACTTCTTTCTGTATTTATATAATTGGGGGTTGCGGTCACATTGAAGCCTTTCGCCGTCGCTTGCACTTTACACCAGTCCGGGTGTGACTTTACTGTAACATTTGTCGGGTTTACAAATGTTAGTTCTTTTGTCAGATCTTCATCAGCATCAAACTCAATAGAACTTTCTGTAAACTTAGGGGCTAAAACAAAAGGAGCCTGACACTTTATGGTGTATCCAATAACACCGCCAGACGTTCCTGCAATCTCGCTTACAACATATAGCCGAGCATAACGATAAGAATAAGAATAAGAATAATTATCATCACAATATCCGTTTTCCACTCTTCTTACAACATATCCATCACCAGGATTTACTGCAACAGAACGATTCCATCCATCTTGTGGTATAGCGGTAACATTTCCCAATCCTTTCATCTTACCCAATGAAACGAATGAGTAATTATAATCATTTCCCACAAAATTATACGCGCTATTGATTTGTATAGTACCAAAACCGTTTATATCGACCCTCTTATTCTCGTCATCTCCAATCATTATATTCAGAGTAACTGTTCCTGTAGGGTCTGGCAAATTCTTGTCAGGATTGATTACTACACCACCATTATCATTTTCAGCATCATCGTCTTTGCTACAAGACGAGAAGATAAGCGCACCGAATGCTACACACAATAAAAATAAGTACTTGTTAAGGCTCACCCGATAAACCAGGGGGATTAAGCATATAGCTTTGTAAGTCTGAAAAGA
>ERZ791840.1249-NODE-1249-length-13159-cov-8.748321_pt1 | contig 13159 bp, 8 predicted proteins | sample MGYA00510291_ERZ791840 | MGnify/ENA primary metagenome ERZ791840 (study PRJEB30046, sample SAMN00715256) | human gut metagenome | study: EMG produced TPA metagenomics assembly of the A metagenome-wide association study of gut microbiota in type 2... | reverse complement strand
TCATCCGCTACACCGCCGATGAGCAGTACCCCTGGGAGTACAGTTGGGTGGGCTTCAACGGTGCCTGCGCCCACAAGCTGGCAGCCCAGCTGCCCTTTACCGACGACGCCCCCGTACACCACACCAGCGACCCGGACGGCATGCGCGCCGCCCTGGCTAACATCTACTCCTCCCGCGGGCTGCAGCCCCAGGACGAGGCCGCCATGGTGGGCTACCTGTATCTCTTCATCGCCGCGCTGATGAAGGAGACCAGCGTCGGCAAGCCCCACACGGCATCCTCCTCCAGCCAGTATGTGCTCAACGCCATCAAGTACATCCAGTTCAACTACTACCACGACATTTCCATCGATGATGTGGCAAAAAGCGTGGGCGTGTCCCGCAGCCACCTGTACCGGGTGTTCATGCTCAACGTGGGCAAAAGCCCCATCGACTACCTCACCGAGTACCGCATCAACGAAGCCTGCAAGCTGCTGCGGGCGGGCAATCTGTCCATTGCCGAGGTGGCCGTGTCGGTGGGCTTCTTCGACCAGTTCTATTTCTCGCGGGTGTTCAAGCGCGCCAAGGGCGTGCCGCCCAGCAAGTATTTCGCATCCCAGACCGATGCCCCGGCTGTGCCCGCATCGGACGACCACCAGTAAAGGAGACCCTTCATGCCCCTACAGAAGAACCAACTCCTCACCCTGCGCATCGAGCGGCTGTCCAGCGACGGCAGCGGTGTGGCCCACAGCCCGGACGGCGAGGCCGTGTTCATTCCCGGCGCTGCCCCCGGCGACAAAGCCCGGGTGCGCATCGTCAAGGACTGCAAGCGCTACGCTTTCGGTATTCTGGACGAGGTGCTCACCCCCTCGCCCGACCGCATCCCGGTGGACTGCACTGTGGCCGGCCCCTGCGGCGGCTGCAGCCTGCGCCACCTGAGCTACGAAGCCGAGCTGCGCGCCAAGCAGGAGAATGTGGCCGATGCCTTTGCGCGCATCGGCGGACTGGAGGTGCCGGTGCTGCCCATCCTGCCCTCGCCGGAAACCGACCGCTACCGCAACAAGGTGCAGTTCCCGGTGGGTCTGAACAAAAACGGGCATCCCTGCATCGGTTTCTACGCAGGCCGCACCCACCGCATCGTCCCCTGCCCGGACTGCCGCCTGCAGCCCGGCGTACTGAACGACATCGGCAATGCGCTGTGCGCCTTCTTTGCCGAAAAGGGCATCCAGCCCTACGACGAGACTTCCGGCAGGGGGCTGGTGCGGCATATCTTTTTGCGGCGGGGCTACCACAGCGGGCAGATCATGGTGTGTCTGGTCTGCACCCGCCCGAAGCTCCCCCACGCCGAAGAGCTGTGCGCCCGGCTGACCGGGCAGTTCGGGGACATCGCCACCATCCTGCTCAATGTCAACAGCAAGAACACCAACGTCATCCTCGGTGCCGAGACCCGTACCCTGTACGGCCCGGGCTTTATTGAGGACACCCTGTGCGGCGTACCGGTGCAGCTGGGGCCGCTGTCCTTCTATCAGGTCAACACCGCTGCCGCCGAGCGGCTTTACGGCGTTGCCGCAGACTATGCCCGGCTCACCCCGGACGACCTGCTGCTGGACCTCTACTGCGGCATGGGCACCATCGGCCTGTCCATGGCCGACCGCTGCCGGGAGCTGGTGGGCGTGGAGATCGTGCCCGAAGCCATCGACAGCGCCAAGGCCAATGCCGCCCGCATGGGCAAAACTGTGGCCGCAAAGAGCCGCTTTTTCTGCGCCGATGCCGGGCAGGCGGCCACCCGCCTTGCCGCCGAGGGTCTGCACCCGGACGTGGTGATGCTGGACCCGCCCCGCAAGGGCTGCGATGAAGCCACCCTCTCCGCCGTGGTGCGCATGGCCCCCCGCCGGGTGGTCTACGTCAGCTGCAACCCCGCCACCGCCGCAAGAGACGCGGCTTGGCTGGAGCAGAACGGCTATCACGCCGAGAAAGTGCAGCCGGTGGACCTGTTCCCGAGGACACGGCACGTCGAATGTGTCATTGCACTTTCCAAGGGTGAGATCGACTCCAAAAAAGTCCGTGTAGAGTTCTCCTTGGAGGGCATAGACACTTCAGGATTGCAAAAGGGTGCGACTTATCCTGAAATCAAAGCCCGCGTGTTGGAACAAACTGGACTGAAGGTATCTTCCCTGTATATCTCGCAGGTCAAGCAGAAATGCGGTCTGGAGGTACGAGAGAACCACCATAAGGCGAAGTCCGAAAATACGAAGCAGCCCCAGTGTCCGAAGGAGAAAGAGGATGCGATTGTGGAGGCTTTGAAGCATTTTCAGATGATATGATTTACAGTATGTCCGTCTGGTTTTCAGGCGGGCATTTTCTTTTGCCGGAATATGGTGTTTCCACTTTTATCGTGGTACAATAGATGCAAGAATCATTTTTCAGGAAAAGCAGTCTTCCGTCCACTTTATGGGACACCCATTGTTGTAAAATCAGGATGTCCACCTATCACAAAAAATAAGGAGCAACTCATGCCAAACGATAAGATCACCGCCGTAGGTGCCAATATTGCCGAAAAAGCCGCCATGATCTGGAACGTAGCCGATATGCTGCGGGGGCCGTTCAAGCCCCACGAGTACGGTCTGGTCATTCTGCCCATGACCGTGGTGAAGCGGTTCCACGACTGCCTGCTGCCCACCCATCAGGCAGTGCTGGACACCTACGAAAAGGTGAAAAAGCTGCAGGTCATCGACGGCTTTTTGCAGAAGGCCTCCGGCTACCAGTTCTATAACACCAGCCGGTTCACCTTCGAGACCCTGCTGGCAGACCCGGACAACATTGAGTCCAACTTCCGGGATTACCTGTCCGGCTTTTCTGCCAACGCACAGGACGTGCTGGCAAAGTTCGACTTTGACAACATCATCAAGCGGATGGTAGAGAGCAACACCCTCTACCTCGTCATCAAGGAGTTCGGCTCCGAGAAGGGCTATCTCGGCCCGGACAAGATCAGCGCGGTGGACTGCGGCTACATCTTCGAAGACTTGGTGCGGCGATTCTCCGAAAGCTTTGGCGAGGAAGCCGGAGCCCACTTCACCAGCCGGGATATCATCTACCTGATGACCGACCTGCTGCTGTCCGAAGCCGACCTCGATACCAGCAGCATGACCGTTTACGATATGGCGATGGGAACCAGCCAGATGCTGAGCTGCATGGAGGAACGCATCCACGAGCTGAACAGCGACATTGAGGTGACCTGCTTCGGGCAGGAGTTCAACCCCTCCACCTTTGCCATCGCCAAGGCGGACATGATGATCCGGGGCGGCGACCCCAACAATATGCGGTTCGGTGACACTCTGTCGGAGGATCAGTTCCCCGGGTTCACCTTCCAGTACATCATCTCCAATCCGCCCTTCGGCATTGACTGGAAGCGGGAGCAGAAGGCGGTGGAAGCCGAAGCCGCCCGGGGCGAGATGGGGCGTTTTGCCCCCGGTCTGCCCAAGATCAGCGATGGCCAGCAGCTTTTTGTGCTGAACGGCCTTGCCAAGCTGGCAAACAAGGGCAAGATGGCCATTATCCAGAACGGCTCTCCCCTGTTCAGCGGCGATGCCGGCAGCGGGCCCAGCAACATCCGGCAGTACATTCTGGAAAACGACTGGCTGGACTGCATTATCCAGCTTTCCACCGATATGTTCATGAACACCGGCATCTCCACCTACATCTGGGTGCTCAGCAAGGATAAGCCCGCCTACCGCGCGGGCAAGGTACAGCTTATTGACGCCAGCCACTGCTTTGAACCCCGCCGCAAGAGCATCGGCACCAAGCGCAACGACATCACCGATGCCTGCCGGGAGCTGATCGTCACCGCCTACGGCGAGTTTGCCAACGGCAAGGTGTACGGCGACAAAAACGGCATCTACTGCGAGAGCAAGGTGTTCGAGAGCGTGGAGTTCGGCTATAACAAAATCGTGGTGGAGCGCCCCCAGCGGGACGAGGCAGGCAACATCCTCCTGAAACGTGGCAAGCCTGTGCCGGACACCAGCCTGCGGGACACCGAAAACGTACCGCTGGTGCAGGATATTGACGCCTACTTTGCCCGGGAAGTTCTGCCCTACGCCCCCGACGCATGGATCGACCACAGCAAGACCAAGGTGGGCTACGAGATTCCCATGACCCGCTATTTCTACGAGTATCAGCCGCCGGAAGCCGTGGAGGATATCGTGGCACGCATCACCGCACTGGAACAGGATATCTCCGCCGGGCTGGCAGAGCTGTTCCATAAAGAAAGTTAAAGCTTTCAAAGATTGTTAAGAAATCCAGTATGTTCGTTTTTTGCACATACTGAAATGAACTTGTTCACTTTTTGAACAAGTTCATAGAAAGGATTTTAAGATGGATAAAGCCAACCGCAAAAGTATGATTAAAGTTCGTGGTGGATTTAGTGAGGATATGGGATTCAATCCATGTAATACTCAACCGCAGACCGATGAATTTGATCATCGAACCCGAACCTTCATCAGTAATAGCCTTTACGATTTTCTTCAAATTGTATTTGAACACGAAGTCGAAACGCGTAACTTACGCTATGGCTCATCTGATCAAAATCTTTCTACCGTTTTCTGCAAGGATTTAATTCAAAATGTTTTTGCAGATAATAACCATCTTCCAATAGGTTATCGGTATAATTGGGAAGATCTTTATTCCCGTATTGAAAAAGTTATAATGGAAGCTCCCTACAACGAAGTCTTAGATTTGCTTTGGTATATTTGTTACTGGTTATCAGTTGCTACCAACAAATGTTTTAACATCTTTCAAAAGTGGTTTAATGATCTTTTTGAGAGAGAGTATGTCGGCTATCGTTTTGTCGCAGGCAAAATCGTTCCCATAACCGACAAAATTGAAATGCAGGAAATTGAGGAAGCTTGTCAGACTCCCTTCGAGGGTGCACGAATCCAGCTTCAAAAAGCACTTGGTTTTCTGTCCGACCGTGAACATCCCGACTACAAGAATTGCATCAAGGAAAGTATCAGTGCCGTAGAATCTGTATGCGAAACCATCGTAGGTTCTGACGATGGTGCCACCCTTGGCAAGGCTGTAAAGCATTTGGAAGAGCACGGCCTTAAAATTCACCCCAGTCTCAGAGAGAGCATCAGTAAATTATACGGGTATGCCTGTGACCAAGGTGGTGTCCGCCATGGCGAGGGAGAAACCGAAAGCACCGTCACCTTTGAAGAAGCAAAATTCATGATGGTTACCTGTAGTGCAATCGTCAACTATCTGGTTTCTGAGTACGGAAAGCATGGTGCAGAGAATGCGTAAAATGAAAGACAGCGGTATTGAATGGATCGGGGAGATCCCGGAGGGGTGGGAAGTCGGTCAAATTGGACAACTTTATTCCGAACGTCGCACTAAAGTCAGCGACAAAGACTACCCGCCGCTTTCTGTTACCATGAAAGGCATTCTCCCTCAGCTGAGCACTGCCGCCAAAACAGACGCTCATGATGACCGCAAACTCGTATGTAAAGGTGACTTTGCCATCAATAGTCGCTCTGACCGTCGCGGTTCCTGTGGTATTTCTGAGCAAGATGGTTCTATTTCCTTAATCAATACTGTTTTGCAACCTCGCGGAGAAATGAACCCCGGATACTATAATTGGCTCTTTCATACGTCTATGTTTGCCGATGAATTTTATAAATGGGGGCACGGAATCGTTGATGATTTATGGACAACCGGTTGGTCTGACATGAAGAAAATCGGTGTTCCAGTTCCCAGTAAATGCGAGCAAAAGCAACTTGCAGAGCACTTGAATTTTGAATGTTCCAATATTGATACTATCCTTTCCAAGACCCGTTCCAGCATCGAGGAATACAAAAAGCTCAAGCAGGCAGTTATTACGCAGGCTGTTACCAAAGGCGTGCGCGGTGAGCGGGAGATGAAGGATAGCGGCAATCCATGGTTTGGACAAATCCCAACAGATTGGAAACTTAGCCGTGTCGGTTTGCACTTTTCTATTATTCTGGGCAAAATGCTATGCAATGCACCGCTCAATGATACTTACACTCTTGAACCATATTATTGTGCTGCTGATGTTCATTTTGATGGTGTGGCTGATGGAGAGCGAAAAAAGATGTGGTTCAGCCCTATCGAAAAAGATTTATATCGTGTTTCGGTCGGAGATTTGCTGGTTGTTGAAGGCGGTGCCGGTGCTGGTGGAAGCGCAATTGTTGAAAATCAGGATTCCTACACTTACATTCAGAACTCCATTATGATTGTTCGTAGCAAGGGGAATACCGACAGCCGTTACTTGCGATATCTGTTGGAGTTTCTTGTTAAGCAAGGATATATTGATATTGTCTGTAACAAGGCAACTATCCCTCATTTTACAAAAGACAAATTGTCTTGCGTCCCCTTCTGCCTTTGCCCCACTGGTGAGCAAAAAGAAATCGCCGACTACCTTGACGCCAAGTGCGCTGAAATTGACAGGCTGATTGCAAAGAAGGAGCAGCTGGTAAAAGAGCTGGAAGGCTATAAGAAAAGTTTGATTTATGAGGTTGTAACGGGAAAGAGGGAGGTGTAAAATGTGGTCGGTGATGTCTTTTTCGAGTCGCTTCTAAAGAAACTAAAGGAAGCGAGCAAGAGCGATTATCAATCTATCTGCGACAGTTTTTTAGACAGTCAAGTTGATTCCGTTATGCAAACCAGAATAAGTTGCATCGACACCGTTGAAAAGAACTTTCGAGACGGACTTCAGAAATTTCTAGCACATCAAGACAGTATCTGGTACGATGTTTTTTCACTTTCGCAAAGTATGTATCAGATTGCCGTTGATTCATCCAAAGCGTTTTCCGACTATTATCGTACCTCTTTAGAACCTTCAAAACGTGCGTCTCTACAATACACCTTTATTGCACTCGAACAAATTCACGGAAGAGCTTGCCAAGAATTTTTGGAAATTTTATATTTAATGCGCCTTGGATTTGCTGATGGTGCATTTGCACGCTGGCGTTCTCTCTTCGAACTTCAATGCACAGCACTATTTATCTCACAACAAGGTGAAACCATTGCCAAGCAATTCATAGACGCTTCTTTCGGTGATGGTCAACATTACGAATGGGCTAACGGTGCGGTCAATAAAGACGGTTCTATCATTAAATCTGGCTCGTTCAAAAAGTTATTTAATGGATGTAACTTTCCAGATGAAAGCAGAAATACTTGGTATAGGCAATATCAATACGCCTGCTTGACAACTCATGCTTCTCCGCAAGGAACAATGGGACGAATTGCTCTACGGCAAAGCGTTCCTTGCGTTCCAATTGGACAAACCGATTATGGTATAGATATTCCCGCAAAGCATGCTGCACGCTCTCTTGCTTTAGAATCTTGTGCATTCTTTTCAGTCTGCCCCTATGGAAATAACGTAATACATTCTATCGTATTAAATAACTGGGCTGATCTTATAGATGAAGCTACTGATTTCGCCGTAAAAGAAGCTTTTAAAGACCCAAATAAAACCGACCTATTTGATTCTTCACACAATAAAATGAACTAGGAGGTCTAACCATATGAACTCATTCTATAATATGTGGAACTATGAATACATCCAACAACAAGCACAGACTCATCATTTTAATCAGATCAAAAAAGTGCAAGACGCCGCAAAATCCTTAAAAGATTTTTTAGACAATTGCGATCAAATCGAGCCAGCTTATCAAAATGCCGCCAGTGCAGAATTTTGTGCAATTCTTGCCGAATATCTTAGAAAACACAACGGATAAAACCGGAGGAATATGCTATGATCACCACCGAAAAGCAGTTTGAATCGGACATTGCGGCGGCGCTGCTCTCCCCTGCCGGGGGCTACACCCGAAACGGAGATTGCTACGACCCCAAGCTGGGGCTGTTTGTGGATACCCTGATCCGCTTTGTGCAAAAGACCCAGCCCAACGAGTGGGCATTTTTTGAAAAGCAAAACCCGGTAAACCCGGTGCGGAAGTTCTGCACGGCCTTTAACAATGCCTGCGATGCGGACGGGCTGCTTTCGGTGCTGCGGTATGGCTTCAAGCACCGGGGACGGCGGTTCCGGGTGTGCTATTTTCAGCCGGAGTCCGCGCTGAACCAGAAGGACGCCCAGCGCTACGCCCAAAACGAGGTCACCTGCAACCGGCAGTGGTTCTACTCCGACACCACCCACAATTCGGTGGACATGGTGCTGGCGGTAAACGGCATCCCGGTGTTCGCCTTTGAGCTGAAGAACCAGTTCACCGGACAGACCGTGGAGAACGCCAAGCAGCAGTGGATGCACGACCGGGACCCCCGGGAGGTGTGTTTCCAGTTCAACAAGCGCATTCTGGGCTACTTTTGCGTAGACCTGACCGAGGTGTGGATGGCCACCCGGCTGGCAGGCAAGGACACCCGCTTTCTGCCCTTCAATCAGGGCTCTAACGGTGCCGGACGGGACGGCGGCGCAGGCAACCCGCCCAACCCCAACGGCTACCTTACCGCCTACCTCTGGGAAGAAGTGTTCCAGAAGGACAGCATGATGGACATCCTGCAAAAGTTCATGAGCCTGCAGGACGGCAAGACCCTCATTTTTCCCCGGTACCATCAGCTGGACGTGGTGCGCAAGCTGGTGGCAGATGTGCGGCAGAAGGGTGCCGGGCAGCACTATCTCATCCAGCACAGCGCCGGGTCGGGCAAGTCCAACTCCATTGCTTGGACGGCGTACCGGCTGGCTTCCCTGTTCAACACCGAGAACAAGCCGGTGTTTGCCAGTGTCATCGTGGTGACTGACCGCACCGTGCTGGACGCACAGCTGCAGGAGACCATCTCCGGCTTCGACCATACGCTGGGCGCGGTGGAGGCCATCGGCGAGGACAAAAACTCCGGTGACCTGCGGGATGCCATCAACAATGGCGCACGCATTATCATCACCACACTGCAGAAGTTCCCGGTCATCTACACCGAGGTGAACAGGACCGCCGGGAAGAACTATGCAGTCATCATCGACGAAGCGCACTCCTCCCAGACCGGCACCTCCGCTTTAAAGCTGAAAGCAGCCCTTGCCGATACCGAGGATGCGCTGCGGGAATATGCCGAGCTGGAAGGCAAAGCGGAGGACGAGATCGACCCGGAGGATGCGCTGGTGAAGGAGCTCACCTCCCACGGACGGCACAAGAACCTGTCCTTCTTTGCCTTTACCGCCACCCCAAAAGCCGCCACGCTGGAGCTGTTCGGCACCGAGTACCCGGACGGCAGCCACCACCCCTTCCACATTTACAGTATGCGGCAGGCTATCGAGGAAGGGTTTATTCTGGATGTGCTGCAAAACTACATGACCTATTCCACCTGCTTCAAGATCGCCAAGACCATCCCGGACAATCCCGATCTGCCTGCCAGCCGGGCGGCGAAGCTCATCCGCAAGTATGAAGAGTTGCACCCCTACAACATCAGCCAGAAGGCAAAGATCATTGTAGAGACCTTCCGGGAGACCACCAGCCACAAGATCGGCGGGCGGGGCAAGATGATGGTGGTCACCTCCTCCCGATTGGCGGCGGTGCGGTACTTCCACGAGGTCAAGCGCTACATTGCGGAGCAGGGCTATGATGATGTGCAGATCTTAGCGGCATTCTCCGGTGCCGTACCGGACGGCGGCGTGGAGTACACGGAGCAGTCTCTGAACGTCCGCGCCGACGGCAGCCACATTGCGGAAAGCCAAACTAAGACGGAGTTCCATAACAACTTCAATGTGCTCATCGTGGCTGAAAAATATCAGACCGGCTTTGACGAACCGCTGCTCCACACCATGATCGTGGACAAAAAGCTGAAGGGCGTCAAGGCGGTGCAGACCCTCTCCCGCCTGAACCGTACCTGTCCCGGCAAAATCGACACCTTTGTGCTGGATTTCGTGAACAAAGCGGAGGACATCCGGGAGGCATTCCAGCCCTTTTATCAGGAGACTTTTCTGGAGCAGGAGGTCAACACCGACCTCATTTACAAGACCCAGAAGGAGCTGCGGAGCTTTGCCGTCTATTCCGATGCAGATGTGGAAGCCTTTGCCAAGGAATATTTCCGCAGCACCAAGCAGGATAAAAACGCCGTGGGCCGCATGAGCAGCGTTTTAAAGCCCGTGGCAGACCGCTACAACCAGAAAACGCAGGCCGAGCGGTACCAGTTCCGCCGTCTGCTGCGCAGCCTTGTCAAGTGGTACGGCTACGTTTCGCAGGTGGCACGGATGTTCGATGAAGAGTTGCACAAGGAGAATGTATTCTGTGCCTACCTGCTCAAGCTGCTGCCGCCGGACGAGGTCTCTCCGCTGGATCTGGAGGGCAAATTGCAGCTGGAGTATTACAAGCTGCAAAAGACCTTTGCCGGTGCCATCGAGTTGGAACACGCCAAAGGCGTCTATGAGCCGGTCACCCAGAAGGGTGATCTCGGCCACGACCCCAAGGAGCCGCTGGACGAGATCATTTTGAAGATCAACGAGAAGTTCAAGGGTGAGTTCACCAATGCCGACCGGGTGCTGCTTACTGCCCTGCACGACCGTCTGCTGGCTGACCCGAAACTGGCAAAACTGGCGCGAAGCTCCGACCCGCAGATCTTTACCGAGAGCATCTTCCCCAAAGCCTTTGACACTGCCGCACAGGACAGCTATCTTGAAGCGCAGGACACCTTCTCTTCCCTGTTTGAGGACACCAGCAAGTACAAGGCTATTATGTCGGCATTGGCAGAGTGGTTGTATGGGGAATTCCGGAAGAAGTAAAACAGTTTTTCATTTTTATTTACTTAAACAGCCTGCATCCACAGGATGCGGTTCAAGGGTTTGGGTGTTGTATGCTCTAAAAGACTTCTTAATCAGATGATTTGGAAGTCTCTTAGAACACACAACTTTACATACCGAAGAAAGGAGACAAAACCATGAGCAAAAGCGAGAAAATCACTGCTCTTTACGAGCGTTTGAGCCGAGACGATGATATGGATGGCGAGAGCAACTCCATATCCAATCAAAAAAGACAGTTGGAAGACTACGCTGCCCAGCATAATCTTCCTAATATCGTCCATTTTACGGACGATGGCATAAGTGGCACTCGATTTGACCGCCCCGGATTTCTTGCCTTGATGAAAGAGGTCGAAGCCGGGAATGTGGAGTATCTGTGCCTAAAGGACATGAGCCGTCTGGGGCGTGATTATCTGAAAGTCGGTCAAATCATGGAAATTCTGCGACAGCAAGGTGTCCGTCTCATTGCTATCAATGATGGCGTTGATACTGCCAGAGGGGACGATGATTTTACCCCTTTCCGAAACATCATGAACGAATATTACGCACGAGACACCAGCCGTAAAATCCGTTCCACTTTCCAAGCAAAAGGCAAGACAGGCAAGCATCTTACAGGCTTAGTAATCTATGGTTACCTCTGGAATGAGACAAGAGACCAGTGGCTTGTAGATGAATATTCGGCAGAGGTTGTAAAGCGTATCTTTTCAATGACGATTGAGGGCATGGGACCTTATCAGATAGCAAACAGGCTGAAAGAGGAAAAGGTACTCATTCCCTCTGCATATCTGGCACAGTTCAACGAGGGTGTGAACAAAAACAAGACTTTCAAAGATGTTTACGGCTGGGGTTCTTCCACCATCTGCAACATTCTTGATAAGCGTGAGTATTTGGGACACACCATCAATTTCAAGACCCGAAAGCATTTCAAGGATAAGAAAAGCCATTATGTGCCGGAGGACGAATGGACGATTTTTGAGAATACCCATGAAGCCATCATTGACCAAGAGACCTTTGACCTTGCACAGAAAGTCAGAAGCAAGGTACGCCGTTATCCCGATGGCTGGGGCGATGTTGCACCGTTGACGGGCTTGCTCTATTGTGCTGATTGCGGCAGCAAAATGTATGTCCACCGCTTTAACAACGGCAAACGCATTTCGCAATATACCTGTTCAAAGTACAGCAAAATCCCTGTTGGGACGCTCTGCAAGACCCAGCACCGTATCAATGAAAGTGTTGTGTTGGAGCTGGTAAAAGACCTATTGAAAGCCATTGCCGAGTATGCCAAGCATGAACGAGCCGAGTTTGTCCGAGTGGTGCAGGAGGCACAGTCCAGCCAGCAGACAGCAGAGGTCAAGAAACAGCGGACACGCCTTGCAACCGCAAAGCAGAGAATATCCGAGCTGGAAGTCCTGCTCTGCAAAATCTATGAGGACAACATCTTAGGCAAGCTCTCTGACAGCCGCTATGCCACCTTAGACGCTCAATACGAAAAGGAACAGAAAGAGTTGACCGCTGAAATCAGCACGCTGGAAAAGGCAATCAGTGACTATGAAAAGCACGAAAAGGACGCTGACCGTTTCATTGCTCTGATTGATAAATACGAGAATTTTGACGAGCTGACCATTACCATGCTCAATGAGTTTGTTGAAAAAATCCTTGTGCATGAGCGTGACCGAAAAGGCAGTATTCAGACCACGCAGGAGGTTGAGATTTACTTCAATTTCGTTGGGCGTTTCGTCCCTCCGAAGTTTGCGGAAGTAGAGCTGACCCCAGAGGAATTAGAGGAAATCCGCAAGCGTGAGGAACGCAAGGACAGACTTCATCAGAATTACTTGAAGCGTAAAGCCAGCGGTTGGCAAAGGCAGTACGAGGACAGAACAAAAGCAAAGAAAAAGGCTGAAATGGACGCAAAGAAAAACGCTCTCCGAGCCGAGGATATAGCAAAGGGCGTGTTCATTCCTGTCAGCAATATGCCGAAGTTAGAGCCGAAAATCGCACCACAGAAAGGAGCTTAATCATGGAACTGAATTTTATCAAATGTGGGGACTACTACATCCCAGACATCAAAGTGAAAAATCCGAATATCCGTCTTGGAAAATGGGGACGGATGCGGAAAGAGTATCTGCGACTGGCTAATCCGGTGCTGTTCTCCGACATGGTGCTGAATGAAACCCTCTATGAGCATTGTGCGGAGATTGAGGAAACAGCCAAGAAGCGTATGGAAATCATCGTGCCGCAGCTTGCAAAGGCATACGGTGTGACGGAGCAGCTCAAAGCAGAGAACCAAATCGAATGGGTTCGGCAGATGAACGCTTGTGTTGCACAGGCTGAGGAAGCTATCAAGGGCGAGTTGATTTACTGCTGAGAAAGGAGCATGAATTTATGATTTTAGAAGCAATCTTCAATGGAGAGATTTATCCGGCAGAAACG
>ERZ791840.1248-NODE-1248-length-13168-cov-3.737512_pt1 | contig 13168 bp, 14 predicted proteins | sample MGYA00510291_ERZ791840 | MGnify/ENA primary metagenome ERZ791840 (study PRJEB30046, sample SAMN00715256) | human gut metagenome | study: EMG produced TPA metagenomics assembly of the A metagenome-wide association study of gut microbiota in type 2... | reverse complement strand
GTGCATCTGCATTCAGCAGGCGCGCTTTCTGGTTGGAAGGTTCTGCAAACACAGCATACGAAGCAGCTTTGGCTGCACGCCGGTAGTTTCCGGTGGCATAATCCTGTTCGGCCAGATGCACTACCTGCTCCATAGAGCCAACATAATCCACAAATAGCTTTGCCTCTTCTGTTTCTGTCAAGGCGTTTAGTTCCGTGGGATTGCCGTTATAAAAGCCCAGATATTTGCAGTACACTGCCCGCGCATTGATTTCCACAGAGCCGTAATACGGACGCGTGTACCAGACTTTTGCCAGTTTCTCCGGCAGCGCCACTTCCCGTGCAATCTCCTTTGCCGTTCTGCCCTGATTGGCCAGATGCAGCGTCCGGTCGTGGATATACTTGTACACTGCCGCATTGTTCCGGAGAAAATCCTCTACGCCATGGGGCGTTTCCGGCATGTTCCAGTGCGGCCAGTTGTGGGACTGGAACACCACATCTGCCTGCTCGCCGTAGCGTTCCAGCGCAATCGCCGTAAACCGCCACCAGTTTGCCGCATCTCGCAGCTGTGCACCCCGAATGGGATAGAGATTGTGGAGAGTTCCGGTGCAGTTCTCCGCCGCCCAGAATGCCCGGTATTCGGGAAAATAGTTGTTCATCTCTGCCGGTGCTTCCGTGCCGGATGTCAGCTGGAATTCCACCTCCAGCCCGTCAATGGTCAACGTGGTATCTTCTGCAATAAAGTCGGTGGGTCTGATATAGCTGAGTGTTCCGGAGGAAGTCCCCAAACCTAATCCTGTGGAAACTCTGCCCTTCGGCCCGGCAAGCAAATCACCGCCAAACTGATATTTGGAACGATGGAACATTGCCGTTCCGGCATAGACATTTTCCTTGACGGTTTCTTCGTCAAAGCTACCCGGCACATAAATCCGCACCTGTCCCGACGCTTTCCCCACCTGCTCTTCTGAGACAATGCCCTTAATACCGCCAAAGTGATCGGCGTGGGAATGGCTGATGATCACTGCCTTGATGTTGTCACGAATGTTCTCTTCCAGCACCTCTTCTGTGATACGCAGGCCATAGGAAGCCGCTTCAGTATTGATTGTGACATCAATGACAATCCAGCCGGTTTTGCTGCGGACAAAGGTCAGATTTGCCACATCAATGCCGCGCACCTGATAGATTTTTCTCGGCAGCACCTCAAAGACACCTGCTTCAATATTCGCCTTGCCGTTGAGCCAAAGGCTGGGGTGAACGGTATCTGCCACCGCCTGTTGTTTCAGAAAATCATATGCTTCCAGATTCCAGACCACATTGCCGGTCTTGTCCTTTAGCTGAAAACCGTCTAGCTTTTTCAGGCAGCCGCGCCGTGCCAGTGCTACTTCACTGTTATAGGCATCTTCCAGATCAATCTGAAACGCCTTGGCAAATGCGGCGTTATGCTGTTTGGTAAAGACGGTCGCCTCTTTTGCAGCTGCATTGTAATGATAGATTTACAATATAAGTGCAACACAAAAAAAGCAGTCCTGTACGCATATCATACAGAACTGCCTTTACTTTTTCTAAGGAACACTGCACAAGCTTTATGCAGCATCCTCTAACGCTTGCAAATGCATCATCAGTGCTTCGAAATTTGTTGTTTTTTTGGAAATCTTTTCTCGATAACGGTCAAAATACACGATCACTTCCTGCTCCCGCTGCCGGATTCGCCGCACCTCTGTCACCGGCGTGACGCGAAACAGCGGTTCGGAAACGGTACCCTCTATCAGACTGACCAGCATTCGCGGGTCGTGCAGTATCTCCAATGCCCGTTCCTGTATCTGAAACACGCTGGAAACTCTACGGGGAGAACTGTACCTTCCGGCAGATGGTACCTTTGCCGTCACCACGTACAGTTTTTCCCCATTGTACACCCAGGCTGTAAACTGTCTGCGGACTTTTCGGGAAAGCAGGAATCCTGCCACACTCAGATAGATCACTGCCGCAACAAATACCAGAAGCATGATGAGTACCCATTGTTCCGTTTCCGGAGAAGTCACCTTGCGGACTGCATCACGGTTCCGTGCAGAATCTGCCCCGATGCAGAGAAACAGCTTGACCATGACGACCGCCAGAGCGGCAAAGACGATCAAAATATGCCCCAGCATTTTTCCGGCAATCTTGTTGCGGTCTGCCTGCGGCGGCTGGTAGATCTCAAAAACTTCCAACATCAGCATTCCTCCACTTGTTTTATGCACCACAGAAAGCCTTTCGCTGTGCGTGCTGCGTTTTCCTGAAAATGATTGCCGGTATTCCATTCCAGCACTGTATCCACGCCGCCCTGCCGGAGCAATTCTTCCTGTTCTGTTATGCGTTCTTTTACCGTTCGCAGCAGCGGGTTTCTGGTTTTGTGTTCTTTGGTTCCAAGACTAAGGTAGATGTGCGGTGTCTTAGGACGATACAATGCGGCATATTCTGCCCAGTCGTCCATCCAAACTGAGGGGGAACAAGCTGCCACTGCCGCAAAGACATCGGTCTGGTACGCTGCCCACAAGCTGAACAATCCCGCCAGAGAGTAGCCGCCCAAAATATACGGTATATTTTCCGGCAGATGCAGCTGAGATCGCAGTGCCGGCAGCAGCTTTTCCAGAATCCACTGCAAGGTTGCACCGGCACCGCTGCCAAACGATTCTTCTCCGAATGCCTGTCTTGCATGCCACGGAGAAAGTTCCTGATCCCAGTCTGCGATCGGAAACGACACAAACAACGCCTCACATGAGGCATGCTGTAAGATCTGTCCGGCTTCCTCTGTCAGATGTGCCTGCTCATGTTCCCCTGTGGGCTGGATCAGCACACAGACAGGCGAATCTGCGGCGGCGATCCGGAAAATTTTTCCAGCAATTTCAATGGTTTCCCACGTCATATGAACTCCTCCTGTTCCATTTTTCTATTATAGCATATAATAAGCGTTACTTCAATACCTTCAATTAAAATACTGATTCAAAATGTCGAAAAATCCCCATAAAACTGCGGTTTTATCAACATGATTTTTCTGATTAATAGAACAAATATAGCCAAATTCAATTATGAATTCTACTAATTGTTCTACAAACAAGTTAAGGCATTCTCTGAGTTTCGTAAAAGTTCTACTATTTTTCGTAGAACGCCATGTCCAGCTCTCCGGAAGCATATGCCTCATTGATCGCCGGGCCTGCCTCTTGGAATGTCACCAGATCCAGCGTATAGCCTACGGCATTGAGTTCTTCCTCCAGATAGCCCTTATCATAGGCAAGCTTACCGTTTTCCAGAAGCGGATAATCATCAAATCCAGGGCAGCCCAGCCGCAGGGGTTTCAGATCACCAGAGGCAGAGGATGCTGCCTGTTTCGAAGAATCACTGCTGGAGGAACTGCCGCAGCCCACGAGTCCGAAGCTAACAGCGCCTGCCAGAAGAAGTGCGAAAATTTTAATGTGTTTCATTTGAAATACCTCCATTACTTTTGCTTTTTATTCCAGGGTGTAATCGCTGTAAAGATCACACCCAGAATTTTATCCATTAAAATACCGATTAGTCCAATGAGAATCATGCACACAATTACCACGTCGGACTGCATGAGACTCCGGGCGTTGCTCATACGATAGCCAATTCCAGACAAGGAAGCAATTAGTTCTGCGGCAACTACCGCCATCCATGAAATACCTAGCCCCAATTTCAGACCCACCAGAATCTGCGGCAGGGCATGCGGCAGATAAACTTTTCGGAAGGTTTTGAAAAAGCTGAGCTTGTACAGCTGTGCAACTTCAATATAGCCTGCCGGTGTACTGGAAATGCCGCTCATGGTATTTATCATAATGGGGAAAAATGCTGCCATGACAATTACCACGATTTTAGACAGTTCTCCAATGCCGCACCACAGAATGATCAGCGGAATCCACGCAATAATGGGAATCTGCCGAATTACTGTCACAGTGGGTTGCAATAAGTATGCTACCGTTTTGGACATGCCCATCAGAGAACCCAGAATCATTCCAAGCAACGCGGAAAGCAGATATCCTTTCACCACGCGGGAAAGTGTAACCGAAAGATCTTTCCAGAGCTGGCCGCTTTGCAGCATCTCCAGGAATGCCTGCCACACCATAGAAATCTTCGGCAGGATGCTGGTGGGAATGCTTCTGAAATGGGTGGCGCAAATCCATGCGGCCAATATCAGCACCGGAACAATCAGCCCCAGCAGAATTTGTTTTACGCTTTGTGCCTTCATGAAATCACCTCCTAGATCATGTACTCTGCTTCTTCCAGAAATTCCGCAGAATCCTGAAAGAAGTGGCTGTAGATTTTCTTTTTATAGGCGGCAAATCCGGAGCTGCCGCGATTCATGCGGGAGTATTTATCCGTTGTGATAATCTCCTGAATCTCGCCCGGTCTTGCAGACATAACCACAATTCGTTCCCCCAGATAAATCGCCTCGTCAATATCGTGGGTGACCATAACCATTGTCACCTTTTCTTCCCGCTGAATCCGCAGGATTTCTTTTTGCATCTGAATTCGGGTCAGAGCATCCAGCGCTCCGAACGGCTCATCCAACAGCAAAATCGATGGATTTCCGGCAAGTCCTCTTGCAATGGCAACGCGCTGGGACATGCCACCGGACAGCTGAGAAGGATAGGCATTTTCAAAACCCTTTAATCCAACCAATTCCAGATGCTGTGCAATGTGCTCCTCTCGTTCTGCTTTCTTCATATTCCGGATGCCAAAGCCGATGTTATCTTTAATTTTGAGCCACGGCAGTAATCGGTGATCCTGAAATACCATACCGCATTCCGCATCCGGGCCTGTGACCGGGTGGCCGTTTCGGGAAACGCTACCATCCCGATATGAGACCAAACCGCAGATAATCTTTAACAGTGTGCTCTTTCCGCAGCCGCTGTGTCCGACAATTGTGACAAACTCTCCTTTTTGAATGGAAAGGTCAATTCCTTTCAGCACCTGAAACGATGTTCCGTCTTTGATGAACTCCTTGTTCAGATGTGAAACTGTAATGATGTTTTCTGGTTCTTTCATTGCTTTCAACTTTTTTCCTGTACTCCCGGAGGACGTATCCCCTTGGTGTGATTTTATTTTACCTTGCCCCAGCGAAAAAGTCTAGAAATAGAAGTGACAGCGTTGTCACTTCTCGCACTTTTTTCCAGAAAAACAGATAAAATCTCCTGCCGTTCCAGCTTTGTAAGCATGAAAGCCATTGATTTTGCAGTACAAGTGACAACGATACCAGAAAAATCCCACGTAATACTGCCATTTTCTCTATTATCCTATATCTCCGATAGGAGAATGCGTATCTTTATTTTGACATCGTTGTCAGATACCTTGACAAGTTCAATTTTGTCCGTTATAATAAAATACAGAATACAGATAGATATAATAGGATATGAGGTGAAGAGAAATGTCCATTACAAAAATTGCGGCATTAACCGGGGCATCAGTGTCTACTGTGGCACGTGTCCTGCGGAATCCGGAGCACAAATGCCACTCTATGGAACTCAAAGAACGCATCCTACAGACGCCACGTGAAATTGGCTATGTCCCGAATGAAGCTGCAAAAGCATTAAAAAACGGAAACACGCCGCAAAATATATATCATATCAATATCTTGCTGACACGTGTAAACTCGGATGAGACGGATCCTTTCTATAGCGAGATGCTCCGGTTGATAGAAATTGAAGTACGCAAAAGCGGCGGGCTGATTGAAAATATCTGGCGGCATGCTGTCTTTTCCAGTGAAAAAAAGACTGACTTTGCAGAAATTGAAAAATCGGCAGCACAGATGTTCCGGGATGTCAAGCAAAAGCATGACGGACTGATTCTCATTGGAAAGTGCTCACAAAAGGGCCTGAAAACGCTGAAACGCTATGAGAAAAATCTCATCTCCATTAACCGGAACTCCACCACCTATGAGGTAGACGAGGTTTTATGCGACGGCAGAAAAATTGCACTGACCGCCGTGAACTATCTGATCTCCTGCGGCCATCAGAAAATCGGTTATGTGGGAGACTGCCACAATGAAACCCGGTACATTGGATATCAGGAGGCTCTGGTGCACCACGGCATTGCACCGGATATTGATGATGTTTATGATATCACGTCCAATGAGAAAAATGGCTATCAGGCTATGGCATATTTTTCGCAGCAGGAAACACCACCCAGTGCATTTTACTGCGCCAACGATATTCTGGCAATCGGCATGCTGAAATATCTGACACAGAGCAAAAATTGGTACTATCACCCTTCTGTCATTTCCAGTGACAATATTGTAGAATCTCAGTACACTGTCCCTATGCTGACCACTGTTTCGCTGCCAAAAGCAGAGATGGCACACCTGGCCATTCAAATTCTGACAGACCGCATGAACGGCGGTCATAAGGCAATTGTAAAAACAGAGTTGCAGTGCACCCTGGTTATTCGGCAGAGTGTGCACCAGTATATTTCTACGGAAAATGAGCCGGAGTACTATATTTAAATATACGATACGAGTTTTCACAAAATCATTGACGATTCCAACATACCATGCTATACTAAAGCGAGTTCCCATAAAGTGCTTGTGCGGATTTTACGGGAACACCTTCTAAAAGCAAAAATTTTTCTTTTTATGGTGACAGACAATAAATGAGAATAAAATCCGACACGAAATTGTATCCAGCAGTCCGGATATTGAAGTGCGTTTCTATTTATCGGAGGACAGCGGCAGTTATGTAGCGCCACACTGGCACAACAGTCTGGAGCTGGTGTACATGATGGAAGGCAGCATGACCACGCAATTTGAAAACAATGTCCGGCAAACGCTCCGCCCCGGTGAGTTTTCCGTTGTCAATCCCCGTGTCATTCACTCGGTGACATCTCAGAAAAATAAGGCGCTGGTTTTGCTGATTCCCGGAGCCTTGCTGGAAAAATATATTCCGGCACACGATTTCCTGGAATTTCATGTGGACATGCATCCGGAGAATCCGGTAGAAGTAACCCGGCTGGAACGTGTCAAGAAAATTTTCACGGATATGTACATTGTCTACGATGTGCGCCCCGATGCGTACCTTCTGAAATTCAACAGCCTGCTTTATGATTTATTGTATACCTTGGTGCACTCCTATTCCATCCGGCTCACCGACAAAGCAGTTCATCAGAGAAATCGTGCGATCAATAAAGTAAAAGACATTATGCGGTACGTGGAAAGTCACCACAGCGAAAAAATTGTTGTGGAAGATGTTGCAGCACACTTTGGTTACAACCCGGACTATTTATCCCGGTTTTTTAAAAAGCAGCTGGGTCTTACGGTCATACAGTATTTGTATGAAATTCGCCTGCACAAAGTTGTTCGGGATTTGCAGGAAACTGACCGCAGCATCGGTGAGATATTGGAAGATCACGGCTGCACCAATTACAAACATACCATGCAGCTTTTTAAAGAGCACTATCACTGTACGCCAAAAGAAAAGCGTCGGGAATTCAAAGGAAATGCTGAATAAAGCCAGCGTGCAGACTGTCTGGCAGCGCTGCATTTACAGAATGTGACAGCCGTTTTCATTTTTGCATCAAATCAGACCCTCTCAAAAAGAATAATGAATCCAAGGACTGCTTTGCAACAGCAGTCCTTTTTTGTATTGGAAGCATTACCGTTAAAGTCTGTTAAAATGCACCTCTTGGAAGCTACTCTCCCAAAAATGTCGGAATTGTCCTATTTTATTGTCTGAATACCGCCTTTTCAGCCGCCAGGATATCGGTTATAATTAAGACAACAAAAACGAAAGGAGGAAACCTGAATGGCTTCCAATTCCAAAACAAAAATCAGCTTCTGAGAACGTTTTTCCTATGGCTGCGGAGATCTGGGATGTAACATCATCTACTCCGCAATGTCCGCATTCCTGCTCTTTTATTATACCGATTATGTGCATGTCAGTGCTGTGACAATCGGTACTATCATGCTGCTGTCGAGAGTATTTGACGGCGTTACCGATTTGATCATGGGCGTTATCGTAGACCGCACCAAGTCTCGATTCGGCAAATGCCGTCCGTGGATTCTGCGTATGGCAATTCCTTTTGCCCTCGCCGGTATTCTCCTGTTTTCCGTCCCCTCCGGACTGGGAGAAACCTCAAAACTGGTATACATCTTCATCACCTACAATCTGGTTTCTTCTGTGGTGTACACCGCAATCAATGTCCCTTATGCAACTCTGAATGCTCTGATTACACAGAACCAGTATGAACGTTCTGTCCTCAGCATCTTCCGTATGATTCTTGCAACCACCGGCACACTGCTCATCACCAACCTGACACTGCCGCTGGTACAGTTCTTCGGTGACAATCTCTCTGCATGGACAAAAACATTTGCTGTATTCGGCATTCTGGCAGTCATCGTATTCATGATTACATTTACCGGAACCAAGGAACGCGTTGTCCCGGCCAAAGAAACCAAACAGGAAAAAGTACCGTTCCTGAAGGGCATCGGCCTGCTGTTCAAAAACAAGTACTGGATCATGATTACTGTAACGCTGGTATTCATTTTTATCAACTATTCCTTGAACGGCGGCGCTGCTGTTTACTATGCAAAGAACATTCTCCACAATGAAAATATGGTCGGCACCATGAACCTGATCGCAAACCTGGTACAGATCGGTGTTATGTTCTTTACCGCTTTCATCATTAAGAAGATCGGCAAGCGGAATATGCTGATCATTGGCGCAATCACATTTTTTCTTTGTTGTGATGTGGTAAAACCGTTTAAAGCACGATATCTGCGGGAGGCCGGTACAAATCACAGGTTTCATCGTGCGCGTACAATACGCCGATTGCTTGCAGATAGGAATAGAGAACCGTGCTCCCGACATATTTCATACCACGTCTTTTGAGATCGGCGGAAATTTGATCGGATAGGGGACTGGTTGTCTTTCCAAGTTCTACAAATGTTTTTCCATGTGTAAATTGACACAGGTAGGAATAGAAATTCCCATACGCAGAAGAAATTTCGCCAAAAATCCGGGCATTCTGAACGCTGGCACAAATCTTCCGCTTGTTGCGGATGATTCCTTTCTCTTCATACAGTGCCTGAAGCTTTTCTTCCTTGTAGGCAGCTATTTTGGAATAATCAAAATTGTCAAAGGCTTTTCTGAAATTTTCCCGTTTGTTTAAAACGCATTCCCAGGACAGTCCTGCCTGAAATGACTCTAACAGCAGCATTTCAAACAAATAGGCATCCTCTGTACGCAGTATGCCCCATTCAGTATCGTGATAGGCGATATAGCGTGGATTGTTTAAATTGCACCATTTGCAGCGGTTTTGTACGGAATCGCCCTCTTCTTATCGTATTTTTGAGAAACCTCTCTGGATTTTTTCAGGGAAGTTTTTTATATTGTCGGGCTTTCGCAATCGAAGATGCACTTTTTTTCCATCAATGGGCCGAATTGGGCTTTCCATTGCCGGTGCAGTTCGCTTTGATCCCATGCGGCGAGTGCAGATTCTTCCATGTTCAGAACAATCATGATATCATACCGATTATCCCGTGGAATGATATTTTCTCTGATTTCCACCTGCTGTATACCAGGGATTTTGGCAGCAGCGGCATATAACAGGTGTACTTTTTGGGCAGCAGCTTCCTTGTCCACATTGGCATTCCATTTTACAATAATATGATGCAGCATATGATTTCCTCCTGAAATGTGTTTGAATTTTACTCTCATTATACCATAAATCTACAGGAAAATCAAAGGGTTTCTTATAAGTTGCAGGGGGTTAGAGGTATCTGTTTCGGAAATGGCTGTTTTTGCAAAATCTTGTGAAAATGACGACTTTTTTATCGCTTACCTGCAATTAACGAAAAATATCGTATTGCCGGGAAATGCGTGGATTGGTTTACGAAAATAGTGTGCTCCTCCGGATTTGTTTCAGAGAGTTTCACAGGATGATGCTAGTGCTCTTTACGAGGGAACGATATAATAAATAACAGAAATTACGAAGTGTATTGGAATTTCTGAGATTATGAAAAAGGAGTTTTTTCAAATGAAAACAAAGAGAACATGAGCGGCGATCCTGGCTTTCGGAATGCTTTGCAGTTCTGCTGTAGGATGCAGCAATTCTGCCGGAACAGACAGTGCTTCTACAGAAAGCAGTCAATCGGATGAATCTGCTGCCAAGAATGCAGGAAACAGCTCGGATACCATCACACTGGTTTGGTATCCCAATGAATCTGCGGAAGATTATCAGGCAGCCAGAGATGAAGTGGGAAAGCTGATTGAAAAGGCAACTGGAAAAAAGTGGAGCAGAAGCTGACCACAGACTATGCCATTGCGATTGAATCTCTTTTCAACGGAACGGCACAGATCGGCTGCTGTATGGGAGGCGAGGGCTATTGCCAGGCAAAGGTGGCCAATGACGCGGTAAATCCACCATTCTCCGCTGAATCAACCGGCTTATTGATGCCACAGAGGAAAGATTGTCTATGACGGTGCAGATATCATGCAAATCAGCAAAGGGCAGCTGCGAAAGGTGCGGACAAAAACCGGGATGATCTTTCAGCATTACAATCTCGTTGATCGGTTGAGCGTCATGGAGAATGTACTGCATGGCCGGCTGGGGCAGAAGTCTACGCTGAGCGGCATGATTGGTCATTACACGGAAGACGAAAAGGAAAAGGCCTTTGTGACAGAAGCAGTTGTCACCCTGGAAAGCACTGTGGGAACAGCGGTTACCATGGGGGACGACTTTGAAAAGACACTGTACATGGCAGTGATAGATGCAGCAGAAAATAAAGGTGTATTTGTCCATGAAGATTTGCTGGTGAAATGGGAACAGACACAGCAGCGCAGAATTGCACAGGAAAATGCAATGTTTCAACAGACAAAAGTGGATTTCCACGCAATGGATTCGGAGGCGGCACAATGAAAACACTCCATCAATTTGACGAAGTATTTGACACACAGGCGGTATTCCGAAAGCTGCTGGAGGCCATGTCCAATCCTGCCAGAACGGTTTCTGTGGCAGAGCAGAAGGAAAAGCTGTTCGGTGATTACCGTGCGCTTCTGGCGCTGGGGATGACGCTGCTGGACAATGAAGTGACTTTTTCTGCCTGCAAAGATGAGGCGTTTCGAAAGGACTTGCGGCTGGTGACGCTGGCACGGGAAGCGCCTGTACCGGAAGCGGATTATCTCTTTGAAATAGATCCCCGAAAGCTGTCTGCCATTCTGGTACAGGCAAAGTGCGGGACACTCGTAGATCCCCATAAAAGTGCAACACTACTGATTCGGGACAATGCGGAAAAAACAGAAAGCTGTACGCTGTACGGGCCGGGAATTGACGGCGAAACGGAACTGTGCTGTTCTGAGACTGTTTGTCAGGCGCTGAAACTGCGGGAACAACAGGCGTATGAATATCCCATGGGAGTCGATTTGATTTTTGTGACGGACAGCGGCGATATTACTTGTATTCCCAGATTGGTGAAGAGGAGGGATGCAGCATGGCATATGTAGCAGTTTCCGACGGTGAGGAAGCGATAGCCGCCAGTATTCAGCTGCTGGATTATTACCGCAGCGGCACGGAAAAGGATCTGGAGCTGGAGGCAATTGCAGAAAAATTCGGTCTTTTGGTGGATAAGGTGATGAGTGAATCCGGGCTGTACGCCAAGCACTTTTGTAAAGGCATCAAAAAAATATAATCTGAACCCTAAAAGAAAAGCCACTCTGCGGATATGCGGAGTGGCTTTTTGAGGTTAAAGCAGATGGAATTTCTTACCCGTTTGCCGGGCAGCTGCTGACAGGTGTCTTATGTCCTTTGCGGCGAAGCGTGAGGAAAAACAGAACACAGAGAATGACGGACAGGAGCGAGCCGGCTGCGGTGGCAAGTCCCATGGGGAAGAGTGTATGCGGAAAGTATTTGGAAGTGAGATAAGCGCCTGGAATCCGTACCAGAATAATTGAGAAAAAGTTGTGGAGAAAGGAAAACTCAGATCTCTGACAAGCGCAGAAATAGCCGCTGAAGCTGAAATGGATTCCGGCCAAAAAGCAGTCCCAGATATAGCCTTTGAGATACTGGCCGCCGGCAAAAATTACTGCAGAATCTTCTGTAAAGAGACCGACAACCGGATGTGCAATCCATTGCATCAGGACGGCGGCAATAAATCCAAAGCTTGTTGTGATAAGGATTGCATAGCGCAGTGCCTGCAAAGCACGGTCTTTTCTTCCGGCACCAATATTTTGTGCACCAAGTGCAGAAACGGTGGAAAGCATGGAGGACGGAACCAGGAAAAGAAAGCTGATAATTTTTTCCACAATGCCAACTGCGGCAGCGTCAGTCAGGCCGCGGCTGTTTGCAATAATTGTGATGACAAGAAAAGAAATCTGAATAAATCCATCCTGTAGAGAAATGGGGATTCCGGTTTTCAGAATGCCTCCCAGGATGTATTTTTTAGGTTTGAGATCTGTTTTGCGCAGGGGAATGCCAGGCTTTCGTTTGAGGAGAAACAGCAGGGCGATGCCTACGCTTATGGTTTGGGAAAGGGTAGTGCCCAGAGCGGCACCGGCAGGCCCTAAATGGAAAGCTCCCATAAACAAATAATCCAGGCCAATATTTACGGCACAGGCGATAGCGATAAAATACATGGGACTTTTGGAATCGCCCAGTCCGCGGAAAATGGAACTGATGATATTATAGGCGGTAATAAAGGGAATTCCCATAAAGCATATGGTAAGATAGCACGCAGTTCCGGCAGCTGCGGCTTCCGGCGTGGCCATAGCCGTTACAATGGGATTGACGAGAAAGAGCAGGAGAATCGTCAGCAGAATGGACAAGATCAAAAACAAGGTTATGGTATTTCCGATGCAGCGGGAAGCGCGTTTTTTGCGGCCGGCTCCCACTGCCTGTGCAATGCTGACTGTGGAACCCATTGCAAGTCCTACAATGATTACTGTGAGCATGTGCATCACCTGACTGCCGACTGAGACTGCTGTGATGCTTGCTTTTCCTTCGAATTGTCCAATGATAAACAGATCGGCCATGCCGTAAAGGGTTTGTAAAAAATAAGAGAGCAGATATGGCAGGGAAAATGAGATGACATTTTTTTAAAACGCTGCCTTTTGTCAGATTGGTTTCCATGTGTTCCTCCATTTTAGGATGGTAGATTTTAGAACCTGTCTTCACAAGCGTATACACGTGTCTTTTCGGCAAATTTTGCTGCA
>ERZ791840.1235-NODE-1235-length-13237-cov-4.275376_pt1 | contig 13237 bp, 11 predicted proteins | sample MGYA00510291_ERZ791840 | MGnify/ENA primary metagenome ERZ791840 (study PRJEB30046, sample SAMN00715256) | human gut metagenome | study: EMG produced TPA metagenomics assembly of the A metagenome-wide association study of gut microbiota in type 2... | reverse complement strand
TGTGCTTTTTGGGTTGATTTCCTTCGCTTGCCGTGTGAAAGCACGCCTGCAAATTTTTGCCGAAAGCGGAGCAAAATCATCTCACAAAATTTGCCTGTCAGGATGTGTCAACGCATCCTAATTTCTGGATGTGTCGTAGAAACGCAGCTCATCCGGATAAGCGTAGTTGTACTCTTCCCGTGCCAGGCGTTCCATATAGCTGTCAATGTCGCCGCTGTCCAAAATCCGTTCCAGATCTTCGTTTTCAGCGGTAAGGTTGTCGATCTGTTTCTGCACCTGTGCCAGTTCCGTTTTCTTCTCCGCAATATTGGACTGGATGGATACCACACTGACGGTACATCCGATAATTGCGACAATTACTGCGGTCCGGCTGATGACCCGAAAGATCCAGCGTGACTTTTTTTTCGGTTCCTTTTTCGTCTTAGCCATTTTCGTGTCACCTCCTGCTTTGTTTGATCTTTCTTATTATACAACATTTTTCTCTCCCTGTTCAAGGGCAAATGCGAAAAAAATAAGGGCATCCGAAAAAGTTTGGCGAAATGGCCAAATTTTTCTTTCAAAACACCGGTAATTCGCACAATGCCGTGGAGAATCGGCCGAAATGCCCATTTGCCGCAGCGAAAGATACGGTGCAGAATACGCCGCAGCAGGGGGACAATCAAAACGCCCAGGGTACAGCAGTACAGTAGAAATCCCAGGATGCTGCCCAGTACGTAATATCCCCGTATTTCACCCCGTGCCAGAACGCAGGAAAAGCAGACCAGTGCGCCGCTCCAGAGCAGCAGAAATGCAATATCCTCCAGCGCCGCGGCCAGCTTTCCATGGGGGAGAACCGCGCGGATGCTGCGCAGCAAGTCAAAGCAGAATCCAAGGGGAAAGCCCAGAAATACGGCATACAGCAGCAGGCGAATCTGCTGGGGGACTGTGAAAAAGGTTTCCAGCTCCATCATCGAAACAGCTTTCCCAGTAGAGAAAGCGGCCCTTTCCGGTCTTTTTCTCCGTATTGCAGTAGCCAGATATCCCCGGTAATGGTCATGTTGCCGCTTTCTACACTGACATCATTGATGTGCAGATTGCGTCCCTTGATGACCAGCTCCCCCAGGCCGGTAAACAGGTGAATGACCCGTTCATCAAAGCAGTCTACGTCCGTTACACCGGTGAGCGTCAATTTCTCCCGATCCTCTAAGATCAGGTTGTGGTGGCTGGTCTGTGCCGGCAGCTCTTTCTTTCCGATATCCATAAAGCACCTCAGTTCCTTTCCCGTTGGCTTGCACGCACAGAAACAGCCGGCGGACGGAATGGCACAAAGCTGCATGCGCCGCCGCTGCTTCTGCATAGTGTTCTTTGCAGAAAAGATATGCAGCGGTTTCATAAAAAATAACCAGATTCCCGACTGGTTCTTTGTGAAAAATTCCGAGAAAAAAGGCTTGCAATCGGACAGAAAACATGGTATAATAATAGAGATATTGATCAAATACCCATGGGAGGAGGGATTCCTGTGAACACATTGGAGATGATCCTGGGTGCAGTAGTACTGCTGATCAGCATTGTTCTGGTTGTGATCTGTATGATGCAGGAACAGAAGCCGCAGAATGCGACTGCTGCTCTGACCGGTGCAAGCAATGATTCATTCTACGACAAGAACCGGGGACGCACAAAGGAAGCACGTCTGAAGAAAATCACATTCTGGTTTTCACTGGTGTTTTTCGTTCTGATTCTGTTTTTGGATATTGTGATGCCGCTGCTGATGAAAAAGTAAGAATCGCTGATATTCTGTCCTGTGTTTCGGTGTGTGCCCGGCTGATCGGGAAACGCGCCGGGGTACAGGATGTTTTTTTGCCGGGAATTTTTTGCGGTTTCCGGTGTTCCGGATAGATTGCAGCTGGCGGCAATGGGTCTGCCGGCTGCGCGGCGCTTTCTGTATGCTCCATGAAACGGAGGTGGAAAGCGCACTTGTTGGAAAAGAAGGAAGAGAGAAAGAGGATGCCGCACAGGGCGGCGAAGAGAAAGGAATGGATTTATGGCAAATACGCAATTTGGCGGTGCAGAGAGCATCGACAGCTATCGCAAGAAGATTCTGACAATTCTGAAAAAGAACGGCCGTACCCCGCTCAGTGACCGGGATCTGGCGACAAAGTGCCGTACCAACCGGGGCGGTGCTGCCAATTTTCGGAAGGCAGTAGAAGAACTCTGCAAGGAAGGTGCCATCTGTGAGCGCCGCCGGGGCTATGTTTCTTCGGCCAATATGGGATATTATCCGGCCACAATCGTTCGTCTGAGCCGCACATTCGGCTTTGCACGGCCGGAGGAAGAGGGCGCCGCTGACGTCTTTATTCCGGGCAAATTTTTACAGGGTGCCATGACAAAAGACCGGGTGCTCATCGGAAATATTCCCTCCCGGAGCGGAAAGCCGGAGGGTGAAGTCCTGGCAATTCTGGAGGAAGCCGACAATCGCCTGACTGGTGTTATTGTCAATGAGGACGGCCGGCTGATGTTCCGGGCAGACACAATGTCCAAGACACCGATTCAGATTCAGCGCAAGGATAGCGTGCTGTATGAGGAAGGGCAGAAGGTTCTGGCAGAGGTGGTATACCGCGGACATCGCCACGCAGAGCACAAGGTGAAGATTGTATTCAGCTTTGGTGCTTCTACCCGTGCCAGCGTCTGTGCCGAAGCCATGGTTGCGCTGCGCGGCGTAACTGAGGAGTTCCCGGAAGAGGTGATTCAGCAGGCAGATGAAATTGCCAACGCACCGATTCCTAAGGAGGCCTATGAAACACGGCTGGATCTGCGCAGCACACCGATTTTTACCATTGACAGCGCCCATTCCAAGGATCTGGACGATGCTGTTTCTCTGGAAAAGACAGAGAACGGCTATCGGCTGGGCGTGCATATTGCAGATGTTTCCCATTATGTACAGCCGAAAACACCGCTGGATGAAGAGGCGCTCCGCCGGGGCACCAGCATTTATTATGCCGATCATGTAATTCCCATGCTGCCGAAGAGCCTGTCAAACGGGGTGTGTTCTCTGAATCCCTGTGAAGATCGTCTGGCTTTCTCTGCCCTGATGGAACTGGATGAGAATGGGGAAATCGTTTCCTATCAGTTCCGGAAAACCATCATTCGTTCTGCGGTAAAAGGCGTTTACAGCGAAGTAAACGAGATCTTAGCAGGCACCGCAGACCCGGAACTGCTGGATAAGTACAAGGACGTTATCCACATGATTCCCCTGATGAATGAACTGTGCGATATCCGCCTGCGGGAGCGGAAGCGCCGGGGCGCACCGGAACTGGAAACAGCAGAAGGCGCGTTGATTCTCAATGATGAAGGCGTTTGTGTCGATGTTGTGGCACGGCAGCGCGGCAAGAGCGAATGCATCGTAGAAGAAATGATGCTCCTGGCCAATGAAGCCGCTGCAAAAATGGCACGGGAAAAGAATCTGCCCTTTGTCTATCGGATTCATGACAAGCCCACACCGGAAAAGATTGAAAAGCTGGAACACGTTCTGCTGCGTCTGGGCGTTGAGGTACCGGTATTTACAGATATCAAGCCGCGTCACCTGGCAGAAATCCTGGACGGTGCACGGGGCACAGATCTTTATCCGGTACTGAATGTTATGGTGCTGCGCTCTATGGCAAAGGCTGCCTATAGCCCGGAACCGATCGGACATTTTGGTCTGGCACTGGCGGATTATGCCCATTTTACCTCTCCCATCCGGCGTTATCCGGATCTGGCAATTCACCGGATTCTCAGCAGCTACTGCGAAAATCCGGATGCCGGCGAGATGCAGAAGCGCTACGGCACCTTTGTTGCCGATGCTGCAACCCAGTCCAGCGAAACCGAAGTACAGGCAATTATGATTGAGCGTGACTGCGATGACTGCTACAAGGCAGAATACATGCAGCAGCATTTGGGTGAGATCTTTGACGGCATTGTTGCCGGTGTGACAGACTTCGGCTTTTATGTGGCTTTGCCGAATACGGTAGAAGGCCTGGTACATGTGGCTTCTCTGCCGGACAGCGACTGGATCAATGATGACAGCATCGCCTTCCGGGAAGAGCAGGGAGACAAGTGCTATCGCCTGGGTGATACCGTTCGGGTACAGTGCACTAAAATCGATGTCAACAGCGGCAATGTAGACTTTGCACTGGTAGAAGAAAATCAGGAAGCCGCTTCCTGAGTGCATCTGAAACAATAGAAAATCCATTTCAAAATACAAAAAACGGATGCCATCGTTCCGGCAGCAGGGTTCTGCGCGGTGATGGCATCCGTTTTTTACGTTTTGTACTTAGTCCTCGGCGGCGGTGCTGTCGGCAGTGCCGGAACGGAAAGTTTTCCGGCCTTCCTCTGCCGCCTGGAACAGATCAGTTTTCAGCTGCGGATCTGTCATTTTACAGGTGGTGCGGTCATAGTGAGAATCGGTCACATCCCACAGAATGGGGCAAAATCCCCGTGCAGATGCTTCCCGGCAGACGCTGGATAAATAGAGCCGCACGGAATCTTCCTCCTTGTTCTTTTTGGGGCATCCGTATTCTCCGATGATAACCGGAATTCCCTTTGCAGAAAAGACCTTTGTCATTTTATCCAGATTGCAGGCAAGCTCCCGTTGTTCCCGGGGCGATCCCCACTGCGGACGAGCTTTTCCCCAGTCGGCATCCTCTTCCAGAATGGCAAAGCCGGCCGGCGCATAATAGTGCACGGAAACAGCCATTCGGTTTTCCGGATCTTCCGGCAGCCGGAACAGTTCATCGCAGGTCAGGTCAATATCGGTTGCATAGCCGGCAATCAGCAGATGCCGTTTCGCATTATTTCCGCCGGAGGCGCGCACCGTATCCACAAAGGTCTGGTTGATTTCCAGCAGCAGGTCATAGGCCTCTTTTTTCTGGCTGTCGTCTCCGGAATAGCGGTTCCAGATATCATCCCAGCAGCCCTCTTCGTTGAGGGACTCCAGCATGAGATGGTCGTTGTAATCCTGAAAAGCATCGGAAAGCTGCTCCCAGATACGGGTGTATTTTTGCATGCAGGTGTCTTTCTGGGTGGAAAAGTCGGCAAACCATCCGTCGTCATAGTGAATGTTGACAATGACATACATCCCGGTATCCATGGCCCAGTCTGTAACCTGCATGACTTGTTTTAGATATTCCGGGCTGATGGTGTAGTCTGCTGCCATCAGATTGGACCAGGCCACCGGAATGCGCAGTACGCCAAAGCCTTCCGCTGCATAGCCCTCAATCATTTCCTGTGTAATCACCGGGCTGCCCCATGCGGTTTCATAGGATTCCACAGAGCCGTCTCCCCACTGCTCAATCCAGTCTCCGCAGGATTCAAAGGTATTGCCCAGATTGATGCCGATTCCCATATCCTGCACCAGCTCAGTTGTGGAGATATTGCGCATTTCCGGTACTTCTGTTTCAGCAGAAGCGGATTCCGGCGCGGCAGAATCCGCAGAATTGCTGCATCCGGAAAAGGCACAGAGCAGTGCAGCGGTACTGAAGAGAGAAAAGAGTTGTTTTCCCAGCATGATTTTGCAGTCCTCCTGATTGAAAAAGATACGGTGTCTTAAAACATGTTCTTCTACAGTATACCATAAAGCGTGCAGAAACTGCAATATCTATTTGTGTCAAAAAAACTGACAAAACACAGAAAGGCCGCTGCTTTTGAAAAACAGCGGCCTTTTCAGAAGGGGAATTTGCAGATTTTGTGATGTGTGAAATTATGCTTCTTCTTGCTGTGTGATCAGCGGACGATTGAGAATCTGCATAAATTCATCACCTGTGATTGTCTCATGTTCGTACAGATACTTAGCGATTTCGTGAAGTTTTGCCATATTCGATTGCAGCAGTTCTGTTGCACGGTCGTACTGTCCCTGGATAATTTCTGAGACCTTCTTATCAATCTTGGTCTGTGTCTCCATAGAGCAGCTAAGGCTGGAGTCACCGCCCAGATATTGATTTTGCATGGATTCCATGGTCACCATACCGAATTCCGAGCTCATGCCGAAGCGGCTGACCATCGCATGTGCCAGCTTTGTGGCCTGTTCAATATCGTTGGAAGCCCCCGTTGTGATTTCGTGGAAAATCAACGCTTCTGCGGCGCGTCCGCCGGTGAGGGTAGCAATCTTGTTTTCCAGTTCGGTTTTTGTCATCAGGAAGTGCTCGTCTTCCTCTACCTGCATGGTATAGCCCAGCGCGCCGGAGGTACGGGGAATAATGGTGATTTTCTGTACCGGTGCCGACTGTGACTGAAGCGCAGCCACCAGTGCATGTCCCACTTCGTGGTAGGAGACAGTGAGTTTTTCCTTGTTGGAAAGCACCCGGTTTTTCTTCTGATATCCGGCAATTACGACTTCCACGCTTTCCATCAGATCTTCCTGTGTTGCACAGGAGCGCCCCAGACGCACGGCACGGAGTGCCGCTTCGTTAATAATATTTGCCAGCTCTGCGCCGGATGCTCCGGCAGCTGTCCGGGCAATGGCACCAAAATCCACGTTTCCGGCCAGCTTGATCTTTTTGGCATGTACTTTCAGAATATCAATTCTGCCCTGCAAATCCGGCAGTTCTACCGGAATCCGGCGGTCAAACCGTCCCGGACGAAGCAGCGCCGGGTCGAGAGATTCCGGACGGTTGGTAGCAGCCAGAATGACAACGCCCTTAGAACCATCAAAGCCGTCCATCTCGGTCAGCAGCTGGTTCAGCGTCTGTTCCCGTTCGTCATTGCCGCCCATCTGTCCGCCGTCACGCTTTTTGCCGATGGTGTCGATTTCATCGATAAAGACGATACAGGGAGCCTTTTCGTTGGCTTGTTTAAACAAATCCCGGACTTTTGCAGCACCCATACCCACGAACATTTCTACAAATTCCGAACCGGAAATGGAGAAGAAGGGAACATTGGCTTCGCCGGCAACAGCCTTTGCCAGAAGGGTTTTACCAGTACCCGGAGGGCCTACCAGCAGCGCGCCCTTCGGCATGGAGGCGCCGATTTCCTTGTAGCGGTCGGGGCGATGGAGAAAATCCACGATTTCTGCCAGCAGTTCCTTGGCTTCCTCTTCGCCGGCAACATCGCTGAACTTGATTCCTGTTGTGGATTTAACATAGACCTTGGCGTTGCTTTTTCCCATGCCAAACATCATGGAGCCTTCGCCGCCGCCCATGCGCTGTGCCATTTTTTTGCTGAAGAAGTGGAACACCAGCACCATCAGTGCAATCGGCAGGATATAGCTGATCAGAATATACAGAATCGGGCTGGTGCCGCTGTCGATCTTCGATTCAAACTTTGCGCCGGAATCATACAGCCGTGTGATTAAGTCCTTGTCCTCCATCACGCCGGTACGGTAGAGCTTTTTTTCCGATTTATCCGTAAATGTGATCTGGCTGGATTCAATTTGTACAGAGCCGATTTCTTTGTTCTCCGTCATGGAAATAAAGGTATCATAGCTGACCTCTTTCACCCGGTGGTTAAACAGATTGGGAAAGACAAAGGCCTGTAACAGCATGAAAATGCATAAGGCAATTACCCAAAAGGAAATATAAGACTTTCGGTTCTTTTTTGGTTCTTCCATATACTGTCTCCTTTTCGTGCAGTATAAGAGCTTGTATCCGCCGCGAAAGGCATGCGCAGCAGCAAATGGGTACAAGTCCTGAAATCTTCCGGCATCTTCGGCCGGAAATATTGGTGGTAAAGCGCTTTTTCACAGCGCCGCTTTTGGATATAATCGATTGTTCCGGAATACTTGTCCATACAGGTGTTTTGCATTCCTCCCGGAAATACAAAACATCCACGAAAACATAAGAACGAGAACGGATTATGTGGATTATTATAGCACACTTTTTTGTTGGATGCAAGCGGAGATTGTGAAAGTTTCATGATAGCTTAGAAGCGTCGTATTCCCTGGCTGCCGCGCCGAATTTACGGTGCCAGAAACATGCCGAACCGGGGCGGCCAGAGAGAACAGATGCCGAAGCACACGGCAACCGCTGCAAAGAGCAGCACGCCGATCCAATCCCGTTTCGGAGTGCACCTTTGAAAATTGCGCCAGGTATATCGGGCAGTGACCGTTGTCCCCAACAGAAATACCAGAATATCCGCCGGGAGAAAGTTTGTGCCGCAAATGCCGGTATACGTATAAAATAGTGCGAGAATCGTAAGCATTCCCAGAACAGTTCCCTGAAACCGCCTCAGAACATAACCGGGATAGCGGTGGCCAATCCAGAGATATTCCCAGATGGTGTATGCCAGAGAGGGGAAAAACAGGAGTTTTAAATGCTCCCAGGTGCTTTCGCTGATTGCAGAGTACAGGCCGACTACGCGGTTTTCCTGTGTCCACGCATAGAGAAAATGCAAAAGTGTGCCGGCAATTACGGTAAAGCACCATCCCAGCCACACACTGCGCTGAAATTCCTTCATAGTGTCAATCACCTCTGCTGTTATTTTATGCAGAAAAAGGAAAAACTTGCAGCGCAGCATAGAAAAAGCGTCAGCAAACAAAAATTTACTGACGCTTCAAAAGAAGATACGTTGTGTGAATGGGCAAAATCAGCCCATAACGCCGTAAACATCGCCCCGTTCTGTCACCAGAATTTCCAGGTCACTCATAATGGAAATGGCTTCGCCGCTGCTGTTTTTGCCAGTGATGTTGAGCACAACATCATAGAGTGCATCGGTGTCCTGTTTCAGCTGTGTGGTAAAGTCCTCGCCCAGCACCTGGGTAAAGGCGCTGAGGTATTCTTCCACAAAGTCTGTATCGGCATCATAGTTGGCGGCAAGCGCTTCATCAGCCATGGACATTTCAATTGCAGTGATGCTGCAATCGTCTGTGCCGGCAGCGCTGATCAGACTCTGATGGTACATTTCCATGCTGGTTTCCATGCCGTATCCATACTGTTCCTGGAGCATTTTTTCCGTTGCAGTCTGATAATCGGAGTCCAGATTTGCCGTGTAAAGATCATAGTTTTGTGTTTCAATGGCGTAGAAATAGGTGGCAATGGTCTTTGCCATCGCATCCGGAATAACGCTGCTGTCATAGTCCAGCTGATAGTTCATATCTGCCGGATCCGATTCCGTAACCGGTTCTGCTGTGTCGTCAGAATCACTGGAATCGCTGTCAGAAGCATTGGCGTTTGTATCCGTTGCCACGGGAACAGCATCGCTCTCACTGCTGTCAGACTGCGCGGACTTCGAAGAAGCCTCCGAGCTGGAAGCCTTGTCCTCTGTATTGCCGCAGGCGGACAGAGAAAGTGCCATGCAGACGGCCAGAAATACAGCCGGGAATTTGGTTCGGATTTGTTGTAACATAGAAACAGGTTCCTTTCTGCTGCAATCAGCTCAGCGGCTGGGTGGCAATTCCGTTTGCGTTGGCCCAGGTCTCAATGGCAGAGCCGGCAGGACAGGTGATTGTAACGGCAAGGGGTGCGCTGCCTTCCACCAGTCCCCAGCGGTCATAGGCCAGAGAAGGGTTGGCAACTGTCAAACTGGTAAGGCTGGCACAGCCGGTAAAGGCCTCTTCCAGCACAGTGGAAACGGCTTCCGGAAGGGTCAGACTGGTGAGGGCACTGCATCCGGCAAAGGCGGCACGGTCAATCTGTGCCACGGTTTCCGGGATGTTGATCGTGGTCAGCGAGCCGCAGTCCATAAAGGCACTTTCTCCGATTTCGGTCAGGCCATGGGGCAGGGTCACGTTGGTGAGATCCCAGTTGGCTTCAAAGGCGTGATCTGCAATGGCGGAGACCACATAATTATCCAAGGTGGCCGGAATGTTCAGATCGGTATTTGTTCCGTTGTACCCGGTAATAGAAACGGTGCCGTCATCGTTCATCTGATAGTTGAATACATTTGTTTCCGGTGCGGTGTCACCGCCTGTTGCGGCGCTGCTTTCTGCCGCAGTTGTGCTGTCGGCAGATGAGCTGCTGCTTGTGTCATTGCCGCATCCGGCAGCGGTCACAGCGAACGCTGCCGTCAAAAGTGCAGCCCAGAGTGCTTTTTTCCAAAATTGTTTCATGTTTGAATTCCTCTCTTGGACGGGGGAATACAGAATTCTGTCAGATAAAATAACAGATTCTGATGGATTTACTTGATTTTTCCGCGCATCTTTGCACGCTGCTGGTTGCTCAGAATCTGCTTGCGGATTCGCAGAGATTTCGGTGTAACCTCCAGCAGTTCATCGTCTGCCAGGAATTCCAGGCAGTCTTCCAGGCTCAGATTGCGGGGTGGTACCAGACGCAGTGCATCATCACTGCCGCTGGCACGGGTATTGGTCAGGTGCTTCCGCTTGCAGACATTTACCACCAGGTCTTCTGCCTTGGGAGAAGCGCCGACAACCATGCCTTCATAAACCGAAACGCCTGCGCCGATAAACAGCGAGCCGCGCTCCTGGGCGTTAAACAGACCGTAGGTAACTGCTTCGCCGGTTTCAAAGGAAATCAGGGAACCAGTGCTGCGGCGGGGAATATCCCCCTTATACGGTGCATATTCATAGAATACGCTGCTCATAATGCCTTCGCCCTTGGTGTCGGTCAGGAACTCACTCTTATAACCGAACAGACCACGGGACGGAATCAGGAATGTCAGACGGGTACGGCTGCCCTGGGGATGCATGTCCTGAAGCTCTGCCTTACGGGAACCCAGCTTTTCCATAACGGAACCTACACATTCCTCCGGCACGTCAATAGACAGCTCTTCAATCGGTTCATACCGTTTGCCGTCTACTTCATGGTACAGGACACGGGGGGTAGAAACGCCCAGCTCATAGCCTTCCCGGCGCATATTTTCAATCAGAATGGACAGGTGCATTTCACCTCTGCCGGCAACGCGGAATGCGTCTGTACTCTCGGTTTCGGTCACACGCAGAGAAACGTCCCGGAGCAGTTCCCGCATCAGACGGTCACGCAGCTGACGGGAGGTGACAAACTTGCCTTCCTGACCGGCAAATGGGCTGTCGTTAACGCTGAATGTCATTTCCACAGTCGGCTCGCTGATCTTGGTGAACGGCAGCGGCTCGAAGCATTCCGGCGCACATACGGTGTCGCCGATGGAGATATTTTCAATACCGCTGATCCAGACAATGTCGCCTACAGTAGCAGACTCTGCCGGAACACGCTGCAAGCCCTGAATCTGGAGCAGGGAGACAATCTTGTTGCGGCGTGTGTTTTCCGGATCGTGATAATTGCCCAGCAGTACCTGCTGTCCCACCTGGATGGTACCGCGCTCAATGCGGCCGATGCCGATTCTGCCTACATATTCATTATAGTCAATGGAGGAAATCAGCATCTGGAGCGGCTCGTCCGGGTTGCCCTCTGGCGGATTGACATAGGACATAATGGTATCAAACAGAGGCTTCAAATCCTTGCCTTCGCCGTGCGGCTCAAAGCTTGCCGTACCTGCACGGCCGGAGCAGTACAGGAACGGTGTGTTTTCCAGCTGCTCTTCGCTGGCATCCAGATCCATCAGCAGTTCCAGAACCTCATCTGCAATTTCATCCAGACGTGCGTCCGGACGGTCAATTTTGTTGACAACAACAATAATTTTCAGGTTCATTTCCAGTGCCTTGGACAGAACGAACCGTGTCTGCGGCATCGGGCCTTCTGCAGCATCTACCAGCAGGATTGCGCCGTCTACCATACTGAGGACACGTTCTACCTCGCCGCCGAAGTCAGCGTGTCCCGGTGTGTCAATGATATTGATTTTGGTGTCGCCGTAGCGAACGGAGGTGTTCTTTGCCAGAATGGTAATGCCGCGCTCCCGTTCCAGATCGTTGGAATCCATGACACGTTCTGCGACTGCCTGGTTTTCCCGGAATACGCCGCCCTGCTTCAGCATTTCGTCTACCAGGGTTGTCTTGCCGTGGTCAACGTGGGCGATAATGGCAACATTTCTTAAATCTTCTCGTACCATAACTTCTCTTCCTCTTTCTCATGTCAGAGCATTCCAGTGTGCGGAGAATGCTCAGGATTTAAAAAGAACTGTCGTTTCTGTCTGAAAGCTTGCCCGCATTTTGGGGCGGCTGACAAAAGGCACTTCTTTTTCTTGGTATCTACAAGACCATACACATGAAATCGAAAAAAAGAACAGGCAAACTCCCGAAGAGTCTGCCTGTTCTCTGGTGGGGGAGGACGGATTCGAACCATCGAAGCAAGAAGCAACAGATTTACAGTCTGCCCCCTTTGGCCACTCGGGAACTCCCCCAAATTACATATGTAGGTTGTAGAATATTGGAGCTGGTGGACGGACTCGAACCCCCGACCTGCTGATTACAAATCAGCTGCTCTACCAACTGAGCTACACCAGCGCTGCAACGATAATTATTATAGCACATGTCCACCCTACTGTCAAGCATTTTGTTTTTGAAATGTGATAAATAAAGTTTTGCGAATTCAAACAGACTAAAAACAATGTACATTATACGCATATTGCTCTGATATATTCTTTTGAAAAAATAAAACAAAACCGGGTAAAAATCGAAGCGTGTATAAAAAGCGAGAAAATCGTCTGCCTTTGCGGTGAAAATCCGCAAAAAAGTTCCAGAGGGGCTGTAATTTTTCAAAGGCATATTCGACTTATACATTATAATAAAAAAACAACAGCCGGAATGCCTTTTGGGGCTATATCGATACGCAAAAATGTCCCGGCTTTTCTGAAAAAACATTTCTGTTTGTCGTTTGCTTCACATTTCAAACCATACTCACGCAATTTTCACCAAAAAATCAGTTGCAATTCCTTCTTATTTGTGCTATAATCTATAGTATGTGACAGCCGGCCGCTTTTTCACGAACTGCCGGCTCCTTTTAAAATGATGAAAGTGAGGCACGTTTATGTGTGGAATTGTTGGATATGTAGGAAAACGAAATTGTACAGACGTCCTGATGAATGGTCTGTCCAAGCTGGAATACCGGGGTTATGATTCGGCCGGCATTGCTGTATTTGAAAACGGCAAAATCGAAGTTGCCAAGGCAAAGGGCCGTCTGCAAAACCTGGAAGACCGTATGGAACAGAATGGCCGTCCTACTGGTTTTGTGGGAATCGGTCACACCCGGTGGGCTACCCACGGGGAACCGTCTGACCTGAACGCCCATCCCCACAGCGGCGGCAGAGTTACCATTGTACATAACGGTATTATCGAGAACTATAAGGAACTCAAGGATCACCTGGCATCCAAGGGTGTGACCTTTGCCAGCGATACCGATACAGAGGTTGTGGCAAAGCTGCTGGATTATCGCTATAACGGCAGCCCCATTCAGACCATTTC
>ERZ791840.1234-NODE-1234-length-13240-cov-8.282973_pt1 | contig 13240 bp, 9 predicted proteins | sample MGYA00510291_ERZ791840 | MGnify/ENA primary metagenome ERZ791840 (study PRJEB30046, sample SAMN00715256) | human gut metagenome | study: EMG produced TPA metagenomics assembly of the A metagenome-wide association study of gut microbiota in type 2... | reverse complement strand
GCTGGCAACGTAAAGCTGCTTAGCCATTATCTCAAATTTTAACGAACTATTGTAACATGTAATCCAACTAATTTTCGTATTTTTGTAGCGAGTTCACTCTTTTATAAGAAGAAAGTGTAACGAATGTAAAATACATATGCAAAAGCTGTAATGTCTGATACTCATAAATGCGATTAAGATTATGCACGACAATAACAAATTGACTAGGCTTTCACAACCATCATGTATGGTTGTAGCTAATTACATAAAGTAGAGCAGAATTTATGAAACCGGATGGTACGAATTCTTTTTCTACAGCCGACGAGAAACGTGTTTCTCAAGAGGGCAACCACTTTACTGAGCCAGACGTAAAGACTGGTTCAGAGGTAAAGAAGTGTCTTCAATCGGACGGAACCACATGGTCGTATCTCTTTGTGCATCATAGCAAAGTGAAGGGCATGGAAGCGCAGTTGACCAAAGACGGTAGAACATATTTTGTGCATAAAACTATAAGGTATTTCAAGAGAATGGGCAAGCAGAAAGTGCAGCACAAAGAAATACCGACTGTCAGCGGACTTGTCTTCTTTCAAGGCTTTCCCGAAGAGATACAAACCTATCTTGACAAGAAATTCCCTCGCACTCATCTGTGCAAGAATTGTAGCACAGGCAAAGTGGCAGAAATTAAAGATTCACAGATGCGACCATTCATGCGTGTCAACGAGACTGAGCCTGAACGCATCCGTTTCCTGCTTAAACCATTCCATTACTATGCCCGCAACCGCATCCTGCTCCGTATCACCAGTGGAGAATTGGCAGGATTGGAAGGCTATGTCATCCGCATCAACCGAGATCGTCGTCTTGTGATGGATGTGGGTGGTATCAGCGTTACCATTGCAGGTGTCCATGCCGAGCACTTTGAGGAAGTGGAGCCAAACGGCACATCAATAACAGATACCAATCCATTCTATCAGCGTAATCTGCAAGAGCGAGAAGCCATCATCGACCGCTACTTTCACCCAGTGAAAACAGCTAATGAGGTCGCTGTCCAAGCCGAAAACATCGACTACCTGCGAGAATATGTGTTGGCAGAGTTGGCACAAAAACGCATGGACATCAACAAGGCATGGAATACCTATACCTTTATCATCAAGGAGATAGGCTACTACTATGCCCCATTTATCGAGCAATTCAAGGAAAACCTCGACCCCATCATTCGTGAAGGAGGCAAGGTACTCCAAGAAATGGAACAGATTATCAAAAGTCCTTATATCAGTCCTAACGACAAGACCAGATACGAAAATGACTATCAGGAGATATTGTCGCAATACGAATATCTGTTCTAAAGATTCATATATCATACCAACATATAGGCACTTGTAAAACTGCCTATACAAAGGGCTATGCCCTAAATTGAGTACTAACTACTAACATAAATTGAGTACTAACATACGATGAGTAATAATACGATTGACTATAGAAGTAAGTGCTTGTCTTTATTCGGGTTGCCAGAAGGTTCTCCTGATACAGAAATTCTGTCTGCCTTGCAACAGCAGATGGCTGAATGGCATCCTGATAAGCAAAAGTTTAGTGATGATGACTCAAAGACCAAAGCTACTGAATATTTCAAAACGTTGAATGAACTACGTCAAGGTTTAAAACTTCAGAAAGAACATGAGAAAATCAATAATGGTATTGTTCCATATTCTGAAGATCAGTCTAAAGAGGAGTCCAATTTCTCTGCAATATATGAGTCTCTTGACTTAGAGGTAAAACTTATTGATGCGAAGAAAAAAGCAGAGACCTATGAGGATTTATACAATTACTCTAAAGATACTATTGCAAGTTTAAAACAACAATTGAAAGTCAAGGCTGACACAGAATTAAAAAACAAGATAGACGATATAAAGCAAGTATATAAGCCAAAGAAGTCTTTTGAAATAGCAAGTTGGGGTACTTTGGCTACTGTTATATTCTTTCAGACGAAACAGTCTAAAGATTTCTTGTCCGAAACTCTTGGTATAAATAGTCTTTATACTAATATAATCTTGATTTTCTTAACATTGTTTCTCTTGGGAATATGCTTGTATAAAAAGCTACAATTGGAATGCATTGAGGAGTTGATTGGCTATTTTACAAATCCACGTAATATGGGTTATGTAGATAAAGGCAAATGGGTAACAACCCTGACCAATGATAAATTGCATATTATAGAAGAATCAGATTTCTATTTTGCAATAGATTTTCGCATACGTAAATCTTGGTTACTAAGAACTCTCTTCGTAAGTAAAAAAGAAATTGTTTTACAGCAAATAGCAGATACGGTGATAACAGACTTGTTAAATAAGCAGGTTTTGTCATGCTATGAAGTATATAATTGTAATAGAACATTTAAGATAAATGATTCTGATAGAATTGTAAGAATGGACGAAGGTGTCTAAGTGCAATTTTGTGAAGAACATAAAGTGTAATTTTTCATTACTTCTCCATGAAAAAAGGATTAACTAATTTTTATGAGCCAGAATATCTTTGGAAAATAATGACTGGTGAGGAGCGACGTGGAAAATTAAAAGATAATTCTTATTCTGCAAAGGTGAAAGAATTGTCCGCAAAGCTTAAGCAGTTGAGGGAAGATTATAAAAAGCTTCCTAAAGACAATAGAAGTGAAGAACGTCAAGAAATATTGGATTTAAAAGAACTTCTTGATAAAACAAAGCAAGAAGAACTGAAAGAAAAGTCAAAATCTATAAGTTGTGGAAAAATTAAATTGGATATAGCTATTTTTGAGATAAAAGGCCATCAAGCCTTGGTTGCCCAAAATATAGAAACAATACTTGTTTGCCAAATCATCAAGTTGGAACTTAGGAGAAGTTATAAACTCTATCCTGCCAACATGGACATGATTATCGAACAGGTAAAGGGATTGTTGGATAATCCGATGCCCAAAATAATCATCCGTGCAGACATACATCATTTCTTTGAATCAATACCCCAAGAAGACTTGTTGAAGAAGATAGAAGACGATGGCTTCGTATCTCATAGAACTGTCAAGTATCTAAAATCTATATTTTTCAACTCTAATGAGCAACTACATATTATAGATAATGTGGGACTACCAAGAGGCTTGGCTTTCTCTTCTCACTTGTCAGAACTGTATATGCGTTCAATTGACAAAGAAATAAAAAGCATGGATGGCATCTATTATTATAAAAGGTATGTTGATGACATCTTGATAGTAGCTGACCCAACAAAGTATTCCATGGATGATTATTGGAATTTTCTGAAAGCTACCTTTGAGGAGAAGAAATTAGAACTCCATGAAAATTCTGAAAAGAAGTATCTACGAGTTTTGGATGAATATACTGAGAACGCAAGCTTTGATTATCTTGGCTATAATTTTTCTTATAGCAAGGGAAAATTAACGTTGGGACTTTCAAGCAAGCGTTTTGATAAATACAAGAAATTGCTCAGTGCCATCTTTAAGATATATTCTCAATGTTCCCATTATAGAAAACTCTCAGGCAGACCTGTTGAGGGTAAAAGTAAATATGCTCATCAGGATGCTTTACATCAATTGTTCAGCAGACTGGAAGTGTTGACTTCTAATGGATTACTGTCTGGCAGAAAGAATTATGTTGCGACAGGTATTTATTATTCCAATAAGTATCTTACAGATTTCTCTCTGTTAAGGCAGTTGGATTTGTTCTTATATGAAATGATAGAAAACAAAGAGGTGTTCTGTCCACCAATTAGTCTTTTTAATTATTCTCAAGACAATGGGTATGACAAGAATGTTGCCATAGTCAAGGAAAGATTGCATGAGTTTTCTTTTGAAAAAGGTTTTAATGACAGAAGACTTCATAAGGGGACTCGTTTTGGTCAAGTTCTTTTAGGATTGCAGCATATTTATCGTTCAATGGAGTAAAAACGTATGAGTAAGCTTTTGCGAATATCCAATTCCAAGTATAGGACTGTCATCTCAGAAGTCTTGCCTTATGAGCGACCTGTGTTCTTTACAAATCGTTTCTTTGCAAGGTTCTTGAAGTTCTATGGAGTGAAAGTTGAAAATGATGTCTTGGTTGCTACTCGAAATGCGGATGAACCTGGATTGGCGGAGTTCTTGACCTTATTGGGAGGAAAAGCAAACGATCAACGCCCATGTTTTCAGTATTCGATTACTAAAGATGGTCACAAGAAGGGAAGATGTCTTTCCGTCATCCATCCATTTCATCAAGTGAAGATGCTGGAGTTTTATGACAGGTATAAGACACTGCTCATAGATTTCTGCCAGCGCAGCAATTTTTCCATACGATACCCATACAAAGTGGCAGATTATCAAAAGAAGTCCAAAGGATACTACAAGATTATGTCAGACGATGCTCTTCCTGTAGATACATCTGAGAGCTTGAAGCATTTCTTTTCATACAAACATTATAAGAATATCAATAACTTCTATGATGATTATCGTTTTTTGCGAGCAGAAAAGAAGTTTGCAAAGATGGTAAAGATGGACTTGGAAAAATGTTTTGAGAGTATTTCTCCAGACAAGTTATCATTGGCAATGTTTAACCATGATATGGAATATTGCATAGGCAGCATGGCTTATGATTTCTGTCAACTACAGCGAGATTTTCAAAATGCTAATGCAGGTATTGTCATAGGCCCAGAGTTTTCTCGCATCTATGCAGAGATAGTTTTGCAAAAGATAGATGCAGAAGTTGAGCGGAAATTGAATAAAAAAGGTTTTTCTTTACATATAGACTATATCTTTTATCGTTATGTAGATGATGGTTTCTTGTTCTTTAATGATGAGAAAACCAAAGAGCAATTCATCTATACCTATTGGAATGTTCTTGCCAAATATGGTTTGCGCATCAATAAGAAAAAGGTGTTAGAATTTAACGACCGTCCTTTTGTTCAAAATATAGGTGTAGTCAAGGAGCGATTATTGCATTTGATAGATGTGAGATTCGAAAACCGACTACAGACATTCAAAGGTTTTGCCAAAATGCAAAACAAATGGATGGACACACCAACAAAGATAGACTCCAAAACATTCATAAGTGAAGTGCGTAATATTCTGAGACTAAATGGCTCAGGTGATGGAAAGTGTGCAATAAAATATAAGGATATAACATCATTCCTGTTGGGATTCATACAAAAAAGGCTCATCAAGCTATTGGCTGACTTTAATGTTCTTTATGGTCAGTATAAAAAAGCAGAATATGAAGGCTATATCAACAAAGAAGGCCTACAAATAAAAGAGCGTTACGAAAGAGAGTTTCTTGATTTTTGCATGAATATAGTGGAAATCTTGTTTTACTTCTTGGAGTGTGACTTGAGAATGAGCACATCTGTCAAGACTGTATCCATTATCAATAAGTTACAACTTTTCTTGCGTGGAAGATATCAAATAGAAGAATACACCAAGTCGAATAAGTTCCCTGTAACTTATGTACAAAGACTTGATGCCAAGATAAGTGACGAGATAGCTACTGTATTCCAGAACGTAAGCCCCAAGGCGTGTAATTTGATGGAAGTCCTCAATCTCTTGGAGGTAGAGAAGGTGATGAATATACAATATCAGATAGAACCAAAGGTGCTGAATGACTTTTTGAAAAGATGTGACTCACTTCCGCAGGCACTCAATTTCTTTATAGTTTTTGAGATATTGCATTTTATCAAGGATGCTGATGGATATTCAGAGTTAAAGCTCATTCTTAATGATTGGATAGATAAGAGGATAAATTCATTGCACGATACAAATATTAGTTCCACGGAAGCAATACTAACCTTCTTGGAGGCTATGTGTTGTCCTTGGTTTACCCCATACAAAAAACACGAATACGCAAAACTTCTTTTTGGCAAATCTTCAGAAAAAACATATCAGTTTGCGAAGAAAAAGAAAGAGTTGTTCGTGAAATGGGAAGGTTATAAACTTGATGAAGCAATTCAACAAATTAATAGTGAAGAAGTGTATTAAAATTATAACAACCGATGCCCTTAGCAGTTCTTACACACACAATCGGTAAAAAGACTTCCTAATCCGAAATCTTTAGGTAGTGCCTCTAAGGGGCGGGCACCACCTTTTTAATATAAATGAGTACGTTACGTGATTTTTCTCAGGCATTGTATGACTTTCATAGCGAGAAAGTTGATCTATATAATTCGATAGAATCATTGTGTTCTGTCGCAAAGGACTACTATATTACAGAACTTGGAAATGTCGAAGAAAGCGAATTTAATGCAACGCATTTGTTTGGTTTAACTCCTTCTGAGAAAAAGAGCAAGCTATTGACTTGGATAACCAAAGAAATTCAAGAAATTAACGATATAGTTAAGCGTGAGTCTGATAATGACCTTCATGCAGCTGAAGAACTTTATAAAAGGCTTTTTGATGTAGAGACATCTAAGCCAAAATATGCGAATATGACTTGTAATCTTGATGCTCATACTGATCTATATCGAGTAAGAAGTGCTGAAAAATATAACCTATATGACAGAAAAGGTATGTTCCTGCTGTCAGACAAATTAGAAAATTTGGTCGGTGCCTATCGTTTTAATCCATCAGGTTATGCATGTCTCTATCTTGCTTCAAATTTATATTTGGCATGGGAAGAAACAAGACGCCCAGATTTTTACACATTGAACTTTTCTCGTTTTCAAAACACCCGAAAAGTAGAAGTGTTGGATTTAACGATAAATAAAGATTGTAAATTTCGAGGGCAATTCTTAATGGCTTATCTTTCGCTTTTGTGTGGCGTAAAGACGACCGATAAGGATAAGCATAACTACCAATATGTAGTGCCACAAATGATGATGAAAGTCTTATGCCATTGCCAAAAAAAATATGAAGAATTTAATCCTGGCAATGTTTATTCTATTGCCGGCATTAAGTATATGTCATCAAGACGATATGATCAAAAAGACCTTTTATTCGATGATTGGAAACTTACGATAGCTTATGTTTTCCCACAGCGACCTCATGATGATACAGTTGATGTATGTCCATATTTGGTAAACTTGTTTAAATTGACCGAGCCAAGAACTTATTTCTTCTTTAAAGCGCATAGATATGATTTTCAAACTCGAAAGGCTAAGATTTCAGATTATCAAGATTCTTTGTTCTATCAATTGGAGGAAGAAACGAAGAATTTGAATTTGAAGAAGTATGATGAAAAATAATAAATACGATGACTTATGAACACGATTAGAAATATGGTGTGGAATAGCCTTACTGACTATTATTTTAAAGCCTCTGTTATGGGTTATGCGAGTAAGCACTCAAATTAGGGCTTAAATTAGAAAGAAGTAACTTCGCTGCTGAATTTAAAAAATTGAATTATGTATAGCAGTGAAGATTTGTAACCATTATCATCCGTGTCATCGGTGTAATCTGTGTTAGGTATATTTCGCATCCAACAAGTAAAAACAAATCATTTATCATATACAAAATGTTGAGTAGTACGCAAGTTATAATTATGGCTGGCGGCGTTGGCAGCCGCTTCTGGCCCATGTCCACCCCCGACTACCCCAAGCAGTTTATCGACGTGATGGGCGTGGGACGTTCCCTCATCCAGCTCACCGTCGACCGCCTCAAGCCCATCTGCCATGTGGAGAACATGTGGGTGGTCACCAATGAGAAATACATCAGCATCGTCAAGGAGCAGATACCTGACATACCTACAGACAATATTCTCGCCGAGCCTGAGGCACGCAACACCGCCCCCTGCATTGCTTACGCTTGTTGGAAAATCCAGAAGCAGCATCCCAATGCCAACATCGTAGTAACTCCCTCTGATGCCTTGGTTATCAATACATCAGAATATCAGCGCGTCCTCAACAAGGCACTCAACTATACCGCCAACAAGGAAGCTATCGTTACCATCGGCATCAAGCCGAGTCGCCCCGAAACAGGCTATGGCTACATCGCCACAGCCGACCTCACGGACGTAGACGAGATATATAAGGTGGAAGCCTTCAAGGAAAAGCCCGACCTCACCACCGCCGAGCAGTACCTCTCAGCTGGCAACTACTATTGGAATGCCGGCATCTTCGTGTGGAACATCCACACCATCAGCCGAGCCATCCGCACCTTCCAACCTCAGTTGGCAAGTATCATGGACGAAATGTCACCGTCTTTCTACACCGACAAAGAGAAAGAAGTCGTAGGCCAGCTCTTCCCCACTTGCGAAAAAATTAGCATCGACTACGCCGTAATGGAGAAGTCGAAGGACATCTACACCCTCCCCGCCGAGTTCGGCTGGAGCGACTTAGGCAGCTGGGGCAGCCTTCGCACCCTCCTCCCACAAGATGAGAATGGCAACGCCAAGGTAGGCAAAGACATCCGCCTCTACGACTGCCATAACTGCGTTGTCCACACCGCCGATGAAACCAAGGTCGTGGTTCAGGGTTTGGATGGCTACATCATAGCTGAGAAACATGGTCAACTTTTGGTTTGCCAGCTAAAGGAAGAACAAAGAATCAAAGAGTTCGGCAAATAACACATATATAGTAGAGTGGGTATCCACATGAAGCAATATTCTTTTTATCTTTATTCTGCCAAACAGAACCAACTGCTAACGTTGGTCGGTACAGAAGCATTTGTGAATTCTTTATTAGAAGAACTGTCTGCGCTTATATCCTATGGAAGTAGTCAGATGGGTTATATTTGTGTCTCCCCAGCAGTAAAAGACAACCTTGTTAAGTTTTCTGATAAATGGAGTAAGGACTGTCCAAAAGTTAAAGCACTCTTATCGTATATATCTAAACTTAATGATGGTGAATACATTTATGTTGTAGATGCAGGTTTTCCCGACTTAAACCGTCAGTTAGTATTGGTTTGGATTCGTGAAACAGCCAAAGGTCATGATGCCTCAAAAGCAATGGACGCTTTCTTGAGATATCATGGACCATTAAAAACCAAATACGATTATTATTCATTTGGATTTGATGGAATAAAGCATTACGAGGGAGAACCCGACAAAAGCAAGCGTGAGTGTAGGTTTTGTCATGGTGTTGCAAAAGAGAATCCACAGTTATCGGCATTGCAAAGTGAAGGTCGTAGCATAGTTAGGTTCGGTGACAAGAACAATGCCCATGCCATTTCTGATGCTATTGGAAACAAGTTGTTGTTCTGCCTTGAAGAATGTGTTGACTGTAACAGCAATCTCTCAAAAGTAGAGCGCGACTTTATCTACTTAATGGATTGGAGACGCGCCATTAATGGCATTAGAAATAAAGACGGAAAGCTTCCTAATGTTTTCGGAAAAGAAGCTGCTTTAAGAACAGACAGTAATGGAGTTCAAACACTGTATGTAAATAAAGATTATCTAAGAGATTTTTCGGGAAACCTTATTCGATTCAGACTGAACAATAAAAAGGTTATGACAGACCAAGGCGCATATCGTGCTATATGCAAGTACGCCATTAATCTGATGCCGTCTTCCTACCTTCCTCATTTCCAACAGACAATCGACTGGATAGCTGGTCGTATGAGTGCGACAACGCTTCCTGTGGTAATGACGGCATACAATCTCCCACACATAGATCAACCCGTTCTTGATCTGTTTTTCCGACGATCGGACGATAATAGTCTACCCTTATGTACAGCAATGCTATATGTTTGCGACATGTGTTACCTTTATGTGTTGCCCTTTGCTGATACAGATAAGGCTTGTGTAATGCATCTAAACGGATTGAATGCTTATTGGCAACCGTTCTGTCAACTGCTCTCGTCGGCAATATGGAAACCTGAGGACATGAGCGATTTTGATATCTCTACACCATGGATAGAAGTGAGTTTACCATTAATTGATGGATTAAGAGTGAAGATTGTCTCTGGTGACGATGAGCATCTGCGACAGCCAGTTTCAGACAAGCCTAACACAAAGCCCAGAGAAAAAGACACAGAACAAGACTTTCCAAAGTTCGATTCCGCTTGTGCACGATACACCAACACAGAGGTTTTGATCTCAAAAATAGTTAATACTGATCCTATACCATCTGACGCTTTACATCATGCTACCAATAAGATGGGGATTTATATAGAACTTGATTTGCCAAACGTAACAGCATCTGTTGTTGTTAACCTTTCTATATACGACCCTACAGGACACATAGAATACTTGAATTTTGCTTTTTCCTCACATTTTGATATGATCAGAATGGAACGTTACATAGAAGTAAATGATGAGTATTTGGCAATTGACTATCATTTGCGTGACTATTTATTCTATACAGCATGCAATATGGCAGCCCCAGTCTTCAAGGAACGTATCAGAAACACCCAATACGCCATCTGTTCATTAGAAAAAGCCTTATGTATCGATAAAAGAGTTCTGAGTTCTATAGACTATATAATCAGAACAAAATCCAGAATGCTAAAAATAAGTGATATTGTTTTACATCCTGTTCCGTATGACGTGTGAGCAGAAATAAACCTACTGCAAGCTGCGAAGCAGCGCAACTGTGGGTAAATTTCTCCCTTTTTATTTTCTTCCGCAAAGCGGTGCTAACACATAAAGTTACCAGCAATATGCTTATAGAAATGGCAATGCCAATTGAGTACTAACAGTAGACTTGTAAACAAGGAAATTAGTATCACTTGTTTAAAGTTTAATGAAAAACTCTCTCCTTGTCTTCTGTTGGGCAAGTTAGATACTTGCTCAACTTCAAATTTTTATAAATGTGCAATGGGTAGAACTTTAGTAAGACATTCAACGTTTAATCTTCCAAGTATGAGAAGATTATGGCAGGTATTAGGTGAATATGATGCTTTGGTGGAGTATATAGAGCTTACTACTCGTAAGTTCAAAACTTCATTTGAATCGCAGCAAGAGTTGTCTTTTCCTGATTTTTTGTCTTCTGAAGCTAAGAAAGAAAACATCTGTCTGAATAATTTAACATTGGAGAATTATGAGTCTTTCAAATATAGATATTATTTGATACTTCCAAATTCATCATTTGATAGATTTCTTGATGATTTTATAATTGATTTTCATACTCTGTTTGATAAAATGATACCTTTGCCTCGTCATAAGACAAAGCTACAATCCATATTAGATTACTTGTCTGGAGATTCTTTTGCTATTTCATTAGAAGACTTTTCTCCTACCCTTTATGATTATTATCGCTTGATTAGAAATTCATTAGCACATGATAACCTCAAAAAAGAACAGGATATAGCGGCTACTTTCAGCTCTATAAATATTGATAGTGTTCATTCTCGATATCCAAGACTTTCTGCGCCTCATGATTTGAACAATTTGACTTTTGATGATTTTATCTTATGTACGGCAAATATTAAAAGTATTGCAGACAAGTTGACATTGAGTTTGGAAAGCCAAATAGATTGGATTGACTTCTCCAAACGGGAAACAAAAATGTTCCCAAAACTTAAAAGATTCAGGTGTAATGTAACACGGCAAACTTCTTACATTAGGAATATTATTTGTGGTAAATACGGAATAAGATTATCTGATACTTGCGTAGATGATATTTTACATTCACTCTCAATAGAATAATGGTAGTTCGTCCCCCTTCAGGATAAATAGCTTTTATGCTGAAGGGGAAGGTTGTGGTTCGAATCCACATTGAGGCCAAATGATAATACATGTAATTTATGAAGAAAGTAGATTTACATATTCATACAATATCAACAGTAAAGGATTGCTCTTTCACGTTTGATATAAATGTATTGGAAGATTACGTGCTGTCTCAAAAGATTGACGTGATTGCAATTACAAATCATAACGTTTTTGACCGTAATCAATATGAGCAGATATGCGTTAAATTGACTAATACGATAGTGCTTCCTGGCATAGAGATAGACATCGATGGAGGACATTCTTTGTTTATAGCGGATTCAGATAAGCAATCTCTTGACGCTTTTGAGGCGATTTGTAATCAGATAACTCCATTGGTTCAGAGTCAAGATGATACTATTCCATTTGACCAAGTACAGGCTCTGTTTCATTATTTTGATGATTACTTAGTTATACCTCATTACGATAAAGAGCCCAAACTGCCAAATGAAACAATATCAAAGTTTGGTGCAAATATTTTTGCAGGTGAAGTCTGTAGCGTCAAAAAGTTTGTGTCAGCACTTAAAACCCCAAATTCTTTGGTGCCAGTTTTATTTAGCGATTTTCGTGTGGAGGCGTTGCTGCATGGTGAAGTATATCCTAATCGACAAACATTCATAAATATCAATGATGTAACAGTCAATAGTCTCAAGTTATGTCTGAGAGACAAAAATAAAGTAGGCTTGGCTCCTACTGATGGACACAATCTCTTCCAGTGGTCAAATTCGGGATTATGCCTTTCTACAGGTTTAAACATCATTTTAGGAAAACGTTCGTCAGGTAAGACTCATACTCTAAATCTTATAAACAAACATTTTGGAGATAAAGCTCTTTATATTCGTCAATTTTCATTATTGAATACTAAAGACCCCAATTCAATAGAACAATTTGAGCAGGAAGACAAGATAAAGCAGAGTAAGATAGCGTCTGATTATTTGCAACCATTCAAGGGCGTAGTTGACAATATTAGCCACGTTCCGACGAAAGAAGCTGATATGTATATGCTAGACCAATATATGAAGGCTCTTGTTAAATTTGCTAATGAGCAACACCTCAATGATGTCTATTCAAAGACGCAGATGTTTAATACTTCTACTTATAGACTCTTTGAAACAAACGAACTGAAAAGTTTGATAGATTCAGTAGAACTGCTCATAAAGAATGAAAAGTATAAAAATGCAGTCGAGTTCTTTTTAGACAAGAAAATGTTGAAAGGGCTATTCTGTAAATTGGTTGAAGAGTATCGTTCTCTCAATATGAGTAATAAATTACTTCAGGATGTAAATGCAACCTTGAACACGATTAAGACTAATTTGCAAATGCAGTCAACTGCAACTCGCATTCCTGATTTAGATCTTTATGGCATATTGATGAATGATTGTAAGAGAATAAAATTTAACGAAGTAGTACATGAGTTGAAAATTAACAGACAAATAAATTACCGTGATGTAGGACATTTTCGGATTTCTACTACAACTCGCCCTTATCATAATGCAACTGATATGAAACAAGGCTCCCAAGTGTCTTTAGTGGAGGCTTTCAGGTCTTATGACTCTCCTTTTGATTTTATTCAAAAGTTGAAGGAAACAGCAGTTGAAAGTACATCTTTCTATAAGTACTTTGTAACAATACTCTGTTAATTCTTATGTAATCGATTGAAAATGAGAGAGTTAATTAAC
>ERZ791840.1224-NODE-1224-length-13347-cov-3.154002_pt1 | contig 13347 bp, 18 predicted proteins | sample MGYA00510291_ERZ791840 | MGnify/ENA primary metagenome ERZ791840 (study PRJEB30046, sample SAMN00715256) | human gut metagenome | study: EMG produced TPA metagenomics assembly of the A metagenome-wide association study of gut microbiota in type 2... | reverse complement strand
GGATGTAATACAGCATTGAATACATATTTTGAAGCGAATGGCGGTTTTAAAGATGATGAATTCTACATCTTCTGTGGTGATTACACAGATCGAGGAATTGAAAACGCTGATGTCTTGAAGTTCTTGCTTTCAACATATGATAAGCCGAATGTGCTGCTTCTTGAGGGTAATCATGAGCGGTGGTTATGGGACTGGGCGCATGATAAAGTGACGGCATCTAAAGAGTTTGAATTCCATACAAAAGCAGAAATCGAAGCAGCCGGTATTGATAAGAAGTCAATCAGGAAGCTTTACAGACGGATGGGTCAGTGCGCTTATTACGAATTCAGAGGTAAGACAGTCCTTGCCACACATGCTGGGTTAAGTATGATTCCAGATAATCTCACAATGGTATCTACCAGTCAGATGATTAAGGGTGTTGGAAGATACAACGATGCTGAGCAGGTAGATGCAACATTCGAGGATAAGATGGATGAAAATTGTTATCAGATTCATGGTCATAGAAATACAAAAGGACTTCCGGTAAAAGTCAACAATCATGCCTTCAATCTTGAAGGAAGAGTTGAGTTTGGTGGAAGCCTGAGAGCTGTTATCCTCGATAACGACGGTACTTTCAATACGGTAGAGGTAAAGAATACAGTATTTAGAGAACCGGAAGAGGTGTCTGCTGGTGCGGATTCCGTCGGAGAGTGGATTCTTGAGCTTAGAAGAAATAAGTACATCAAGGAAAAGCAGTATGGAGATATCTCATCATTTAACTTCACCAAAACAGCGTTTTATGACAAAATCTGGGACGAGCAGACAACAAAGGCGAGAGGATTATACATCGATATTCCAAAACAGAAAATTGTTGCCAGAGCTTATGATAAGTTCTTTAACATCAACGAAAGACCGGAGACAGAATTAGACAAGCTGCAGGATAAGTTGGCATTCCCTGTGAGGGCATACGTCAAGGAGAATGGATATCTTGGAATCGTATCCAATAATCCAGAAACAGGAAAACTGTTTGTGACTACTAAGTCAAATCCGGAAGGGTCATATGCTGAATGGTTTGCTGAAGCACTTCATACACAGCTTGGTGACGATACTCTTGATAAGATCAATGCTTATTGTAAAGAGCATGACGTATCATTTGTATTTGAAAATGTAGACATGGAAAGAGACCCTCACATTATTAAGTATCCGGAGAGCAGAGTATTTCTGCTGGATATCGTATCAAATGATATGAAATTCCAGAAGCTTAGTTTTGAAGAAATGTGTACTGTTGCTGAATCTTTTAAAATTCCTCATAAGGAATTAGGATATGAAATTGAAACATGGCAGGATTTCTTTAACTGGTACGACATGGTAATGGATGAATATTACAAGTACGACGGAAGGCGCATCGAGGGGTTCGTTATTGAGGATTCAAACGGTTACATGATTAAGTTGAAACTGGCGTACTACAATTTCTGGAAATTCATGAGATCAATTTCGCAGGAAGCTATTAAGAAAGGATATATTAACCCGAAAAGAACAGCAGCGCTGGTAACACCTCTTGCAAATCAGTTCTATGCATGGGTTAAAACACTTCATGATGTAGAGGATTCAGATAGTGTTCCGAGAAATATCTGCACATTGCGAGATATGTTTTACGAATCAGACTCCGGTAAGAAATTCAAAGACGAATAGGAGATGATGCCATGACAACTCTAATTGTTGTTGGAATAGTGTGTTTCTGCGCTGGACTTATGTCCGGCGTGGTAACAATGTGTCTTGTGAGTATTGACAGAGTAAACAAGACGCAGAAAGGCGATACATATGAATGAAATTATGACAAGCGCAGGAAGAATGTCGAAAGCAGATGCGGCAAGGATGAGATTTGCAAAGCATTATGAGATTATGCGTAAATATCATACACAGGTTAACCGAATTAAGAACGGGAATATTGCGAAGAACAATAAAACCGGAAGAACAGGAGTGTGGCTTGATCCAAAGAGAAATATATACCAGGCATACATTACTGTTAATTATAAGAAAATGCATTTAGGATGTTTTGACAACTATGCGGAAGCGGTAGAGGCAAGAATCGAAGCGGAGCACAAGTATTATGATCCGTTGATTGCCGCTATTGAAGAAGAATTCAGTTAAGGAGGATTCATATGGATATTGAAGAAATGATGATAGATTATATTATGAATCATGCATCCAATGAAGAAATACAGGAGTTCTTCGGTTATGCAGATTATGGAATTCTTTCAGTTGATGCGTGCAGGGATAACTTATCACAGATGCCTGATGAAGAATTCGATATGTTTGTAAAGAAATTCAATATCCCACATGACGGGGTAAAATTATAAAAGGAGGACGCTATGAATTTAAAAGAAGCATTTAGATACCAGAATTTTCTTGACAGAGTATTTGGCGCCGCTGCAATAAGTATTCAGGTTAGAGACCATTGCCTTACTCAGACAAGAGAGCATCTTTGTAATAAGGTAAATCCAGACGCCGATGATTTTAGAGAAGAAGTTAAGACGGAGGAAGAATTCTTCCAGAACGACGATGTGATCCGGGCTATGAGATTTCTCATTGGAGAGAAAGAGAAGATCAGCATTGCAATCAATAAGGCTAAGAAAAGCATTGATTTGGATATTGATGCAGCGACAGCTGTTAATAAATATAGACAGAAGCTCAATGGTTCCATTGCAATGATGATGAGATTCAAGCCATGTAATCGTATCGAAACAGAGATTGGTCACAAATTTAATGTCGCAGGAGATCCAGTGGATTATAAATACGATGTGAAAGTAACAAGTGAAGAAGCTTATGATAGAGATTCTGCAAAGAAAACAATGAAAGAAATTATCTCTGAAGCTGATAAGATTTCATCAGAAATTGATGCGGCAAAAGTTAATACTCAGGTAGAGTATACACCTGTGTTCGATGTTAATGACTCGTTCGAGGATGTAATGAATACATTCCTGAGTATGCAGGAAGTAACAGAGTAGGGAGCTATCGGCTCTCTGATTTGGACAGTAATTTAGGAAAGTGTAATATCAGTGTCTGACAGTACATAACTGTTGACTTTCAGCGATGAAGGTCAAATCTTATAACAGATGATTATTTGAATCATTGATTATAAATCTAAAAGAAGAATATTAAATTTTCTAGCGAAAATTATCAAGTTCGACAAGCACTTTGTAAAGCATTCTTCATCATAGCACGATAGCTCCATATCCATATAACACAAAAATTATAGCGTACATAAAATGATAATATGTCAATCACAACAAACGCTATTTCTTCCTCAAATGATATTTGGGTTTTAATGACACATATGGTAAGTGTAAAATTGGTGAAAACATACATTGACGCTGGTCATAATATTGTGATCGGCGACGATAAAGGTGCAACTAAGTTGCGTGACGCATTTGCGTTTTCTGATATTTATATTTGAATAAGTTGCTGTTCAAATCAGGGAGCCGATATTAAATAGGAGGTTTTGATATGCTAGAGGCATGTTTTGGAGTCGTAGTTACGGCTGTAGTGACAGCATCTCTGGTTGCTGTTGTAATGGCAATAGCAGATCATCCAGAGTTTAAATGCCAGTATGGAAACTGCGATGATTGTCCGTTCCCTAGATGTAGAAAGGAGATGGTCAATAATGGGCGTATACATAACAGGAGATTGCCACGGAGAGTGGATAAAACTAAGGCAATTTAGCATTCTCCGTGAATTAACTGAGGACGATTTCATCATAGTTTGTGGTGACTTCGGAATCTGGAATGATACAAACGGATACGAGACACGAGGGTTAGATAGACTTGCAGAAATCAAACCTACGGTTGTATTTGTCTCCGGCAACCATGAGAATTTTGATAGGCTGTACAGCGATGAGTTTGAGACGGTTGATTTTCATGGTGGTAAAGCTCAGAGAATTCGAGATAATGTATACCATTTGTTACGAGGATATGTATTTGAATTCTGTGGAAAGAAATTTTTCGCGTTTGGAGGAGCAAGCAGTCACGATGTAGATGATGGCATTCTTGATCCAGATGATTACGCAACATGGGATGACTTTGTAAATGTCGCAAATGAATGGTATAGACAGAGAAAGATGTTCCGTGTAAAGGGGTTATCATGGTGGGAAAGAGAACTTCCAACAGAGGAAGAAATGAATTTCGGCAAAGAAACACTGAAAGAAAACGATAACAAGGTTGATTACATTATATCACATTGTTGTCCACAGCAAATCGCAGCTATGTTTTCTCATGGAATGTACAAGCATGATGTGCTGACAAATTACTTTGATGAGATCATGGAGAGCACAGAGTTTACCAGATGGTACTTTGGACATTACCACGATGACAGACTTATCATGGGTAAATTTGTAATGCTGTATGACAGTTTTGAGAGAGTGGTGTGATATGGAAGTTAAAATCAGTAGTGGAAATTCAAAGCTCGGAAAGATACCGAGTGTATCACTTCCTGCCGGGGAGACATGCAGAAGCGATTGTGAGTGCAGTAAGAAGTGCTACGCAAAGAAACTTGAAAGACTTAGAAAGACAGTGAGAGAAGCGTATCAACACAACTATGATTTATTAAAAAACAAACCAGATATATATTGGAGAGAGGTCGAGGCGTCAATTATGATGTCTCGATTTTTTAGATTTCACGTATCCGGCGATATACCGGATGAAGATTATTTAATACATATGCTTGAAATTGCACAGAGGAATCCTCATTGTGAGATTCTGTGCTTCACAAAGAAGTTTGAAATAGTAAATAAAATACTACTTTCATATCCAGTGCCGAGCAATTTGCATCTGATTTTAAGCGGATGGGCTGGCTTAGAAATGCAAAATCTATTCAATCTTCCGGAGGCTCATGTGAGGTATCGTGATGGTACTACGACCGCAAGAGAGGATGCTAGAGAATGTGCTGGTAATTGTACAGAATGTGCAATTACAGATGGAGGATGTTGGTCTTTAAAGTCAGGAGAGCAGGTTGTTTTTAATGAACATTAGGAGGTGAGGCTATGTTAAATCGTGAAAAACGAAGGAAGTTTGCTAAAGAAGCTAAAGCAAAAGGTATCCCAAAAGAGTATATTGATGCCTATTTGACAATGCTTGCAAGCAAAAGCGATGGTGACTTAATCGAAGACGGTATGAAAGTCATGGTCAATGTAGAGCGTGTGAAGCATGGTAAGAATTACGAGTCCATGCACGATAGATACAAAGAATTCATCAATCAGTGCGATGGACAAGTCTTTACAGCGCATGTTGAAGACAATGGTCTGATTAGCCTGAAAGAGAGTCCGGAATGGTTGTTCTGGGAGGGAGACTTGATTAAGTGCAAAGAAGGTGATTCTGATGGATGCAGTTGATAGGCTTAAAAAAGAATTGTGTGAATTTGCGCAAAAAAAGTTAGGGGCAAAATATGTTGATTGTATGTCTCTGATGACTATCGTGGACAAGTATAATCGCTGCGCCGGATCGGTCGAAGGAAATATGATTGACTGTATTACAATCCATAATCGGCTCCTTGCAATAAGATATCCAGCTGGAGAGTATACACTGGATTATATGGATAGGCTTTTAAAAAATGTGTCTGATACTGTTAGAGATAACACAACGAGAGTAGTTTGTGTGCCAGATGATATTGCAATACAAAGCATGACACAAACAGAATTCGGAAAATTTATACATGAATTACTTAGAATATATCAGGAAAAGCCGGACTATCCAGACTACATAGATGCAGCTGGATGGAGATGGATGGGTTATGATTATGCAGATCATATGTATGGTTTAAGACATATGATGGATCATTCAGCAGCAGGGTTGGAAAATCAGTTTTTGAGACAGAGATTCTAACACGAAACATAGCGAGCTTGCAGCAATGCAACTCGCTATTTATATATACAAAACAAACGAAAGGAGTAAAGAAATGAATGGATTAAGTAGTAGTGAGGTTCTGCGAAGCAGGGAAATGCATGGCAGTAATAAACTTCCAGAACCGAAGATGAAGAAGTGGTATGACTTTGCAAAAGAGGCATTGAGTGAAAAAATCACAATGATTTTGATTGCCATTGCTGTTCTGCAGTTATTCCTCGGATTCATGGGAGTGATGGAACTTTCTGATCCAATCATGATTCTTGTGGTACTTGCAATCGTGACAGTGATTGCTGTAAAGACTGGACTTGGTGTTCAGAAGTCAGCAGCAGAGTTGCGAGCAAAGACGTCGGTCAGGTACTGCGATGTAATTCGTGATGGGAAAGTTCAGACAATCAACAAGGATGAGTTGGTTGTTGGAGATTTAGTATGTGTAGGTATGGGACAGGAGATTTTCGCTGATGGTTATATTGTAGATGGAAAAATCTCAGTGAATAATGCAGCAATCAATGGAGAGACAAAAGAGTGTAAGAAGACACCGATTCAAGGATACATACACGCAAAAACTACATCAACATCTGCATACACAAACCCGAATTGCTTGTTTGCAGGAACTACGGTTATGTCAGGCGAGGGCAAGATGATTGTCACAGATGTAGGCGTAAATACAGTCAACGGGGATACGATGGTTAAGATGCAGACATTGGAATCTCCGAAAACAGCTCTTGATATCGCACTCGATAATTTAAGTGACTTTATTTCAAAATGGGGAACCGTCGCAGCTGTGGTAACATTTGCAGTTTTGACAATGACAGGCATCATGAGTGTTGGGTTCAGCAACTATTTCGGAGGAAATATTTTAGATGTGATCCAGAAAATCGCACAGAATTTCTCTGTCGCATTAACAATTATTGTAGCAGCAGTTCCGGAGGGGCTTCCACTGATTGTAAAGCTCGTAACAAAGCAAAATGTTCGGACGATGGAGACGTTCAATATTCTAGCGAAGAATCCAGGCAAAATTCCAGAGCTTGCTTATGTGGATATTATTTGTACGGATAAGACTGGTACGCTTACAACCGGAATCATGACCCCAAAGAAAATCATCGATGCATTTGTAGATGAAGTTGATGAATCGTCTGAATTATGGAAAGCTATGGTCAATAATATCTGTATCAATAATAGCGCAGTATTCGACGGCAACGGAGAAATTACTGGAGGCAATTCCATTGACCGTGCGGTATTAACTCTGACGGATTCTGAAGAGTATGGAAAAATCGTGAATGACTTACAGGTCAAAGCGAAACAGGTCTTCAATAGTTCTAATAAATATTCCGCAGTAAGTTGTTCAAACGAAGTTACCTATTATAAAGGTGCTCCAGAAAAACTCATTGAGCACTGTACGACAGCTCTCGGAGATGGAATTCAGACATTTACAGACAGCGATAAGATTAGACTGCTTGAGAACATTAAAGAGATGACAACGAAGTCAATGAGATGTATTGCTCTTACGCAATCAAAGGAAGAACTTGTTGAGAATGAGCTTCCAAATAACATGACATTGTTAGGAATTATCGGAGTTGTTGACCCGGTAAGAGAGGAAGTTCCAAATGCAGTGGCTATGGCTCATAAAGCAGGTATTCAGGTAATCGAGATTACCGGAGATTGCCTTGAGACAGCAAAAGCCGTGGCAGAAGAATGTGGAATTTATATGGCTGGAGATCTGGCTATTACAAATGATGACTTTGAAGCGATGTCTGATGACGAAGTAAAAAGTATCATTCCAAAACTGAGAGTTATTTCAAGATGTTCACCTAATACAAAACTGAGACTGGTAACTCTTGCTCAGGAAATTGGAAAGTCTGTTGCGATGACCGGAGACGGTGTGAATGATTCACCGGCATTAAAAAGAGCAGATGTAGGATTCGGTATGCAGGGCGGGTCTGATGTAGCAAAAGAGGCATCTGATATTGTTCTGACTGATGATAACTTTGCAAGTGTTGTAAAAGCTGTGGAACTTGGAAGAACATTCATGCACAACATCATGATGTTTCTTGAGTTCCAGTTACCAATCAACATCGCATTGCTTATCTTGAGTGTGATTTATCCTATGGTTGCAACCGGTGCTCTGCTGGCTTCGGTACAAATTCTGATTGTGAATATCATTATGGATTCACTTAACTCGCTGTCTTTTGGAGGTGAGCCGCCGAAGGAAGAATATATGTCTGAGCGACCTATTAAAAAGGGTTCTGGATTATTTATTCGAGGAGCTAAGAAACGTATAGCAATCAGTACAGCTACGTTTATCGCCTTATACGGAATCATCACATTCAGTCCAGTATCAAATATGTTCGCAACTGATGTGGAGGCTATGACGGCGAGATTTGCGCTCTTATGTTTCATGGCTGTATTCAACGGATTCAATATCCGTACAGAACATATGAATCTGTTTAAAGGTATAGGAAAGAATAAGCTGTTCTCATATATTGCAGTTGGAATCTGTGCGATGACAGTAATTCTGTGTGATTTCGCAGGAACGTTGATTAAGGCAACAGCGCTTGACTTAAATCATTGGCTTGTAATTATCGCACTTGCGTTTATGGTTATCCCAGTCGATCTTATAAGAAAGGCTGTAGATAATAGAAAATAAGGAGGTTTGTAACATGTCAATTAGTTTAGTGAAAGGTCAGAAGATTGATCTTACAAAAGGAAATGCTGGGCTGAAGAGGGTTGTGTTTGCTCTTGGCTGGGACACAAACAGATATGACGGAGACGAAGAATTCGATCTTGATGTGTCGGCGTTCTTCACTGATGAGTCTGGCAAGGTCACAGGAGAGCAGGATTTCGTATTCTACGGACAGCCACAGCATCCGAGCGGAGCACTTACATACTCAGGAGATAACAGAACAGGAGAAGGAAGCGGCGATGATGAAACCATGACGGTCGAGTTAGAAAAGATTCCGGCAAATATCTCCAAAATCAGTTTCGCTGCAACAATTTACGATGCAGAAAACAGGCTGCAAAACTTTGGTATGGTTGATAATTCATACATCCGTGCATACGATGCAGATACAAATGAGGAGCTTTTCAGATACGATTTGAATGAGGATTTCTCACTGGAAACAGGCGTAGTTGCCGGAGAGCTGTACAGCAGAAATGGAGAATGGAAATTCAATGCTGTTGGATCTGGATTTACTGGAGGATTAGCAGCAGTCGGTAGAAACTTTGGACTGAATTTATAAGAAAGAAGGGTTGGCATATGTCAGTAAGTTTAGTAAAGGGGCAGAAAATCAATCTGTCAAAAGAAGTAGAAGGGCTTAAAAAGGTGGTTGTAGGTCTCGGCTGGGATGCAGCAAAACAGGGTATGTTCGGTCATAAGCCAAACATTGACTGTGATGCGTCTGCAATTATCCTGGGTAAAGGTAATAAGTATAAGGGTGTTGTATATTACGGAGACAGATCAGCTGAAGACGGATGTGTATATCATCATGGAGACAACCTTACCGGAGACGGAGATGGTGATGATGAACAGATTACAGTAAATCTTGAAAAGATGCCATCCGATGTCGAAAAGATTGTATTCGTTGTTAATATCTATGCTTGTACATCCAGAAAACAGGACTTTGGTCTGATTAAGAACGCATTTATTAGACTTGTGGATGACGCAAGTAGAAAGGAAATTTGCAAATATAATCTCTCTGAAAATTATGCAGGAAAAACTGCTATGGTATTTGCAGAAGTGTATAAGAAAGACGGAGAGTGGAAGTTCAATGCAATCGGACAGGGAACAAACGACACAAGTATCAGTGAATTGGCAAACAGATATAAATAAGGAGGATTCACATGTCAGTATTATTAAGTAAAGGGCAGAGGGTAGACCTTACGAAAGGTCGCCCTTCTTTAAAGAATATATTTGTAGGTCTTGGGTGGGACATCAATCAATACGACGGAGAATCTGATTTTGACCTAGATGCATCCGTGTTTATGACAAAAGAAAATGGTAAAGTCGGATCGGATGGAGACTTTGTATTCTATGGAAATCTGGCACACAATTCAAAGAGCGTAGTTCACATGGGCGACAATCGAACAGGCGAAGGAGAGGGAGATGATGAGGTAATCAACATCAAACTTGACAAGGTTCCGGATGATTACGAATCAATCGCTGTAACTGTAACAATTTACGATGCAGAAAGCAGACTACAGAATTTTGGAATGGTAGAAAACGCATACGTAAGAGTTGTTGACGCAGACACAGGAGAAGAACTGATGAGATTTGACCTGAGCGAAGACTTCTCTACAGAAACAGCCATCGTTGTTGCAGAAATTTACCGACACAACGGTGAATGGAAATTTAAAGCAGTTGGTAGCGGATATAACGGAGGTCTTGCAGCTCTTTGTAGACAGTACGGAATTGACGCGGAGTAGGAGGATATCATGACTAACTTTATGTTTACTGTGATTGTAGTAATTGTGCTTGCTGTGATTATACTTTTCGGAACTGTCTTTGGAAAACAGCTCCGTGTGAAAATGAAAGGCAGAACTGATGAAGTAATGCGCCAGGACGCTCAGACTCCAGAAGGAGCGAGAGATTACTACAACGCCGCAATTAGAGAAAAAGAAGATTTTTACAATAGGGCATCTGCAAGTTTTGCTGAAATTTCCGGCAAAAGATCTGCTGCAGAAAATGATCTGCATAAGACACGGAAGGAAATTATGAAAGTTACAAACGATATGAATGCTTGTATTGACAGCGATCGAGAAGATGAGGCAATGCAGTATGCACGGAAGAAATCAACGCTCGAAAGCAAAATCAATGTTTTAAAAGATACTGTGGATGAGATGAAAGAGGTTGAAGCTCATCAGAAAGAGATTATGCAGCAAGCAGCTGAGGAACTGCAGAAGCTAAAAGAAGAAAAAGAGCAGGTAGTTTTCCAGATGGAAGCCGATAGTCAGATTATTGAACTTCATCAGAGCATGGATTCTTTAAGCATGAACAACGAGAGTGATAGGATGCTTGAGAGAGTTCGTGAGGGCGCAAGAAAGACGAGAGAACGCGCCGATGGTAGTCGAATCGCATATGATTCAAGCGCACAGGCGGCTGATCGAAGACTTGAGGCATCTGAGAGAGAAAGAAATGCTCGTCAGATTCTCGAAGAGGCAAGGAGACAGCGAGGAAAGTAATTCCGGTGATAATATGTTCAGAGTAATAATTGCAGGTAGCCGATCATTTGCGAACTACGAAATGTTAAAAGCAAATATGAATCGTCTGTTGCAGAATATCAGTGATGAAATATCCATAGTATGCGGAACCGCAAGAGGAGCAGACAGGCTTGGAGAGAAGTATGCGAAAGAAATGGGTTTCCATGTTGCATACTTCCCGGCAGACTGGGAGCGGTATGGCAAAGCGGCTGGATATATAAGAAATAAAGAGATGGCTCAAAACGCCGATGCTTTGGTAGCATTTTGGGACGGAGAAAGTAGAGGAACAAAATCAATGATAGACCTGGCTAAAGAGTATGATCTCGCTGTCAGGGTTTTAAAATTCTGACGGAGGTAATATCGATATGGACGAAGATGAGCTTGACTATTGCTATGAGTGCGGAGGCTACGGAGATGATTACTCCGTAGACGAGCACGGCGAACTTGTGTGTAATTGTGATACATGTCCGATGAATCCATTTAGAGGTGATTGGGATGATTAACGATAGTGAGATAGAATGATTTTAATATGAGGAGTTAAAGATGCAGAAAGACAAAATTATCTACACGGTTAAGCACAGAAAAGCATTCAGAAGAGTAGAGAAAGAACTGCTTGGACATAACACCCTGAGAGGAATCCTTCATGATTTGGATAAGGTGTTTCTGTATATGATTTTTGATTATAAATCAGTGCATAACTGGCATAGGAATCATTCCAGACATCATTCTATTAAGGCAAAGACACATAGTGATTTTGTCCAAATGGTAGTGGACTGGGAATGTTCAAGATATACAAAGCCAGACAAACCATTAAATGCGAGAGAGACGCTCAACAAGTTCTATCCTGAATTAAAAGACGAGGTTTTACCTGTCATTCAGGAACTTGGTTTATAAAATTGATGTTTGACAGGGTGGAGTCACATCTGCCCTGTTGATTTTCTACAGCAGACAATAGGCGGTATCTGTAACACCTATTGTAGAAGACTTTGCTCGGTATATGATTTATTCAGTGCATGAAAACAGATAAGTGCGTTGATAACGAGCAACACTCCAAAGTCTTGGGTAGTTTTTGAGGAGAGAACCCTTCCGACTTAGGTGATATCGGTATCCGGGTTACGGGAGAATAGTTTGGAGCCTGCAGAAGCGACGTAACCGCGTGACCAGACATAGGAGGAAACGAGCCTCCTACCACCAGTAAACAGGGCGATAGCTGGATGGATTTTCGGGGCTGTAAAGGTTTCGACAGGGGTATGAAAGTTATGAATTCGCTAGAGTGATGACTTAATCATCAACCATTAAACACAAACGCAAACAGACAGATGTTAGCAGTAGCCTAAGTTGCTACACCAAAATGTATTGAGATATTGCTGGTAGATACTGAGGTTCAAAAACAAGCATAATTTGTATACGGTTCTCTGTAAATGAACACCTGTATTGGTTGAGATAGTTAAGAACAGAGTGGTGGATAGAAATCAGTACATGATTCCAAAACAGCGTAAAGATTCATAGTGAGTAATATTTTTGGACAGGGGTTCGACTCCCCTCAGCTCCATTTATATTTAAGAAAGGCTGATAGTTATTATGGATGAAAAGGTAGTTAGATATAGAAAAAGACACAAAAGGTGTAAATATTGCATACATAAAACTCTTCGGACTCCAAAGTGCTCTGGACTTCCAGATTATTATGTATGCGAGGCAAAAGATAAAGTAATGTTTGATTGGAGTGTAGAGTATTTACCGAGATTCTTTTGCTCATGCTATCAATTAAGTAAAGCTTAACAGTGGAGGGTTTATCTATGAAGTTGTATAAAATAAATTATATGGATGATTGCGATAATGAGACTTGCTTAATGGTCGCAAATAATGAAGAAGATGTAAAAAGGAAGTTTGAGGAGGAAATCTTCTCAAAGCTCCCGTGTCCAATGTATTATTTTGTACACGAGATAACTGAAATAGACGGTCATAAAATTATAGTCGATTGATATAATGCGGTGGCGGAATAGGTAGACGCTAATGACAGATAGGCTCCCCTAGCGGTTCGATTCCGTCGGTATCTTAGACAGCGAAATAGCTGACGATACTGGGTCTGATTTGGTAGAAGGGAGTGAGGGGCTATGTGTGGTGCGAATCCACACCCGCTTTATTATAAAGAAGAGGAGATGATTATCATGTGTAAAGTAATGTTAAATTCTATTGACAAAGTTAAGGAGTTCGTAAATAAAACATCCAGAGTAGACGGAGATGTGTTCCTGCAATCTGGAAGATATATCATTGATGC
>ERZ791840.1218-NODE-1218-length-13378-cov-2.695039_pt1 | contig 13378 bp, 10 predicted proteins | sample MGYA00510291_ERZ791840 | MGnify/ENA primary metagenome ERZ791840 (study PRJEB30046, sample SAMN00715256) | human gut metagenome | study: EMG produced TPA metagenomics assembly of the A metagenome-wide association study of gut microbiota in type 2... | reverse complement strand
AGGGACTGTATGATGTCGGTAAAGCTTCACCGGCGGAAGTAGCTGAGGCACAAGCACGTGTGGCACAGGATGATATGACAGCCGTACAGGCGGACAATACATATAAATTGTCACTATTAAGTCTCAGCCAGTTATTAGAACTGCCTACACCGGAAGGGTTCGTTCTTGAGAACCCAAAAGAAGAACTGAAATTTGAACCACTAACAGCTCCGGATGACATTTATATCCAGGCGATTGCCTATAAGCCCGGCATCAAGGCAGCAGAATATCGTTTACAAGGTAGTTTAAAAAACATTCGTATCGCTCAAAGTGAATTCTACCCCCAACTTTCTTTCAGTGCAGGGCTAGGAAGCAGCTACTATACACTCAACGGTGAAGCAGAATCCGGTTTTGCCCGTCAATTAAAAAATAACCTGAGCAAATCTATTTCTTTCAACCTGAGCGTTCCGATCTTCAACCGTTTTAGCACTCGTAATCGGGTACGCACTGCCCGCCTACAACAGTCAAACCTTGCTTTGCAACTGGACAACACCAAGAAAGTTCTTTATAAAGAAATCCAGCAAGCCTGGTATAATGCAGTAGCTGCAGAAAGTAAATATAACTCCAGCGAAGTTGCAGTGAAAGCCAACGAAGAATCTTTTCGGTTGATGAGCGAAAAATTCAATAACGGTAAAGCTACTTTTGTGGAATACAATGAAGCGAAACTAAACCTGACCAAAGCACTGTCGGATAAACTGCAAGCTAAATACGATTATCTGTTCCGTACTAAAATACTGGATTTCTATAAAGGAGAAATCATAGAATAGAACAGATTTCCGGCTATTTATCAAAAAGCCTTAAAAATAGAATACATCGGAAAAGTATTCTGTTTTTAAGGCTTTACTCATGTTTTCAAACTCACAAAAAACACTTGTTATTTATGTAAGAGATTTCTAAAACATATCCACCGGTTCATCCGTTACTATAGAAAGAACCAACAGTTATGAAACATATTATCATCGCAGTGATTCTAATAATTAGTAATGTATTTTTAGGAATTGCAAAACCAATGAAAAGTCAAGCGGAAATTTATTTTGCAGGAGGATGTTTTTGGGGAACCGAACACTTCCTGAAACAAATCAGAGGAGTAGAAAGTACTCAGGTGGGATACGCCAACAGCACCGTTGCCAATCCCAGTTATGAACAGGTATGTTCGGGCAAGACAAATGCTGCCGAAACAGTGAAGGTTGTTTATGATCCGGAAGAAGTAAATCTGAGTTTATTGCTCAACCTCTATTTTCAGACAATCGATCCGACCAGCCTCAACCGACAGGGAAATGATCGGGGTACACAGTACAGAACCGGTATATATTATATCAATAAAGCCGATCTCCCCACCATCAATCAGGCGATCCAGGCATTAGCCACTCAATACAACAAACCGATTGCCGTTGAAGTGGAGCCGTTGACAAACTTTTATCCGGCAGAAGTCTATCACCAAGATTATCTGGATAAGAATCCGGGCGGATATTGCCATATCAATCCGGCTTTATTTGAAATGGCACGAAAAGCGAATGCTCCCAAGACCGCAACTTATCAAAAACCGGATGATGCCACTCTCCGTAAGAAATTATCTGCCGAACAGTATGCAGTGACTCAGAAAAATGCCACAGAGCCGGCTTTCCATAACGAGTTCTGGAATGAACACCGCCCCGGCATTTATGTAGATATCACTACCGGAGAACCGTTGTTTGTTTCCACAGACAAATTTGATTCCGGTTGTGGATGGCCCAGTTTTTCCAAACCGATTCAGAAAGAGCTGATCGCAGAGAAGAAAGATACTACTCACGGAATGATACGGACAGAAGTACGCAGCAAGACAGGAGATGCGCATTTAGGACATGTATTTACAGACGGGCCAAAGGACAAAGGCGGATTGCGGTATTGTATCAATAGTGCTTCGCTGCGTTTTATCCCGAAAGAAAAAATGAAAGAAGAAGGATATGGAGAATATCTGCCGCTCATTAAATAGAACAATCTAGTAAACAGCACCGGTTTCAGACAGATACAATAAAAACGGCGGATTCCCTCGTTTGGGTAATCCACCGTTTTCGTTTGTTAAAACCTTAAGAGAGAAAGAGAATTTCACAATCCCCGGTATTGTTATCTTCCGGCAAGCAGCAAGTCTGCTTCATCTGTTACCGGAATCTGTATATTCATAGCCCAGTTGCCGGCTGATTCTTCAATCCATTTATAGTCATTCCACTTGTAGTTCATATACGCGATCGGCATATTAGCATCATTCAGTTCATAAACACTCTTTTCTACAGAATCATCATAAGCTCTGTGAGAATTATTCCAACGTGCATATACCAATGTGATTTCATTAGAAGAATAAGTATAATCGATCTTGAAATACGGAATCCATTTTTCAGTGGATGAATCCCACTTGAAAGCTTCTTTAGCTGTTACTCTCTTTTGATCATCATAAGTAAAATCATATTTCATGTGACGATAGAGAGAACCATCCAGTCTGTAAATCACCTTCGAAACAACAAGATCATCTACTTTCTCTTCATTAGTAATGAAGTTATTGTCCTGTGCTTTCAACTCTGTATTGGCGATACCGGCAACTACCATTGCCACTAAAACCATCATTCTGAATAATACTGTAGTTTTCATAATTGTATATTTTTTATTAGTTCAACTTTCTTTTTTTGTTCTTCTGTTTATTAGACGGAACGTCTATATGGAATGGTTGCAACTATCTGAACTTTTTTTTCATTTCTTTTGTTGCCCGCCTTCGAATATATAAATGCAATGGGCATGCCAAAAAGATAAATACTTAATAGTCAGCGGAAAGAAGAAAAACTGAGATGTACGAAAATGAACAGTTGTACGCTCATAAGCGGACACACTAATAAAAAAAGACTGCTTATATCTTGTTGAACAGAATATTATCTACCTTTGCAGCCAATAACTTATTAAAGGCAAAAGATGAAAAAGAACAGCAAAAAAAGTATTCTTCTTCTATCAATCGGAGGAGGCTTGTTTATCTGCCTTATCAGTATCTATTTGAGCCGCAATATGCTTCTGCAAAGCATAACTAACAAGCGTACGACTCATATCGAACAAACATACGGACTGCAAATTCATTATCAGAATCTACAGATGAAGGGATGTAACGAAGTTACCCTGCAAGGGCTTTCCATCGTTCCCGACCAACGGGATACCCTTCTTACACTACAATCTGTCAATGTCAGACTGAATTTTTGGAAACTGCTGAAAGGAAATATTGAAGTCCGCAACGTCCACATGAATGGACTGGCAATCGCTTTTATCAAACGGGACAGTGCAGCCAACTATGATTTTCTATTCTCCGGACACCACCCGGAAGCAACTACAGAGCCGGTCATAGAAACCAATTACGCCCATCGCATCAACCGAATATTAAACTTAATATATGGTTTCTTCCCCGAAAACGGTCAACTGACTCAACTTAATATAACCGAACGGAAAGACAGCAATTTCGTAACAGTCAATATCCCCACCTTTACAATCGAAAACAATCGCTTTCAGTCCACCATCAAGATAAAAGAAGATACGCTGACTCAACAATGGAAAGCAGCAGGAGAGTTGAACAGAAAGGTACATACCCTGCAGGCAGAACTTTTTGCCACAGAAAAAAAGAAAGTTTCACTACCGTATATCAACCGCCGTTTTGGAGTAGAAGTTACTTTCGATACCTTATATTATAGTATGACTAAAGAAAATCGTACCGAAAACCAACTGCAACTTGACGGTAAGGCGAAAGTAAGCGGACTTGATGTATTTCACAAAGCACTCTCTCCCGAAGTGATCCATCTGGATCGCGGACAACTCACGTATCAGATGAATATCGGCAAGCAAACGCTGGAACTGGACAGTACGACGACGGTATTATTCAACCAAATAAAATTTCATCCTTATCTGCGAGCAGAAAAGAATGAAAATCAATGGCACTTCACTGCTGCCACAGATAAATCATGGTTTCCGGCCGACGAACTATTCAGTTCTTTGCCCAAAGGCTTATTCAGCAATCTGGAAGGTATAAAAACAAGTGGTGAGCTGGCTTATCATTTTCTGTTAGATATTGATTTTGCCCGACTAGACAGCCTTAAGTTTGAGTCCGAATTGAAAGAAAAAGATTTTCGGATAATAGAATATGGTGCAACATCTCTTTCAAAAATGAGCGAAGAGTTTGTCTATACCGCCTATGAAAACGGACTACCGGTCAGAACATTTCCTGTCGGACCTTCATGGGAACATTTTACTCCTTTGGACAGCATTTCTCCATTGCTGCGGATGTCGGTCATGCAAAGTGAGGACGGAGCTTTTTTCTACCACAAGGGCTTTTTGCCTGATGCGATGCGTGAAGCTTTGATTTACGACCTGCAAGTCGAACGTTTCGCCAGAGGAGGCAGCACAATTACCATGCAGCTGGTAAAAAACGTATTTCTCAACCGGAACAAGAACTTTGCCCGCAAATTGGAAGAAGCGCTCATCGTATGGCTGATAGAGACAGAAAAGCTGACTTCTAAAGAACGTATGTATGAAGTTTATCTGAACATAGCCGAATGGGGACCGCTGGTTTATGGTATTCAGGAAGCCTCTGCCTATTATTTCAACAAACGCCCTTCGCAACTCACGACCGAAGAAAGTATTTTTCTGGCTTCTATTATCCCGAAGCCTAAACACTTCCGCAGTTCCTTTGCGGAAAACGGACGGTTAAAAGAGAATATGGAAGGCTATTATAAGCTGATTGCCGGACGCCTCGCCAAGAAAGGATTAATAAGTGAAATCGAGGCGGATAGTATCCGCCCCGATATCCAAGTTACGGGCGACGCCCTGAATAGTCTAGTCGGCGAAACGCCGGAGTCCAGTTCTCCTACCGCTGAGGAGCAATAATTTATTAATAAAGGAATAGGTTTTATCTTCTTGAGCTGCTTCCTCTTTCTGAAGAACGGGAAGAAGAACCTCGGTTGCTGTTGCTTCTCGAACTTTCTGAAGATGAGCTTCTTTCTGTTGATCTGCCGGATACGTTCCCTCTGCTGGAACTACTGCCGGAATTGCTGTTCCTACCGGAGCTGCTGCCACGGTTTGTACTCGTACCACTACTTGTCGGACGGCGACTGGAATTCGAAGACCCTGTACTCGTTCCCGGACGACTTCCTGAATGACGATCTCCTTCACCTCTGTTGTGGTCTCTGCCCGGAGTTACTTCCTTATTCGGTTTATCATCTTTGGACGGAGTAGATGGTCTGCCCGGAGTGGACGGTCTGCTTGGAGTAGACGGTCGTTCATTGACCGAAGGTCTTTCAGAGTTGGAAGGTCTTCCGGAAGTGGACGGCCTGCCCGATGTAGATGGTCTGCCTGAAGTGGACGGTCTATGGTTCGTTTCTGGACGAGGACGGGAAGTATTTCCCGGACGTCCCGAAGTATTAGGTCGTGACGTTGCGCCCGGACGTCCCGAAGTCCCCGGTCGGGTAGGTGCATTATGCGGACGAACGGAAGTGTTCGGACGGAAACGTACAGAACCGAAGTCTGAACGACGATAAGAATGGAATACCCGCTGATCTCTTACCCGATATGGCGTAGGATAGTGCACAAAATTATTATATCTTCCCCGATAATAACTCACATGATGAATATGCGGACGATAATGTGCACCACAGTAAGTCCGATAATGATAAGGTACACCAAAATAGAATAAACTACGATTCGGATAATTGATATAAATCCGGAAATTCCATCTTCCACCGGTGACATAAATGGGACGATAGAAATACTCAGCTCCCAGGAACCTGCGGTATTGCGCATCGCTCAACACCCAACGAAGATCATCGTTGCGAATATCCAGCGCTTCATAGTAATCATCCAATGCCCACTCATCACCCCGTACTACATAATCCATAATATTACGAAGCGAATAAATGAAATCATAGTTAATCTCATACACATCATTATATTGAGGATTATTCAAGTCCAGTTCGTATGCCATCTTATCAGTAAGGAAACGTGTCTCCTTACGTACCTTGCTGGTACTCATTCCCGCCATTACAGTGGTACTGGCAGTCACGACTAATAATATAAATAGAATTCTTTTCATGGTTTCATTCTTTTTTAGTTACGTCCGCTATCGTAAGATTCCGCAAACTCCCTCATCTCTCTTTTGTCCATCTCAAAAGTGAAAACATCTGTCAGTATGGAGAAGTTCTTCTTATCTGCGATTTTCGGATAAAGTTTCTTTATCATATTCTTTTTATCTGTCTGAAAAGTACACATATCCACCAATTTACGGCATTGGGCACAAGTGAATCCCGAAGGGGGTACAACTTCATCCAGCATCCTGGTACGGTCAGACTCAAAAGATTTACCTCTATATTCATTGAAGAAACGGTCAAAATCGGCTGAACTCATAGCTCTGGGCCGTACATATCCTACGTCTCCCGGTCGTTGGTCATTGTGGTAAGCCTGGATATATTCCTTCATCTTGTCACGGTCAAAAGACGAAAAGAGCTTATTGACCACCGGAGCAAAATTTTCTTTATCCACTATTTGCGGATACATACGTTTCATCACAGTCATCTGAGCATCCGAACCACTTATCTGATCAATGATCTTCCCGCACTGGGCAGAAGTAAAATTGCAATCCAACAAAACATCATCTATATATTTAATCTGCTCATCAGACATAATCACCATCCGGAAATCACTAAGAAAACGATCAAACTCATCATGCATCATAAGTGTTCTGCGACGGGGACTTTCTTCATTGTGTGGCGGACGAACCGGAGCCGTATTGGTTACAACGACGGAAGGAGGCATCACAACCGGAGCCGGAAGAAGTATCTCATCACCATTAAAGGTATCCATACTCGTAACTCTTCCATCTGCAAAATATACAATAATCTTGATCGAGTTGCCGTAAAGCACTGAAGAAATCCGGTGGTACTCCCATTCCTCGCCATCTCCGTCAAAACGTCTGTAATCCGGTTTGCCCAAGATTTTTTCTACATTCTGCCGCGACATTCCCTGCTGAACTTCCATCACTTGCTTGTTGGATACGTAATAAGTAGAACAGCTACCGAGTATTACCCACAACGTGAAAAACAGGATTATATGTATATTTTTCATAACCGTATCGTTTTTAGTGAACTAATGTATGATCAGCGTCCTTCGTATTCCTTGATGAAATCGTTCATTTTGGTCTTGTTACTGGAGAATGTAAGAATACCGATCACTGTAAAGAAAGCCTCTTTATCTACAATATTAGGATACATCATTTTCATAATCTTCAGCCGTTCATTATCAAAGGTATAGAACTTCACCAGTTGAAGACACTGCTCCGATGTAAAATCAGAGTTCGCCAATGCAGTTGTAATCAACCCCATACGATCTTTTTCAAAAGGCTCATTCTTCACACTATCAAAGAACTTCTTGAAAAGTTGGTCATTCATCACTCTGTCGTAGCGGTTATAGTCCGGACGGTGTCCACCCTGACCGGTTCCCGGTCTTCCGGGTCTGCCCGGACGGATATCTCCACGTTCCTCTACAATAATATCTTTTACTTCGTTTCCGTTAAAGTAAACGCGGTCATTATACAACCGTTCTCCTTTCCATACACGTTCTCCCGGGCGAGTCGGGCGGGAAGCGTACACTTCAATGGTATAATTTCCCGGTTTCAGATTGGCAACGAAACAAGTAGTAGTAGGATAACACATCTGCCTTCCGCCAAAATAAACAAGAATCGGAGTATCTCCGCCATCAATCCGGATTCCGCTGACAGACTGCGCTTTTAAAGAAAGGGCAGCGAGCAAAATACAGAAACTTATTATTATCTTACGCATAGCTTATCTATTTTTAAAATTATTATCTTTAACTGATATCACAAAAATAGGGTGAGAAAACTCCCCACCCCAATGATTCTCTCTATTCCTGCATAGGGATTTCCCTATTCTGTTTAGGATTCTGCCAAAGTGATGCCGTTCTCATGCAAAGAAATCAATCGTTTCTTATACAAGTCACCTACACCTTTCTTAAAAGTTTTCTTGCTGACACCAAAGGTATCGTAGATATCCTCCGCAGGACTCTTATCGTTCAGATTGATCCGTCCGCCATGTTCCCGAATATACTCCAACAGTGTCTTCGAGAAATCATCGACTTTCTCAAATCCCGGTTTCTGAAGTATCAGGTCCACCTTTCCATCTTCGCGTACCTGTTTCACAAACGCCTTCATCTGCATACCGGTCTCCAATGCACGGAATATTTCATTTTCATACAGCAACCCGCTATACTTATTGTCTATAATCGCTTTGAAACCCAAGTCCGTCTTCTGCCAGATCAGGATATCCACTTCCGCACCCGGAGCATAATCGGGCATATCTTTCGACAGGTAACGTTCTACCTTCGCCGAAGCTACGATACGATAACTTTCCTCATCCACATGAGCATGGACCACGTAGGATCTTCCCACCTGCATTTTCATCTTCTGCTCACTGAAAGGTACAAATAAGTCTTTCATCAATCCCCAGTTGAGGAATGCCCCGAACTGGTTCACCCAAGAGACTTCGAGACAGGCGAACTGCCCTACCTGCACCAACGGAGTCAGTGTAGTGGCAATCAGTCTTTCGTCAATATCCAGATAAAGAAATACATTCAACATATCCCCTACCTTACAGTCTTCGGGTACATAACGGGTGGGCAACAGGATTTCACCTTCATCTCCTCCGTCGAGATATAAGCCGAAATCGACTTCCTTTACCACTTCGAGTTGGTTGAATTTTCCTAATTCGATACTCATACTTTTATCTATTTATTATATAACGAACAAAGATAATCTATTTTAGGCACATCCCTTTCACCAAAGGGATATAACTTTTTGTTATCAAACAAAACTATTTTCAATGAACAATCATCCGATTAAGTCGTTATCTTTGTAGCGGTAATAAGCAAGAACAGATTATTCATCTTTAAACATATATAATTATGGAATTTTTAACCAACGAGAAACTTACGATTGTAGGAGCAGCCGGAATGATCGGCTCCAATATGGCTCAAACAGCTATGATGATGAAACTCACTCCGAATATTTGTCTATATGATCCTTTCGCACCCGCTCTGGAAGGCGTGGCAGAAGAATTATATCACTGCGGTTTCGAAGGCGTGAATCTGACTTATACTTCCGATATTAAAGAAGCATTGACAGGAGCCTCTTATATCGTATCTTCCGGTGGTGCAGCCCGCAAAGCAGGCATGACCCGTGAAGACTTGTTGAAAGGAAATGCTGAAATTGCCGCTCAGTTCGGTAAAGATGTCCGCCAATACTGTCCGAATGTAAAACATATCGTTGTCATCTTTAACCCTGCTGATATCACAGGATTGATCACACTGCTATATTCCGGTCTGAAACCATCCCAGGTTTCTACACTGGCAGCACTGGACAGCACCCGTCTACAGAATGAACTGGTGAAATATTTCCATATTCCCGCTTCCGACATTCAAAACTGCCGTACGTATGGCGGACATGGAGAACAGATGGCCGTATTCGCCTCAACTACCAAAGTAAAAGGCGAACCGCTGACTGATTTCATCGGAACTACCCGTCTTCCGCTGACAGAATGGGAAGCATTAAAAGTACGTGTCATACAGGGTGGCAAACATATCATCGATCTTCGTGGCCGTTCTTCTTTCCAAAGCCCGGCTTATCTTTCTATCGAAATGATCGCTGCCGCAATGGGTGGACAACCGTTCCGCTGGCCTGCCGGTACTTATGTTTCCAATGGTAAGTTCGACCACATCATGATGGCTATGGAAACTTCCATTACGAAAGATGGCGTTACTTACAAAGAAGTGGCCGGATCTCCTTCCGAACAGGAAGAACTGGAAAAGAGCTACGAACATCTGTGCAAACTTCGCGATGAAGTGATTGAAATGGGGATCATCCCGGCAATCAAAGACTGGCATTCTCTGAATCCCAATATTGACTAACCAGTATCATTAATATAATAAACACCGGAACTCAACGATATTTTTCCGTTCGAGTTCCGGTGTTTTTCTTTTACCATTACTGCTTGTCTGCAATTAATCCTACACTTTTGAGCACTCCGCACACACTCCCTTTACTACATAATTCACACTATGCAAAGTGAATCCTTTCGGTAAGTCGATAACCGGAATATGAATCTTTTCCAAACAAAATGTCCGATGGCATTTCTCGCAATAAAAATGTGAATGCAAGTCTTTCAGGACACAGTTGCAGGAATCATCGCAAACGGCATACTTCCACGAACCGCTTCCGTCGTCTATGCTATGTATCAGATGATGAGACAAAAAAAGCGTGATTGTACGGGATATAGTCGATTTATCAACCGTATCCAGCAACGTTTCAAGATCAAGCTGAGACACGGCACGCCCCGCTTCCATCATACTTTTCAATATGAGAAGTCTGATAGCCGTCGGCTTGATGTCTCTTTTTGCCAACTTATCCAGATAAACTTTTTCTTCCATATTCTTTTATTTTATCATTTTCTGTATCCTTACGGCATTCATGATAGCAATCAGTGCTACACCAACATCGGCGAAAACAGCTTCCCAAAGTGTAGCCAGTCCACCGGCTCCCAAAATCAGTACCAGCAGTTTCACACCAAACGCCAGTGAAATATTCTGCCATACAATCCTTCGCGTCAGTTTTCCTACCTTTATCGCTTCAGCCACTTTGGAAGGCTGGTCGGTCTGTATCACCACATCAGCCGTTTCAATAGCCGCATCACTGCCTAGTCCGCCCATGGCAATACCTACATTACTTAAAGCCAGTACCGGAGCATCATTCATGCCGTCGCCCACAAAGGCAACCTGGTTCTCCGCATGTTGGCGTAATTCTTCCAAATGCTTCACTTTCCCGTCGGGGAGCAGATCACCATAGGCTTCCGAAATACCCAGCTTCTCTGCAAAGTTACTAACAATACTTTGTTTATCACCGGATAATATCTGAATGTTTTGAATTCCCAATGCTTTCAGGTTCTGAATGGCGATCTTTGCATCCTCTTTCAGACTGTCGGATAATAGCAGATAACCGGCATACTTGTTTCCTATCGCACAGACAACGATCGTATCTGTGATGGAAAGAAGTTCGGGCGGATATTCTATCTGAAATTTTGAAAGCAAACGCCCATTACCTGCCAAAACCTGAATTCCATTTACGGCAGCTTCCAGTCCGAGACCTGCATACTCCTTACTGTCGGTTACAGAGGAAAGTTCGATATCCCGCCGTCCGGCATAATTCACCACAGCCTTAGCAATGGGGTGTGTACTGCTGCTTTCTACCGAGGCTATCATCCGGATTAATTCTTCTTCGGATACACCGGATTCACAGTTACAAGACTGCACTTCAAACGTACCTTTGGTAAGGGTTCCCGTCTTATCAAACACGACTGTATTAATCTTCGTAACAGCATCCAGATAATTTCCACCTTTAAATAAAATTCCCAACCGGGAAGCTGCCCCGATGCCTCCGAAGTATCCTAACGGAATACTGACCACCAAAGCGCACGGACATGAAATCACAAGAAAGACCAAAGCCCTGTATAGCCAGTCATTAAAAGTAAATAAGAACTGGGGAGTGATCAAGGAATAAATAAACGGCAGTAAAACAATCAGAACCGCCAGCCCTATCACAATCGGAGTATAAACACGGGCAAATTTACGGATAAACAGTTCTGCCGGTGCTTTGCGTTCGGAGGCATTCTGAACAAGTTCCAGAATACGGGCAAGAGCACTTTTATCAAAAGGTCTGATCACCTTGATACGGATTACTTTATCGGTAACAATCATTCCGGCAAGTACTTCCTCACCCATCCGGATACTTCGGGGGACACTCTCGCCTGTCAATGCTGCCGTATTGAAAGCAGCTACCTCATTGAGCATCATTCCATCCAAAGGAACTCTTCCTCCTGTCTTTATTTCAATTGTTTCTCCTACTTTTACGCTTTGAGGATTCTCAATAACGACACGTTCATCTCTGACTACTGCCGCTTCTTCCGGACGGACATCCAGCAGAGCTCCGATATTACGCTTCGCCTTATCAACAGCCTTTTCCTGAAACAGTTCTCCGACGGAGTAAAACAACATCACCGCTACTCCCTCCGGATATTCACCGATATAAAACGCTCCAAGCGTAGCTACAAACATCAGCGTAAACTCACTGAAATAGTCCTTATCCTTCATACTCTCCCAAGCCTCTTTCATAACGGGCAGGCCGACCGGAAGATAAGCCACGATATACCATATCAGAGAGAAATACCCTTCACGGAAGAAAGGTAACTCCAAAGCGTTCATGATGATTCCACTTATCAACAGGATAAATGAAAGTCCCACTTTCCAATATTCAGCGAATATTGATTCTTTCTTTTCAATATGTTTTTCGGGTGCACATTCGTGTGTATGTGCGCAACAACTACAATGTCCCATAATCATTCTTTCTTTTTTATCTGATGCAAAGGTAGCGAATGATTCGTGCAACAAAGTTGCAAAAGAAGATGCCATAGCCAATCTCCAAATAAATATCGTTCAAGGGATTGGCATATAAAGAAAGTTTCCTATTTTTGTATCTAAACAAAAAAAATGGGCACAGCCCCACATATATAAATGGGAATAAGTAATATAAAACAATTATATAGCGAATGGAAATCGCTTCAGCCTCTTAAGCCTGAGGACCTGAAACGTTGGAATGATAAATTCAAGTTAGAGTTTAATTATAACTCTAACCACTTGGAAGGAAATACACTGACATACGGACAAACAAAACTATTATTAATGTTCGGTGAAACTTCGGGTAATGCCAGCTTGAAAGATTATGAAGAGATGAAAGCTCACAACGTAGGACTGGAAATGATAAAGCAAGAGGCGCAGGACAAAGAACGTCCGCTGACTGAAAGTTTTATTCGCGAGTTGAACCGTACCATCCTTGTGCAGGACTATTGGAAGAACGCCAAAACACCCGACGGACAAGACATCCGTATGCAGATAAAAGTAGGCGAATATAAATCACGCCCCAATTCCGTACTGACCGCAACAGGAGAAGTTTTCAGTTATGCTTCGCCCGAAGAAACTCCGGCATTTATGACGAGCTTGGTAGACTGGTACAACCTGGAAGCAGACAAAGGAATACTGACTCCTGTTGAATTGGCCGCGTTGCTTCATTACCGTTATATCCGCATTCATCCCTTCGAAGATGGCAACGGACGCATTGCCCGTTTATTAGTAAACTTTGTGCTGCACCGTTATGGATATCCGATGATCGTTATTCACTCCGAAGATAAATCCAACTATCTGAACATCCTCCATCAATGTGATGTAGAAG
>ERZ791840.1216-NODE-1216-length-13392-cov-3.467571_pt1 | contig 13392 bp, 9 predicted proteins | sample MGYA00510291_ERZ791840 | MGnify/ENA primary metagenome ERZ791840 (study PRJEB30046, sample SAMN00715256) | human gut metagenome | study: EMG produced TPA metagenomics assembly of the A metagenome-wide association study of gut microbiota in type 2... | reverse complement strand
TGCCGCCTGCTATGCGCCAGATAATACCCAGTAGGATATGACGCAGGGCATCACATCCACTGGGCAAGACTGCCGCCCTTGACCCGCGCAAAGAGCTGCGCTCTCTGCACTCTTGCGCCGAACAACCTGACAGACAAGACTTGTGAAGTCCTCTCTGCCAGCTGCCCGGTTCTTCTTCGGCGTCGGTCTGCCTGCAAGCGGTTCCTGCCCGATTTCCTCCGGCGTATGGCTTTTTCTTGGTGCGCTCGTGTCGTGGCGGCACTTCCCCGAAAAAGCATATTGACTTGCAGCCGATCATGTGGTTTTCAAGGTGCACTGTGATTTTGTAAGAAGTTGAGGGCTTTCAAAAATGCGAGTAAGACTGCTTTTGAAAGTAGTTCCCACACCTTATACAAACTTAAAGGGGTGTTTTTAAACGGGGGCTTATGAAAATTCTGAAAATTTTCACTTTTTCAAACAACCTCCTATACCTATAACATTCTAAAATGGGTGTTTGGCATACAGATTTTCAAATTTTGTTGAACTGCCTAATTTTAGAATATAGATTTTGTTCATTATCCACTTATAGAACTAGCGGAAAGCCGTTTTACAAAAGATTTTGAAAGCCTCTACACTAATAGGAATCCGCAGGACCGTTTTGGAATACAGTTTTGAAAATTTCACAATTTTAGACAAAAAGAAAAACGGCAAAGCGGATAAAATCCACTTTACCGTTTTAGAAGATATTCTATTACGCTGCGATTGCGTTGGCGTTGACCTGTTCAATGGTCTTGCGAATACCAAGCCATACACTCAAATCTGTAAAGACCTCTACGATGCTTCCCTGGTCTGTAAAAGGTGGTTCCTGCAAAACAGAGAGGTCCTTCATCGTACCATTATGTACGATGTACTCGACAATCTGGTTGACAAAGTAAATCTGTCGGCTGTCGAGGTTAGCACCATCCAGATATTGCGAAAATGCAGCTTTCGCCGCAGCCATATCAAGACCAACGATTTCCCGCACGAATTCTCCCAAAGGCTTTGTGCCATATTCGGCTTCATAGTCCTCTTTTGTGCCAACCTCACTCCAAAGAATTTTTTCGAGTTCCTTGACATCCTCGGCAGTGAGCGGGATGTTGCCTTTCAGCTTGGCGATGGCTGCATTATCCTGATGCTGCCGTACATAGTACTCAGTTTTTGCCTTGTAATTTTTCAGATCATCGTTTTCCAGCTCGGCTTCTTTCCATTCTGTCGAAAGAATTTCGTCAGAGAAATCTGTGGTGTACCGTACCCGCTCGATGGGGATGTACTTGATCAGGTCACGCAACTCTTTTCGGATGTGCTCAAACTCGTTCACATCGGCAGTTTTGATATAGTCGGTCTGGATAATTTTTTCGAGCAACGCGCGTTTTTGATCAATCTCTGGAATATTGGACACGCTCGCAACCGCTTTCGCTTTTTTCAGCAGCTCGCTGCGGCCACGAGTGTAGAGCTTCCCGGCAAGGTATGCCAATTCGATGCCGTACAGCAGAGCATCAAAACGCAGTGCTTTCGGGTCATCCGGTTCCGGTTCGATCAAGGGGGCAAGTTCTTCCCGGGCAATCAAGGTATCTGCATAGGTCAGCGCATTGTAACTATTTTTATCCGCATACAACTCAACATATTTCAAATGCTGTTTGACCGCAAAATTGTCACGATTCAGCTTTTGCACCTGACTGACCATGTGCTCCACCAGTGAAGTCCGGAACGCTTTCAGTTCTTCCGTTTGGAACTGCATATCCTGCAATTTATACGCGATTTCAAACTGCAAACCGAAAATCGCACCCTGAACGGCAATCATATTCGGGGTAGCATTTCCTTTGTTCATGCGGAAGAACTCAAAATTCCCGCAGAAGTCAAAAATGTAAAACTTCTTCTTGTCCTCACCATCCAGAAGCCCCGGACACAGGCGGGTTCCGCGACCGATCATCTGCCAGAATTTTGCCTTGCTCAGAACCTTTTTGAAAAAGACCAGATTCAGAACCTCCGGCACATCGATGCCGGTGTCCAGCATATCCACCGAGATGGCAATCTGCGGCAATTTCTTCGGGTCAGAAAATTCGTCAATGGCACTCTGCGCATAACTAAGCCGATTGTCGATCACCATGGCATAGCCGTTCATGTGCGGATATTCCTGATTGTACACTTTGAGGATTTCTTCTGCGTGGTCGTGGCTCTTGGCAAAAATAATCGTTTTTCCAATTTTGCTGCCGTAGTCGATTTTCAAGGCGTTCTGCATCACGACATTCAAGACCTGCCGAATGGTGTCCTTGTTGAACAGCCAGCTGTTCAGAGCAGATGCATCAATGCTGGCCGGCAGGTTGCCGTTTTCATCCTCAAAGGTGTTTTCGTAGGCTTCCCGTTCTTCGTCCGAAAGTTCATCGTAGGTGATGCCTTTCTTCATGAACTTTACTTCGCTCTCCACCGAGAGGAAGTCAACCAGAAAGCCATCCTTGACGGCCTGCGCCAGCTCATAACCATAGGTGGGCACACCGTTTTCGAGGTCAAAGATCTCGTAGGTGTTTTTGTCGATCTCATCCTTGGGTGTGGCGGTCAGGCCAACCAGCGGTGCATCGAAATAATGGAAGATGTCGCGGTATTTATTGTAGATGGAACGGTGTGCTTCATCGCAGATGATCATATCAAAGTGGCCACAGGTGAACAGCTTGCCCTCTGCATCGTGAACGGAATCAATGCAGTTCATCATGGTCTGATAGGTTGAGAACACGCAGTGTGCCGTAAAGTTGTCTTTGTCCTCGCAGAGATTCGTTACGGAAAGCTCCGGCAGGAGGTTGACAAAGCTGCGCTTTGCCTGGGTTACAAGGCTGTTGCGGTCAGCCAGAAACAGCACGTTCTTGACCCAGCCATGCTGCAATAATACATCCACCAGTGCAATGACGGTACGGGTCTTGCCGGAGCCGGTTGCCATGACGAGCAGGGCTTTCCGGCGGTTCTTGCGGCCAAAACTGTCGCAGACAGCCTTGATGGCCCCCTCCTGATAGTACCGTCCGGCAATGTTTTTGTTTACATCCACATTGGCAAGGCTGGTGCGCATGGCTTGCAGATTGAACCATTTTTCAAGGTCGCGCTTGGAGTAAATGGAAGCGACCTTGCGCTCGGGATAGATATTGTCTACAATGCGGGTATCGAAACCGTTGGTCAGGAATACCACCGGGCGGCGACCAAACTGCTTTTCGAGAATATCTGCATACAGCTTTGCCTGCTGACGGCCTACTGCAACATCCTTACAGGTGCGCTTTGCTTCGATCACAGCCAGCGCACGGCCATCATCGCCGTACAGGACATAATCTGCATAGCCGGTGCCGCTCTTGTTGGGCATCCCGGGCAGAGGGACCTCGTTGACCCAGTTTTTGCCCTCGACCCACCCGGCATCGGTTAGCATGGAGTCAATATACAGTTTCCGGGTCTTGTACTCCGAAAGTTCCAGCGGCTTGGGTACATAGGTGGGCTGCTGTGTTTCACGGCGGGCGGTCAGCTGCGCCTTGAGCTCGGCATTTTCCTTGATGAGTGTATCCAAGTCCACATCCGGCAGGGCAGGCTGTGCAACGGGTGCAGCAGGCTGTTGTGTGAGCAGGGAAGCGTCAAATTTCTTTTCCTGATAGCTTGTTCCGTAGCAGTACGCCACGAAATCAAGGAACAGAAACAGGTTTTCGAGGCAAAGTTCCGCCTGTTCCCGGCTGATGCTGCGGCTTCCGTGGGCGGCATCATTGCCGCGCTTGCGAATAAAACCCACCCGCCGCCACAAATCATCGTCTACAATGTCGTGAAATTCTTCTGTGCTCATCAGGCTGATGAGCTTATCATCCCACGGCTTGACGAGGGAGCTGTCCACCGAATACATCCATTTGACTGCAAACTCCATGGCGCGGCGGCAGTCCAGCACAGCGGTGGCCGCATCAATGGGCAGAATCCTCTCCGCAGCAATCGCGGCATCCGCAAAGCCGGAAAATTGCGGGTCATCTTTCAAAAAGTCAAAGTTGGTCAATTCTCACACCTCCCTGCTTCTATTTTGAACGATTTTCAGCCAAAATGCAAGCGTTTTGCGCAAAAAGTTCTGCGAACAATTTTGATTTGTCTACCTCGGCTACAAAGGCGGCAAACTGGTTTTGGAGGGGCAGAGGGGGAATTAAGACAGGTAACGCTCTGAGCTGGCGCATATTGATACTTGCAATACCTGTTGTCTGTTTGGCGCAACCCAAAAAGTAACGCTTTGCTTTTTGATGTTGCAGATATTCAGCAAAGTAAGCGGGCAAAAGTTCGCTCTTATCAAGTCGCACACGGAAAATGTGATTTTGATGAATGGAATCTTTTAATGGATTTTTGATAATAGCACCACGGCCTACTTTGTCAGGGTCACCACCTTCAGTCATTAAAATATCATCTGGCATCAAACGATACTGCTCAATTTCCTGCTTGGTTGCCAAAATTGTTTTAACCGTAGTCCAGTCGATATATCCGCTTTTTACATTTGAAACTGCCATATATGGCACTTCGATTAATTCAGTTTCCGTTGTTTTACGCCCTTTCGTGATTCCTGAAACAATATCCGCAAGGCTTTCCAGTGACTTTTCAGGCCATTCGAGGGAGTTTAGTAACATATCCCCAAACACCTCCACAAATCGAGCTTTGATAAGCTCGTCCAGCTTGGTGAGCTGCTGCTGATAAATGTGAATAAGACCAGAAATATGATCCAAAGTATCAACTACTCGGTATTGTTCGTCCAAAGGCGGCGTAATAACAGAAAGGTCACCTACTTGTTTCAGGTAAATGCCCTTTTGTGCTACGCCACGAGCCTCAGACTCCAAAAATTTTCGCATACTCTGAAGCTGGTACATTAAATATCGATTGTTTATTATTGTTGGGTTTGGCTTTATAACCGCAACACTCCGTTGCAGACAAATACCTGCTAACATTTCTGGAACAACCGCTACTCGTCCAACAGTCCCCACAATCGTCATGAGCAAGTCACCAGAGAGCACATTCGTCCGCTTGTTTTCGATGTCAAATTGTTCATCTGTTAAAAATCGTGGAGCCGTTGTAGTTATTTCATCATCGTTGATATTTTTGGAGCTAAGCATTAAATGTTTGCTGTTTTCAATTCCGGCAGGCGGATTATGGCTCCCATCGGTAATTTGAAAGCAAATGTCTCCCAGTTTTGCCATCTGTTTCTCCCACAAATTAGAAGTTGCCTTTTCAGGCAATAAACTTCTGGTGGGAGGTTTTGACGTTGTTCTGATTCACGATTGCATACTGCATGGTGGTGCCGATCTGCGAATGACCGAGGATTTTCTGCACCTGCTCAATGGGCATTCCCTTGTCGATGGCACGGGTAGCCATGGTGCGGCGGAACTTATGCGGGTGGATCTTGTCCAGATTCAGCTCGCGGCCCAACTCCCGCAGACGGATCTCCACGCCGCTGATCTTCAAACGGTCAAAGGGTGCGTCCAGTGTTACAAACAACGCCGGGTTTGCATCGGTGCGGGAGCGCAGATAGTCCTGTAAATGCAGCTTTGCCTTGGCATCAAAATAAACCCGGCGTTCCTTGTCGCCTTTGCCGAACACTACACACTCGCGGGCTTCAAAGTCGATTTCTGAAATGTTCAGATTCACCAGCTCTCCCACACGAATGCCAGTGGAATACAACAAATCAATCATAGCAAGGTCGCGCGCACACTTGCAGTTATCCCGCAGGCGTTCAATAGCTTCGTCCGAGATGGTTTCCTTCACGGGCTGTTTGGTCTTGATTTTATGGATGCGGCGCATGGGGCTTTTGAGGATGTAGTCCTCTTCTTCCAGCCACGAGAAAAAGCTGGAAATATTCCGGCGCACATTGTCGATGGTCACTTTGCCGCAGTTGTTGATCTTCTGATATTCCACCAGATACCGCCGGATTTCTTCGGTGGTCATCTTGCGCAGGGGCGTGTCCACGGTTTGCAGCAGCCGTTCCACCGTGACCCGGTAATACTGGATGGTGCGCTCAGAGCAGCCCTCGATTTTCTTGGCATCAAGGAACAGCTTCAGATATTCCTCGTTGGAGATCTGCTCTTTCTGCGCTTCGGATTCAGAAAACGTCTGCAACAGCACCTCTTGCAGCTTTTTCATCTGTGCAACATTCAGGTACTCTGCCATCTCGTTGATGATCTTCACGATTTTGTCTTCCATATTGGCGCACTCCTTTTCTGGTGTACCAACATCCTGCTCCGGCAAAGTGCCTGTTGTTGCTTATTATCAGCCAAAATACTGTTGCATCAGGCTGTCAAAGAGTAATTGTGTCTGGTCAAGGGCTTTCTGCACGTCAGCTTTTGATTTGTCTACCTCGGCTACAAAGGCGGCAAACTGGTTTTGGAGGGAAAGAGGAGGTATAACAAATAGGAATTTTCGTTGTGCGGTGATTGGAACCTGATTTCGTGTCGTCTGCTTCATATCCTTTGTATACTGACATACAAAGCCTTCACTTTGCATATAGGCTTTTAGATAATCGGGAACCATGCGTTCCTTATCACATCTATACGCTGTCAATGACGTTCCCAAAATCACCTTTTCATCGTCAGTATATAAAATAGCTACTGGGCCAACCGTTGCATTATGTGCAAATAGTACATCGCCATTTTGAGCAATTCCCTTTCGCAGTTTAGATGCTCTTTCCTCGGTAAGATGCTTCGCTAACTTCAAATTCACATCATTATGCACAATGCAGTTAGCGCTAATATATGGCACTCCACATTCTACAAATTCTTCATTACGAGGATAGTCGCTACCATGATTTCCGTCTAAATGATACATAATAGTTCCATCGTCTATCATCTTTTGCAATGTTTTCACTTTAAAACCGAAAGGATTAGAAATCGGGTCACCAAACATCTCCACAAATCGAGCTTTGACAAGTTCATCCAGCATGGCAAGTTGTTCTCGGCGGTTTGAAATCACAGCTTCTACTCTTTTTAAGGTAGAAATAATTTCCTGTTGCTCGGTTTTATTATGCAAATTAAATTCTTCGGTTTTGTAATCTCGAAAATAGATGTGTGGAATGGTTGCACCCGAAAAATATTTTTCGAGGTGCATATATTTGACAGCATAGTATAGATATTCGGGTTCGATACAGTTTTTGGGTATAAGATACTGCATCGTGCCGATGATAGAGGATTTTTCAGGGAGAAGCATCGTTCTCCCAATGCCCGCACCGTCCTTCACAACAGCAACAGTTTGATGTTCCTGCTGATAGGTTTCCATGCTTCCAATACGACCTGATGCACCGTATACCGGATACTTTCCATTTTTATCAACGATGTCCTTTTGCATCAAGCTGGATGTCCCACGTTCGCAAACATCTTCAAGTTTGACTCGCATTGTTTTCTCCCACAAATTAGAATTGTTTCATTTCAAAAGTTCTTCCAAAGCGTCCATCTCTGCGTCGATCTTCTTTTGCAAATCACGCAGCTGTGCCATAATTTCCTGTGTGGAAGGATACTCCACCGGCACATACTCGGTCTTTTTATACTTGTTGATGGACAAATCATAGTCGTTGCCCGCGATCTCGTCTTTCGGAACAAAGAAGCTCTGTTCCGTGCGCTCACGGGTGGCCTCAGCCTCCCGGTTGTGGAACCGGGTGATAATATCGGGGATGTCGTTTTCCGTGGTCGGGCTGCGCTTATCGTCCAGCGAGAAGCCGTCGGCCTTCATATCGTAGAACCAGACATTATCCGTACCGCCGTGGCCGGTCTTGGTGAAAATCAGGATGGCGGTGGAAACGCCTGCATAGGGCTTGAACACGCCGGAGGGCATGGAGATCACGGCTTCCAAACGGTTATTCTCGATGATCTCCCTGCGGATCGCCTTGTGTGCAGTGGAAGAGCCGAACAGAACGCCATCCGGGACGATGCAGGCGCAGCGTCCGCCGACTTTCAGCATCCGCAGGAACAGGGCGAGGAACAGCAGCTCAGTCTTTTTGGTCTTGCAGAGCTTGAGCAGGTCGGTGGAAACAATGTCGTAGTCCAGACTGCCCTTGAATGGGGGATTTGCCAGAATCAGGCTGTATCTGTCCTTGTCGGGGTTCTGGTCGCTCAGGCTGTCGCGGTACTCGATGAACGGGTTGTCCACGCCGTGGGTCATCATGTTCATAGCGCCGATGCGCAGCATGGTGCGGTCCATATCGAAGCCGTGGAACATGTGGTTCATGTAGTGGTCTTTGTTTTTGCGGTCAAAGAACACTTCCTGCTTGCGGTTTTCACGCAGATATTCGCCAGCGGCCACAAGGAAGCCCGCCGTGCCGCAGGCCGGGTCGCAAATCACATCATCAGCGCGGGGCTGCATCAGGTCAACCATCATGCGGATGATGTGGCGTGGGGTGCGGAACTGACCGTTGACACCCGCCGTTGCCAGCTTGGAAAGCAGGTATTCGTAGATGTCGCCGCGAATGTCGGTGTTGGAAAGCTGTGCCGCCTGCTCATACATTCCGTCCATGGCAGTCACGATTTTATCCAGCATCAGCGGCGTGGGCACTTTGAAAATGGCATCACCCATGTACTTGGCGTAGGCACTGTCCTTGTCGCCGTGCAAATTCTTGATGAAGGGGAACACCATCTCCTGCATGGTGGAGTACATTTTGCCTGCCGGGAAATCGTGGAAAACGCTCCACTTGAGCTGTGCTCCATCCACAGTGCGCTCCCCGATCTGTACCTCGCCCGCAAAGATGCTCTTGTAGGGCAGACCCAGCATAGCGGCTTCTTTGGCGTGGGTGTTGTCGCTTTCATCGAGGTCGTGAATGAACATCAAATAGGTCATCTGCTCGATCACATCCAAGGGATTCGTCAGGCCGCCCGTCCAGAAAATCTCCCACAGGCTGTCAATTTTGCTTTTCAGTTCTCCGGTTACCATGTATGTTCCTCCTGCGTGTCGAGAAAATAAGCCCGACAAACAATAATTTGTTATACTGTTATTATACCGTTTCTTCGGGATCGGTTCAATCTGCAAAAGGGGGAAGCCCGGAGTTTTCTACATTGTATGAATTTGATGTTGAAAATTCGATATTTCGTCCTATTGACGGTTTTGTGCAGAACAGCTATAATATAATTGATATTATCATAATTTAAATTATATTATATTAAGCAAGAGGTGAACGGTATGGACTTCATCGGCAGAACATCCGAACTGGCAACGCTGAATGCAGAATTAGAGCGTGGCAGCGGTTTTGTGGTGATTTACGGCAGGCGGCGTGTTGGAAAAACAACGCTGATTAAAGAGTTTATCAAAGATAAACGCGCGTTCTACTTTTTGGCAACCACAGAAAGTGAAGCCCAGAGCATGAAGCGGTTTGCCGGGGTGCTTTCCCGTACCACGAAGAATCCCATGCTCAGCAAGGTCACATTCACCGACTGGCTGGATTTATTCCAAGTGGTAGCAGACGACCACCCGGACGAGAAAAAGGTGCTTGTCATTGATGAATTTCCGTATCTGGTCAAGACGAACCCGGATTTCCCGTCCATCTTGCAAAACGCATGGGATGAAGTGCTGAAAGACCATAACGTGATGCTGATTCTCTGCGGTTCCCTCATCAGCATGATGAAAAAACACGCACTTGCCTACGACAGCCCGCTCTATGGCCGCAGAACGGCGCAGATTCGGCTGATGCCTTTGCAATTCACGGACGTGTATGCGGCGCAGAACCTGTCGTTTGAGCAAGCTGTGGAGCAGTATGCCATCACGGGCGGCGTACCGAAATATATGGAGTTTTTCCAGACGGACGAGCCGCTGGTGGAGCAGATTCGGCGTGTGGTACTGTCGAAAAATGGCTTTTTGTATGAAGAACCGGATTTCTTGCTCAACGAGGAAGTGCAGACGCCTATCAACTATTTCTCCGTGCTAAAAGCGATTTCGGACGGCAACCACAAGCTGAACAAGATCGGTATGACGATGGAGCAGGACACGTCAGCTATTACGCCGTACCTGAAAACACTGATCGACCTTGGTTTTGTTATCAAGAACGTTCCCATCACCGAAAAGAATCCAGAGCGTTCCCGGAAAAGCCTGTATTATGTTTCGGACAACTTCATCCGCTTCTGGTTCCGCTATGTGTACCCATTCAAGGGGGAGTTGGAACTGGATAACCAGCAGATCGTGCTGGACGAGATGGGCAAAGACTTTAAGCAAAAATTTGTGGCTTTCGCTTATGAGAGCATCTGCCGGAACATCTTTGCGGAGCTGTGCCGAAAGGGGCAGATCGATTTTGCACCCTCACGCATTGGTTCTTACTGGCGCAACGACAACGAGGGAGACACAGAGATCGATGTTGCAGCGGTGGACCATCAGCATAAGCGGCTGTTCCTCGGTGAGTGCAAGTACCATGCGAAACCTGTGGATGTGGCGGTCTACTCTGCCTTGCAAGAAAAGGGGCAGTCCAAAGAACTTACAGCGGCCTTTAAGGGCTACGAAATTGTGTACGGGCTGTTCTCCAAGAGCGGCTTTACAGATCGACTGGTGGAAATGGCAGCGGAGAATTCCAACCTAATTCTGATTCAGGAAGATGCAGTTTACAAGAAATAATATAATCTGGATTATCATAAGTTTAATTATATTATTGCGGGATTTTCTGTGCGCTATGTTTAGCGACCTTGAGCCAAAATGTAGCATCCTTTGGGCAAGATTTAGAAACTACGCCTTAAAAAGTAGCAATCTCTGAAAAAGTTTAGCGAGGAGGCATATCCTGTGGAGGGCGGAAACTCGCTATACTCTTGTAAAAAGTATCGACTTTGACGAAGAAAGTATCGAGTTCGATATATTACGCTTCAAGAAAGTATCGACTTTCGATTGAGCATATCATCGTGTATGGCGTTTTTTCCTTGCAATGCCACATCAACGGTGTATAATACTTTTAGAGGATAGCGGCGTTGACCAGCTATCGGGTGGCATTGAAGCAATAGACTGGTTCGGCATCAGCCTGTTGTAGAGCCAAACCGTGGGTTTAGCGAAAACCACAAGCCGAATAGATTCACTCGAATCGAACAAAAACGCAAAATGTCCGCTCACTGTGGAGATTCAACTCCATCGGTGGGCGGGCATTCTTTTGTTACTTGGTGGTGAACTGAATGCCAACAGTATAAAAAGGACATCTACAACACCGCAGTGCTGTCCGATGCCCCTTGTGACTGATTTTATCGTTGTCCGCCAACCTCAGACTCCTATGTCCTGCATCGCTTTCGGATTTTATCGCTGCCTGCCAGCCTCAAGCCCTTACGTCTTGTATCAGATCGGATTTTAGGTGTCAGCCACACCAGCGGAATGACGTCCACTTTCCATTTAAGATTATATTCAATTTACATCCAAATAGCAATGTTTCATATAGAAGTTTAGCAAGGCGGGCATATCCAATGATATATGGAAAGTGTGGAAAGTAATGCGGAAAGTGCGGAAACCTGCCATAGAAAAGTGGCAACTTCATCTCAAAAATGGCAACCTCTATGCTAAAAGTGGCAAGTTCCCTGAAAAAGTGGCAACATTAAAATAAAATGCAGCAAGAGGCATATAAGAACCACCATTGTATAGAACCGCCCACTAATCCGAGTTCTCCTTAGACGAGTGGGTTGTTTCGCTTTTGAATCTCTGATTGGTTACTTAAGATACCCTCAAGTTCTAGGTCAGAATGTTTTCTTGGGGTCATACTGTGGAGCATGCCATTAACGAATTTACAATAACATAGTGAACAAATCTGAATAATTCACTTGAAAATAGTAAACAATTCCGGTATAATAGAAATAGGTATACCCAGATTGGCAACGCATACAAAGGACTGTTTTGACATATGAAAGAAACGGTTAAAGTTGAATTATTGAAAGATCCCGAGTGCTTGATGGGATTTTCATGTGGAGAGCCGTCAATTGATGAGTTGATCAAGAAAGCATACTACGAAACACTTCTTGAAAAAGGATATACGTATGTTGCTATTTTGAATAATCGCGTGATTGCGGTATACCAAATCGCATTTATTACACTATCGGCAGAAGAAATCAGTGAAGACACGAATGACCACAACTGGTCTGGAAATTCCGAGTTAAGGTATGGATGTCTCTTAATTCATTATCTTGCGGTAGAAAAAACGTGTCAACACAGAAAAATCGGAAGTACGATACTGAATGGTATACTAAAAGAGATTTCTCTGCTTGGACGAAAGTGGCCTGTTCGTTTTATAATTATTGATGCGGTAAATGATTTAGTATCGTGGTACAAAAGTTTTGGCTTTGAACCGATTCGCCAAATGGCAGTTGAAAATGCTGGTTTTACAACGCGAATGTATTATGACTGTTATCACCATGATCGGGCCGAATTGGAACGGTATGAAGAGGCCTGTATCAATGATCTTATATAAAAATGAAACGAAGGAGGGCAGTTTATGCGTTATGTGAATGAAGATATCGTTTTGCGAGGCGATGAAGCAAAGCAGTTTGTGTATAATCTGCATCATCCCAATGTTGCTAAAATAGTGGAAGAGAATAGACGACGGGATAAGGCACTTGATGAAGTGAACTATCAGGAAACAGATGATGGTTTTACGTTTGAACTGGAACCTTTGGATTGGGCCAATAGTATAGAAACCATCCAGAAGTTTATAAGCACAATCGAGGTCTGCAATCTGCATTCTTTTCGATCTCAAATGAACTTTATTTGTTTGGACACGAGTGATTCGTTTGAGCAACAAAGTTTAACTGCAGTAGATTCTTTCTCGGCGACAGTTTCATCTGTAGAATCTGCCGTCAGCCGAGATGACGAAATGCTGCTGGCTGGTTAAAGAAAGTGGTGCAAAGATGGATTTGAACAGTAAGAAAAGTGGTTTCAGATTTTCTAATCCAGAGTTGGTGCACTTAGAATATGAAACGAATCAGTCTTTTTGTGAAGAATCTGAAATTCAATTGCGTATAAATCTGAGCACGGACGTAAAGCCTTATGAAGGAAAATCAAAGGCTGAAGTGATCTTAACTATAACTTTAGGTGGAAAGACAGAAAAAGATCCATTTTATCTCGAAGCATCGGAACAAGCAACGTTTGATTGGTCCGGAAGTCAATTCAGTGATGAAGCGCTTGAAAGTCTTCTGAGTAAAAATGCCCCTTCACTGTTGTTGAGTTATTTAAGACCTATCGTTGCAAGTTCAACAAATTGGTCTCGATATGGAAGTTATAACATTCCTTTTATCGATTTTACGAAGGCTGTAAAAGAATCTGATTAACCTAGGCTTGAGGAAACAGTTCTATTAGATGATGGGGCTGTTTTCTTTTTGCCTATACAAGCTATTACACAAAATGCCCACTCTCCTGAGAACTCCTCAGACGAGTGGGCATTCTTCTTTCCGTGTATCAAATTTACCT
>ERZ791840.1215-NODE-1215-length-13392-cov-8.007048_pt1 | contig 13392 bp, 12 predicted proteins | sample MGYA00510291_ERZ791840 | MGnify/ENA primary metagenome ERZ791840 (study PRJEB30046, sample SAMN00715256) | human gut metagenome | study: EMG produced TPA metagenomics assembly of the A metagenome-wide association study of gut microbiota in type 2... | reverse complement strand
TTACCATCAAGACCATTGTGGAGGACCCCGAGATCGGTGCCATCTACAAGGGCAAAGTCACCCGCCTGATGAACTTCGGTGCCTTTGTTGAGATCGCACCGGGCAAGGAAGGTCTGGTGCACATCTCCAAGCTGGACACCAAGCGTGTGGAGCGCGTGGAGGATGTGGTCGCTGTGGGCGATGCTATTGTGGTCAAGGTGACCGATATCGACCAGCAGGGCCGTATCAACCTGAGCCGCCGCGACGCCATTCTGGCTCTGGAAGCCAAAAAGGCCGCACAGCAGCAGTAAAACAGCAAGAACCCAATAACGAAAAGGAGCAGATGCATCGTGCATCTGCTCCTTTTTTGCAGGAAAAATGTTGATTTTCGTGGAACGGACAAGTCCGTTTCCTACAAGCGTTTATACCGTCTTATATTTCCGGTCGGTCGCCCAGCCGAATGCAAACAGCAGCATGCCGCTGATGGCCATCACGGGGATGGGCCAGTTCAGCTGGCCGGTCTGGGGCAGACCGTTCATCACGGGATTGTTCGGGTGTCCGGGCAGGACCGGGTTATCCGGGCTGCCGGGTGCCACCGGATTGTCCGGAGTACCGGGGGCAACGGGATTATCCGGGTTGCCGGGAGAGACCGGGTTATCCGGATTATCGGGGGTCTCCGGTGTGTCGGGCGTATCCGGTTTATCGGGCTTGTCGGGGGTGTCCGGCGGGGAAGGGGGTGTTTCCGGTTCCGGTGTGTAGGCACCGACCTTCGGGCTGGCGTCTACCTCGTAGTTCCACTGGCCGTCCTCAGCCATGGGCAGGGAGACTAAGAAGGAGTTGACCGGCTTGTAGCCATTGGATGCCTTAGTCTGTACCACCAGATACAGGCCAAGCTCCAGATCGTCAAAGACCACGTTGCCGTCGTTGCTGACAGCCTGCACGATGCCCTCGGCGTTTGCCGGGAGAAACTCCTGCAGCTGGCCGGCCAGTGTGCTGTCGGTCAGGTCGCCCAGCTCGATGGCGCAGCCGTCAAAGTCGCCGCAGTATTCGAAACTCAGGTTGCCGTTTTTGCGCTGCACCTCGGCCACGCGGTACACAGTCAGCTCACCGCCGCTCAGCGCCTTGTTGTTGGTGCTGTCGTAGAGATTGACGTGGATGGAGCCGGTGTTGGGATTTCCGTGGCCATCGGTCAGCTTGATGTTGGCGCTGGTGGCGAAGGTGGGCAGTGCACATGCAGCCAGAAGCACAAGCCCCAGCATAAGCGCCGCAGCGTGCTTTTTGAAATCAGTGCGTTTCATGATTTTCACCTCGTGTAGATTTGCGTTTGCGTGTGGAGAACAGCAGCCAGAGCAGCAGCAACAGCAACAGCGGCAGTGCCATGATGGGTGCTGTGATAATGGGTTCGATCTTGGTGGCCTCGCTGGTCACGCGGATGTGCTTGAGCTTGTCCGGCGTTTCGATGCGCCGTCCGCGCACCAGCAGGCGGTGGGTGTTGATGCCGTATGGGGTGCAGGTCATGAGGGTGACGTAATCCTTGCCGTCCACCACCTTGAGGTTATCGGTCTCGGTGGGCAGGACGATGGAGATCTGGTCCACCTCATAGGTCAGCACCCGGTCCAGCACGGTGATGGTAAAGGTATCGCCCACTTCCAGCTGGTCCAGATTGGTGAACAGCTTGGCGCTGGGCAGGCCGCGGTGAGCCGAAATGACCGCGTGGGTGCTCTCGCCACCCACCGGCAGGCTGGTGCCCTCCAAGTGGCCTGCGGCGATCTGCAGCACGCCATCGCTGGTGCCGTGGTAGATGGGCAGCTCCACGCCGATCTTGGAGATCGTGATGTAGCCCATGATCCCGGTGCCGGTCACGTCCAGCGTGCTTTCGTAGGTGGGAAAGCGCTGCGGAAAATACAACGCATCCGGGTCGGCGGCGATCTGCGCATTGAACGCATCTGCCGCCTCGAAATAGGCGCTGTAGTCGGCATCGGTCAGATTGTCCACATCCTCGGCATAGGTGGCCACAGCACGGGACTGATGCAGCTGGTTGACGTAATCGCTGAGGGTGGGGTATAACATCACGGATAGACCCACGAAAAAGACGAGGATCAGGATGATTGTGCTTTTGTTCTTTTTCATGGGCTACTCCCTAATGTTATAAGGATAGGAGCCGGGAGCCTTGCGGCCCCGCAGTTCCGGGGATGCTGGGGGAAAAGGCGAAATTACTTGTTCTCCATGCGCTTCTTGGTGATGAGCAGGACAGCTGCTGCCACCATCAGGCCGCCGCCGATGACATAGAACAGGGTGGTGCCGATGCCGCCGGTGGAGGGCAGGGTAATGCCGGATTTGTTGTTGATGATGGTGGTGGACAGGGTGGAGCCATCAAGATCAACACGTTCTTCGGTGTGGTTTGCTTTGATGGTCACTCTGGTTACCTTGCAGGCACTGTAACCGGTGGGAGGGTTGGTCTCCTTCAGGTAGTAGGTGCCAGCGTCCAGACCCTTAACATTGAACTGACCATCTTTGTTAGAGAGCATCTCAACACCTTTACCCTCAGTGCTAAAGTCGCGAGAGTAAGTGCCGTCATTATTCTTTTTGAGCTTGATCTCATCTTCATCATTGCAAGCTTCATTGCTGTACAGACGGAAGCCAGCGCCCTCCAGCTTGTTGTTCTCGTTAACTTCATCGTGATACTTGGTGTTGTTCAGCTGGTAGGTGTACACACAGGCTTCGCTTGTGGGAGTCTTATCAAGGGATGTGTTGATTCTGGGATTGTTGGAATACTGGAGAAAAACACTATTCTTGTTATCAGTAGTATTAGAACCGTTTGCAGTATTGACAGTGGCGTTGTCGTTCAGGTGTGCAGTGTAGGTGACCGTAATAGTAGCGCCGTCATTCAAATTGAGCCCTGCTGCAACTGCACAGGTCTTGACATCATCAATGCTCAGTTTGAAGGAGGACGGAAGACCGGCCTCATGAAGATCCTTAACAAGTGTATAATCAGTAATCTCTTTTGGATCACCGCCATCGACATTTGCGATTTTCACCGTATCCAAATTGTCAAAGGTAATGCCTGCAGACAGAGTATCATTGAAGCAAACAGTGTACTTATCATAGTAATCGTAAGCACGGCCATTGTCTCTGCTTGCGGGCAACTTAGCGATCAGCTGGAACTTGAACTTTTCGTTGATCGCATGGTCAGCGGAACTGCCCCAACCGTTATCGTCACCATAAGAGCTTTCATCGTCGTTGTCATAAACTTTCTTCTCAACAGTGGGCTTTACAACCTTATGCTTAATGATAACGTGATAGGGTGCTTTGGTAACCTTCAGCAGGAAGGAATTGTAGGCATGATAGAAATCGTCCTCGTGAAAGGGGCTAATATCAACGATCAGATAATAACCTGGCTTTCGAATTTCGAAGCCGCCAGTGTGACCTGTATCGTCGGGTTCCGGTTTTGCGTCTGCAGTCGGGTAGAGATACTTGCAGACAAAACGCGCGAAAGCAATGCTGTCATCATCGGAATCATCCCATGTGCTGATAACCATAAGAACATCCTGAGCAGTTTTTGCGTTGCTAAACTGGTTGCCGATGGTAAGATCTTCCTTCAATTTGGCCAGAAAATCCTCATGATGATCAGTGATGCTTTCGCCCCAATCAACGTTGGAAATCGTCGTATTGTCCTCACTAACATCACCCGTGAAGATCTGGAAAGCGCCGTAATCGTGTTTTGTGTTGAGGTCCTCCTCAGTCTCCCCAGGGTTGTATGCAAACGCCGGGATCGCCATGGCGCACACCATGGCAACTGCCAGCAGCGCGGCCATGAGTTTTTTGATTGCTTTCTTCATCATGATTTGCGAAAGTCTCCTTTCAATTTAAATATCCCAAAGGTTTCTATTCGGGTCTTGCCTTGCGGCGCAGATGGTTTGTTTTTGCCGCCGCAATGGATGGTGCAGCTTTTTAGTTCTGTGCCCTCCTTTCACGTCTGCGCTTCTGGCAAAGCCCGCACACCAGTGCAGCCAGTGCGATCGCACCGCCCACTGCTGTATACGGAGTGGTACCGGCCCCGCCGGTCGAGGGGAGTTCGTAGCCGCCGGTCTCGTCGGCGGTGCTGGTGATGACGATGGTGTCGCCGCTTCCGTCGTTCTTGCCCAGCTCAAAGGATGCACCGGCCTCCAAAGCTTCGTTGTTCAGCGTGTAGGATGCGGTGTAACCATCTACGGACATCTCCTTTATAGTATAAGTGATGCCGTCGCCAATTTCAAGGTTTTCAAAACGGGCAGACCAGCCATTTTTGCTGTTCAGCGTAACTTTGCCGACTTCGGTGTCAACAGTTTCAGTAACATCATCCGGAGACGGCGATTCATAGTTAACATAAAGTCCACCATATGCCGGGTCAAACATCCATGTCTCAGATGCAGTAATCGTACAATTAGAGGTGATAGGAACAATGTAATGCTTTGCATCATCGGCTTGAGTAGTTTTGGAAATTACCGTTCCATCCTTCAGAGCATAGCTGAAGGTTGTTCCGTTGATCGTCGGAGCTGCATACGGTGGCGCCGGAACTGCTCCTGATACTCTCTCACAATGTCTTTCATTGTCCCCAAAATCTCCCAAACTTTAACGGATCAATGAAAAACTGGACAACGGCCATACTCTCAGAAAGACCTTGCCTACGATCTGGCTTTTTTCTACGCAGCCGATCACGCTGCTGCGGCTGTCGATGGATGTGGCACGATGATCGCCCAGCACGAAGTACCGGTTTTCCGGCACCTGATAGGGAAACTTGATGTCGCATTCACCCAGCGCAAGTTCATCCACATAAGGTTCGTCCAGCACCTCGCCGTTGACGGTGACCACTCCGTCCTCGTCGAGGGTGATGATATCACCGGGCAGGCCGATGATCCGTTTGAGCAGAAGCTTGTTCTGCCAGTAGAACCCGCACAGGTCGCCGGTTTTCATGTGGTCGGTCTTGACCAGCACGATGATATCGCGGTCCTGCAGGGTGGGGTTCATGCTGTCACCGGACACCTGAAGCACCGGCAGGAACAGGGTGGCCAGCAGCACCGCAACGGCTGCAACCACCAGCAGCGCGTAGATCGTGCTGCGCAGTACCCGGGCGTAGCGGCTGCGGTAGGCCAGGCGTTCGCGCTCGGCTTCTACCTCCGCTGTGGTAGGGATAGCGGCAAATTTGATGTTGTGTTCTTTCATTGTCCGGCCCCGCTTTCCGGCAGAAAGTCTGCCTTGTGGTAGCCGTCCAGCACCTCGCTGGCTCTGCGGTCAAATTCTGCCCAGCGGGCCTGCACATCCTGCTGCGTTTTGGCCACGAGCGCCTTGCAGTCGGCTTCGGTCTGGCTGCGCCGGCGTTCGCTCTCTTCGGCCATGGCCAGGCATTCCTGCTGGGTCTGTGCTTTCAGCGCGTCGGCATCTGCCTTGGCCTGCGCAAGGATCTGCCGCGCTTCAGCCCGGGCCTGCTCCCGCAAAGCGTCAGAGATCGCATCCGGCTTGGGCGACGAGGTACGGACAGAGGCAAGATATTCGTCTGCCGCCGCCTGCGCCGCCTCAAAGACCCGGTTCAGCTCCAGCGCTGCCTGCGCGATGGAACCGGCGTTTTCGATGCGGATCTGGCGGTCGGCAAGCTGTGCTTTCAGCGCATCGTTTTCAGCTTTCAGCTGGTCTTCGCTCTGTTTGAGCGCAAAGATGATCTCAACTAATTCGGTGCGGCTCATACGCCGCAGCTCACGGTCTGGCATAACAAGGATCTCCTGATAATGGAATGTAACAATATAGCGAAAAATTTTGGTAAAACCGAAATAAAATTGAAACGTTTTTGATGAATTGATATATCGGCTTTGGACGATAAGCCGTCGATTTAAAAGATGAAGTCTGTCTCCTATATTACCACAAAAAACGTGGCAAGTACAGTATAAAAATGGCAAAATAAAAATGGCTAAAAAAAGCAGAATATGAACAAAATCTTAAGCGTAGCAATCCGGCTGTCGTTTTTTGGAGAAATCACCCTGTACTGCATCACACAAAAAAAGGGAGCTGCTCCATTTCTGGAACAGCTCCCCGGTAAAGCCTATGGAAGTTTGGAACAACTCAGAAGATCAGTTCTGCTTTACAAAGCCGGACAGCAGCTGGTTCAGGGTAACAAATGCCTGATAGATAACATTGACGTTGTTGATGATGGAGCTTGCGCCGGAGAAGATGCGGGCAATGGAGTTGAACACCTTACCAACGTTCAGGAAGTTCTCGTAGGCAGAAGCGCCGCCGTCCAGATAGACCATTTCCTCTTCGTTGATCACAGCGTAGTTTGCGGGCAGTTTCATAGTAGACATAATGATTTTCCTTTCCATTGTGAATTTTCAGGCCTAAAAATTATTTCATTCCGGATCGCCGGCTTACAGAGCAGAAGCCAGTGCAATAGTACCAAGCAGTGCACCCACCACAGCAACGACTCCCAGATGATCCACGATCTTCTGGCTTTCAACCGGAGCTGCAGGGGCAGAAGGAGCCGTGGCTGTGGAAGCATTCTTGACTGTCCAGTGTGCGTACACGGTGGTGTTTCCGGTAAACACAGTAGAAGTACTGATCTTCGCGCCGCCGACCGGTTCTGTGTACCAGCCGTCGAAGGTGTAGCCCTCCAGCGTAGGCTGCGCAGGCAGAGCAGAGAGCCTGCCGTTCAGACCGGTGGTGAGCGCCGCAACAGAGCTGCTGCCGCCCATCGCATCCAGATCGATGGTGTAAATTTCAGGCTCCTTTTCAGTGGTGCTGCCGGCTGCGAATGCACACGGGATCGTGCAGCACAGCAGCGCAGCGGTGAGCAGACCGAGAACCAGCGTTTTCAGAAATTTTTTCATAAGACGCCTCACTTTCCTGACAGAATCGGACATAGAGCACAGGGCTCCAGAACAGACCTCTGCGACCCTCAGAAAATGCAGGATGCGGACCAGCCGGGAAGGGAGGTTTATTCTGTTCTATTTGTACTACATAACGTGTAACAAAAGCGCAACAAAACGGGCGGATTTTTACCCCTAAACAATTTTTTTTTTACAGAATTGAATTTTTTTGGCAGAACAGGACGCTGCAGCTGTCTCAGACAGCGGCTGGCGTCATTCGGATGGACATCAGCGGCGCTGCAATGCCGGGCCGGGAAACCTGTAAGAAGATGCGGTTTTGCCTTGACAGGACCCGGAAGTTCAGTTAAAATAGCATAGAAGCTTCTGAAAGCTGAAAAAGGATACTGCGCCATCGCCAAGCGGTAAGGCAGGGGACTTTGACTCCCCCATCGTAGGTTCGACTCCTGCTGGCGCAACCAGAAATCCCCGCCCTCTGAAAAGAGAGCGGGGATTTTTGCTGCGGTTTTCCACGTTGGCGCGGGCCGGAGGTGCAAAATCAGCGCCGGTGGATCTTTTTGGTGGGTTTGCGCTTGTTCCAGCCGTTGAGCAGCAGCCACGCACCGTATATCAATGCGGAAATAATACAAAGAGTGATGACAACTTTGAGGTAGAGACTGCCCAGAAATTCCTGAATGCGGGCGATGGTGAACAGCAGCGGGTTGCGGCTGACGTCCTGTCCGGCGATCAGGTCCACCACGCCGATGGTCTCTCCGGCCAGCTTCAGCTCCACGGTGCCCACCACGTCGCCCTGCTGGATGGGGGCGCAGACGGAATCCGGCAGATGGAAATATTTCTGGGTGACGCTGCCGTCACCGGTGGAAGGCAGCAGGGTCATCATGCTGTCGGCAGGGTAGAGCTGCAGGGTGTCGGTGTCGGAGGAATATTTGACCGGCAGCTCCGCAATGGCAAGGTCGGTGTCCAGCGCAGCCTGAATGGAAAAGCTGTCGAACACCCAGTCCATGAGCTTTACGGTCTCGCACAGGGCCGGGCGGCGGTTGGCATAACCGAAATCATCGCAGGTGTCGGGGCTTTCCATGATGCAGAAGATATAGGTGGAGCCGTCCCTGCTGCCCCACGAAACATAGCTCTGGCTGCCGCTGTCGTTTTTGAAAGCGGTCACATCGCACATGCCGCCCTGCATGGCGCTGCGGTAGTATTTGCCGCCGCTGGATTTGCTCAGCGCAGCGTTCTGGCTGACCAGAATGGACGAAGAACGGTGCTTTTCCTTGGCGGGCATGGTAAAGGTAGAAGCACCGGAGATCTCCACAAAGGAGTCGAAGCTCATCAGATAGCGCAGGATGAGGTACATATCCACAGCGCAGGTGACGTTGCCGCTGTCGATGCCGCAGGCGTCTGTCCAGGTGCTGTGGGTGGTGCCGATGCGCTGGGACAGGGTGTTCATCTGGCTCACCCAGCCCGCCAGATCGCCGCCGGAGAGCGCATAGGCCAGCCCCATGGCGGCCTCGTTGGCGTTGCGGGTGAGCATGGCGTAGACGGCTTCCCGGTAGGTGAAGGTCTCGTTGGAGCGCATATCGGCGTTGTTGGTGTTGTAAACATAGTCCGAAATGGCAAACGGCATCTGGAAGGTATCGTCCAGATGATCGGCGTAGTTGGTCAGCAGCAGGGCGACGGTCATGTATTTGGTCAGGCCGCCGGCAGAGACCTGCTTTGTGCTGTCCTTGTCATAGACGATGATGTTGGTGTCGGTGTTGACGATGTAGGCGCTCTGTGCCTGCACCTGATACACCGGGGTGGGGTCGAACATGGCCCCGGCGGGCATCACAAGGCAGCCGAACAGGACAGCGAGGGAGAGAAACAGCGCAAAAATACGTTTCATGTGGACAATTCCTTTAAAAAGCGATAATATAAACTGGCAGGCGTGCTGATGGACGGCACGCCGGGAAAGACGAAGAAAAGCAGCAGAATGCTGTATTCTTTATAATAACAGGTTTGGCCGGGCGTGGCAAGGCTTTTGCACCGATTGCGCGCGATTTTTACACCCGGCAGGAGGGACAGGAATGGTATATCTGACAGGCGACACCCACGGCGACATCGACCGCTTCCGGCACGGGAAACTGCGCTGGCTGGGCAAACGGGATACGGTGGTCGTTCTGGGAGATTTTGGCTTTGTGTGGGACGGAAGCAAAGAGGAGCAGAAAAAGCTGGACTGGCTGCGCAAGCGCCCGTACACGCTGCTGTTTCTGGATGGAAGCCATGAAAATTACGATCTGCTGAAGGAATATCCGGCAGAGGAAAAGTTCGGCGGCAGGGTGCAGGCGCTGGGCGGCAATGTGTACCATGTCTGCCGGGGCAGCGTGCTGGAGCTGGAAGGCAAAAAGTACCTGTGCTTCGGCGGAGCCGAAAGCCCCGACCGGGAGGACCGGGAGCCGGGGGTCAACTGGTGGAAGGAAGAAATGCCCTCGGAGGAAGAATATGCGTTCTGTGAGGCGAATCTGGAAGCAAATGATTACAAAGTGGATTATGTGCTGACTCACGATGCCCCAAGCAGATTTCTGGATTTTACCGCCCTTGCCAGCGGCGAGAACAACCAGCTGCACAGTTTTCTGGATAAAATTTTGTTGAAGCTGACCTACGACAAGTGGTTTTTCGGCTGCTACCACAAGGACGTGCAGCTTTCCACCCGGAGCCGGTGCGTGTTCTGCGATGTGGTGTGCATGGGTGAGAGGCACGCGAAATTTTCCCACAAAAAATAACAGAACGGAGAGTCTTTCGGGACTCTCCGTTCTGTATTATCAGTTCATTGCACCGGCTTTGTCGAACATCTGCTGCACCTGTGCGGCGAGCAATGCATGTTCCGGAGCCTGCAGCAGCGGGTCTGCAGCCAGCATGGCCAGCGCTTCGGCCTGCGCGGCGTGGAGGGTGCGGGTGTCGTTCATCAGGTCGGCAATTTGCAGGGTAGGCAGGCCGTGCTGCCGGCTGCCGAAAAAGTCGCCGGGGCCGCGGGTCTCCAGGTCATACTGCGCCACTGCGAAGCCGTCGGTGGTGCTGCACAAAAACTTCAGCCGCTTCTGCACGGCCTCGCCGGTGTTGTCGCTGACGAGGAAGCACCAGCTCTCGGCCGCACCGCGTCCAACACGGCCCCGCAGCTGGTGCAGGGCGCTCAGGCCGTAGCGCTCGGCGTTCTCAATGACCATGACGCTGGCGTTGGGCACGTCCACGCCCACCTCGATGACGGTGGTGGATACCAGCGCGTCCAGCCGCCCGGCCTTGAAGTCCTCCATGACGGCGGCCTTTTCCTTGGGCTTGAGCTTGCCGTGCATCAGGCCGACCCGGCGGTCGGGCAGCAGTGCCTTGGCCACATCCTCGTAGTAGCTTTTCACGGCGTTCAGCCCGCCGTCGGGCGTGTCTTCGATGGCGGGGCAGACCAGATACACCTGCCGTCCCTTGCCGATCTCCGTATCCAGAAAATGGTACAGGTCGCGCCGCTTTTTGCCGGTGATGCACCGGGTCTTGACCGGGGTGCGGCCCGGCGGAAGCTCATCCAGAACGGAGATGTCGAGGTCGCCGTAGATAAGCAGGCCCAGCGTGCGGGGGATGGGGGTGGCGCTCATGACCAGCAGGTGAGGATTCACGGCCTTTTCGGCCAGCATCCCGCGCTGGCGCACCCCGAAGCGGTGCTGCTCGTCGATGACAGCCAGACCCAGCCGGGCAAACTCCACCCCTTCGCTGAGGATGGCGTGGGTGCCCACCACAAGGTCGGCTTCGTCGCCCCGGATGGCGGCCAGCGTGGTGCGTTTTGCGGCGGCCTTCATGCCGCCGGTCAGCAGCGCCACCCGCATCCCGAAGGGGGCAAGCATCTTGTTCAGCCCTTCGGCATGCTGGGCGGCAAGGATCTCGGTGGGAGCCAGCAGCGCCGCCTGATATCCGGCCCGGATGCAGGCCCAGATGGCGGCGGCGGCCACCAGCGTCTTGCCGCTGCCCACGTCGCCCTGCAAAAGGCGGTTCATGGAGGTCCCGCCCGACATGTCGGCCAGAATCTCGTTCACCGCCCGGCGCTGGGCACTGGTGGGGGCAAAGGGCAGGCTGGCCCAGAAAGGGGCCGGGTCGGTCCGCTGCATGGGCGCGCCCGTGGCGGCGGCGCCCCGGTTCTTCATCCGGCCGATGCCCAGCTGCAACACCAGAAGTTCTTCGTAAATGAGCCGCCGCCGGGCGGCGAACGCTTCGTCCTCGGTGGCGGGGCAGTGGATGGCGCGCACGGCATCGGCCTTGGAGAGCAGACGGTATTTTTTGAGCATCTCCGGCGGCAGCGGGTCGGGCAGAAGTTCCGCGTGGGGCAACAGCTGCCGCACGCACTTGGCAATGGCGTTGCTGGTCAGCCCTTCGGTCTGGGGGTAGACGGCTTCAAATGGCGCTGCCGTGATCTGCTCGGCGGTGCGCACCTGCGGGTTGACCATCTGGCGGCGCAGCATCCCGCCGGTGACGATACCCTGAAAATAATATTCCTGCCCCAGTTGCAGCTTCTGGGCGGCATAGGGGTTGTTGAACCATGTGATCTCTAAGCTGGACACGTCGTCCCCGGCGGTGATGCGCTCCATCCGCCGCCCGCCCGGCAGGATGCGCCCGCCGGGTTTGGCGAATACTTCGGCCTTGACCACGCACTCCACATCTGTGGGGGCTTCGGCGATGGAATAGGGTTTTGTGAAGTCGATATATTTGCGGGGATAGTGGCACAAAAGGTCCGCCAGTGTCACGATGCCCAGCTTCTCGAACCGCTCGGCGGTCTTGGGGCCGACCCCTTTCAGGTAGCGCACCGGAGTGTCCGGCGTCAGGGTGATGCGGTTTTCGGCGGGCATGGGCGTCAGCTCCTTTCGGTGGTAGTATCCCCATTGTAGCACGGGGCAGGGGAGGATGCAAATGGTGGATGACGGTCTGCAGGCCGGTAAAGTCTTGCAATCCCGCCCGAAATCCGCTATAATCATTCCGGGAATGAAGTTCTCCCGAGGGGATGCCCCTGAACCGCTTTTACAGCTGATGACTTCTGTGATTTTTGCAAATCGCAGGGGGCACCGGCTTTTTTCTTTGCCTTCTGCGAAGAAACGGAGGAATTATGCTCACATCGCTTGCACTTGTTTTTCTCATCGGACTGGCCATGGCGGCGCTGTGCCAGCAGCTGCACCTGCCCCGCATCATTGGGATGCTGCTCACCGGCATCCTGCTGGGGCCGCATGTACTGAACTGGCTGGACCCGTCCATCCTGTCGATCTCGTCCGACCTGCGGCAGATGGCGCTGCTCATTATCCTCATCAAGGCGGGCTTGTCGCTCAACCTTGCCGACCTGAAAAAGGTGGGCCGCCCGGCGGTGATGATGGCCTGCGTGCCCGCCAGCTGCGAGATCCTGGCCTTTCTCCTGTTTGCGCCGGCCGTGCTGGGCATCACCCGCATCGAAGCGGCGGTGATGGGTGCCGTGCTGGGCGCGGTGTCCCCGGCGGTGGTCATCCCGCGCATGGTGCAGCTGATGGAGGAAAAATACGGCACGGAGAAAAGCATCCCGCAGCTCATCATGGCGGGTGCTTCCTGCGACGATATTTTTGTCATCGTGCTGTTCTCCACCTTCACCGGCATGGCACAGGGCGGCAGCGCCCATGTGATGGACTTTGTCAACATCCCGGTGTCCATCCTGCTGGGTGTGGCGCTGGGCGCGGCGGCGGGGTTTGCGCTGAGCAGGTTTTTTGAGACGGCCTATGCCCGGCGGCACACCGTGCGCAACAGCATGAAAGTCATCATCGTGCTGGGCATGGCCTTTCTGCTGATGGCAGCGGAAACAGGACTCAAGGGCACCGTGGCAGTGTCCGGTCTGCTGGCCGTGGTGAGCATGGCCTGCGTGCTGAAAGCCCGCTGCGTGCCGGCGGTGTCCGGGCGGCTGGCGGAAAAATTCGGCAAGCTATGGCTGGCGGCGGAGGTGATCCTGTTCGTGCTGGTGGGCGCAGCGGTGGATGTCCGCTATACGCTGGCGGCGGGAGTCCCGGCGGTGGCGATGATCCTGCTGGCGCTGGTGTTCCGCGCGGCGGGCGTATGCCTGTGCATGGCGGGTACGGCGCTGAACCGCAAGGAACGGCTGTTCTGTGTCATCGCCTACCTGCCCAAAGCCACCGTGCAGGCAGCCATCGGTTCGGTGCCGCTGGCCATGGGCCTGCCCTGCGGGCAGATCGTGCTGTCGGTGGCAGTGCTGGCCATCCTCATCACCGCGCCGCTGGGAGCCATCGGCATGGATGCGACCTATAAAAGACTGCTGGAAAAGCAGGCGTGACAGCTAAGCACTGCCAAACTATCTGTGGATCATAGGGCGCTGGCCGGTGCTGCAAAACAAAAAATCCCGGAAGCCGAAGCTTCCGGGAATCTTTTGGAGGTGACGACCAGATTTGAACTGGTGGATGAGGGTTTTGCAGACCCTTGCCTTACCACTTGGCCACGTCACCATATTAAGGAGTGAATTTCCACTCCTGTTGGAGCGGCCGACGAGGCTCGAACTCGCTACCTCCACCTTGGCAAGGTGGCGCTC
>ERZ791840.1212-NODE-1212-length-13410-cov-2.209884_pt1 | contig 13410 bp, 9 predicted proteins | sample MGYA00510291_ERZ791840 | MGnify/ENA primary metagenome ERZ791840 (study PRJEB30046, sample SAMN00715256) | human gut metagenome | study: EMG produced TPA metagenomics assembly of the A metagenome-wide association study of gut microbiota in type 2... | reverse complement strand
TTCAGCTGCATCCTCAATATAAGCAGGATTCTTCGCCTTCGGACTTAAACGATAGTTTACTGCCACCACTGCAAACCCTTGTTCTGTCAATTCTTTGGGAATAAATTTACTTCCACCTTCCATACCCCCACCGTGGAACCATACGATAGTCGAAAAATCCCTCTTATTTTCGGGATAATAAATATCAAGTTTACAACGTTCCAGACGATAAGCGTCCATTTCAGAGTCAGGGACATAAGATATATCTTTATCGGTACAATAAGAGTTCTGTGCTTGAACTATGCATGCAGAAAACAAAAAGAGAAGAAAGCAAATCTTTTTCATAATTTTATTCATTTTCAATGATTCAGTATTACATTAACTATCAACCTAAACAGTTCATTCTTTTTTCAGACAGGAACAAAGATAAGACCTTATTCCAAGAACATAAGCAAAAAAGACTAAGAAAAGAACTCTTACTATTGATTGGGTAAAGTTCCAACTTGGACAAACGCTATTCAATTTACCACTTCAAAATAATAAAAGATCACTTATTGATATTGTTTTTAACAATAACTTTGGCATTAATAATATCCCGCTTATCAATGTACAATTCAGGTTTCTCACCTGCGCTTTCCACCAAAGCTTCAATGGTGATACATTCATCCGGCAACCATTGTTTAAAATATAGGGTGTTATCTTTCAACTCGGCTATACTATTGTCTGTAGCGGATATTTGAATAATCTGTTTTATATTTCTCGTATACAAAGGAAGTCCATGCCCTTTAGTCACCAAAGATGACTGGATTCCCTCACCCACAATATTCTGATTTCCTGTATTTTTTAGCATATAGCATATTCTCCAAAGATTTTCAATGGGCGTCATATCTTCATACTTCACAAAAACTGCAAGGCCCGGAACATTCGGTCTTTGTGTCAATAACGTATTTTCCATACAGTAAATTGTCACTCTGGTTTTTCTTCTTGACATGTGTGCAAAAAAAACAGTAAATAGTGCGCTGATAATAGCACAGATTATAGAATTTATAGTTCCCATGGTATATCTATTTTCTATTTGTTAGCCTGATTAACTGCTGTGTACAATACTCTAACTGTTCATTGACAAACTCCAGTCTCTTCTCTAATTTTTCAATTCTTTGCAAAGTTGCTTCTACATCAACTTCCACTCTTTCAATCTTCTCCTCCACATATTTGACAGTCTGCCAATCATACTTATTGTTTCGAACCTCCTCCTGTGTAGCAATATAAGCCGGGCAACTATTTTCCTGCCAAACCTGTTCACCACTAAGAAACCCCTTATAAGTGTTTAAAAGCTGTTCGACCATTGTATCCGAAAGTTTATAAATACCTTTATTCGAAATATATCCTTTACGCGCATCCATAAACAAAGTCTGCGTCGTCTTCCTGTCTTTTCTGAAAACAAGAATAGCCGTAGAAATAGCCGCACCATAAAACAGATTTTGCGGTAACTCAATAACCGTTTCAAGCAAATTATGCTCAATAATCTGATGCCGTATCTTACTTTCACTAGTACGAAACAAAACCCCCGCCGGAACCACGACAACAGCCCGCCCATTAGGTTTCAAACTTGCCAGAATGTGACTAATATATGCCCATGTAGCCTGACTTCTAGGAGGAATACCATATTGAAAGCGTCCATAACGATCAAACTCTGCTTCCTCTGTTGCCCACTTATCTGCAAATGGTGGTATAGAAGCAACAATATCAAACCGCTTTAACCCGCCGTCATCCGTCAGTTTAGGATTACTAAGGCTATCTCCCCAAAAAAAAGTGGAATCTTTGAATCCATTCAACATCAGATTCATTTTTGTCAATGCATATTGATTCCAGTTTGCCTCTTGCCCGAAAATATTAGCTCCTCTGATTCCAACCCTTTTACCAACTTCAACTAGCAGAGTACCACTGCCGGATACCGGATCGCACAAACTATTATTATCTTTATTATCGCCTATCAATTCCGCCACCAAACCAATAACCTCTTTAGGAGTAAGGACATTATTTATCTTCTTACCCGCCTCTTCGGCAAAAATGTACAATAACAGATTATATAAGGCACCGATATCTATTAACTTGCCAGCATCATCTGTTAATGTCAGTTTCTGAAAAAAATGAAGAAGTTCACGCAATTTACTCAATCTCTCATTCGTATCTCCCAATATATTACTTTCGAAGTTGATAGCTCTATTAATTTCATAACCTTCAATTACACGGCTGTTCGCTTGCTCTAATTCATAAAGAGCAACATTTATCAACTTGCCAAGCTCCGGCGAGCCAAGTTCTTTGTAAAGATAGTCAAAAGAGCTACGTTCAGACACTAACAACCGAAGGAAAGGTTTATTCTCATCTGACTGAAAAGAGTCATTTGATTTGTAGTACTCACTTGCAGATTTCAGAAATAGCAAAGCCAGTACATAATCCTTATACTGGTTGACAGAAAGCGTTCCACCTAAGATTTGTTTCGCCTTACCCGCTATATAATATGCAATTTCTATCATAACATATTTCATTTTAAAGAATCCATCAACAACTGTTCCTGCAAACTCCGTTTTAGTTCATTGATTTCACTGTAAATACTTTCCCCCTCTCTTCTCAATTGATCCATCTGTACAATAAGCTGTTGTGTCTGCATAGAAGGTATGCCGATCTGAAGATCACTTAGTACCGATTGAGGAATTACCTGAATTCCTGTACCTACCGATCATTTTTTTAATTTATTAAGAACAGATGGGGTATTGAGAAAACAGCAAAGAAATTCTGGTAATATATCTTTTGATATAATACGTATAATAATGAATGACGAAGAAGCTACCATTTTTTCCACTACCCCATCATACAAAAAACAATAATTAGAGGCTCCTTTAGCCGCAAACAATAAATCATTTTTCCGTAACCTGTATTGGTCACCAATCCCCCTATCCACCACTGTAGTGATCCGACTGTAATCAGGTTTACTCCCCGGATTAATATCCTTAACCTGCAAATACTTTATATCACCTGCCGGATCGCTTTTCATATATATGCCAGATTGCATCATGGCAATATCACTTATTCTCTTTATATCCTTTGATGTTATATCCATACAATACAGTCCCTACTTAAATAAGCTATTCTAAAAAAGTTAAAGAATAAAATTCAGTTATCAATTCAATTACACTGCAAATATATCACTCTTTTTGATATATCAATGCAATATAAGGAAAATAAAAACACAAAAAATGAAAATTACTTTTATAACCTCTTCTTATTAGAAGCAATATCAAGTAGAATCCCTACTAAATAAGAATAAGTAAATATCAACTGAAAAGATATAGTTACATCTTATCCGTTAATACCTGATAAGTCTGATTATTCCAGGAGGTAGTAACAGTAACTTTCTTATTATCTACCCATCCCCACAGCTTAACACTACTATTTTGCTGGAGTATCATGTGATCTCCCATCATAGCAGGTAATTTAACCTTTCCCTGTATAAAAGATGAAAAACAGAAGCATAAAATCAAAATACTTAGAAGCTTTTTCATATTGTTCATATAAAGTTTAGCCCAGGTCTACATTAAAATTGTATCCTGGGCCAAGATTCGTTCATATCCGTTAATTCATTACCAAACTCATATCGTCAAGGAACGGCTGTTGATGTCCATTTCTTCTCCAAACAATATATACATCTGTCTTATCGGCAGGCATAGTGAAAGTATAAGAAACTTTCTTATGCTCATCAGAACTGCTTAAAACTCCATCGGAAGCCGCAACAAATCCAAAAGTAACTTCCGGAGCCAATGGATTAGATAATGTCGGTATGTCTGTTTCATTGATCACCGCACCAAGCCTGATATTTCCGGTTTGAGGCATTTCCGCCGCTGAAGGAGTCTTAAACCAGAAAGAGAATGTATAAGACTTACCCGGAGTTAATCCTTTCACCTTTCTCCATAACCAGTCTAAAGAACTGCCCGTTTCGTTTTCACGCATACGTACAAATAAATAAGATGATCCGGTGTGAGGTATAGGCGAGTTTGCAGCAACCCGGACGGCAGTGGCACTTGCTCCAAATTTACCAATCCCCTGACTGTCCGATCCGCCCCATTCTCCAAGAGCCGGCCAATATTTGTTGGTAGTAATTCTCTCAAAGCTGTAATCTTCTTCAGGAGTATCCAATAAGTTCACTCCCCCCATTGCTTCAGTTTGCTGAACAATATCTACACTTTTAGTGATACCCTGAGCAGTAATAGTAACCTTTCCTTCCCGGATCACATCATCCCCATTCTTTTCCACTACAAAATTCAAGGTTCCATCCTCCAAGCCCGAAGTTTCACTGGTAAAACTAATCCACTCTACATCGGTTGAAGCCTCCCAATCGACATTACAAACGAAAGATATTGAGTTCCTTCCACCCTCAAAATCCAGTTTGATAGGACTTTTGGTAGTGATGTTTAACTGTGGCGTAGAAGTATCTCTGTATTTCTGATGGATATTCAATCTTTTTTCCAACTCACCAGCCACTATCTTAATCACACCAATTCTATCCGCCCCCTCATCATTTTTAGTAACCTTTGCATTTATGGTAGCACTCTGACTGCCCGCCTTAGTGTCCAAAGTGATCCAAGTGGCATCTGTTGATACCTGCCAGTCCAAGTTACAAAGGAATTCTACCGGTATAGTTCCCCCATAAGTACTAAGAGCTTCAATATCTTCCGTTACGATATAAAGAGTCGGTTTGTTCTGTATTTCATCATCATCGTCACATGATTGCAAAACTCCGGCAGACACTCCGAACAGCCCGATACCTATCATTATCATAAATGACTTTATCCAATGGTCTGAAATATATTTTCTCATAATCTATCACTTTTGAATTATTCGTTAATTTCTGCTGAAAGAAGCCGGGTATATCCCAATAAGTCCATATATGACGACTCTCTGTTGAATGTACCCGAATTTATCAATTGCCTGATGGGTTCACTATCCGGATAATATCGCAACCCCATTTCATACATACCCGGATTATCACCGGCTTTTGTCATACGTTCCGTTTCACCACAATAATATCCTGACTTTATACATGAATCCATAGACCGGTAGAAATCACTGTAATACTCAAAACAGTAACGTAAATTCTCTCCGGTCGGAGCTGTATATGCAAACAAATCCAACCCATTATTATAACACATACGAGCAGTTGTAGACAATAATGTGAGTGTGAGATGCGTATATTGTAATCCTTTTAATGGTCCTGTGTCGTGACGGTAACGGTCATAAATTTCTCCCTTCACAGGAGGAGCCGAACCAGCTTTTTCTCTTGAACACGGAGTATCGCCATCCATCAATATACAGCCGCTTAACAACTCTTTTACATCCCTTGGATTTGCAGGAGAATCGATAGCAAACTGAACCAATTCATCATTATCTGTAGCCAGTCCAAGCATCAGTATTCCCATTGAATGGGCTACAAGATGATTCTGATAATATTGCTTATTAAAGTAATCGTTATCTTCCCACAAATTGATACTAATCATCCCTTCCCTATATAACACCTGAAACCAATCTGTTATATTCTTCTTTGTCTCATCACTCATGATATTCTCCGAAATCAGCATGTCATAAGCACAAACCATTGGATACATACCTCTGGTAAGATACATCGCACTACCCGCATCAGCCACATAACTAATGTCTTTACACGCTTTCGCCCAAACCTCTATTATTTCAATTGATTTCCGGGCATATTTTTTATCTCCTGTAAACCAGTATGCCAAAGCCAGATCGCGGGAGTTTGATCCGGGAACATAACTCTCTTCAATAAACTTTGTAGGATCTTGTCCCGTATAAGGAGCCGCCGTATAAGTCAGTGCATTATTACAGCGCTTCATCAGATTGTTGTAAGTCGTTGTTATACTTGCCGAACTGTTGCCTTCAACCATTTGTTTTATATTCAACAATTCCTCTTTGGTATAAAGGATAGAAGGGTGTTTATATTCTATATCAATCGTTTTTACAGATTGCCTGATCTCTATTATCTTTATGTTACCTCCACAAGTAATAGAGAGCTTTCCTGTACGATCCCCTCCAGATGTATTTTTCTCTATATGAATCTTTATGATTGCATTGCCGCTACCCTCTGTCGGCCCCCCAAATGTTATCCACGACACATCTGATGAAATTGTCCAGTTATCGTAGCAAATGAACTTAATCAGTTCTTCCCCGCCACCATATCCAATATTAACAGCATCATCTGAAACTAAAGCTATTTCCGTATTCTTCGCATTATCATTACACGCCATAAGCATCTGTGCTAACAACAGCAAAGTCAGGATGATCGAATGTTTATATTCTAATTTCATATTAATTTCGTTTAATAGTTAATGTTCTTATTCCATATAAAAAACTTCTTCCAATGGAATACTGACAGGTGAATTATCCGGATTAACTGCCATGATATCTGCCATATAGTCCCACCATTTTTTCACGATTTCATTATCGCCCATATCTTGCGAGCCTGCACCATCATTCTTCTGCACAGCATACAACACATTCGTTTCCTTATCCCAGAATATAGAATAATCGGACACTCCGTTCGCCTTCAAAAGCTTTACCAATTCAGGCCATATTTCGCTATGCCGCTTTTGATATTCTTTTTCAAAACCGGGTTTCAGATACATTTTAAAAGCTTCTCTTTTCATTGTTCACCTCCATTTGTTTACTAAGTACATACAAAAAACAGACAAGTTACCATCCCGGATTATTAGGTTTCAGAGCCGGATTCCGCTGAATTTCTTCACTTGGGATCGGCCATAGATAATCTCTTTCCGTAAACTTACGGGTAAAGCGAATCTCTCCGGTAAAGTCTTTCTCCTGACGATTATTCAGATATTGCACAGCCACCCCCCAACGTCTTAAATCACTAAAACGGTGTCCTTCACCAACAAGTTCCACAGCCCGCTCGTGCATAATACGTTCGAACATATCCTCTTTATCTGAAACCTGTAACCAGACCGGTCCACTATTTAATGCCGGCATACTCGTTGACTGTCTTTTTCTTACCTTATTCAGTTCAGCGACAGCCTTGTCCAATTGGTTATCTTCATTATAAGCTTCAGCCAGCATCAATAACACATCTGCAAAACGAATGATAGGGAAGTTGATAGGAGTGTGATTACGATTGGTGATGGCACCACCCATATCTTCAATCGGAACAAACTTCCGGTAGAAATACACATTCCATCCTCTGTCATTCTGAATAAAACCATTGGCCACCGTAGTACCTGCCGCAATCGCATACAATTGCTTTTTAGCCCCTGTTCCCACTATATAGCCATTATAATAAGAGTAAGGAACAATCAATGATTGCATCATTCTCGGATCTCTCCCTCTGTAAATCTCACCTAATAAAGTGGTATCAGGGATTGCTTCCAATTTCTGTTTGGTCGAATTCAAGGTTGCCTGAAACGCTTTTTTCTTCACAGCATCACTTTCATTATATCCGGGAATATAATTATTCCAGTTAAACTTCTGTCCATCCTTCTCTTCATACATATCCGCTAAAGTTACCGACGGCATACAAGTAGCACGGCCACCACCATAAGAGCCGCGTGTTCCATACAAAGTACAAAGCGGCATACCATACAAATTGTCAGTAGTACCCTTATTTTGAATGGCAAATACCGTTTCATTATCATTAGGAACCGGTCCTGCCGAAGTGAACAAAGTCAGATAATCGGGATACAATTGATAACCATACTGATTAGTTTTGTTATATACAATTTCCTCAAAATCAGCAATCGCTTCAGACCAATTCTTTGTATACAGATGCGCCTTTCCACGTAATGCATAAGCCGCTCCCTTTGTCGCCCTTCCATAATCGGATACCGCCCATTTGAGAGGAAGGTTTGCAATTGCAAAAGTCAGATCTTTAATAATGAAATTCCAAACCTCCTCTCTTGAATTACGAGGCAATAACATTTCATTGAAAGATTCGGAAACTTCCCAACTCTCATCATAGATAGGCACTCCGCCAAAAAAATCAGCTAAATGAAAATAATACAAAGCCCGCAGAAAATGAGCTTCTCCCAAGACATTATTTTTCACCTGATCGTCAATTGACATGCTTGATACATTCTTAATAACGGTATTGGCACGCTGCACACCATCATAAGTGTCTTGCCAGTTTTGCACCAGGAAATCATATGCACCGTTATATGTACCCTGTTCAACAGGTCCACCCGGTCCGTGACCTATATCCGAGTAAGTGTCGAAAAGAGGCATATAACCATAAGCACCGTAATCTTTCAGTTGGGCATATACCCCCATAACTCCCGATTTGGCATCGGCTTCCGTTTTCCAATAGTTATTTTGAGCGACCTTATCATACGGAGCCACATCCAGATCATAACAACCGCTGAATCCCAGTGTCACTACAACCGCTACCATAATATAATTGACTGTTTTCATAATCGTATTTTTTAAAAGACTACATTTACACCTACCGTTATCTGCTTCATCGTCGGATAAGTTGTACCACTTATCTCCGGATCAATCCCTTTATAGGAAGTAAAGGTTAACATATTCTCCAAACTTGTGTATAGTCGAAGTTGGGATATATCCAGCTTTTGAAGAAGTTTCTTAGGAATCTTGTATCCTATCTGAACGTTCTTTAATCGTAAATATGACTTATTCTGAACCCAAAAATCACTCGGTTGAGCATTTAACGTATTCAAACCGGTCAGCAATCTGGGATAAGTAGCATTTGTACGCCCTTCCCGCCAGGCACCTTCGGCTATTTCTTTGTTGATTACATCTCCATAATTAATATATCCCATATAAAATTTATCCTGCCAATATACTTGCAAACCAGCATTTCCCTGGAACAAACAAGAGAAGTCGAACCCATTCCATTCTGCCCCTAATGAGAAGCCATACGTCAAACGGGGAGCAAGTCCATGCCCTACTGCATATTTATCATTATCGTCGATGACACCGTCACCATTCAAATCTTTATATAAGAAATCACCTTTCTTCGGAGTTCCATAAGAAGCAAATGGGTTAACACGTTGTCCGGTGGTAGGATCGAGCGGTGCGTCTTTAATCATCTTTTCAACAAACAACATGTCTTCGTCCGTTTGAAGAATCCGGTCTACCGCCAATACATATTGAATATTGATAGGATAGCCTTCTTGAATCATGTTCGTCCCCGAAATCGACCTTTCCTCTCCTTTAAACCGGGTTACTTCATTGTCTATGAAAGTAAAATTACCACCCACAAAATAGTTTACTTTACCAATCCTATGATTCCACTTCAGATTCATTTCCACACCTCTATTCCGCACTCTTGCTGCATTTTGAGTAGGGATAGACGCATTACCAACAAGCAATGGTGCTGGTAAATCGATAAGAATATCATGCGTATCTTTATTAAAAAGTTCTATTGTTCCATCCAGCTTTGAACCAAAAAGACTGAAGTCTAGTCCGATATTGGTGACATAGGTCGTTTCCCATGAAACCATTGCATTAGCCAGCTGTATCTGTGCCAATCCCGGCACAACAGAGTTTCCTAAAACATAATTATCTTTATTGTACACAGACTGGTATTCATAATTATCTACCGCATTATTACCCAATGCACCCCATGAGAGCCTCAACTTCAACATATCCAGCCATTTAATTGACTTCATAAAGTTCTCTTCCGACATACGCCATCCCAAGGAGAAAGAAGGGAACGTCCCCCATCGATGATCCTTATGGAAGCGGGAAGAACCGTCCCGGCGAATATTCCCTTCAAACAGATATTTGTCCGCCCATGACAGGTTTATTCGTCCGAAATAAGAACGCATCACCCAGTCTGTTGCAGCCCCACTTGTTTCAGAATCTCCGGTAGCACCATTAATGACAGACAAATTATCTGCAAGAAGATCATATCTCTTCGCCTCAAACCATTTTACATTATCCTTTTCCTGACTAGCTCCCGCCAATATACCTACATCCAACTTATCAAAAAATGTCTTCTGATAACGAGCTACCACATCAGCTACGTGATGCGTATTAGTCCAATTCTTATTCCTTACAAACGTTCTACCGGCTGCCATCTGGGTTATTGTGTTAGATTGAAAACTCCAACGGTCAGCATAAACCGGAGTCTCTTCCTCTTGCGAATTATTACGGCGATACGTGTAAGATGCTTCTATATTTAAACCTTTGAAAACCTTTATATTCGTCCAAAAGCGGGAAGTGAAGTTATTAACTTCAATATCTCCTTGATACATATTCAGATGATAGAGAGGACTTTGCACTTGCTGATTCTCTTCCGGATTCTCGGCAGATCCATACCTGCCATCCGGATGCCGGTAGACAATACCGGGGCTGGAGATGTTACTAAAAAGCGAACTCATGTATTTGGAACCCATCTCGGCATTTGATTTCAGACCGCTAATATTCATCCCCATTGTAATCCAAGGCTTTAGTTCGGCATTCACATTCAAACGGGCAGTAAATCTTTCATAAGCCGAATTCTCCACAATACCCGGATTGTTCAGATAAGCTACAGATCCAAATGCTTTCAGTTTCTGGTTTCCGACAGAGAATGATAAATTATGATTAGTAGACACCCCTGTTGAAAAAACTTCATCCTCCCACTTTGTATTCGGATACAAGTAAGGTTCATTGGGGTGAACTCTCCATTCCGCTATTTTCCGTTCCGAATATACCGGCATTGCTGTCGGGTCAACATTATAAGCCGCTTCGTTATAATACTCCATATAATCGGCATAGTTGTATACAGTTTCAATTGTATTCGAAGGTTTCTGGAAAGAAACATACCCATTATAGGAAATCGACGCTTTGCCTTCCGAGCCTTTCTTGGTCGTTATCAAGATAACCCCATTGGCGGCTCTTGAACCATAGATAGCAGAAGATGACGCATCTTTCAGTACAGAAACAGATTCTACATCCTGTGGGTTAACCTCATTTATATTTCCTTCTGCTCCATCAATAATAATCAATGGCGAAGAATTATTCAGAGTTCCCTGTCCCCTGATAAGCAGGGTGGCTCCATCGTTATTAGGACGGGCTGATCCCTGATTGACATACAGTCCCGAACTTAATCCTGCCAATCCAGTTGAAAGACTGGTCATCGGGCGGCTTTCAGCCTGTTCAGTCAGGTTCACCGTAGATACCGAGCCTGTCAAATTCACTTTTTTCTGGGTAGCGTATCCTACTACCACCACTTCTTCCAATGTTTTCCCATCCTCAACCAAAGTGATAGTCGCTCCATTAGCCTTTGATGCAATCATTTCCTGAGAAGTATATCCCATATAAGAGATGACAAGTATATCTTTTGCCTGAACCTTGACAGAAAACCGCCCCTCTATATTAGTAATGGTCCCTGTTTGCTTCCCTTTTACCTGAACGGTAGCTCCAATCAGGGGCTCATTGTTCACATCTACGACTTTACCGCTTATGTTTAACGGATCTTGCGCCCACAGATCTCCTATCGGGATCATGAGCATGAACATAATCACATATAATGAATATATTCCTTTACTGATGTTTCTCTGTTTCATAGATATTAATTATTAAAGATTATTTTATTCAATACAGCGTCCGTGAGTCAGAATCACCGGACCTAACAAATGCAGGTTATGAGCTGTACGATCATTGGTACGCAAAACCTCATTAAAGATTTTCTCCTCCGGATAACGGACATGCCCTACCTCCCACAATGTAAATACTGATTGATCGTTGTAGTTAATCCAAGAGTCTTCACCTGTATAAAATCCTCCCTTAATAGAAGCATCTTTAGTGATATAAAAATCAGCATAGAAGAGCAAAGGTAATTTAATACTCTCACCGGTAGGAGCTACATAATGATGAAGATCCAGACCGTTCAAACGTCCCATCTCTGCTGCTATCATTAGCAAATTAGTCGACAATCCCGCATACTGTAAGGCTCTGTTCGGCTTTGTAGTCTGTCCGTAATGAGTCAATGCAAAATGTCTGTAACGATCCATAATCTCTCCATCCTGTGTTGGCCATGAGCCGGGCTCACCACAGTAAGGCGGTTGTCCTTTCATCAAAATGATACCCTCAATTACCTTCTTTATATTATGTGGATTTGTTTCTCCGTCATATACATAATTCACCAACTCATTATCACGTAAAATAATGCCAATAGACATCAACCCCACAACTTCTGCAACTATATGATTCTGAAAATATTGTTTTCCAAAGTAGTCATTCTCCACCCAGCGTTTCACGCCTTCTTCTATATGAGGAAGCAATATCCGGAGCCATGCCTCAAATTGTTTCTGCTTACTTTTTCCTATCAAGTTATCCGCGCAAAGCAAATCATAGGCATAAAGGAATGCAAATACGCCACGTGAAACCAACATACCGGTATTAGGATAGAATTTATCCGGATCGAAATAAGTGCCCGGAGCATTTTTAGGAGAAGACCATTCATTGATTATTTCAATGGCTTTGTGCGCATAACGTTTATCTTTAGTGATCTGATAGCCTATTGCCAAATCTCTTGCAGCCGACCCGTCACGTATGGCGGCTTTATAGAAAGACATACTGGCATCTCCCCGATATACATTCGGTTTCCATTTCTCATCTGCATAACCGTCTATCTCACTTTCCAGTTTTTTCCAAGCTGTTTTCCAAGGCTCAATGCCCGAAAGAGCATTTCCCCGCATCAACTCAATGTCCGTACTCGACAGAATCAGGCGGGGATGTTCCGCTTTAATTCTAACCGGTTGGTTTTGAGAAAGTGACTTGCCTGCGATGAGAGCCATCAAAAACAGTAACAACGATACCTTCATCAACTTGTTTTTCATATAGTAATGATTTTAGTTAGTAACTCTATTCTTTCAAGTGCATAGCTCTATACCTCATTAATGCTTCTACAAAATAATAATCTGCATAAGTCAGGGGGACATCCACTTCGCTATTCTGTGGTAAAAAGCCTACGCTGTGTTTAAGTATGAAATTGCAGTTTTCTCCCGGCTTTGCCAGATACTCATCCGAAGCCAATGTTCTAAGCTGTGTTTCGGCAACAGTGATATATCCTTGTCCGGTTACCTTGTCTACATAACCCGACAATTCCAGTAAAGCAGAAGCCATAATGGCAGCAGCTGAAGCATCTCTCAAGGCATCCGGAACTTTTGGATCGTCAAAGTCCCAATAAGGAATCTTATCCTGAGGCATCTTCGGATGATTAAGAAGGAAGCTGGCAATATGCTTTGCCTGTTCCAGATAACGTGGTTGTTTCGTTTCCCGATACATCATAGTATATCCATACAATGCCCAAGACTGTCCCCTGCTCCATACCGATTCGTCACTATACCCTTGCCATGTACATTTCTGAAGTGCATGGCCGCTAATTGTATCATAATTCACCACGTG
>ERZ791840.1210-NODE-1210-length-13427-cov-3.496485_pt1 | contig 13427 bp, 7 predicted proteins | sample MGYA00510291_ERZ791840 | MGnify/ENA primary metagenome ERZ791840 (study PRJEB30046, sample SAMN00715256) | human gut metagenome | study: EMG produced TPA metagenomics assembly of the A metagenome-wide association study of gut microbiota in type 2... | reverse complement strand
GTGAACTACTCGGCAACTAAGTTACCAGAGCATCTGAATTTTGGCGGGATACCGCCTTTTTTCAGGGTGCCGTTGCTAGAATCAAACTTTTTGAACCAAAAATAATATTTGTTATTGAACCAAATCATTCGAAGTGCTATAATCAATTTAAGTTTTGAACTTCACTGTTTTATTTTTAAATTGAACTTTTTAGTTTGAAAGGAGATTTTCAAATGACAACTTTCTCAGATAGACTTAAAGAGGCGATGTATGCACAGAACCTGAAACAGATTGATCTGGTTCATATCGCCGCAGAAAATAATGTAAAATTAGGTAAAAGCCATGTAAGCCAGTACGTGAGCGGAAAAACTGTTCCGAGAAATGATATCCTCCATTTTCTGGCAGATACGCTTCACGTAGATGCCGATTGGCTGCTCGGTGACAGTCAGGAAAACTTTACTGCTCGGGAAAACAACTCCGTTGCCCCAAAAGCTCCGTCTACCACTAAGACTTCTGGTTCTGTCGGAGCTTCAAACTCTTCAAAAAGGGGAACTACACCGATGAAAAAGACAATAACCGACAAAAATGATAACGATAATGCAGGAAGTTCTGCCATGCATATATTCAAAAAATCATCCAAACTCGATAATGTATTATACGATGTCCGTGGACCGGTTGTTGAAGAAGCTGCCCGTATGGAAGAACGCGGTACCCACGTACTGAAGCTCAATATCGGTAATCCGGCTCCATTTGGTTTCCGCACACCGGACGAAGTCATCTATGATATGAGTCAGCAACTTTCCGACTGTGAAGGATACTCTCCTTCTCAGGGACTTTTCTCTGCACGGAAGGCAATCATGCAGTACTCCCAGATCAAAAAGCTGCCGAATGTCACAATCAATGATATTTATACCGGAAATGGTGTCAGCGAACTGATCAACCTGTGTATGTCAGCTCTTCTTGACAACGGAGATGAAATCCTGATTCCGTCACCAGACTATCCTCTGTGGACTGCCTGTGCCACACTTGCCGGCGGCAAAGCCGTTCATTATATCTGCGATGAACAGTCTGACTGGTATCCGGACATCGAAGATATGCGCCGTAAGATCACAGACCGTACCAAAGCTCTTGTAATCATCAATCCGAACAACCCGACCGGAGCACTTTATCCGAAAGAGGTTCTGCAGAAGATTGTTGATCTCGCAAGGGAACATCACCTGATCATTTTCTCAGATGAAATTTATGACCGCCTTGTTATGGACGGAAAAGAACATATTTCCATTGCTTCACTGGCACCGGATCTGTTCTGCGTCACCTTCAGCGGCCTTTCAAAATCCCATATGATCGCCGGATTCCGTATTGGCTGGATGGTTCTCAGCGGAAATAAAGCAATCGCAAAAGATTATATCGAAGGAATCAAGATGCTTTCCAATATGCGTCTCTGCTCCAATGTTCCGGCACAGTCTGTCGTTCAGACCGCTCTCTGGGGCAATCAGAGCGTCAACGACTACCTCGTTCCGGGCGGACGTATTTACGAACAGCGCGAATATATTTACAAGGCACTGACTGACATTCCGGGAATCACTGCCGTCAAACCGCAGGCTGCATTTTATATGTTCCCGAAGATCGATGTAAAGAAGTTCAACATTGTAAATGATGAAAAATTTGCACTGGATCTGCTGCAGGATAAGAAGATCCTGATCGTACAGGGAAGTGGATTTAACTGGAAACAGCCGGATCATTTCCGGGTAGTATATCTGCCACGAATTGAAGTTCTGAAAGAAGCTGTGGGAAAAATTTCTGATTTCCTGAGTTATTATAGACAGGGGTAGAATGATAAGCACCTCCGGAAAAGAAAAATAGGGTACGGGTTCCGTTGCACTGGGCATTCCGATGAGCTCCCGAAACCGTCAATTGTGTCAGCAATAGCTTCCACAATTGACTGGATCTCATCTCTATAGTGCAAAGTCACCCGTACCCTATTTTTCTTTTCCGGCTCCTTCTGCAATTTTACTGCATCTATAAATATTAACAGAAATAGAATCTTTTGACCCTGGTATCATCATTTACATTTTCATATTTTAATTTTCTTATGAAAGCAATGCTCTCACTGCTTCTCCGTCAAACACAACTTCTTTTACATGATTTACCTCGATCTGGTACAGTGCATTTGCCGCAATATGTTCGGCTGCCTGCTCCAGATCACGGATTCCTGATGTATTGGAGTAAAGTTCAATTATCACATCAAGACCTTCATCTGTCACCGTACACTCGTCCCGACGAAGGCTCATTCTCTTCAGGATCTTCGGAAGTGCAAATCTGGAGAAGATGATCTTCTTCTCTGATGTATAATCCGGGATATCGATAACTGCAAAACGGGACATGATCGGTGCACTGATCTGATCTTTTTCATTGGCAGTTGCAATCGGATATACGCCAACTGTCGGAACGTTACACTCAATATAGTTATCCGTAAATCCAAGGTTATCAAGGAGTGTCAAAAGTACATCCGCTGGATTCCCATTTCCTTTTCCGGATGCTGCTTTGTCCAGCTCATTGATGATAAATACCAGGTTGGATTCTCCTGCTGCCGCAAATGCTTCCATAATAATTCCCGGTTTCGCATTGGCGTATACACGGGAACTTCCTGTAAGCTGTTCCGGATCGTTAATGGAACTCATATCCAGAGTTGTCCACGGAAGCTTCAGGATACGTGCAATTGCATAAGCGATCTGCGATTTACCGGTTCCGGCCGGTCCGATCAGAAGGATTCCATACGCCGGAAGAGTGTGCGTTCTGTTGATCTGGATGATTGTTTCGATGATTCTCTGTTTGACACGTTCCATTCCGTAAAGCTCTTCATCTAGGATTCTTCTTGCCTCATCCGGATCAATGGATTCAAAATAATTGCTCTTCCACTGAATATTCATCATGATTGAAAGAGCTCTCTGCGCATGTCTTCTTTCTTCCGGTGACACTTCATGTGATCTTGCAACAGCAAGGTTTCTTCTTGCCCACAGACGGATATTGTCCGGAAGGGTTCTTCCTGCACAGTTCATAAAATCGGTGATACTCTGCAGGCTTGTCAGCTTCATGCTGTCGCCGTCCTCTTCCATTTCCTCATCCACTGCTTCTTCTGTCGGTGCACTGCTTGCGAAAAGACGCTCGATCATGAACTGTAGGAAACCATCTTCAGCTGAAAGCTTGGTTGCCCCACCGAATGCGATTTCACGGATCTTATATACTGCATAGCCGTCTGCACGGTTTTCACCGGAAAGACGGACATTGATGTGGTTCTCGCCCAGCCATTTGATCAGGCTTACAAATCTCGCATCGATCTGGAGAATGTCCGCACTTACAGTTCCATCTTCCTCGTCAAATTCAAAGGATGTCTTCTTAATCGGGTTGGTGAAAACACCACAGGAATGATGCTTCCATTTCCGGTTGCTGTTATCCAGAACCAGCATCGGTTTCTCCGCTGTCGCTTCTGTCTCATTCGAGCGGAATGTTGTATAAGTACATTCCTGGTCCTTTTTTTCATCTGATGTGTGTTTAAAATCAAAAACTGGCATGATTTTTACTCCTTTTTCCTTTTATATTCGCTCTTTTCAAATTGTATATTCTTGCACATTTTATGAATAGTCTGTACCTATCTTAACACACTTGCTGCATATCTGAAAGTCAAAACCATTTCTTCATAGTATTTTTATTCACTTAGATTTTTATTTTCCTTCTGCTCCAGTCCCGCAAAAAACAGCTCATAAAAATCTTCCTCCCCATCCAGCTTCGGCAAATTCTCCCCACCTCCATTGGTGCTCCGCTTCATCTCAGCATGAAGTTTTTCTCCGGCACAGATCAGTCAATCTTAAGTTCCACTCTGCTGCCACCTGATTTTTCTTTTGTAACCACAATCTGTTTATCAATCCTTGCTTTTAATTCCTGTACATGGGAAATGATTCCCACCAGACGGTTGCCTTCCGTAAGACCATTCAGTGCTTTCATCGCCTGTTCCAGTGACTCTTCATCCAGTGAACCAAATCCTTCATCGACAAACATGGTATCCAGCTGGATTCCGCCTGCCGATGCCTGGATCTCATCAGAAAGTCCGAGTGCCAGCGAAAGAGAAGCTTTAAAGGATTCCCCGCCGGAAAGTGTCTTCACGCTTCGCTCAGAACCATTATAATGATCGATCACATTCAGTTCCAGACCACTCTGACTCTTTCGGTCATCCGTATCAGTCTGGCGTTTCAGCTCATATTGTCCTCCACTCATCACCATAAACCGCGTATTTGCACGGGCAATGATCCGGTCAAAATAATTGGTCTGGATGTAGGTTTCAAATTTGATCTTTTCTTTGGAACCGCCTTTGATTTTTCCGTTTACCGTATCGGAAATCTCACGCACCTGTGTCCAGTTCCGCTCAAGCTCCAGAAGTTTTGCACTCTGCTTGTCGATCGCATTCCTGATTTTCAGATTGTTTTCATAACGGATCCTGATCTCTTCCATCTGTTTTTGAAGCTCTTTTTTCGCACCTGATACTTCCTGTCGTGCCTGGACAAGTTCTTCCATATCGGTTTCTTTATTACCTGCAATCTGCTTCTCTAGCGTTTTCTTCTTCGTCTTTGCCGCTTCTACCGACTGACTGCAGTCCTGGAATGCCTTCTGGGCAGCACTCAGATTCTTATCGATCTCTTTTTTCTGCTTATCCAGCTCTTTGATCTTCTGTTCTGCTTCTGCTTTCTCCGGAAATTCCAGTTTGCCACGCACCTTCACAGCCTGCTCTTCTGCATTTGCTTTATCTCTCTCAGACACAAGGAGCTGATCCTTTCGCTCCTGTTCTTCCTCCTGAAGCTTTTTCTGCATCTGCTCCAGTTCTGGGATCTCAGCTTCCAGCTTCTGCTTTTCTGCCACTGCTTCTTTAGCTACTTCCAGCTTTTTCTGTAATTCCTTTTCTGACTTTTCGAGGGCATCCATCTGTTGACCGATCAACGCCAGCGATTTTTCAATCTCTTCTTCCTGTATGCTGCTGTCAAAGCTTTTCACACTCTTTTGGATTTCTTCTTCCAGCACTTTTAACTGGACCAGCTTTTCATTTGCCTTAAAGCTTGCATCATTCGTCTTTTTCTCCACATTGGCAGTCTCTTTCCGGTATTTTTCAAGCTCTTCTTTTTCCGGTGCACCTTCCGTCATCTGTGCCGGACATGGATGGTGGACCGATCCACACACCGGACACGGCTCTCCCACTTTCAGAACCTTTGCAAGAATCCCCGCCTGCTCATCCAGAAATGCCCTCTCCATCCAGGCAAGCTGTGTCTTTCGCTCTGTACATTCCTCCTGCATGACAAGGTATGCCTTCTGCGCCTCTTCCACACTTTTCTTCTGTCTTTGGTATCTTTTATATTGAATAAGAATGTCTTCTGCCGCTTCTTTTCTTACTGAAACCTCTTTCTGTTCTGCTGTAACTTTCAGAACTTTAATTTCCGCATCCTTCAGCTGTTCCAGTAAATTCCTTTTCTGTTCCAGCTGTGCCTGCATCTGCGCTTTCTTTTCCTGATACCGGCTTTCCCAGTCCTTTAATATCTCAATCTGTTTCTCAAGCTCTTTGATCTGTTTCTGAAGTTTTTTCAGCTCGTCATACTCTGCAAGCTTTTCCTGCCTCTTTCCGATCTCTTCTGTCAGCTGCTCTCTTTCCGGCACTTTTCCCTGTTCTTTCTTCAGTGCCATTTCCAGTTCTTTCAGTGTTGGTGTCTTCTCTGCTATCGTCTGCTCTGCTTTTTCCAGTTCCTTTTTTGCACGGATTACTGCCTCTGCCTTTCCGATTCTCTGGTTCAGCTCCTCCAGATCTTTCTCGATCTTCGTTAAATTCTTCTTCTTTTCTTTCACCGAATCTGCATCCTGATTTGTCAAAATTTCCAACAATTCCAGAACCTTGTCCGCATGAACCACCGCTTTGCTCTCACGGATCTTTTTCACATCCGCAGCAAGCACGTCATCCTCATCACAGCTGATATCCTTCATGTACTGCAAAATGCTTTTGCTGACATCCTCGTACTGTTCCTGCAGTCTGCCGCTTGCATTTTTCATTTTCTCCTGAAACGCAAGATACGGTCTGGTATGGAAAATTTCCCGGAAAATTTTGCTCCGCTCCTCAGTTTTTGAAAACAGAAGCTTCATAAAATCTCCCTGCGCCAGCATTGCGATCTGAGTAAATTGTCCGCGGTCGAGCCCGATCAGTTCTGTCACTGCTTTCGTGACCTCTTTTGCCTTTGTGACCGGAAGCCTGTCATCCGGAAATTCCAGTACCGCATCCGCTCTTTGCAACGTCATGCCCTCGCCCCTGTCCTTTGGACGCATGTACTCCGGATTTCTCCGGATATGGTAGTTCTGCCCCTGATAGAAGAACTCCAATTCCACAAAGGTCGGCGTCTTCGGATCCGCATATTTACTCCGAAGCATCCCCGGCTCTCTTTCATTTCCACTCGCTTCCCCGTAAAGTGCAAATGCGATTGCATCAAAAATTGTGGTCTTTCCGGCACCGGTATCGCCGGTTATCAGATAAAGCCCCCGCTCACCAAGTTCATCCAGAATGATCTCTGTCTCTTTTGCATACGGTCCGAATGCAGAAATCGTAAGTTTTATCGGTCTCATCTCTCATCCTCCCATATTTCTTCCATCATTCCTCTGGCAATCTCTTCCTGTTCATCCGTCATGGGCTGGTTGTTCTGAAGCTCATAGAACTCTCTTAAAAGCTCCATCGGGGATTTCTCCTCTACTTCTGCCGTTCCTCTCACTGTCCCTGCCGCTCTCGTCCGCAGATTGTCATAAGACAGCTTCATGATATTCGGATAAATGCATCGTAGCTTCCCGATCGCATCCGGGATATCCTCTTCATCAGTCAGCGTAATGTGAAGATAATCGTCCGTGTTCATATCCTTGTAAAAATCCAGCGCAGTCACTTCCATATACGTGCCTCTGACTTCCCGCATATCATGTTTCGGCAAAAATGGAATCTGCTGAATATTTATTTTGCCTTTTTCTTCTACATCAACGATGACTGCTGCTTTTTTGTGATTGGTTTCAGAAAAAGAATATTTGAGCGGCGTCCCCGAATACCGCACTGTCTCTTTCCCGATCTTCTGCGGGCCATGGAGATGTCCAAGCGCCACATAATCAAATCCGTCAAAGACAGATGCGTCCACATCATCCACACCGCCTACAGACAGTTCTTCTGAATCACATCTTGCCGCACCGGTCACGAACTGATGCGCAAGCAGGATATTTCGTTTGTCTGTGTCAATCTGCATATGCTGCACTGCCGCATTTACAGCATCCTGATAGGTGATGATCTCTTCCTCCGGATACACTCTTTTTACCAAAGACGGCTTCACAAATGGAAGCATGTAAATACTAATCTCACCGTACCGGTCACTTATCGTTACCGGTTCTACATCCGCCTCAAATACCGGTGAAAGATAGATCTGTCTGCTGCTCATCAGTCTTGAACCGAAAGCAATTCTTTCTGCAGAATCATGGTTTCCACTGATCAGAAATACCGGCAACTCCCTCGCGGCAAGCCTTGTCAGGAAATCATCCAAAAGTCGCACTGCTTCCGCGGACGGAATCACCTTGTCGTAAATGTCGCCCGCGATCAGAACCGCTTCCACCTTCTGCTCATCGATAATGTTCAGTATCTCTTTTAAAATATATGCCTGATCCTCCAGCATGGAAAATTCATTCACACGCTTGCCGAGGTGCAGGTCTGATAAATGAAGAAATCGCATGGTTTTCTTCCTCCATAAATGCCTGATTAAAGAATAATCTCTTCTATTTTACAGGTATGTTCTTTCGTTGCTTTTTTGTAATTAATTCCTACAAGGTAATATCCAGATAAATCACATCGTAATGATTGAGATATTTTTCAAAAGTTGCATCTTCCGGTATCATCCAACGCTGTCCTTTTTTTACTGCACCATATATTTGTCCGCTTTTGCACAGCGCATTTACCTGACGTTTTGAAAGATTCCATTTATCTGCTGCCTATAGAGATGTTATATATTCCATTGAATCCATCCTTTCTGACTTAATTTCTGTTATTCCAATTATAACCGGGAAGTGGGAAGTAAGCAACGCTCGCTTCCCACTTCCCTATATATTTCTTTCTTTATAAATTCATGCATGATATACTAAAGAATAACTGTATTTCATTCACAAATATTATCACAAAAAGGTACACTCATGAAACCATTTTATAAAAGCAAAAACTTACTTTTTTACACACTATATACGGTACTAACTTCCATCGCCCTGACCCGCGGAATTTTTCTGCTGTTTTTAACCCACAAAGGTTTAAGCGTTTCCGAAGTGGCACTTTATTCCATTGTGTTAAATATTTCCATCACCATTTTTGAAATACCTACCGGCTATTTTGGTGATAAATTCGGAAAACGGAACTCCCTGATGCTCGGATGCTTTTTACTCGCACTTCATTCATTTACAATGATAATCTCCAAAAAACCGGTTGCTTTTATGATTCTGGCAGGATTGGAGGGATTTGCCTACACATTTGTCACCGGTAGTAACAGTGCATTATTATATGATATTTTAAAAAGAGAGCATACTGAAAATGACTATTTGAAAATAAATTCAAAAGTTCTTTCACTTGAATCACTGACAATTGGTATTTCAATCTTTATCGGTGGAGAACTGGCTGCATATTCATGGAATCTTGTTTATGGTATTCAGATAATTACCATGCTCTTTGCAATTGTATTTTTAAAAAATATTGATGAACCGGAACATAATTCCAAAACAGTTCATCTCAAAACCGATTTCAAAAAATACAGACCTGGAACAATCTTATGCTTTTTCATCCTCATTTCCAGCATAACAGATGGTATATTTTGCGGATATTATAATATGAATCAATTGTTTTTAGATCGAATTCACATTACTGTTGCAACAATTGGACTTTTCTTTTCCGCATCGTATTTTATCAATTCAGCAGCCTACCTGTTAGTTGGATTTATTTTGAAAATATTAAACCGGAAACAGATATTTATATATGGTTTATTCATACAGGGATTTCTGTTTCTGCTATTGATGCGCATGAAAAATCCTTCTGTTTTCCTGATTTTTACAATTATTGCCTGTTTTATACCGGAAATACTTTTTGCTGTTTCTGACAGTATTATCCAGGATTATATAGACTCCAAATATCGTGCCACTATCTTGTCCGTTGTTTCTATGCTGCGCACTTGCACCACTGCTTTGTGCTATGGAATTATGGGAAAGGTATTTGATCAGATTTCTCTTGGATTTTTCTTTTTGGGACTTGCTGTTATTACACTGATTTTTGCGGGGTTGTCAACTATTGCCTGTTTTATACTAAATGATTCAATTTTTCATCCTTGACCTAACAAAAAAAGCATAACCGCAATTTTCTGCAGCTATGCCTCTTGGCATTTGACCTTTCTGTTCTTATATACTTTGAAATGTAATTTCCCAGTATATAAAACAAACGGAACATAACTTTTTGTTATGCCCCGTCGCGTTTAATAGGGTGTAATTATAATTAGACAATTTTTATTTGTCAAACAAATTTTACAATACTTTATTTCCTTTTGTTTTAAACGTCTTTTGCTTTTTATTTTTAATTTTTATAAGAGATCCTTTATTTTTTATCCGGTTCTTCTTCTCTGAGTTCTTTCATCTTTCTGAAATACGAACTCATCTCATCTGCCATTCCCGAAAGCCTGTTCAGCAGTCCGGAAAACTCCGTCAGCATCTCATCATCCTTGTAATACGGATACACAATATCATGATCAATCTCGCTCCATCCTTCTTCAAAAAGCGTTCTGCCCTGGATTTCCAGATAGTATCCGTGATACTTGATGATATAATGCAGTGAACGGTAATACCCGCCTGTCCGCACTTCAATCTGCGTACTGTCATAAATCCTCGTATCCCCGGAACGCTTGTATACTTTTGGACGTTCTGCGATATAGCAGTGTTCCGGATCCTCATCAAAATCCCGCAGCCTGTCCTCTATATAATTGTTCGGATCATTTTCAAACATCGAAGTGATGAACTTATGAAAATGGATCCAGTCCTCCCGGTAAAGAAAGAAAACCCTGATACCAATCAAATCTGTGATGTATTTGTGGTAATTCGATTTGTTGATATGTTCAAATTTTGCATAATTTTCTTTCCGCTTCCGGATGATCTTTTCCAGAAGGTGCATTGGATTCTTGGTTCTGTAACGGTAGGAATGGATTCCTGCCCGCTCAATATCATAAATATATTCATCTACAAATTCTTTTCCCAGATGACGGAACAATTTCGTTTTTGACATATAATCTTCATAGATCTCTGTCAGCTCCTCCCAGGAAATCCGGGCAGCCGTAAGGTCATCCTCTGTCAGATTACAGGTTTTCAGAAATTCCTCTTTATTGATCATTTGCTTTCTCACCCAATTCTTTCCGGCCCATGCGGACCTCTTCCATATGACCGGCAAGCTCTCTGTCCATATGATCGAACAGATAATTTTTCGCACTCTCTTTGTGAAGCTCCCATTCTTCCTGAATCTGCCGGTTCACGATCTTCACCTCTTCCAGGAACTCCCGGGAAGATATGATCGTACCTCCCTGTCCCTGTGTGATCACCTGTTCCACACCATCTGATGTAACTACCGTCACATGATACTTTCTTCCGACTTCATGCACTACCTTTTCAATATACATATCCGCCGTCTCAGCTTCTTTTGTATACACAACATGAATGTTGTGGTATTTGAAGATTTCCATTGCTTCGCTTTCAACCTTGTAGGCATCAAATACCAGGATCAGAGGATAGTTCTTGAACCCCTGATAATTGCAAAGCACATCCATCAGTTTATTTCTTGCTGCTTCAATATTCTCTTTTGCCAGTTCTTTCAGATCATCCCATGCGAAAATAACATTATAACCATCTACCAGCAAATATTCCTGTACGCCTTCTTCATCTTTCTTTGCTTTTGGCGTTTTCCCTGCAGTCACAGTCTTTGGAAGACGATCGGCTTTTCTCTCTACCCGTCCGTAAGTCCGGATAAAAATCTCTTCCAGTTCCCTGTCTTCTCTGGCATTACGCGCATAATGCCTGCCGCCTCTGGCTGCTGCTTCTGCTGATCCGCTTTTCTCCTTGCGTAAATTTACCGGTACAGTCTCATCCAGACTTTTTTCTGTCTCTCCTGCCAGCCTTTTCCGCTCTTCCAGGATCTTCGGAAGCTGTGCCTCAATATGCATATGTTCCGGCACTTCCTGCCACGGTACATTATATCCTGCTCCATGAGCACAGAATACAGAGCCCGTCGGATTCTCCACATCCCGCTCCGGATCGTAACCAATCGCCTCTACAACCTCGTCCTGGTTATGGCATGGAAAATATCCCTTCAGCGTACAGAACAGTTTCCCTCTTCCTCTGCTGTATGTGGTTACTTCTCTCTGATAATCCTGCATTTCAGACACCGGTGCACTTCCGGTGACCACAGCCATATCATCTTCCGTCTCCGGTCCGTCAAATTCTCCATTCATCCGCTGAATATCCGTAAGTGCACGGCCTGTCATCTCTGACGGAATTTCCAGACGAAATGCATAATACGGTTCAAGCAGTACATTCTCTGCCTGCATCAGTCCCTGGCGGATCGCACGGTACACAGCCTGGCGGAAATCTCCGCCCTCTGTATGCTTCAGATGTGCACGTCCACTGGCAAGTGTGATCTTCACATCAGTAAGCACCGATCCCGTCAGAACGCCCCGGTGCTCTCTTTCCAGCACATGCGTCAGGATCAATCGCTGCCAGTTCTTGTCCAGCACATCCTCACTGCAGATCGTATCGATCGAGATTCCACTTCCCGGCTCTCCCGGTTCCAGTATCAGATGCACTTCTGCATAATGACGCAGCGGCTCAAAATGCCCTACTCCTTCAACTGTATTTTTAATCGTTTCTTTGTAAACAATATTCCCACTTCCAAAAGAAATATCCACGTCAAACCGTTCTTTTACAAGACTTTGCAGAATCTCCGTCTGCACTTCGCCCATCAGCTGGACCTGAATCTCTCCTGCCTCTTCATTCCAGACTACACGGAGCATCGGATCTTCTTCCTCCAGTTGTCTGAAATTCTGCAGCATCCGGTGGACATCACAGCCTTCCGGCAGCTCCACCCGGTAATTCAGAACCGGCTCCAGTATCGGTGCCGAAGAACTTTGCTGCATCCCAAGCCCCTGTCTCGGATAAGTCCGGGTAAGTCCTGTCACAGCACAGATACAGCCTTTTTCTGCTTCCTGCACCATCTCGTACTTGTCCCCGGAATAAATCCGGATCTGGTTGACTTTCTCCTGCAAAAGTTCTTCCTCTGCCATATATTCCAGGATCTCTTTGACCTTCAGTACTCCGTTTGTGATCTTCATATGTGTCAGGCGGCTGCCCTGTGAATCTCTGGATATCTTATATACCTTCGCTCCAAATGCTTCTTCAGCATGCGTCCCGCTTACCGGTCCGTCCATGTATTTTTCCAGTCCGTCCAGTAATTCCTGCACACCTTCCAGCTTCAGTGCAGAACCGAAATAGCATGGAAATACCTTTCGTTCCCGGATCAGCGTCTGAATCTGACCTGTCGTGATCTTTCCATTTTCCAGATAGCTTTCCATTACCGTCTCATCGCACATAGACAGCTCTTCCAGAAATTCTTCACCCGCTTCTGTAAAGTCCACACACTCTCCGCTGAGCTTCCGCTTTAATTCAGCAAGTCTGTCCTGTCTGTTCGTACCGTCCTGATCCATCTTATTTATGAAAATAAAGGTCGGAACCTGATACCTTGCAAGAAGATTCCACAGGGTTCGTGTATGTCCCTGCACACCGTCCGCTCCGCTGACAACCAGAATTGCATAATCAAGAACCTGCAGGGTACGCTCCATTTCTGCTGAAAAATCCACATGCCCCGGTGTATCAAGAAGAGTCACCTGCTTGTCTCCAAGCACAAAATTCGCCTGCTTGGAAAAAATGGTAATCCCCCGGCTTCTTTCCAGCGTATACGTGTCCAGAAACGCATCTCCATGGTCAACTCTTCCAAGCTTCCTGATCTGACCGGTAAGATAAAGGATTCCTTCCGAAAGCGTCGTCTTTCCGGCATCCACATGCGCCAGGATCCCGACAGATATATATTGTTTTGGCTTATTTTCAGATGTTGCTGCCATCGAAAAAATGCCCCTTTCTGCTCATAATAATCTCTTGATTATCATATCACAGAAAGGGGCATAAGTCGACACGCGAATCTTTTTATCTGTCCTGCTTTTCATTTGACATTTTCTGCGGTAAGATACAATCAGAACAAATTTCTAAAAAAGGAGAGCGCTATTTACTTATGAAAAATACTGACTTAACCAATACTTACCGCGAACTTGACAGAGAACTTG
>ERZ791840.1201-NODE-1201-length-13547-cov-23.674844_pt1 | contig 13547 bp, 8 predicted proteins | sample MGYA00510291_ERZ791840 | MGnify/ENA primary metagenome ERZ791840 (study PRJEB30046, sample SAMN00715256) | human gut metagenome | study: EMG produced TPA metagenomics assembly of the A metagenome-wide association study of gut microbiota in type 2... | reverse complement strand
ATCTGATGGACCTGATTTAACAACTGTAAAATTATCTTCTGGATATGTATCATATTTTTCATTGCCGCCATTCATATATTCTGCCGGATTCTTAGCTATATCATTATAAGATATACTAAATCCATATACCGCATCCGTATTAAAGACTATGTCTGCAAGCCATGTGTCCGCCTCACTATCTGACTTTCTCCATGATGCCATATTCTTAATGTCTGGTACAGAATATGACACATTGTTACCTGAAATATCTACCGCTGTAATATCAGTTTCTATTTCATCTGGTCTGAAGTTTCTTTCTGTAACCTTTACTGTAGCTGTTCTGTCTGGAACATATATATTGTTTCCATTATATTTATCATAAGAAACACTTACAACTGGTCTGGTTGTATCAATTGAAAATACGTCCGATACATATGGCTTATCTTTATCTGTCTGCTCACCATTGACAATCATGTAGTTACCGGACATATCAGGGTAATCAATAATTAATGTATAGTCACCATCATTCGTGAATGTTACATTACATATGTATTTCCCATCAGCGTCTTTTCCAGCCCATTCCTTTTGGAAATCATTAGTTTCAACGCCGTCTTTAGTAGCCGAAATTCTAACATTTTCTTCATAGAAGTACATCTCGTCAATCTTTATCTGTGCTGTCACTGAACCATCATAGATATTCTTTGAATTATACTTCTCTATAAGATCACCAGTATATTCAACACTTACCTTAGGACTGATTTCATCAACAATAACTATATTATTATCCGTCTTTCCTATTGAACCATCATCCGGATTACCAGAATAATCATATGCTGTAAATGATACTTTGCCATTAGCCTGTGCCGGAATCTTAAATGTATAGCTTACTGTACCATCTTTACCAATTGTGAAATCAGTATTATTTACATCTGCATATACTTCTTTATTACTAATCACAACATTATCTGGGTTATCAGCATCTTCATTAGACACTGAATATACGAATTTCTTTATTCCTGATATCTCATCTTTAGCTGTTATTGTAACAGCTGCCTCATTACCGAAGAATAATCTGTTTATTATATTAAATGTAATCGTCTCGAGAATCTTTTTCCCTACCGGATTCGAATACTCAATTTGGTAATCCTTAGGAGCTTCCCTGTCAATTGCAAATCTGTCAATTGTACGCTCACCTGATTTTAAATTCACCAAATCTGTACACTTAATATCAAATGTATAATTGGCAGCATCTTTAAAAGTTATCTCTGCTACATGTACATCTCCATTATTTACCCAGTTTGCCGGATTCTTCAGATATCCCTCATAATCGTCAACCGCAATATCATCACCATTATATTTCTTTGCTGTGACATAAGCTTCCACTCGCGCAGGATCAAAATTAGCCTCTGTAATTGTAATAGTTGCTTTTCTGTCCGTCTTTAAATATTTAACGCCATCTTCTTCTATTGCATTAGTATCATCATACACAACTGATATTACTGGTTCAGTATGATCTACAACAATATCAGGTGATACAACCGGTTTTTTTATTGTATTACCATATGTATCACTTCCGGAAACACTTATAACATTAATTCCTTCTTTGTCTGATACATTAACAGTTGTTGTCCATGTATTAGTATCCTTGCCGTCGTCGGTCTGCTTTCTCTCCCATCGCAGCTCAGAATATGTTGTATTATCAGAACCAACTTTATCTGTTACGGTCATATTATCCGGATTAAAATATTCATCAGATACATTAATTGTAACGATGGCTGATATCTTCTTTCCATAGTAGTATGCGCCATTAACATTATTATCAGCATCTGCCATTTCATATGACACAACTGGTTCAGTTACATCCCTGACATATGTCTCTTGCTCTGCTGAAATACCTTCATTGTCAGCTAAGTCCTTACACTCTACCTTAAAGCTCTTATAAACTGCATCTTCACAGAATGTTATAGATGTTGTCCACTTGTCACCACTCTGTACCCAGTATTTTCTATCTGTTATAGCTGATGCCAGATTCTTTAATGCAACCTCTGTATTACCAAGTTTAATATTTACATTGACTGCATTATCAAGGCTGTCATATGCACTAAGAGCCACCTTAACATCAGATGTTCTGAAATTCTTATCTGTTATGCTTATTATAGCCTTTCTGTCAGATGAAGTGTCATCATATGTAATATCAATTACAGGTTTAGTCCTATCTATTACACCTTTCCATGTCTTACACATTCCTTTGCCATTACCGGAATAATCATCCGCGTAAGTCATTATTTCGTAGCTTCCTTCTTCTGATAATTCACACACATATGTGTATGTTTTATCGTCTTTCTTAGTCATATCACCAATATTAATTGTTTTATAAGAAGTTCCATCCTTATTTATCTGTATGCTTACTTTGGATGTATCAATATTGTCATCAGATATGCTGATACTTACCTCTGCATTATCCGCATATATATATCTTATATCATCGCCAAATGTAACTGATGTATTATCAGATGATAAAATATTAATATAATTATCTGACTGTGCATAATTAATCCCAGGTGCTTTATCATCAATAATAATTCCCTTGTTATCACTGTACTCATCTGATGTCCAGCCTGCTGCGTCAGCTGCCTTAAAGGTTACACCAATTTTACTCTTGTTTTTTACCTTGAATGAATATGATGCAGTTTTTCCATCCTGTGAAAATGTTAATTTATCCTTTGTTATTGTTGATGTTTCTATCTTCTTATTCTTATCTGTATCAGGATTTTCAATTACATTGTAAGTTATTGATTCAACTCCCGACATATCATCCTTTGCAGATATTGTAACTGTAACTTCATTCTTATAATATCCGAAAGTTATTGCACTCAGAGCCTTTTTAGCTAATGATTCATCATATTTAATCTCAACATATTCCGGTGCCTCGCTGTCTATCTTTAATTCAGGAACTGATACAGCATTGTAAACAACACCATCATTAGTATTTTTTACATTTATATTGTAATTGCTGTATTCTCCATCTGTAGATACCACTATGCTTGACTGCCATATATCATTTTCTGACTTACGGATACTGTACCCATCTTTTGCAGATATTGTAACTTCTCCTGTATACCAGCCACTATCATTCTTTGTTGGACCAGTTATCTCTACATAGTTATCATAGCTTCCTGCCTGTGCATACTTAACTGTCAATGTATATTCTGCACTACATTCATTATAGTAATCATCTGCAGCCACATATGCCTTTATCTTTATTGTACCAATTGATGAATATGTTACTTCACCTGTATTGTCTACCCGTCCATTACCACTGATTATGCTATATGCAATATTAGCTGTTCCATCACTTATTCTTGCTGCATTAGTAAATGTATGATTATCATTATATTCTATTTCAATTGTATTCTCACTATTATCAAAGCTTACAGTTCTGTCAGCCTTCTTTATAACAAGCGTATATGATGCACTTGCGCTTCCATATGTATCAGTCTCCGCAGCCTGTGCTGTAATCTTAACTGTTCCTGCCTTTTTAATAGTTACTTCACCTGTTTGTGAATTAATATCTGCCACATCAGTGCTATTGCCACTATCATCAGTTATACCATATGCAATACTGCCTATATTACCGCCTGCATGCTGAACCCTCTGAACATACTTATTCGAATTATCTCCATATGTAACTTCAACATTACTATCCTGAAACTCGAATGATTTTACAGCCTCTTTGCCAATTGATAATGTATATGATATGACTTTCTCTTTATAATTATCTGTTTCTGATATAGTTGCATTAACCTTGACTGTTCCTGCCTTGTTGTATGATACTTTACCCGTGGTGTTATCCACTGTTGCTATATCTGCAGCACTTAATGTATCAATAGCATATGTAACATTTGCGTTCTCTTTTACTCCAGTTACTTCATTCGTATATTCATGTGCAGCTTCACTATTATTAAATGTGACACTGACATTATCTCCATTACTAAAAGATACTGTGTCCTGTTCAGCCTTATTAACTGTCAGTTTCATAGTTGCTGTTGCATCTTTATAATCATCAAATGAAGCAACTGCTGTAATAACATATGCCTTATCGCTTGCTGTTAAACCGGTAATCTTACCATAAGAATCTATAGATGCTTTATTGGTATTCTCTGCCTGTGATGCTATTGAATCAGCACTATCAGAACTAGGAATATTGCCGCCTGATATGTTGTATTTAACTGTCTTGCCTGCCAATGCATTATCATCTTCCGGAGTAATTGTAACATTTAAAATGCTTGAAACATCATACGCTCCATCTTCAGTATCGGAGTATGATATTGTCTTGTCTCCACCAGCAAAGATTGCTGCTGCCCCGTCTTTCTTAGGCACAACTTTAAACTCAGCAGCAGTATCTTTAGCTATCTCGCCTTGATTAGTTATTTCAGTCTTTTTATAACCATCAATATTTATTGTAAGACTATCATAAGATATCTTATCTGATTTTAACAAAACACTATTATCTGCAACAGTAAACTTATACTGTCCGGCATTGGTGCTGTCCTTAATCGCCTTGTATGTATACTGTTCATTTTCCTTAGTAAATATCAGCTGTGCAGTATCTGCCACTACTTCTTTCTTTGCACCTGACTCGTCATACACAAGCTTAATACTGAATTCTGTATCAGCAGCCTTAACCTTCTGCATACTAAACGGCGTTGAGGTTATAACCAGCAATACCGTAAGCACAAAAGCCAGAGTTCTTTTCCAAAAAGATTTATTCCCGTAACTCATATTCTTCCTCCCATTATATTTATTATCTGGATAAGATGTACCTGAACACCCTTCCATTACATACACAATGCATACTGAATGAAAATGTAAATAAAGCAATTGCAACATAACATATGTATCCTGACTTGTGAGTAATTATCATTCCTATAATGAAAACTACAATACTTACCACAACCATTATGTCTGCTATCATTCCGTATATATTCTTCATAAAAGAACACAATCCGATTCTATATTTACCACGCTTTCCTTTGCTCATCCCCGCTGCCACTATCTGCATTACTATTCCAGTTAAAAGTCCAATCCAGAACAAGAGTCCAACTATCATCCCAAATGTGCTGACTCCATTCGAATTGTCTACAGAAGGCATAAGAAGGAAACTGCATGACATTAACAGAAATCCTGCAATGGATATTATTTCACAGACAGTAATTTTACCTTTACTATTCATTGTTCCTCTCCTAGTCTATAATTTCTGCTGAGTGAATAAATGTAATGTCAGACTCAACATTAACATACCCTGCAGATTGTATATCTTTAAATCCAGCTGTGTCAGAATTTAAAATAACTGTCTGACCACTGCTATATGAATCCAGTACAGTTGTCTCATTACCAGCATTAAGTACAGTTGTCTCGTTACCAGTATTAAGAACGGTTGTCTCATTACCGTCATTAAGCAGGGTTGTTTCATTGCTTCCACTCAGCTTATTCTGTTCAATAAGCTTCTCTGTACTTATCTTATCTGTATACTTATTTCCACTGCTGTCGCGCCTTTCCATAAGTCTTCCAGATGCAGTTATTTTATCTGTAAGCTTACCAGAGCCTATATTATCTGTATTTGCCGACATATTGTGATTCCTTATATCAGCTATAGCCTTTCTTGCTGTTCTTCCTGATAAATCACCTATAACTCCTGGAATTTTTAATACAAAAAACAAAATCAGTGTAACCGCCAGCATCACACCTGCTGCTATTGCCGCGCCTATGAAAATATATCTATATATCTCGTATGTCATGTTACACCCCCTGATTACTTGCAGATTCAATCTTCTTAACAGTATCGGCAATCTTTGACTGCAAATCCTTAATATCCGATTCAACAACTGATTTCGTTACTTTTCCCGCCTCAGAAGATATCCCATTAAGCATACTCTTTAAATCATTGGCACTTGTAACTTCAAGAAATGGTGAAACATTATTATCTATCATGTCATTAATTTCTCGCCATACCTGAAGCTTGGAATCTATACTGTCAAATTCATCCGCTTTCGACTTCAGCTCCCCGACCATAGACCATAGCTTTTCATATTCTCCATATATATTATCAGTCTGCTTAATCTTCGCCCCATTATACTGATTAATAAGTTCAAGACAATCCGACATCTTGCAATATATATCCGCTATTGGATATTTCGATGATGCATCCTTAAACCACTTGGCAGCATTAGAATACCTGTCTCGTTCAACGCTTACATCAAAATAAAACAGGAACGATTCACCTATCTCGTAACATATATCCTGATAAGCCGAGTTATCTGCTTTTTTCAATTCGGTGAGCACATCTACTTTCTCAGAGAAACCTTTATTTCCCTTTTTATCAAGTCCTGTCTGTAGTTTAAGAAGCTGCTGCCCTTCTTCTTTCGTTAATACGAAATCATCTACCAGCTTCTTATTAAGCTGTTTATATGCTTCAGGTCTCGATGGATCAATAAGAATAGTATTATAATAATCATCACATGTAGATGCTTCATTAAGCATGCTCATATAATTCTCACTTTTTTTATTCTCAGCTGACATATATCCCCATAACGAAACTCCTGCAAAACAAACTGTTAACACAGAAGTTGTAATAAATGCTCCCAGCTTTTTTTTCTGCTTCTTTTTATATATATCATCAATTTCTTCATAATGATCCAACGCATACATAAGCTCAGCACATGACTGATATCTGTCTGCAGGATTTCGTTGACAACATTTTAATATAATCTTTTCTAATCCACTTGATAATGTCGGATTTATTTCCCTAATTGGGCGTATTTCATATGGAGGTTCACACGGATTCATTCCAGTTACAAGATGATAAAGTGTTGCGCCCAGACAATATATGTCAGTTCTTGCATCTGTCTGTCCCATTCCACCGAACTGCTCCGGTGCTGCATAACCCACAGTTCCAAGACATGTAGTATCCGCCAGATTCTTCTCTTTAAACTCTCTTGCCGTTCCGAAATCAATAAGCGTTATATTGCCATCTGGCTTTAACATAACATTGGCCGGCTTCATATCACGATATATGATAGCAGGAGTTCTCGTGTGAAGATATCCCAACACATCACATAACTGCTTAGCCCACTTAATAACTTTATCCTGTGGCTGCGCACCATATTCCTCAATTGCCTTGCTTAACGGATTACCCTGTATGTAATCCATAACAATAAGAAATGTATTTTCATCTTCAATTACATCAATAATACTAGGAAGATATGGATGACTTAATCGCTTAAGCATGTCAGTTTCGACAATAAGTCCCTGCTTGACCACCTCAAAATCCTTTATCCCATCTTTCCGGACCTCTTTAATAGCCCACTGCTTATTAGCCTTCTCATTCATTGCCAGATACACAACACTCATACCACCCTGACCAACTTTATTCAGGATTTTGTATTTGCCATCCACTAATGAGCCTATTTCAAGCATTCAGCCTTCCTCCTTTGTTAAAATGTTCTTACTAAAGCAACAGATATATTATCTGTCTCACCTCTGCTTTTATCCAGCTCAATAAGCTGTTTTGAATTAATACTCATATTATTTTCATCAAATAATATTGCTGGATTAAGCTTTTCGTACATCTCCACATCAGATATTACATGTCTGAATCCATCTGAACACAACATATAGATTGCATTCTGTCTGGTATCACCATAAAACATGTCTGGATATACCTCATCTGACGCTCCCACACACTGCAGGAGTACATTTCTTCTGCTATCTGTTTCTGCCTGTTCCGGAGTCATATTACCAAGTGCTATTTCTCTGGCAACAAATGTCTGGTCATTAGTCAGTTGTGTTACTCTGTCAGAGATTTCATAAGCTCTTGAATCACCGACATTCATAATATAATATCTTGTATCCGTTATAAGCATAATAACTGCTGTGGTTCCCAGTTTAACACCCTGCCTTGCACCGTATCCTTTAATCTTCTCATTCATCTGTGTGATAATTGTTGTCCACTGTGAACGGATTGCATCGTCCATCAAAGGTGCTGTACACAGCTTTGGTAAATCGTCTGTAACCCAGTTATTAAATGCGTTAATCACAGCTGCACTTGCAACTTCTCCTTTTTCAAGACCACCCATTCCGTCACACAGAATTGCAAATGCCATCCTGCCAATAGATGTATCCAATATCTTTACTGACAAGCTGTCTTGATTGGTTTTCTTTGTCGTGCCTATATCTGTAGACGCTGATATAATATAATTCAATATTAGCACCAACCTTCCTATGTACTATTAATTATAAAATTCTGAATTCAAATTCTTCATTGGCCAGCTTAATCTTATCTCCTGGCTTGATTGGCATTTCCATATTACTCTGAATCATTGAACCATTAACAAAAGTATGGTTCGTAGAATTAGTATCTATAATAAAATAATCCTTGCCTTTTTCTATGATATTGGCATGACTTCTGCTTATTGCTGTATTATCGCTTACAAAATAATCAACATAGCTCTTCTCCTTACCAATTTTAAACACTGGTTTATCTATCAATATTTTTTCATTATATTTAGTTCTGATAAGATATGGTCTTGGCTCTGTTGACGCCATAGCATCACCAGCATTCAACACTGTTGTCTCACCTATACCCACGCTTACTCCTAATACGGTCGTATCTCCAAAATTAGCTGGAGCTGCTTTGTATACAGGCTGCTGTATCTGCTGCTGTGGTGCCGGATTAACATATTGCTGTTGCTGTATATTCTGCTGCTGGACTGGCTGCTGTGGTCTTGGCTGTGCAACCGGCTGCTGAACTGGCTGTTGCGGCTGTACTGGTCTGTACTGCTGTTGTGGCTGCTGCATAGGCTTTATTGCGCCTGCTTGCTGTCCCGGAATTGCAAATCCCTGATTAGGCATATTATTCTGCTGGAACTGTGGCTGTACTGCTGCTTCATTAGCTTTATTGTGCTGTTCCTTATATATCTGTGCATTTTCTTTGCTGTAATGCATCATAAGGTGAAACATAGACATCTTCTTTTCATTTCCATTAGCTGCCTGATTATTATTCTGCGGTACAGGCTGCACTGGTGTACGCATTCCCTGCCCAGACATCTGTCCTGGTATCTGTCCTGGTATTGGCTTTGGGCCTTTATTCTTGCTCTTCTTTTTATTATTGTCTGGCATCTGCATCTGCTGCATATTCTGCTGTACTGGTCTTGCCTGCATTGGTGCCTGCTGCTGCATCTGTGGTCTTACCTGTGGGTTATTGACACCCTTCTGCAGCGGAACCTGCTGATTAGGTACAGGACTGCTATACTGCCTTGGAACTACATTCGCTGGCTGAACCGGCTGTTGTACTGGCTGCTGCTGTGGCTGCACTGGCTGCTGTACTACAGGCTGGCTTACTGGCTGCTGAACCTGTGGTGCCACTGGCTTTGGCTGGTCGGCATTATTTAATTCATCAAGGATAGTCTTAAATTCAGCTAATGAAAATACAGGGGTACCATTGAGATAATTAATAAGTTTAGCAACATAATCACAATTCTCTGTCTGATCATACCTTGTGCTGAACACAATATTCTTAAAAAATGCCCCATAATCAACATCTTTCTGTTCTTCCATCTCAACTGGCAGACATATAAGAATTGTCTCGCAGGTAGACACATCAGAAAATATATATTCCATATCTAATAAAAGTGTCTTAGGATCAATCATATACTCCTCAGCTGAACTGATTGCATTAACAATTCCAGATAACACGCCTAAAAGTCTTTTTCTGTTTACAGATCCCATAAATATTTCTTTTGCAGATATCTTGGCTGTCACATTATATTTAATAAATCTTTCCTCATCCATCTGCGTAAATAGTGCTGGTGCAAGCCCCGGTATCTTATTGTTGGTAAGCATTCCAAGACTCATTGTATCAACAGCATCATTCTCTTTAATTCCATAGACAAGGTATGTATTCGAACCCTGATTCTCGTATGTAAACTCCATTGCTGCTCCTCCTATTTTTGTTTGCTTATGCTATATATCTTAATTAATGTCCATTCCTTTTCCTGCTTTACAAAAGCACTTCCACCATCGCTAAAATCACCAGCATCTGAATACTGGCATTCTATACATATGTTTTTATCATCAATGTCTATATATCCCCATTTATCCAATTTCATAACTGCTGCAAAGCCATTGGAAAATGAATGTGCGCCATTATATATAGGTTCTACTACTGTTTCACCTTTTGTATTAACAAACCCCCATTTCTCACCAATCTTTACAGCGGCCGGCTGATCTGAATTAAATGCATCAACTTCATCCCATGATGAATTACCAACCTGATTGCCTTTTGTATCTATAAGAATATATTTGTTTCCTTTTTTTGCAAAAGCTACATCATTTCTGAATGCCACCGTTTTATCATCCATAATTATTTCATCAAATGTATTGCTTCCTACCTGATTGCCTTTTTCATCAATAATGCTCCATGTACCACCCTTTCTTACCGCAGCTACACCGCAACTAAAAGCACTGGCATCATCATATTCGCCAAACTTTTCTTTAAATGTGGTATCACAATAATGGTATTTCCCATTATATTTAACAGCCATCATATCAGAATAAACCGGTCTGACATCCTCTATATTCTTTTGTTCTACATCTGCTGATTTAGTATTTCCAGATGTATCAATAAGTTCCCATCTACCCTTTTGTGTATACACAGGTGCAACCCCAGCAGATGTGAATACATTGTATTGAGTATATACATTAGATATCTTAACCTCACCATATGCGTTCATATATCCCCATAGGCCATTATCTTTCTGTACAGGAAAATATGAAGCAGTATAGATTCCTACATTAGGATAACTTACATATGTCGTTTCATATTTATATTTGCTTTTCTCTTTTATTTTATTGATATTTTCAGACTCAATTTCTCTTCTCTGTGCAGTTTGTATTGTCTCATAACATGTATAATAGTCATTCTTACCTGCATAATATGCAACGGCTCTTTCATATCCAATTTTATCATATGGATATTTTTCTATAATCTGCAGGCACCAGTCTATATAACCGCTATTATCACCAATATCCTGATAAAACTGGGCTATTTCATCCCTAAGTTCAATAGATTCTTTCATATCTAAAGCCTTCTGATAATTAAGAAGAGCATCTTTTTTTATCTGTAATTTTGCTTTGTCTCTGGCAGTTTCTATATATGTGTTGTATTCTTTATTTAATTTTGTTCCCTTATTAATCATGCTGTACCATGACGCTAACAACATAACAATAATTCCCAATGTTGTAAGAATTCTTATAGTACTTTTACTCATAATCCTGCTTTCTCCTATTTACAATCCTGTTAATATTGTTGCTATTACACATCCCACCAGCATTGCAGGTGCAAATGCTATTGAATCCTTACCCTTTTTTACTTTCTTTATAAGAAGATAAATTGATAAAATAAATGCAACAAGCAACGAGAAAAATAACTGGCTAAATACTCCTGTCAATCCATGATATAGTCCTAATAATCCCATTATCTTGACATCTCCCATACCTAAGCCATTCCTTGATATAAAAGAACATAACAAGAAAAATATCATCACAACAACACCTGCAATTACATCACTTTTTAATACAGTAAAGAATGTGTCTGTTTGAACAAAAAATTCTATAAGCCATATAATCATTCTGATTATAATGCCCAATAGTATTATTTTATTAGGTATGATATGTTGCTTCTTATCTATATACGCTGCCGGAAATAACAACGCTAACATTGTCAACAGCTTAATATTCATAATAAGTGAATTGTATTTATATATACTCTCCAAAAAAGCTCCAACTGCACATAACACTGCCACAGCTATGCCACAATATATGCTTATTTTCTTTTCCTTGATAAGATTAATGTATTGTCTGGCGTAATTGCCTTTTTCTTTATCAATCATCGAATATCCTAAATATATGAACATCACTAATCCATATAATAGAGATAACAGGCATAACCATAATATATTCATTATGAAGCTCCCTCCGTTGTTGTTTTTTCTTGCTTATAAGATGATCCATATCCTGCAATTATATCGAATTCCACACCTGAGGATTTCAATGCCTCAGCCTGTTCTTTTACAATCTGCTGTAATCCTTCATCTTCTGGAACTACTACTATAACCTTTAGTTTCTTAGTTCCATCACAATTAACCTCTGAAGTAGTTGTATTGCCCTTTCCATCCTTGCTTTTAAGCTTAATTGTATGCTGGTTATCTGTTGATGCTTTCATTGATGTAGCATACTTTGACAGTCTTTCTTTTATTGCCTCCTTATCGACTTTATCAACAGTTGTTCCATCTGCCAGTGGATTAAATGAACTTATCATAACAAATGTATTATCATCCCCATAGGCCTGAACCGTTGTCTCACTGCTAACTTTCTTAAAATTACCAGAACCTTTTAACAATTTATCTAACTGATCTGAACGAATCATTGAATTACGTTCACTACCTGTTGAATTATTCCATATTGAGTTGCCATCTTTTTCTACACTCTTAATCTTCTCTTCATTTGATTTATTACTAACGGATTTGTCTCCATGAAGCCATCCCTTAGTAACTGCTGTCTGTGTTATTGTAAATGGAATATCTACAGGCAATAATTGTACAAGTCTAATCTTATATGTAACTGCAATAGTTATTTCATCTGAACCATATGGGAATAGTGTTGAGCGGGTAAAATCCAACCCCTTGAAATATTTTTCATCTGGAGAAGCGGATTCCTTTGGCATAATTCCTACTGATTTACAAAAAGCCTCTGCTGTGTCTGATTCAGATCTCTTTAAATGTTTTTTTACAAGTCCTCTAGCTATTGGTGCTGCAATTAATCTTGATTTGGCTAGATCTAATGAATTAGAACCTATTATCCTAGCCATACCAAATAATAACTGCTGTGGATTCTTAGCTGCCTCTTCTAATGCTTTTGCTGCATCTTCACTGCTGCCCTTTGCTCCATCTGCAGCGTTCTGCAATTGTTGCAGAGCACTTTCTACATCTCCAGCTGCTACCGCATCATGAGCATCTCCCAGACCACTCTGAATAGCATTAAATGTATCACTTACATTTCCAATAAATCCATTTGCTTTCGATTGGTCTTCCCCAGCTTTCGAATAGAACTCACTCATGGTTGAATCCAAACCTGTCATACCATATATGTAGCTATATTGTGATATCTCTTTCGCGGTATTATTAATTGCAATCTGTATATGAGCCTGTGCTCTGCATATTGTTATAATGCTGTAAATCATAATAAAGAAAAACAGAAAAGTCGTAAGTGAGATAGTTGCTTCTATCGTTACAGCACCTTTTTGATTTTTTATATTCGATTTCTTAAACATCTATCCCACCTCTCTTTTACTTAATTATTTTGTTTCAAATGTATTCATAATTGCATCAACCTCTGACTGAATTTCTTTCTTTAATGCTTCTGCTTGAGAATCATCTGTTATTATTCCATATATCGCAAATGATGATCTTGGTGTGCTAGAAAGATATCCGTATATATAACACTCTTTGTTA